>Ga0137368_10008585_pt1 | contig 10528 bp, 9 predicted proteins | sample SagtaG_13_FD_104917 | JGI IMG/M metagenome (GOLD analysis project Ga0137368, IMG submission 104917) | Vadose zone soil microbial communities from Sagehorn Ranch, Mendocino, California, USA - Sage1_L_100_16 metaG | ecosystem: Environmental > Terrestrial > Soil > Vadose zone | place: USA...
CACCGTCCAGCTCCCCGTGCCCACCAACCTGGTCCGCCACTACTTCCTCCGTGCCGACGACCCGAGCAAGGCGAACGAGGTCCATGCGCTGGTGCGGCGGCTGCAGCGCATGGACGTCGAGGTCCACCGCCTGACAGCGCCGCTGGCGGTGCCCGACTTCCGCGCCTACGGCCGACCGGCCGCGGCCACCGTCCTTCCAGTCGGCACGTACTGGATCCCCATGGCCCAGAGGCAGAAGCACTGGATCCAATCCATGCTCAACGAGGACACCTATGTCCCCTTCCCCTACTTCTACGACGTCAGCGGCTGGAGCAACCCGCTGCTGTTCAACGTCAGCGGCGGCCGCTCCGGCGCCGCGCTCGACCCGGTGGCCGAGCCCGTGCCGCTGCTACCCGAGCCGCCCGCTCCGGCGCTGCCGTCGCCGGTGCCGTCGGTCGCTCTCTACCAGATGTCGTCGGGGACCTCGGCGCGCGAGTCGGCGGGTTGGCTGCGCTACCTGCTCGAGCAGGTCTGGCACCTGCCCTACCAGCGCGTGACCGCCTCCCAGATCGCCGGCGGAGCGCTGGCCGGCGTGGACGTGCTGCTGGTACCAAACGGCGTGTCGACCGTCGCGTCGAACGCGCTCGGGCCCACCGGGCGACGCGCGCTCGCCAGCTGGGTGAACGACGGCGGGCGCTACGTCGGCTGGCGTGGCGGCGCCGACCTCGCCGCTCGCCTGGGCATCACCACGGCGCTGCTGAGCGAGCCGAAGTCGGACATCGCCGGCACGCTCATCCGAGTCCTGGCGAACCCGTCGAGCCCGCTCGCCGCCGAGGTCGGCCCGTCCAACTGGGCCTTCTACGACTACGACCTCGTCATGCGGGCTTCGGACCCGAGCCACGTCGCGCTGCGCTACCCGGCGGCGGGGAGCGCCGACTTCTTCGTCTCCGGCTTCGCCCGGGGCGAGGAGGAACTGGGGGGGACCGCGGCCGTCATCGACGAGCCGGTCGGCGCCGGCAGCGTCATCCTTTCCTCGACCGACCCGAACTTCCGCGCCTGGACGGTCGGGATGCAGCAGGTGCTCTGGAACGCCGTGCTCGGCCCGGACGGGTTCCCCGGCACCGCCGCCCGCGCCGGGTCGGCCGCCCGCGCCGGCAAGGAAAAGGCGGCCCGCTCTGCTGCGGCGTCGATCGCCGCGCTCGAGTCGCCACTGCACATCAGCGTCCGGGCAACCAGCGCCGAGGAGGTCAAGGCGCTGCTTGGCCGCTACGGCGCCACGTACACGGTGCGGCAGACCGGCTCCAAGACGACGTTCCTGGTCGCCAACCCGGGCGGCCTCACCGGCGACGACCACCCGTTCGCGGCCGCGCTGGCAGGCGACCTCGCCGCGGCGGGGGTGCGCGTGCTCGCCTTCAAGGCGCCCTAGCCTTGCCGAAGGGCTAGGGTCGTGGTCAGCCGCGGGGGCGCGCTGCTGCATTGAGCCATCGACGGTCTGATGCCCTCCACTTGGGCGCGCCGGCCTGGTTCGGTTCGGGGAACCGGCCGGGCGCGTCCGGTGTAGGGAGGATGCCCCCGTCGTGGAGCCATGGTCATGGAGGTGCCATGCCGACCCCCGTCAGCCTCTGGCCGTCGCCGCCTCGCGCTCCACGCTGGCACCAGGTACTGATCGTCGCGGTGTTGCTTGGCGCGGCCGCGTGCGATGCCGCCGACACCCGAAGCACCCCGCAATCGACCCGCCCGCCGCCCACCCCCCGCGGCACCGGTACCGGTGCCACCGTGCCCGCCTTCGACCGCGGCCGGTTCGCCGCGGTCATCCCCCTTGCCGACGCCGGGAGCATGGCCGTGGCCGACGGGCTCGTCTGGGTGCACGCCGCCGGCACGGTGGCCCGGATCGACCCCGCGACCAACACGGTCGTCGGCGAGCCGCTGCGGGTCCCTGCGGACACCGAGGCCATCGCCGTCGGCAGGGGGGCGCTGTGGGCCACCCGCGTCGCCCCCGGGGACCTCGGCGCGGCAGGCAAGGACGCGGTGGCCCGCATCGACCCGGCGACCGGCCGCACGGTGGCCACCATCACGGTCCGCCGGGCTCCCCTGGACGTCGCGGCCACGCCGGGGGCGGTCTGGGTGACCAACTCCGGCGGCGGCGGTGACAGCGTCGCGCGGATCAACCCGGAGACCAACCGGCTCGCGGGCCGGCCGGTCACCACCGGCGCCAGCCCGCAGAGCCTCGCCGTCGGTGGCGGATCCCTCTGGGCCGCCAACCATGACGCCCGCACGGTGACCCGCATCGACCAGGCGAGCAGGAAGGTCCTGGCGGACATCCCGGTCCCGTCCGAGCCGCACCGGGTCGCCTACGGCGCCGGCGCGGTGTGGGTGGGCAACTGGCACGACAACTCCGTGTCCCGGATCGACCCGGAGACCAACCGGGTCGTCGGGTCGCCGATCCCGATCGGGTTCCGTGCCGGCAACCTCGCAGTCGGCACCGGCGGCGTGTGGGTTACCAGTGACTACCGCGTGGACGCCGCGCCCGAGGACGTGGTGGTCGTCCGTATCGACCCGCAGACCAACCGGGCGGTCGAGACGATCGCCGTCGGCGGCCACCCCATCGACGTCGCGGCAACCAAAGGCGCCGTCTGGGTGTCGGTCGCAGATCCAGGCACCGTGCTACGGATCGCCGCGAGCTGAAGCGGCCTCACGACCTGCCTTGGCGTCCGCCGGCTCAAACGGGCGCTGTACTCCGCCGCGCTCACCCAGGCCAGGCACGACCAGCGCCGTGACCTCCCTGGCCGAGCCCGGCGGCGACGCCGGATGTGTGCGCCTGACCATCCCGAGCAGCGTCGGTAGCCTCGGTCCCTGCACCGGGGCTGGCCCTGGGCGTCCAGGGTCGCGCCGCGCGTGGCCGGTCGCGCCCGTGAAAGCCCCTGGCCGGCACCCTGGTCCAGGGTTGGAACCACCCCGGTGCCGCGTGCGTGGCGAGCCGGCACACCCACACTGCCTTGGCAGCAGATCGTCTCGCGAACGCCCGCGTTGGGTCGGCTTCACCGGGAAGGAGCGCCACTTACCGCGTCCTTAGACAGGGGATCACCAGATGCAACAGTGCCCCCAGACCCCACCGGTCGAGGCGTCGTCGGAGTAGGCATCACGGGCAGGGGGATCAGCCGAGTAGGCTTGCTTCAAGCAGGTGTGAGGAGGAGACAGTGGAGTATCGGGGCCTGGTAAAGCGCCTTGATCCGCCCTCAGGCTACGTAGCGCCCACCGAACTGGCATATGAGGACATCCGTGCCAGGGCAATCAGCCGGGCGGACCTGCACGACGACGTGCGGGGGATAAATTCCAGCATCGAGCTCATCCGGAGGACCCGGGGCGGCCGCTGGCCGACAGAAGCCGTCAGCGAGGAGTTCAACTACGTCGATCTCGTCTGGCACGAGTGCGAATTCCGCGAAGGATCCTCATTCACCTATGCGGTGTACGACGTTGGCGGCAGGTATCTCGGGTGCTGCTACCTGTACCCCGTGGGGAGTCGTACCGAGCTGACCGAGGACCTGCTGAAGTACGACGTCGACGTGAGCTGGTGGGTCACGCCGGAGGCGTACGAACAGGGCTACTACGCAAAGCTGTACGCCGCGCTGCGGCATTGGGTGGCGGACGCGTTCCCGTTCACCATGGCGTACTACTCGAACATCGAGGTCCCCGAGCGGGACGACGCCTAGGGCCCGTTCATAAGGGCTTGGCCGGCCTGTGGTGGTCAGACCATGAACGCCGCCCTTGTTCGAGAGGCGCTTTCGTGGATGTCGAGACGGCCGGGCCGGCTCCGACTACCTCTTGACGGCGACGGATGGCGGCGCCGAGGGTGCGGAGGAGGTTGGCGATGAGCAACGTCGTGCTGGACGTGTCGATGTCGCTGGACGGGTTCACGGCCGGTCCGAACGTCCGGGAGGCAGAGCCGATGGGGGACGGCGGCGAACGCCTGCACGCATGGATGGCCGGGAACGGGCCCGACGGCCAGATCGACATCGGCGTGCGCCGAGAAGTGGACGCAACCGTTGGCGCCACGGTCATCGGACGGCGCACGTTCGATCTCGGCGTGGGCCCGTGGGGCGGCACGCCATGGCCGGGTATTCCCAGCTTCGTGGTCACCCATCGGGCGCGGCAGGACCTGCTCGGCAACAACGGCGGGATGTTTGCCTTCGACGGCCTGGAGGCTGCGGTCCGGCGCGCCAAGCAGGCCGCGGGGCACAAGGACGTCCTGGTGCTGGGCGCGGATGTCGCCCGGCAGTTGCTCAGAGCAGACCTGCTCGACGAGGTACGAATCCACCTCGTTCCGCTCCTGCTGGGCGGTGGAACACCACTGTTCGACGGGGAGCAGGCCGAGCTGATTCCAGAAGGGAAGCCCGTCACGGGGACCGTGACCCACCTACACTTCCGTGTCCCCACGGCCTAGGACGCGTTCATAGGGGGCAGCGGCGACTGCGGTAGTCGGCGTGTCGGTGATCGACATACTGCGAGGTCGCCGGTAGATGGTTCATCGACCAAGACGACCATCACTCCGGAGACCTCGTGGACACCATACCGGTGACCGCGCGGGCGGACCTGACTGACGCGCAGTGGGCGGTGCCCAAACCATGGGCGACATCGCGCCGGGCAATCACCGAATCGGGGGAACTGCGATGATGCGGCGGTGCCCGTGGTGAGGGCCTGAACCCTTGGACTTACTCGTCTCGTGGGCGGCCAGCCCGGGTCGGGCCGGCGTCATGGTGTGGCCCCCGGCCCCGACGTCGACCCGGCCGTTCATGCCCAGGTGCAGCGTGCAGGAGTACCGGTAGCTGCCGGGCGCGGTAAAGGTGTGCCGAAACGTCCCCGACGCCTGGTCGCCAGAGCCCCAGCCCGTGCCCTTGACGTTGTGGGTGGTTCCGTTGTCGTTGAACGACCAGGTGACGGTCTGGCCCTGCTTGATCTGGATGACCGGCGGGTGGAACCGGTTGTCGCGCAGCGCCACGTGGGTGGCGTCGACCACCGGTGGCCCGTCGGCCGCGTTGGGCAGCAGCTGGATCACCACCACGGTCGCGACGACGACGGCGGCCACGGCGGCCAGCGGGACCATCCACCAGCGGGGCCGGCGCCGCCGTCCTCGCGTCGAGGGGTCGGGATCCGCGCCTGGCCGTCGGTGCGCGGAGGTTGCGTCGATTGTCACGGAATGCTCCTTCCTGGTCTGGTCGCCAGGCTCATGAAGCATGCCCGCCTCGACACCGCCCGGCAGTGTGGCTTGCCCACCGGACACCGCGAAGCAGACACGCTCCGCCACGTCGCTAATGACCGCTGAGCACGGAACTGATGAAGGTGAGGAGAAGTGCGGCGGTCCGCGGCGGATCCTCGAAGATGGGTGAGTGGCCAACACCCGGCAGCAACTCGACTCTTGCGCCCGCAACGGCGCGGTATAAGCCGGCGGATGAGGGTCGCCACCGCTGGTCCTGCTCGCCGAAGATCACCAGCAGTGGTTTGCCGAGGGCCGTGAGCCGGTCCGGGAGCGGACGCTGCTTCAGATAGTCGTGGGTCGCCCGCGATGCCGCGGTGAGCGCGTGGTAGGTCACGCCGCGCGCATCGTCGACGAGCTGCTGCGGGATCTGGAAGCTGGGGGTGAACGCGGTGCTCATACCCTTGCGGAGCAGCCCGTTGGTCCGAAGTCGCCACAGCAGTTGCCCCACCACGGGGACCTCGATGAGCCGGCCGACCAGCCCCTGCGAGATGAAGGCGTCCGTGCGGGGTCCGGTGTCGATGAGCGCCAGCGCGGTCACCAGGTCGCCTCGTTGCTCGGCGAGGGCGGTGGCGACCGCGCCGCCGGTGGAATGGCCGACCACGATGGTGTGCTTGACGCCGAGCCGGTCCAGTGCCTGGCCGACCCGGCGTCCCTGCTGGGGGATCGCGTAGCCGCCGCCGGCCGGTTTGGCGGACCGGCCGTGCCCGAGCAAGTCGATCCGGATGACGTGATAGGACCTCGCCAGCATCGGAACCACCCGATCCCACCAGCGGGTCGAGCTGCCCAGCCCGTGGATCAACACCAGTGCCGGGGCATCGCGGGGTCCGTCCTGGCGCACGTAGATGTTCCCGCCGTCGAGCGGCAGGGTCGAGGTCCCGGTGGCGTCGGCGTCCTGCCGGTCCACCATCGCCGCGTTTCCCGGGAGCAGCCCGACGACCGCGAGCAGGATGGTTGAGGCGATGATGCGGCGCCTTCGGCGGCGGGCGCGTCCCAGGTGCGAGGACCCGGCGGCCGCCTGCCGCCCGCCCACCAGCGGCCAGCACACCGCGACCACGGCCACCGCCGCGACCAGCAGCGACACCAGGATCCCCACCCCGGACGGCTTGCGCACCATCAGGTAGATGATTTCCACCAGCGCGACGAGCTGCAGCCGCATGGCACCGTGCAGCACCGGGTCGCGCGCCGGGGCGGTCAGCTCCGCGGGCGCCGCCGCGGCACCGTCGCCGGCGGCTGCCAGCGCCGCCTTCAGCCGCGTGTTGCGCGGGCCGACGCCGGCGACGGCAGCGGCGATGGTGACCGCCAGCACCCCGATCGCGGCCAGGATCCAGCCGTCGGTGAACGACCAGCTTTGTCCGGCCATCGCCAGCCCGGTGAGGATCAGCAGCCCCATGCCGCCGTCGGTGAGGCGCTCTTTGGGCAGCTTCTGCCAGGTACGCAGCTCGCCGACGGTGCCGGCGCGCAGCAGCCCGGCGTAGGCGATCAGTTGGGTCGCCATGCCGCCGCTGAGCAGCACCAGGCCGACCAGGTGCCCGAACTTCAGCCAGGTGTACAAAGCCATGCCGAGACGTCCTTCCTGTGGCGGTCTTCATCTGGTGGGTTGTGGCATGGAGGTGGTCGGTCTGGTCGGCCTCGACCAGGCCGACCACCTCACTCGGCCAGGGCGCGGCGCAGGGCGGCGGCGAGTTCGGCGATCTGTCGTTGCGAGATCTCGGCGGACAGGATCGCCTGCGACCCGTGGAAGGTGCCGGGCCACTGGTGCAGCTCGACCGGCACGCCCGCCTGCAGCAGGCGTAGCGCGTAGGTGATGCCTTCGTCGCGGAGCGGGTCGAACTCGGCGGTGGCGACGTAGGCGGGGGGCAGGCCGGACAGATCATCGGCCCGCGCCGGGGCGGCGTAGGACGAGGCGGGCTGGGAGCCCAGGTAGTGCCGCCACGTCGCGGCGAGCTTGTCGCGGGTCATCCAGGGCGTGTCGGTGAAGTGCCGCGCCGACCAGGTCTCCTGCCGGTCGTCCAGCTCGGGCTGGTTGAGCAGCTGGAAGCGGATCGGCGGCCCCTGGCCGCGGGCCCGCAACGCCACCGCGGCCGCGAGCCCCGCGCCGGCGCTGTGCCCGCCGACCGCGATGCGGGCCTTGTCGATGCCGAGCTCGGCGGCGTGCTCGGCCGACCAGGCCAGCACGGCGTAGGTGTCGTCCAGGGCGGCCGGGAACCGGTGCTCGGGGGACCGGCGGTAGCCCACCGAGACCACCACCGCGCCGGTGCCGTCCGCCAGCCGGGCGGCCCACGGGTGCTCGGTGTCCAGGTCGCCCATGACAAATCCGCCGCCGTGCAGCCAGACGATGGCGCCCTGCGCCTGGTGCGGGCGGTAGATCCGCACCGGCACGTCCGGGTCGGCGGGCACCGTGCGGTCCTCGATCTCCATTCCTGTGGTGTCCGGTGCTGGTGCCGCGGCGGCCAGCTCGGCGAGGTTCTTGCGCGCGGTGACCGGGTCGGTCAGGTCGGCCGGCGGGAACAACGGGATGAATGCTTCCAGTTCGGGGTCCATGTCGGCCATCCTCCAGTTCGGGATCCATGCCGACCATCCTCCCGGTCGCCACCCCCGAGATCATCCGCCATCCGTCGGGCATCTCAGCCCGATCACGCACCGATCGGCGCGTATCCTGTTGCCATGGAGGCACTGGCCCAACGGCTGTCGCACCTGGATTCGGAAGCCGGAGGCGCGGTCCGCGTCGTCATGTTCTACGACACCCTGATGCGCCGACGGGTGGATCTCCCGGCGCTCGCCCGGGCCTCGGCGGGCCTGGCCGAGTGCGTGGCCGGCATCCGGCTCCACGGCACGGGACGGGCGATCCGCGTCTCGCCCGACGGCAGGCAAGCGTCCGCCCCGCCGCCACCCGCGTCCACCACGGCGCCGATCACCCTCGACGAGGAGGAGATCGGCACGGTGTGGCTGGAACGCCCCGGCGCACCGGGACCGCTCGACGAACTGCTGCTGGACCGGCTCGCCATCGCCGCCGCGGCGGTCGTCGAGCGGTACGGCCCGGCCCGCACCACCATGGCCGACCCCGCCCTCGTCGAACTGGTGATCAGCTCCGACAGCGACGAGGCGGCCAGAGCCCGGGCGCTACGGCTCCTGGGGTTCGCCGCCGACCTGCCGGTCCGCGTCGTCGCCGTACGGTCGCAGCTTCCGCTCGACCAGGTCAGCAGCCTGGTCTGCCCGGCCCGCCCGGTGAAGGCGGCACCGCTGGCCGACGTGGGCGTCATCCTGGCCACCACCGTGGACCCGGCCCGGTTCCCGGCAGGCGTACGCGCGGGCATCGGCGCCGCCGACAGCCCCGACCGATCCTGGCGGCAAGCCCGCACCGCCCTCCGCTTCACCACCCCACGCCAGCCGATCATCCACCACGACGGTCTGGGCGCGCTGGCGCTCCTGGCCGAGATATCCCAGGACGCCGCGCGCGACAACGCCGACGTGGCCGCGATCACCCGCATGGCCGGCAACCCCGAAGATCTCAAGACCTTGGACGCCTACTGCGCCGCCGGCTCCCTCCGCCGGGCCGCCGACCTACTCCACCTGCACCACAGCAGCGTCGCCCGCCGACTCGAACAGATCGGAAAGACCCTGGGTATCGAACTCACCGAGCCCACCGGACTGACACGGGCCAGGCTCGCCCTCACCGCATGGCGGCTCCTCAACGACTAAGGAAGAACCCGCTGTAGTACTAGGTTCGGTCATGCGCCGGAGCGCTCGTCACGGTCCTCCTCAGGAGTACCTGACGCGAGGATCGAGCACGGCGCTGCTGCATCTGATCAGTCCATGGCAGGTTGAAGCCGTGACGGTGGTCTGGTGTCAGATCGCTATGGCAAGTTCGGCGAACGCGACAGCCAGCCGACCCCGCCGCGTGCGGCCAGCACCTGCCGGCAGGTCTGGTAGTCGTAGCCGGCGTCCAGGTGCACCACTGCACCGACATGCTCGCCGGCCTTGCTATGGCCAGGCCAGATCGACCAGGACCACCAGCCGCCGCTCCTCGACGACGTAGAAGTCAAGAAAGCCGCGCCGGTCGGGGAAGACGATCGTGTTGTACTCGGGGCCGACAAGGACCGGGAACGCGGCGGTGCCGACGCTCGGATCGGTGCGCAGCAGGGCCACGACGCCGGCGACGTAGCCGCGCAGCTCCGGCGGGGCGTCGCGGAGCTGCTCGGCGACCCTACGAGCGAGGGCGACCTGGTAGGCCAAGCTCGGCGGCAACCTCTTCCCAGGTGATGGTCCCGGACAGATCGCCGCGGGCGACCTGGGCGAGCAGGTCGCGGATCTCGGCCTCCCGCTCGGGCTGCTTGGGCGGCGGGGCCATCGATGGGCTCGAATCACTCATACGGACAGCATAGCCGCGCGGTTGCGCCCGTGGGGGCGTGGCTGGCGCCGCTGAGCATGATTCGTCCCCGACTTGGGCTGAGTGGCGCAGAGCGGGTCGGTTCGAGAATACGACGACGGATGATTCGGGCGGGCGGGTGTAACGGTGGGCGCAGCTTTAGTTCCTTTCGCTACCGATTTGGCCTGGCCGGGTAATGGGAATCCTCGAGGGAGCGTAGCGACGATCCCGCATTCCACGGCAGGCCGCAGGTCGGATCGTGGCCACACTGGCCGGCAGGCGCTCGTCGAGACGTCCGCTGTGTAACGCTTGGTGGTCCTCTGGCGCTTGTCCTGGGTGCATGGGGTCAGTGGGGGGGCGATGCACGCATCCGTTGGCGGTCTGCCCTCCAAGGATCGTCCCACAGGAGGGATGCCGTGCCGGCCGTACGAAGAAACAGGCTGCTGCTCGCCCTTGCAGCCGCCACTCTGGTGCTGGGTGTGCAGTTGCTGGGCGGGCTCGCCGTTGCCGCCCCGAACCCGCCCGGCAACAACGGGACCGTCAAGGTCGACGACATCCCGTTCGACGACCATCCCAACAACGAGCCGCACGTCGGCTGCACGTTCCAGGTCGACTTCTACGGCTTCGACGAGGGCGACCTGTTCGCCGACGTGAGCTTCGAGTCGCACCCGCCGACCGGCCCGGTCCAGGTGCTGCTGACCGACACCGTGTTCATCGGCGAGGACGACAACTCCGGTGGCGGGAGCGAGGCGGGGCTGGACGCCTCGGAGACCTACACGCTGGACTTCACCGGCATCCAGCCGCATCCCAACCAGGGGTTCCACGTCAAGCTGACGGTCAACGCCGAGGGCTCCCAGGGTGCCGACACCAAGTACAAGGTGTTCTGGGTGACGGGCTGTCCGTCGGGGACGACGACGAGCACGCAGCCG
>Ga0137368_10008590_pt1 | contig 10525 bp, 10 predicted proteins | sample SagtaG_13_FD_104917 | JGI IMG/M metagenome (GOLD analysis project Ga0137368, IMG submission 104917) | Vadose zone soil microbial communities from Sagehorn Ranch, Mendocino, California, USA - Sage1_L_100_16 metaG | ecosystem: Environmental > Terrestrial > Soil > Vadose zone | place: USA...
TGCTGGATCAGATCCTGCTCCAGGCGGAGCTGCTCGACCTCAAAGCGAATCCCGAACGCCGCGCGCAGGGCACGGTGCTGGAGGCGCAGCTCGATCCGGGTAAAGGCGCGCTCGCCACGATTCTGGTGCAGACCGGCACGCTGCGCGTGGGCGACGATTTCATCTGCGGCCAGTACTCCGGCCGCGTGCGCGCGATGTACGACGAGCGCGGCGGCACCGAGACGGAGGTCGGTCCTTCCACGCCCGTGCAGATCCTCGGCTTCGAGGGCGTCCCCGAAGCGGGCGACAGCTTCCTCGCCATGGACGATGCCGCCGCGGCGCGGGACATCGCGCAGAAGCGCCAGCGGCTCGAGCGCGAGGCGCAGCACCGCCGCTCCGGCCGGGTCAAGACGCTGGAAGACTTCATGGCCGAGGCGGCGGCGGGCGGCGTCGCCACGCTGCGCATCATCATCAAGGCTGACCAGGGCGGACCCGCTGAAGCGTTGGCGGATGCGCTGGCCCAGCTGTCCACCGCGGAAGTGAAGGTCGAGGTGGTGCACCGCGGCGTCGGCGCGATCACCGAATCGGACGTGCTGCTGGCCCGGGCCTCCGGCGCGATCATCGTCGGCTTCCACGTGCGACCCGATTCCAATGCGCGGGCCGCGGCGGATCGCGAGCGGGTGGAGATTCGGACCTACCGGATCATCTACGAGGCGGTCGAAGAGGTGAAGCTGGCCATGGAAGGCCTGCTCGCCCCCGAAAAGAAGGAAGTCGTGCTCGGCGAGGCGGAAGTGCGCCAGATCTTCAAGATTGCGAAGATCGGCACGATCGCGGGCTGCTTCGTGCGCAGCGGCGTGATTCCGCGGACGGGACGGGTGCGGGTGATCCGCAACGGTGTTGAGGTGTACGACGGCACGCTCGCCTCGCTGAAGCGCTTCAAGGACGACGTGCGCGAGGTCCGCGAAGGCTTCGAGTGCGGCATCGGCATCGAGAACTTCAACGACGTCAAAGTGAGCGATCTGATCGAGTCGTACCGCATCGAGGAGGTCGCGCGCTCACTCAGCGCTGCTGAGTCGTGATCGTGGGCGTGATGGTGTGGGAGCTGCATCTGCCCGCGTGCCAGTCGCTCAAGGACAAACGCACGATCGTGAAGAGCCTCAAGGATCGCATGCACAACCGCTTCAACGTGTCGGTCGCCGAGACGGGGCATCACGATCTATGGCAGCGCGCCGAACTCACGGCCGCCGTGGTGAGCACCGACCGGCGCCATGCCGAGAGCGTTTTGCGTGAAGCGGACCGGCTGGTCGCGGGCGCGGATGGTGCGCGCATCGTGGACACGAGTACGAGCTATCTCTGAGATGAAACGTCGCAGCCATCGTCCCGAACGCGTCAGCGAATTGATCCGCCAGGCCGTCGGCGCGTTTCTCACGGGCGACGTGCGCGATCCGCGGATCGGGTTCGTCACGGTGACCGGCGTCGAGGTCTCGCCCGATCTCTCGCACGCCAACGTGCGCGTGAGCGTCATGGGCTCGGACGAGGAAAAGGCGAAGTCGCTCGAGGGCCTGGCGAGCGCCGCGCGTTTTCTGCGGGCGCAGCTGTCGAAGGAGCTGCATCTGCGAACGAGCCCGGAGCTGCATTTCCATCTGGACCGCGGACTCGAGCACGCGCAGCACATCGATCGCGTGCTGAAGGAGCTGAAGGAGACCGGCGACTGAGAAACGGTGGGCTCGTCCTGGTAGCCAAGCCAGCCGGCCCCACGTCTCATGATGTCGTGGACATTGTCCGTCGCGCGCTCGGCGAACAGCGCGTCGGACATCTGGGCACGCTGGACCCGTTCGCCAAAGGGTTGCTGGTGCTGGTCGTCGGACGGGCGACGCGTCTCGCGCCGTTCGCCGCGGAGTGGCCGAAGACGTACGAAGGGGTCATCCGCCTTGGCGTCACGACCGACACCGATGACCTGACCGGCGCGGTCGTGGCCACGGCGCCATGGACGGGCATCACGCCTGCGCAACTGGCGGATGCGATCGGCAGCTTTCGCGGCGCATACCAGCAGCTCCCGCCGGCGTACTCGGCGGTGAAGATCGAGGGCGAGCGGGCCTATCGTCGCGCGCGACGCGGCGAAGCCGCCCTCCCCTCGCCGCGGCCGGTGGAGATCCGCGAGCTGGAGATCGTGGAAGCCGCGGTGCCCGATCTGCGGTTTCGGGCGACGGTGAGCGCCGGCACCTACGTCCGATCGCTGGCGCGAGACATCGGCGCGAAGCTGGGATGCGGCGCCCATCTCACCGCGCTGCGGCGCACGGCCGTTGGGCCGCTGCGGCTGGCGGATGCGGTGGCGCCGGAAGCGGTGACGCCGGCCGTGTTGCAGGATGCGGCGGTCCTGGTTGCGCAGATGCCGCGCCGCCTGGTGGATAAGAAGGAACGGGACGCGGTGCTGCACGGACGCCCGATTTCGAGCGCCCAGACGGCTGAAGGCCGACAGCCGACGGCCATCTTCGACGGCGACGAGCTTCTAGCCGTAGCCGAGCCCGAGGGCGACCTTCTGAAGCCACGCGTAGTGGTGGCGGAAGACTGATGACGCGTCTCGCGGTCGTCACGATGGGTACCTTCGATGGCGTGCATCGCGGCCATCAAGCGGTGCTCGCCGAGGTGACGCGCCGGGCGCGAGCTGCAAAACTGACGAGCGTGCTGGTCACCTTCGACCCGCATCCGCTCGCGGTGGTGAATCCGGCGGCCGCGCCGAAGCTGTTGACGCTGCCCCAGGAAAAAGAGGATCTGGTCCGGGCGCAGGGCATCGACCAGTACGTGCTCATGCCCTTCACGCCGGCGGTGGCTCAGCTCGACGCGGAAGCGTTTGTCGGCCGGCTGTACGACGAATTTGCGATGCGCGAGCTCGTGATGGGGTACGATCACGGGTTTGGCCGCGGGCGAGCTGGTGACATCGATTTGGTGCAGCGGATGGCGCGGGAAGGCGGCTTTGGGATGGCGGTGGTGGACGCGGTCCGCGACAACGGACAGCCGATTTCGTCGACGCTGATTCGGACGGCGATTGCGCACGGGGATTTGGACTCCGCGGCGCGCTGGCTGGGACGGCGATACAGTATTCGGGGCACGGTGGTGCGGGGCGCGGGGCGGGGCAGGACGATCGGCATTCCGACGATCAACCTCGCGCCGCCCGATGCGAGAAAACTGCTCCCGCCCGATGGCGTGTATGCGGTCGACGTGACTGTCGGGCAACGGGCAACGGGCAACGGGGAACGGTTTGGCGGTATGATGAACCAGGGTCCGCGTCCCACATTTGGTGAGCAGGCTCGCACACTCGAAGTCCATCTGTTCGATTTCGACGGCGAGCTGTATGGCGAAACCGTAGACGTGGAATGGGTCCGTCGCCTGCGTGCAGTGCAGGCATTCCCGTCCCGCGAAGCGCTGGTGGCGCAGCTCGAGCGCGACCGCCAGGCGGCGCGGGCGACCCTCAACCGGTAGAGCGAGGCGATGGGGAAGATTCGTCAGCGGCTGTATTTCATCGGGGCATTGATTGTGGTGTCCATCATCTCGCTGGTGCCGCGCAACACGAAGCAACGCATCCGCGATGTCACGACCGGCGCCATGAAGGACACGACGGTGCGGCGGGTGCCAATCAACCTGGGGCTCGACCTCCAGGGCGGCATTCACCTGGCGCTCGAGGTCGACCAGTCCAAGGGCCCGGTGCCGGACTGCGCCGACGCCATCCAACGCGCCGAGCGCGTCGTGCGCACACGCATGGACGAGTTCGGCACGAAGGAGCCCGTCGTGCAGATCCAGGGCCGTTGCCGCTTGATCGTCGAGCTCGCCGGGGAGAGAGATCCCGCCCGCGCGAGGGGCATCATTCAACGCACGGCGTTCCTCGAGTTCCGCATCACCGATATGAAGAGTCTGTTCAAGGATGCGCTGCCCCAGATGGACGCGGCGTTGCGCAAGGCGGGCGTGAAGTCGCGCGGGGCCGCCGCCCCCTCGGCCGTCGCCCAGCTGTTCGGTGGGGACACCAGCAAGGCCGCCCGCGACTCGGCGGCCGATGCGAACACACCTGGCGTCCTCTCGTCGCTGCTGTTTCAAGGCCAGCTCCCGGGAGAGTTCCTCGTGCCGGAGGAGCAATGGACGCTCGTGGATAGCCTCGTGAACCGGCCCGACGTCCGCGCGGCGATGCCGCGCGGTATCGAGCTGCGGTGGGGCTCCCAATCCGAGTCGCGCGGCGCCCGCGCCTATCGGGCGCTCTACGCCGTGGAATCCCGGCCGATCATCACCGGCGAGGAGCTGGTCAAGGCCACCGCGCGCCGCGATCCGGTGACCAATCAGTCGATCGTGCCGTTCCAGCTCAGCCATCGGGGGGCGCGGAAGTTCTCGGATGAAACGGCGCGGCACATCAACGACTACATGGCGATCATCCTCGACGGGCGGGTGCAGGGGCAGCCGCCGGTGATCCGCAGCCAGATCGGCGCCAACGGCCAGATCGAGCTCGGCGCCAAACCGTTGCAGGAAGCGAGCGACCTGGCGCTGGTGCTGCGCGCCGGCGCCCTGCCGGCGCCGTTGACGATCGTCGACGAGCGCACGATCAGCGCCACGCTGGGTGCCGACTCGATTCACGACGGCGTCCTGGCGGGGGTAGTCGGGGTCGTACTCGTGATCGTCATCATGATCGGGTACTACCGGATGGCGGGTGTGCTGGCGGTGGCGGCGTTGACGCTGTACTGCCTGTTCACCCTCGCGGGACTCGCGGCGTTCGGGTTCACGCTGACGTTGCCGGGGCTGGCGGGATTCGTCTTGTCGATCGGCATCGCGGTAGACGCCAACGTGCTGATCTTCGAGCGCATCCGTGAAGAGCTGGTCCACGGCAAGTCGCTGCGGCTCGCGGTGGATGACGGCTTCCTGCATGCCATGAACGCCATCGTCGACTCGAACGTCAGCACCGTCCTCACCGCCCTCATTCTCTACGCCGTCGGTACGGGCCCGGTGCAGGGCTTCGCCATCACGCTGATCATCGGCATCGCCGCCTCGATGATCTCGGCGATCTTCGTCGTGAAGACGCTGTTCCTGATGTGGTTGTACCGGCGGCCCGACATGGTTACCCTGAGCATCTGATGATCAGACTCTTCGCGAACGCGAATTACGATTTCATCAAGTGGCGGCGCTGGGCGTTCTCGCTCACCGGCGCGATCATGCTCGTCGGGGTCATCTTCCTGGCGACCCGCGGCCTGAACTACAGCATCGAATTCACGGGCGGGACGCTCGTGCAAGTCGAGGTCGCGCACCACGTGCCCATCGCCAACATTCGTACGGCACTGGATAACGCTGGGCTCCAGGGCGCCGAAATGTCCAACTTTGGTTCCGACACGTCGTACGTCGTGCGCGCGCGCCTCGGTCACGAGGCGAGCCAAGGCGAGGCGGGCACCCAGGCCGTCGCCGACGCGGTGGCCCGCGCTTTCGATCAGAGCGTGGGGGCGGGTCAGTATCGGATCGAGCGGCGCGAGGCGGTAGGCCCCAAGGTCGGGCAGGAGCTGCAGGGCAAGGCACTCATGGCGATCCTGCTCAGCTTCGTGGTGACACTCATCTATCTGGCGTTCCGCTTCGAATGGCGATTTGGTCTCGCCGCGGTCGTCGCCACCGCGCACGATGTCGTCGCCACCATCGCGTTCATCAGCGTCATGCACCTCGAGGTCAGCCTCGTCGTGGTGGGCGCGGTGCTCACCGTCGTCGGCTATTCTCTGAACGACACGATCATCATCTTCGACCGCGTGCGCGAAAACCTGCGGAAGTACCGGCGGCAGAATCTCTATGAGATTCTGAACCTGTCGATCAACGAGACATTGCCGCGCTCGGTCCTGACGCACGGCACGACGATCGCGACCACCCTGTCGCTGCTGGTGCTTGCCGGCGAGGTGATCCGGCCGTTCGCCTGGGTCATGTCGTTCGGGATCTTCACGGGCACGTTCTCGTCCATTTACATCGCGGCGCCCGTGCTGCTCTGGATCGAGAAACGCTGGCCTGGTGAGGATGCGCGTGGCGCCCGCACGTTCGGCTCGCGCGCGGCGGCGACGCCGTCGGTGTCCGCACCGCCAGCGACACCACCGTCTTCACCGTCGCCTCGCACGCCGCAACCCGCACGCTAGTCGATACGCACTGCCACCTCGGCGATGCCGCGTTCGACGCCGATCGCGACGCGGTGCTCGCCCGGGCGAAGACGCTGGGAGTCACACACGTCGTGGTGATCGGTGAGTCGGTGGCCGGGAGCGAACGCGCGGTCGGGCTCGCGCGCGGCGGTGCGGGTCTCTCGGCGACGGCGGGGGTGCATCCGCACGACGCCGGCAGCTGGTCGGATGGACAGCAACGGGTTCGCGAGCTGCTCGCGGCGCGGGAAACCGTGGCAGTGGGAGAGACAGGGCTCGACTATCACTACATGCATTCGCCGCGAACAACCCAGCGCAGCGCGTTCGAGGCGCACCTGCAGCTCGGACTGGAGCTCGGCAAGCCGGTGATCGTGCACGCCCGCGACGCCGACGACGACATGGCCGCCATCCTTCGCTCGCTGGCACCTCGCGCGCCGGTCGTGGTGCTCCACAGCTTTTCATCCGGGGACGCCGTCTGGGAAGCCGGCATGGCGATTAACGCATATTTCTCTTTCAGTGGGATGATCACCTTCAAGCATTGGGATCTGACAGAGCGACTGTCCGACTGTCCGGCCGACCGACTGTTGGTCGAGACGGACGCACCCTACCTCGCGCCGGTACCGCATCGCGGCAAGCGCAACGAGCCTGGCTTCGTGCGCGACGTGGCCGAGCGCGCGGCCGCGCTGCGCGGCGAGACCTTCGAGAATCTGGCGCAGTGTACCACTGAGAACGCGCGACGCTGCTTCGGTTCACGCATTGCATCCTCCCGATGACAGCCACCGCGACCAAAGTCCCCTCTGACATTGCCATCGCGCAGGACGCGAAGCTGCGGCCGATTCAGGACGTCGCGGCGGAGCTGGGGTTGTCAGACGACGAGTTGGAGGCGTACGGCAAGTACAAAGCGAAGATTTCGTTGCGCGCTCTGGAGAAACGCGCTCCCAAAGGCAAGCTCGTCCTCGTGACGGGCATCAATCCCACGCCGGCGGGTGAGGGGAAGTCGACGGTGACGGTGGGGGTGACGCAGGCGCTCCGCAAGCTCGGCAAAAACGCCGTTCTCGCGATGCGCGAGCCGTCGCTGGGCCCCGTGTTCGGCGTGAAAGGCGGGGCGGCCGGCGGAGGCTACGCCCAGGTCGTGCCGATGGAAGACATCAACCTCCATTTCACGGGCGACTTCCACGCCATCGCCAGCGCGCACAACCTGCTGTCCGCCATGCTCGACGCCCACCTGCATCACGGTAATGCGCTCGGGCTGGATGTCCGGCGGATCACGTGGCCCCGCACCATAGACATGAACGACCGCGCCTTGCGCAACATCATCGTGGGGCTGGGCGGGGTGACCGCGGGGCCGATGCGCGAAGAGCGCTTCGTGATCATCCCCGGGTCGGAGATCATGGCGATTCTGTCGCTGGCGACGGGCATCGAAGATCTCGAAGAGCGCATCGCGCGCATCATCGTCGGCCTGCGGCCCGACAAGAGCGCCGCGCGCGCCAGCGATCTCAAGGCCCAGGGCGCCATGACGCTCCTGCTCAAGGACGCCATCAATCCGAATCTGGTCCAGACGCTCGAGGGCGGGCCGGCGCTCGTGCATTGCGGCCCATTCGGCAATATCGCGCACGGCTGCAATTCCGTCGTGGCGACCAAGCTGGGCCTGGCACTGTCGGACATCGTGCTCACCGAAGGCGGCTTCGGCGCCGACCTAGGCGCCGAGAAATTCTTCGATATCAAGTGTCGCTTCGCCGGGCTCAAGCCGGAGGCAGCGATCATCGTGGCGACGGTGCGGGCCCTGAAGATGCACGGCGGCGTCAAGAAGGAACGCCTCGGCTCGGCCGACGCCGCCGCGGTGCAGCGGGGCTGTGAAAACCTCCGGCGCCACATCCGCAACGTGAAGAAGTTCGGCGTGCCGGCGCTCGTCGCCCTCAATCGCTTCGTCACCGATACCGACGAGGAATTCGCAGTCGTCCGCGCCGTCGGTGCCGCCGAGGGCGTCGACGTGGTGCGCTGCGATGTCTGGGAAAAGGGCGGGCAAGGCGGCGTTGCCGTCGCGGAGTCGTTGCTCGGCTTGCTCAAGACGGGGAAGGCGGCTTTCAAGCCGCTCTACGACGAACGCCGCCCGATTCGCGAGAAGATTGAGACGATCGCGCGCGAAATCTACGGGGCCGGAAACGTGTCGTTCGCGCCGGTCGCCGAGCGCGCGCTCGAGCTGCTGCCCAAGCTCGGCCTGGGCGAGACGCCGGTGTGCATGGCGAAAACGCAGTACTCCTTCTCCGACGATGCCACGCAGCTGGGCGCACCGACAGGATTCACGCTGCACGTGCGCGATATTCTGCCGTCGGCTGGCGCCGGCTTCGTCGTCGCCCTGTCGGGCGACATCCTGACGATGCCGGGGCTGGGCAAGAGTCCGGCGGCCGAGCGGATTCGGCTCCTTCCTGACGGAACGATCGAGGGACTGTTCTGATGCGTATCATCACGACTGACGGCGCGCCGAAGGCGATTGGCCCCTACAGCCAGGCGATTGCCACCGACAACCTCGTTTTCACCGCAGGTCAGGTCGCGCTCGATCCCAAGAGCGGCGAGCTCGTCGGCCGCACGACGGCGGAACAGACGGAGCAGGTCTTCGCCAATCTCAAGGCGGTGTTGATGGCGGCGGGCGTTTCGCTGGCCAACGTCGTAAAGACGACCGTGTACCTGGCGGACATGGCCGACTTCGCGCAGATGAACGAGGTGTACGCCAGGCATTTTGGCGCGCACAAACCCGCGCGCTCGACGGTGCAGGCCGCCGGCCTGCCCAAGGCGGCGCGGGTCGAGATCGACGTCATCGCGGTGAACGCTTAGCCATCCAGCGCACGTTCCCATGTGGCGGATCGCCGTTCTGGTCGGGCTGTTCTACCTGGCGACGATTCGCGCCGGCCACGACTGGGGCGATGACTTCGCGCTGTACATCCAGCATGCTCGCAACATCGCTGCGCACGTCCCCTATTCAGAAACCGGTTACATCTACAATCCGCACAATCCCGCGATTGGCCCGCGGGCTTACCCACCCGGATTCCCGTTGCTGCTTGCCCCCGTCGTCGCGGTCTTCGGGCTCGAACTGGTGCCGATGAAGGTCGTGATCGTTCTGTGCTTCGTGGGAGCGCTGCTCATGCTGCCGCGCGTGTTTCAGCGCGACTTGTCGCCCCGATATATGGCTGCGTTGATCCTCGTCATGGGCCTGAATCCCTTCTTCTGGGATTTCAAGGAGCAGGTTTTGTCGGACATTCCGTTCCTCTTTTTCACGTTGCTGAGCCTCTACGGATTTCAGCGGGCGGGGAAGGTCCCCCTGGCGGGGCTCGCCGCAGCTGCAGCGATCGCGACTCGTGCGCTCGGAGTCATGCTCATTCCCTGTTTCATCGCGAGCGATCTTCTTCAGTTGCGTCGCGTCAGGCGGGAGACGGTCCTGGCTTGCGGCATCGCCATCGCGCTGCTCCTCCTGCAGCGCCTTTTTGGAGCGCAAGACGGCAGCTACTTCGACAACTTCACCGTTACGCCGGCGGTGGTGGGCCGGAACATCGTAGGCTATCTGCGAGCGCTGTCGGATATCTGGGATAACGGCTACACCGGCATCGGGAGGAAACTCATCTTCCTCGTGACCGTCGGACTCGCCGGGTTCGCGTATTTGCGCGCGTTCCGGGGGACTGAGGAGAGCAGGGGACCAACCGTCGTAGAGATCTTTCCGGTGTTGTACGTGATTCCAGTGATTCTCTGGCCGGCTTACCAAGGCACGCGCTTCCTGATCCCCCTGATTCCTTTCTATCTCTATTACTGTCTGCTCGGCATTCGTGGGTTGGAGATCGCGCTCGCACCACGCCGGTACGTCGCACTCGCATTCCTGGGCATCGTGGCGCTGTTGTATGGCGCCAAATACTCGACCATGCGATACGGGCCGCTACCCGACGGCGTTGCGGCGCCGGAGAGCGTGGAGCTGTTCCGTTTTGTGAAGCAGAATACGGCTGCGCAGGATATCTTCGTGTTCAGCAAGCCGCGCGCGCTGGCGCTGTTTGCGGGGCGCCGCGCCGCAGCGCCGTTCACACCCGACGATCCCTGCCGGCTGTGGCGATATATCACCGAGATCGGCGCAACGTATGTGATCACGGGCCCCGACAGCGTGAACGCGGAGGCCATGTATCTCGAGCGCTTCGTTGCCCGCTATCCGCGGGCGTTGGTGCGTGTGATGGGGAATCAAACGTCGGTCGTCTATCGCATCGTTGGTGATCCTTGTTCCGGGAGCGGATTGGGTCTGGTGGCCTGACCAGTCTTCAAAACTGTTTGGGCCCCTAACGGGGCTCGGTAGGTTCGATTCCTACACGCTCCCGCCACCGCTGTGCAACACGAGCGCCAGCCCGGGTGTATCGGAATCGATCCGGGGGGAGCCA
>Ga0137368_10008592_pt1 | contig 10524 bp, 6 predicted proteins | sample SagtaG_13_FD_104917 | JGI IMG/M metagenome (GOLD analysis project Ga0137368, IMG submission 104917) | Vadose zone soil microbial communities from Sagehorn Ranch, Mendocino, California, USA - Sage1_L_100_16 metaG | ecosystem: Environmental > Terrestrial > Soil > Vadose zone | place: USA...
ATCCGCAACTGGTCGGGCGCACGATCACCCTCAGCGGGCGGTCGTACACCATCGTTGGAATCATGCCGCCGACTTTCCAGTTTCCGCCGGATCCGGAGGGTAACAAGTTTTGGTTGCCGCATCTCTTCACCGGCGCCGAATCCGAACCGGCGATGCGCGAAGCGCGTCATTGGGACGTCGTCGGCCGGTTAGGGGACGGTGTCTCCTTGCAGCAGGCCCGCGCCTTGCTGGAAACCGTCGCGAAAAGAAGGGCACAGGACCATCGGGAAGCGAACCGGAAGTGGACCATCGAGGCGAAACCTGCGCGAACTCTGTTTGTCGGGCCAACGCTGGAGCGGACGCTCTGGAGCCTGCAAGCCGCGGTGCTGATGCTGCTGCTGATCTCCTGTGCGAACGTGGGAACGCTCCTGGCGTCGCAGGTGGCCGCGCGCCGCACCGAGTTCAGCGTCCGGATGGCCATCGGCGCCGGTCGATCCCGGGTGGTTCGACAACTCATCACCGAGAGCCTGGTGCTGGCCGGCATCGCCGCGTTGTTCGGCGTGTTCTTCGCCTGGGGCGGCATCCGCGCTCTGGATCATTTCTATTTGGAAAATCTGCTGCGCCTGAGAACGATAGGGCTGGACGGGTCGGTTCTGGCGTTGACGGTGTTGGTGTCCGCGTTGACGGGACTGGTGTTCGGGGTTGGTCCGGCGTGGCTGGTTTCGCGCCTCCGCTTGAGTGATTCGCTCAAGGACGCGCAGCAGCAGCAAACTGGCGGCTTTGTCCAACGTCAGTTCCAGGACGGTTTGGTGACGCTGCAAGTCGCCCTGGCGGTGGTGCTGCTGGTTGGCGCCGGGCTGATGGTCCATAGCATGGTGAAGCTGCTGCGGGTGAATCCTGGATTCGACCCAAAGGGGCTATACCGCCTCTTTTGCATCGCACCAAGACAGTCGCCAAAAATGGATGGCGAGGAGGCTGAAAGGCGAGGCATGTCACGATGGGATGCCTATTTGGCATCGTTCCGGGAAGAAATGCAGAGGCGGCTTCTGTGGGACGAAACGATGGTGGAGCGTTTGTGCGCCACTCCAGGCATCGAGGCCGCCGCGATTTACGATTCCAGCGGTGGTGCTGGCGCCGGTTATCGTATCGAAGGGCGTGAGGAACCCGTTACATTGAGCCCGTGCTATATTGGAATACGCAGCGGGGATTACTTTCGCACCTTGCGGGTAAAGCTCCTGGCCGGACGGCTTTTGACGGAAGAAGATTGCGTTCCCGGGCAGGAGGCGGTGGTGATCAACCAGGAAATGGCCCGGAGGTTCTGGCCCGGTAAAAGTCCTCTGGGTAAACGCTTGGTCCGTCTGATGGCTGATGGACAGCGGGCCAAAGGTATGGAGGATTGCGTGATTGTGGGTGTGATAGAGAACGTCTTGGATATTGGCAAGGAAAGGCCACCGTATCCTGGTTTTTATGCGCCTAAAGAGCGGCTTGCCGCTTTCGCCGATGTAGCGGGCGGGGACTTCATAATCCGATCCAGCCTGGATGCGGACAGCCTGCGTGCTGTCGTCTCCCAACTCGCACGGGAGATGTCGAGTGAGAAAGTGGCTGCTTTCAGGTCCTTGGAAGAGGGGCTGCGCGTCTCGACGGCGCCGCGGCGCATTTACATGTGGCTGCTCACCGCCATGGGAGCTTTGGGTCTGCTCCTGTCGGCGCTGGGCGTGTATGCGGTCATGGCTTATGCCGTCGTCCGGCGAACGAGGGAGATTGGGGTGCGGATGGCGCTGGGAGCGACGCGAGGCAACATCGCCCACCTGATCCTTGGGCGCGGCGCACGGCTGGTGTTCGGCGGGATGGTTTTGGGAGTCGTCGCTGCGTTCATCTTCTCCCACTACCTGGAGAGCCTCCTCTATCAAGTCAAATCCGGCGACGTTCGGACTTTCGTTGGCGTTCTGCTCACCCTCGGAGCCGTTGCCGGGATTGCCTGCTACATCCCGGCGCGCCGGGCGACACGAGTCAATCCGAGGGAGGCGCTAAGATATGAATGACGAATGACGAATTCCCAATGACGAAACAAATCCGAAATCCCAATGACGAAGGCCATGACTGTGAACAAGCCCCAACCGTTTGGACATTCGTGCTTCGACATTCTTTCGGCATTCGTCATTCGGGTTTCGTCATTATCCAGAGCCCAATCGTGAATCCATGAACTGGTGGCGAAAACTTCGACTTCGACTCGGCGCGCTATTTCAGAAGCGGCAGCTCGACGCGGAGATGGAGGAGGAGATGCGTTCGCACATCGAGATGCAGACGCTGGAGAACCTCGACGCGGGGATGAACCCGGAGGAGGCACGTTACGCTGCGCTGCGACCGTACGGCTGGGTGGAGTCGATCAAGGAGACGTGCCGCCAGCGGCGGGGAGTGAATTGGATTGAGCACTTGATTCAGGACTTTCGCTACGGCTTCCGGATGCTGCGCAAGAACCCCGGGTCCTCCTTGCTGGCGGTGTTGATTCTCGCGTTGGGCATCGGTGGAACGACGGCCGTGTTCAGTGTCGCGGATAAGGTGTTGCTCAATCCAATCCCCGGTCGCAACAGCGATCGGTTGGTCGCACTCCGGGAAGTGGATGTCATGCATGACTCGCACTGGCATGTTTCTCCACCGTTGATCGAGGAGCTCGCTACCCACTCCAATTGGATTGAATCGCTGACGTACTGTTTTCAAAGTTCGGAAGAGAAGAAGTTTCGGGCCGATGCGAGGACCATAAAGCTCCGCGGTGCTGCTGTGGCCCTCAACTTCTTTGAGCTGCTGGAGCTTCGGCCGCTTGCCGGCCGCGGGTTCCTACCCGGAGAGGGGAGCCAGGAGGCGCAGAAGACCATCATCATCAGCCACGGACTCTGGCAGCAGTATTTCGGCGGCGATCCGCAGATCATTGGCCAGGACCTCAAACTGGATGGGGACTCTTACTCCGTGGTCGGCATCATGCCCTCAAACGTTCAATTCCCGTTTGGAAGCGGTTACAGTCAATTCTGGGTCCCACGCGTATTCACCAGCGAAGAGGTAAACAGCGATTGGGCGGCCAAGAACAGAGTATGGCTGACGATTGCAAGGCTCCGCGACGGAATCACATTATCTGAGCTGCGATCATTGCTCGACGTGATCGAGGCTCGTCGGGCGCCTTCGGTTAACGAGGTCAATCAACGCTGGACCATTGAGGCGAAGCCGGCGCGTCAAAGTTTCGCCAGTGAGCAACTTCAAAAAACCGTTTGGTGCCTGCTCGCCATGATGGGCGCCCTGTTGCTGATTGCCTGCGCCAACGTGGGCAACCTCCTGATTTCCCAAGCGCTTTCTCGGCGTGGCGAATTCGGCATTCGCATGGCCGTCGGCGCCGGGCGCCTCCGCGTTGCGCGTCAATTGCTCGCTGAGAGCTTCACGCTCGCCGGAATCGCCGCGGCCTTGGGAATGTTCGTCGCCTGGGGAGGTATCATTGCGCTGGAGCAGTTCTACCTGAGTCAGCTTGCTCGCATCAACGTCATCGGCCTGGATTGGGGAGTCTTGGGAATCACCTGTCTGGTTTCCGGCGTGGTCGCGGTCCTGTTCGGCACCGCTCCCGCATGCCTGGCGGCACGCATCGACCTGAACCAGTCGCTGAAGGAGTCGGCGCCACAACACAGCGGCGGAGTTCTGCAGCGACTTTTCCACGATGGCCTGGTTGTGATTCAGGTCTGCCTGGCTGTGGTGTTACTCACGGGGGCGTGTTTGATGACTCAAAGCGTCGTCAAACTGCTCCGGGTTGACCCTGGACTGGAAGCGAAGGGGCTGTACCGCGTCTTCTATGACGCGATCGATTTCATGAACCATCCACCGTATGACGTCAAAGGAGCAATCGAGCGCGGAGTGCCGCGCAGTCAGGCGTTAAAAGAGAGTTGGCGGGCGCATGTCGAGCAGCACTTCACGTTTCAGAGCTTGGCGTTGGAACGTCTTCACGCGGTGCCGGGTGTTGAATCAGCCGCCGTCAACAATGGGGCGGGATTTTCGGACTACGAGATGGACGGAAGACCAAGCCCAGTCTATCTGGGGCATGCCAGTGTCAGCGCGCTCCAGGGAGACTATTTGCGGACTATCGGATCCAGGCTTGTCACGGGCCGGTTCCTTTCCAGGGAGGACGCGTTACCCGGCCAGCAATCGGTGGTGATCAACGAGCGGATGGCCGCCGTTTGCTGGCCCGGTGTGAATCCGCTGGGCAAACGGTTTGGCCGCAGCGACCCAAAGAAGGCCTATGTGGTGGTGGGCGTCGTGAAGAACATCGAGGATTGGCGGTTGGAGTCCGAGGTTAAGCCCGTGTTCTACGAACCGTACGAGCGCGAAACGGATTCGATAGGGAGCGTTGGGGACTACGTAGTCCGAAGTTCTGCGGATGCTGATTTATTGCGCGATGGGTTGGCCCAGGCGGGAAAGCAAATGCTGGCCCCGGTCGATCTACGTGACTTCTATTCCATCGAAACCCAACTGCACCGATCGACGGCTCCCCGACGCGTGATGATGTGGCTGTTGGTTTCCCTGGGAGGGCTTGGACTGTTGCTCTCCGCGCTGGGTGTGTACGCGGTTCTGGCCCATTCCGTGGCCCGGCGCACGCGGGAAGTCGGCATCCGCATGGCCATGGGCGCGGACCGGAGCCGAGTGCGGAATCTCTTCATTCGACAAGGTGTTCGCTCGATTGTGAACGGGCTGATCCTTGGCATCGTCGCGGCCATTACGGCGGGACATTACATCGAAAGTCTGCTGTTTGGGGTCGCTCCGGCAGATCCCTGGGCCTTTGCCGCCGTGGTGCTGACGCTCGGCGTTGCCGGAGGTGTCGCCTGCTGGCTGCCGGCTCGCCGCGCGGCGCAAATTAATCCGATCGAGGCGCTGAGGTATGAATGACGAATTCCCAATGACGAAACAAATCCCAAATCCGAATCTCGAACGGGAAGCCCCCGCACCGACGTCATCATTCGGTCATTTGGGCTTCGTCATTCTTTCGTCATTCGTCATTCGTGTTTCGTCATTATCCAGAGTCCAATCCTGACTCCATGAACTGGTGGCGAAAACTTCAGCTTCGAATCCGCGCGCTGTTTCAGAAGCGCAAGCTCGACGCTGATATGGACGAGGAGATGCGTTCGCATATCGAGATGCAGACGCAGGAGAACATCGACGCGGGGATGAACCCGGACGAGGCGCGTTACGCGGCGCTCAGGGAATTCGGCTGGGTCGAATCCATCAAGACCACTTGCCGCGAGCAGCGCGGGGCGATGTCGCTCGAACATTTGGCTCAAGATTTTCGCTACGGCTTGCGGATGCTGCTGAAGAATCCCGGCTTCACCGCCGTGGCCGTGCTTACGCTCGCGCTGGGCATCGGGACGACCATCACCGTGTTGAGCATCGTTCTCGATGTCATTCTCGCACCCCCGCCTTATCCGAATGCTCAACGGATCGTTTTGGTGTCTCCCAATCGGCCGGATGGCCAGCCGCACCCCCGCGCCTGGTCGGCAGGACATTGGGAGGTGTTCCGACAGCAACCCAAATCCTTCGACGCGCTCGCCTGCTATGAATGGGCTTTCGACTTCCTCGTCATGCCGGACGGAAGCGAGTCAATCGGCGGGATGACGGTGTCCAAAGACTACTTCGAGATCGTCGGCGCGCAACCGTTGTTGGGCCGCACGTTCTCGGAAGCCGAACTGCAACCTTCATCCAAGGGAACGGTGATCATTCTGAGCTACGATTTATGGCAGCGCCGCTTCAATGGCGACCCGAATATCATCGGCAAGTCCATTTCACTCTGGCGATATCCTGTGCTGACGGTTGTCGGAGTCATGCCACACGGTCTGCGATTTCTGCCGTCGCACACCCGGGAAACGAACTACGACCTCCACTCGCGAGTCGATTATTGGCTCCCCGCCGCTCCCAATCCGGGCAAGCCACAGGAAGGAAGCTTTCACCTGATCGGCCGACTGCGTGGATCCGTTTCGCTGGAACAGGCTCGCACAGAAATGGCGTCCATCTTGCCCAGATACGGCGCAGCGGCGCCCGACTTTGAAGGGACCACGGCTTCGGTTCAGCCTCTGACTGGAATTCTGAACGCCGATGGCGAGCGACTCTTGGTGCCTCTGGTGGTCCCGTCGCGTTGGTGTTTCTGATCGCGTGCGGAAACGTGTCGGGTTTGCTGCTGGCGCGTGGCCTTCAACGCCAACAGGAATACGCGGTTCGCAGCGCATTGGGCGCTCGTCCCGTGACGATTCTGCGCGGCGTGCTGGTGGAAAGCTTTTTGCTGGCGAGCCTGGGCGGCGTGTTCGGAGCGGTCCTCGCGGCCAATCTTCTCAGACTTGTAGCAACAGTGAGCGGAGTTGGACTTCCCCGGCTCGATGGATTGGCTGTTGGTTGGTCATTCGCCTGGATGACGTTGGCAGCCGCGACAGCGGCGGCGCTTCTGGCGGGACTGCTGCCTGCGTTGCGGGTCATGTGGCGACCACCGGCAGCCCTGCTCGCCAGTGCGACACCAACCAGCAGCGTGGGCCAGAGTGAACGTTGGCTGCTTCGCGGAACGGCAGTGCTGCAAATCGCCATGACGCTTGCTTTGCTGACCGGGGCCGGATTGCTGATTCGCACCGCGAAAAACCTCGCGGCCATCCGACCCGGTTATCAAACCGAAAACATTCTCACGCTGAGCGTCACTTCGCTGAAAGGAAACTGGTTCGATTTTCACGTTCAGGCCTTGCAGCGAGTCGCGGCTCTTCCAGGAGTCCAAAACGCTGCGTTTGGATGGGGCCTGCCGCTGACCGGCAACGCCTGGCTGGGTGCGGTGCAAGCGGCGGATGAACCGGCGAAGCCGCTCAAGGATAGGGAAACGATATCCATCCGGGCGGTGTCGCCGGATTATTTCGATACTATGAGCATGGCTGTCGTGGCTGGTCGCGGAGTGAGAACCACGGATGCGGGAAACCAGGCCAACGGCATTCCCGGCAACGCTCCCTTCGTGGCTGTGATCAATCAGACATTGGCCGATGCTTGTTTTCCCGGACGCGATCCCTTGGGAAAGAAGTTGCGCCTTTCCTGGAAGCCAGACGAGCCGGAGATCGTCGGCGTGGTCAGCAACACTCGCACGGATAACTTAACGCGGCCATCTCGGTCCGAACTTTACTTTTCGCTTTGGCAAGCCTCGGCATGGGTAAAGCATCTCGTGGTGCGCACGAAAGCCGCCCCACGACAACTCGCCGCCGAGGTGCAACGGGAACTGCGCTCCATTGATCCGACGGTCGCAATCGAACACGTGAAGACACTGAATGAAATCCGGCAGGACTCCGTGGCCATGCAAACACTCACCATGCGGTTGCTGATAGGATTTTCATGCGGTGCGGGCGTGCTTGCGCTCGTGGGCCTGTACGGAGTGCTCTCTGTGACGGTGGGCGCTCGCCGGAGAGAAATCGCGATTCGTTCCGCTGTAGGCGCACAGCGGCGCGATATTCTGCGGCTGGTTCTGGGTGACGGGCTGCGGTTGATCGCTTCAGGCATTGTTCTCGGAACCGCCTCCGTCCTTCTACTGGGTAAACTGCTAAACAGCCTTTTGTTCGGCGTCCAGGCATCCGACCCCGCGACGCTCATCGGCGCGGCGTTGTTGTTTGCGGCCGCCGGTCTGTTGGCCTGCTGGATGCCCGCACGAAGGGCGACCAAAGTCGATCCGATGGAGGCGCTGAGATATGAATGAGCGACGTTAGCCGTGAGGTGTTTACTGGCGTGGCAGCGGTCAGCGGTATTCCCTTAGCGGTTTATCTCAGCCGACCGAACTCAACCAGGCGTCTATGGTCCCGCGTCTGCAGCTGGAACCATTTTGTTCGTCGCCCTTGCTTGCAGAAGTTCACGGTACAATCTTCAGCGGGAGTTCCGTCCAGGTTGCTCCGCCATCCGAGGTTTTGTATGACAAGAAGCAGCTGTACGGATAATCCTTGATAATCTCAGAGATTACCACCCAGCCGTGAGTCGCATCCACGAAATTCATTCGCGACACGTCCCGCCTGGACTTGGCCCCTTCAAGGCCAAAATCAACGTTGGGTTTAATGGTCCGCCAACTTCGCGCACCGTTGTGCGTGACGTACAGATTCGGACCACCGCGTACGAATACATCCTTCAACGACACGACGTCAACATGACTCACAAATGACCATTCTTTTCGCTCACTCGTAAGCTCGATTCCCGGCCTGGCCGTCCACGTAATGCCTCCATCATCGCTTGCGTAGAAGACCAGCACACTGTAAGCAAGGGTATCATCCGCGTTTCGCTTGAGGATATGCGCCGCCAACAGTCCCTCTTTATCGTCGAAAAACACAGGCGAGAGGGGAGCGGCCAAGCCGTCCGGGTATTTCTCGGGCACCGCCAATCTCAGGTCGCGCCAGGAGTTGCCCAGATTCATCGAGAGCGAGAGCCGGACGACGCCCTTTGGCTGCTCATCCCCATGGTCACCATGAGTGATGATGACCTTCGTTGGCGGATAATAACTGATCCGGTCGCCACACAGATTGCACAGATGGATGGTGCCAGGTGGTAAGTCGTTGTCAGCATAGGTAGAAGTGATGATGACCGGTGACCACGTCGTCCCGCCATCGTGCGTTTCAAAATAACGGTAATAAGCGTTCCCCAAGCCGAACTCGGCAGTGTTGGCAACGCCATGATTAGCATTGAAGAAATGGCTCGATCCTTCCGTGAAACACTTGTATGGAGCGCCACCTTGTTTTATCAACACCGACCATGACTTGCCACCGTCAACGGTGCGGAGCAAACCGCCATCGTAGGTCTTCCGGTCGTGCGTGGACACCCAGGCGGTCTGCGCGTCGAGAAAGCAACCGCCACCCCCGACATGCGGAAAGGCGCGCGGCGTGCGGTCCATCCAGGTTTGTCCGCCGTCGGTGGTGCGGAGCAGCAGATTTTGGCCATCCAAACCATTCGACCAGGCCCAACCGTTGGTGGCGTCGAGCATTCGGATTTCCGCGATTGAACGTCGTGCCGCCGGTGCTATCGTCGGAGTCGCCGCAGGTCCTGGAAAGGTTGCGGTGAGACAGCCCGTGGCCAAAGCCACGCACAAGAACGCGAGCAACAACCGGGATCCAACTTTACTGACGGAGATTTGTTTGTTCACCGCTGACCGAAGCATGGGCCTCCAGTGGGCCGGAAACAAGCTTGACTGAAATGAAATCGCATGCAGCCGCATCTCTTTTCCTGACTGTCTGGCTCGCTACCAGTCTTCTGGCAAGCGGTCAGGAGCTCCCCATGTTTGGACAGCTTCCCAAGCTCGATAAACGCTGGACACTGTGCGCGCAAGGAACAAATGGCACATCTTTCTACGCTTGCTCCTGGGTCGTTCTCACCAATTCTCAAAGCGGCGATATGCTGTCGTTCGCGGCGCAGAAGATTGGAACCAATGCTTTCCCAAAGGTAAACCGAGACCCCTGGTCCGACGCCGCGGCTGACATGTTTCCCGGTGGTTACCCGGCGTGGAATAAGCCCCTCGATCCGAGCTTAAGGGTGCACTGGATCAGGAACGAAGTAGTAGAGGTGAACACTGTCGACGGTGCGACCGGGAAAAACATTAAGGAGGAAGCATTAGAGTACACCTTGGTTTTCGAGGATAAGTCCGGCACCAATCGATTGGCCCATGGATATGCGCTCGCTTTGGGTGAGCTCAGAGTCTTCGTTCAGCACACCTCCACAAAAGCGATCACGCCGGATACCGCGCACGAGATGGCCTCTGGATTGATTTGGATGCATTGCAAGCAAGCGGCTGCTCGAAATCCTCAGGGAAAGGTGCATAAACAGTCAGCAAAATCTGAATCCAAAAAATGACGATAGGCGTGAGACGCGAATGGTCGAACGTATCCGTGTTACTAACCCCGTCCAGGCGCTGCTGACGGGGTTAGTACCACGGATACGAACAACCGAGCAAAACACCGCTCGAAATGAGGACGAAACAAATGAGTATCTTGGGGTTCATTGTCGATTGCACCGCCCCTTCAACATACCGAATTCGTTCGTTAGCACAGCCCGGCTCGGAATCGCCGGAGTTGAACTTCCGTCGCGAGCGATGCCCGATTCAAAATGTTCACTTCTTGTTTTGGTCCATAATTCCGATGTATCGTTTCTTGATCTCCGGCCACTCCTTACTCCACGCTTCATATTTCGGAGGCCATGGCGCGCAAGCCGTATGAACCAGAACCGTTCCCGCAGCTTCCCGGTCTACAGTCTTGAGTTCATCAATTAGCACTTCGACCGTTTTGAACCATAGCTTAGCCAGATCATTGTCCTTGAAGGGATGGCTCAAAGCGGCATACCGGAAGAGCCTCTTCGCGGGCCAGTCGGAGTAAACGACGGGAGTGGCAAAACAGGCTCCAACGGTTTTGGATTCCTGTTCCGAGTAGGCTCAAATGCTTTGGAAGAAGCCTGGATCGAATTGAAAATCGCCAAACAACGCTTCTGGTTGGAGGTCCCTTACGGCTTCACCCAAACGGCATCCAACATTTCAACGCG
>Ga0137368_10008593_pt1 | contig 10524 bp, 13 predicted proteins | sample SagtaG_13_FD_104917 | JGI IMG/M metagenome (GOLD analysis project Ga0137368, IMG submission 104917) | Vadose zone soil microbial communities from Sagehorn Ranch, Mendocino, California, USA - Sage1_L_100_16 metaG | ecosystem: Environmental > Terrestrial > Soil > Vadose zone | place: USA...
GCGTCATATCTACCGCCCAACTCGCTGAGCAACGGACCGAGCCGCGCAGCCTCGGCGAATCGGCAGCGCCACTCGCACCTGCGTCAACTGGTTAGCGATCGCCCGTGACTCGACAACTAAATTCAGAACTCTGGACTCCAGCTTCAAGGTGACTCGCTCAGAATAGTGGGTTTTGGTGTCATAGTTTGGTGCAGTGATCCCTACGCGTCCGCGATGGCAAGGCGCCTGACTCGCTCACGCTGATACGCCATAACGGCGGGGGAACAGCGGTTCCACTCGCCGAAATGTCTCGGCCTGGGCCATCCCGCGCGCTCTGGCGACCACCCGTTCAAGACGCGTTACACCAGGGCGGACGATCTTCTCCAGTCGAAGCCATTCGCAGCCCATGTGTAGCAACGCGAGTGGGCGGTCATGCTCCATGGCACGCTCGGCGAGCCAGGCAAGCAGCGCATCGAGGTCGGACGGTCGCGGATCGCGGAGGCCTACGTAGGCTTGGACCTCCCGGAGGTGATCCGTCCGGGTGTGGATGCGATCGCCGTACTGGGCGAGCCCGGTTGTGGACACGCCTATCTGCAGCGCCACGTAGGCAACGGCGCGACGAGGTGCCGTTGACAAGTCGTCCGGTGCAAAACCCAGCAGCCGGAGAGCCATCAGCTGAAGCGCATAACCCAGCCGATTGTGGTCACCACGGTGCGTCTGGATGAACTCGAGATCAGTTTCCGACAGCGTGAAGTAGGCGAGCAGATCGGTCGGCGCGATGTCGGTCGGGAAGCGATTGAGGCGGTCGCGTTCAGCGTCAGTGAGGAACCCGTTTGGCATCCGTCAGCACCTTGTCTCAGAGAATGGCCTGGCCAGGGTAGGGGCGCCGTTTTCGCCGTCGCTAGGCGATGCCGGCAAATGAGACAGATGCTGCCTTGTGTACGATACGAGCGCATGCCAGGCGCCGGCCCAAACTCAGAAGGTCGATCGTTGGCTCGTCGAACTGCGCGTGAACTGTCTGATTCGAGCCCTCCGACGCGTTCTGTCCGATCCGCGCCAAGCAAGCATTGGCACCCACCCGAAGGACTCTCGCCTGAAGAAGTGCGCGCCGTCATCGCCGCGGCCGGTTGCGAGCGAGACCGTCTCCTGCTGCGCGTCCTCTGGGCGACCGGTGCCCGCATCTCCGAGGTCCTTGCGCTGCGACCGAGGGATGTACAGCGGGACAGCCTGGTCCTGCCCAACCGCAGGAATCCCAACCTGCCGATCAAGCGGGTGTTCTTGCCGGGACCCGAGCTTGGCCTCACTGGCGAGCTGCTGTTGTGGGCTAAAGAGCAAGACGTTGCTGATGACGAGTCGCTGTTTTTCTCGCGCAAACGCGACAGCACCGGATACCGTCGCGCGCTGCAGCGCGGCCAGGCATGGCTGATCGTCAAGGAAGCGTCCGGGCGCGCCAACGTCCGCGTCCTGGCGTTGCGTGCCTCAAAACATGGTCCAGCTGGCGAAGCGGCTCCGGTCCATCCTCACCTGTTTCGGCACGCGCGTGTCCGCCAAATCGTCCGTGCCACGCGCAACCTGCCGCTTGCCCAACGCCAGGCGGGCTGGAGCCGACTGCAAATGGCTTATCTGACCGTGGGTGACGAGGAGGCACGCTCGCTCATGTCTGCCCTCGAGGACTGACCGCTATGCCTGATTGGCCCGATCCTAAACGCCAGGCTGAGCAGATCGTCGGCGCGCTTTTGGAGGTTCGAGCAACGGAGGGTGAGCCCGACGCAGCAGTCTGGGCGTTTGATCTTCTCCAGATGTATCGAGCGTACGCTGAGCGCCGAGCGTGGCGACCGGCAGTCTGGCATGTTCGAAACTGGGCTGGAACCCCGCAGGTTACAGGTTCTGCTGTGACAGACGCCGTATTGGCACTCGAAAGCGATGAAGCCTACCGACGCCTGTTTTGGGAGACTGGAGGCCACCGAGTTCAGCGCGCACCGGTGCTGGGTTTTGGGCGCATCCATACGTCGGCCGCGATGATCGCGGTGCTACCCCGAGTAGAGGAATCGGCGGTGGCAATCGCTGACGACGATGTTCAGGAGGAGTTCATTGCGCAAGCAGCAGCAGATCTGGAAGTTGCCGTTAGCCCCGGTCTTCGGCTCATCCATGTCCCCGCCGGCTTGGGAGTCAGCTGGCACAACGCGCTCTGCAACGATACGGAGGCAGCTCGCGCGCGCGAACTCTTGTGTTCGCGGCTGTTTGAACTGAAGCGTCGTCAGCAAAGTGGCCAGGAGATGCGCGCCCAGAAGATCCGCACGTACAACTTCCCAGAGAACCGTGTGACCGATCACCGCGCCGGAGTGTCTTTCTACTCACTGGATCGCATCGTCAGGGGCGAACTCGACGATCTCATGGATGCGGTCGCGGAGAAGGCGAACGTTGCTTCGTAGTTGGCGAACTCGCAACCACAGTCACACACAGGTTGCCCATACCCGCGCCCTATATATGTCCTTGTCGACCGCACCGTCCCCAACCTCTTGCTCGCGCAACTGCGGCCCCGTTGGAAGAGGAGCGAGTCGTGTTAGTGGATCTTGCCGTGCCGAAGCGGCGTGAGTCCGTGATGAAGGTTCACGTCGGCACGCCCGACGAGTTCATCGGTGACGTGCTGGCAGATTTTCGAACCCGCAGAGCACACGTCCAGACAATGGAGCCGGGTGCGAACAACACCATTACCGTCGTTGCGCAAGTACCGCTGGTGGAACTGGCTGGGTATCCAAAGGAACTAGATGCCATGACACACGGGCGTGCGATCTTCGAGATGACGTTTTCCCATTACCAGGATCGGGGCACAGACGACGGCGAATCCGTCGGTGTCCCGTCGCCAATCAAGCCGGTGCCGCCAACGCTTTCAGCTGGTGCCGCCGCTGAACCACCGTTTGATACTGAACTACCTCTTGACGATGTCGGCTAGTCCTGCCCCGTCTGCGAACCCTCGCGGAGTTCGACCGTGCGACCACAATGCCAATTTTCAGCGCGGATCACTGCCATAATTCCTGCGCGTCACAAAGCCCCACCCGAAGGTCGGCCAACCTTCATGCGAGATGCGGACGACACCGCTGAGACCGAGAGGGCAGCGTTCACACCAGCTGAAGCCGCGCGCCGGCTTGGCGTCGCTCGCCCGCGCATTTACGCGCTGGTGCGCCAGGGCGAGCTCGACGAGAGCGGCGGTGACACGCTGCGCGTCACGGTCGCCAGCGTCGAGCGCCGCCTGGCCGCCAGCCCGCCGGTGGGCGAACCGATCAAGCCGCTCGGGGTCTGGTCCATTCTGGCGCTGGCCAGTAGCGACGCTGCCTTTCGCGCCCACGTGGCATCGCGTATCTCCCCGTGGGAGCAGTCCCGAGCCAAGCGCCGCCTCGAGCGGCGCGGCCTGCTCGAGATCGCACCGCGACTGCGCCCCCGTGGCGTACCGCGCCCGTACGCCGCCAGCGCCGAGTCGCTGCTTGCCGTCGTGGAAGATGCGCGCGGCGTTCTGGCGGGCACCAGCGCCGCTCGACATTTCGGGTGGCCGCTGCCAGACGGCGACTGGCCGGTAGAACTCTACGTGCGCGAATCCGACCTGGTCGAGATCGTCGCGGCGCACCGACTCGATCTGGTGCTCGACGAGCCGGCCGACGTGATCCTGCGCGCGGTGCCCGACGCGTGGCCGTTCCCGCCGCACCTGCGCGTGGCACCAGAGATTGTCGCCGCGCTCGACCTCTCCGAGGCGGTGGACTGCTCGCTGGCCGAGCTTGGCCGTACACGCCTGGCGGAGCTCGTCGAGGGGCTGCAGCCGTCGTGGCAGCGCCGTCCGCAACGGCGCAGGCCGCTCCGTTCAATCATTCCGTCAAGCAGTTCACCGCTGCGCCCGCATCCACGCCTGCAGCACTCGGCGGTCGCCGACGCCGCGTGGGACGACCAGGCCGAACGGGAAGCGCGCGGGCTTGTAGCGTTGCTGTTCGTGGCCGGTGGGTCTCTGCGCCGGGCCGAGCTGGCCGCGGCGCTGCGCGTGTCGGCCGTCCGCGTCGATCGGGCGTGTGCCTTTCTCAGGGCCTCGCCGCCGCACGGGCTCGCGTTGCTCGAATCGGATGACCAGATCCAGCTGGTATCCGCGCCAGACTGCGGATCACTCGTCGAACGCTTCCTGGACAAACCTCCGCCCGAGCCCCTGTCGCAGGCGGCGCTCGAGGTGCTGTCGATCGTCGCCTACGAGCAGCCGGTCGCGCGCGCCGACATCAGCCACATCCGCGCGACCGACAGCAGCGGAGTGATCGACACGCTGCTCGCGCGCGGATTGATCGCAGACGATCCGCGCTTTGGTGGTCGCGGCCGTCCCTCGTTCCTGGTCACCACTGCCGCCTTCCTGTGCACCCTCGGCCTCGGATCGGTTGCCGAACTCCCTCCGCGCCCTGTGCCCTCGCACATGCGGTGAGCCATAGGGTCGATTGCACGTGGCTGACCGTCTCGATAGCGCCTTGAGCTGGTCGATCGTGCCTATTCTGCCAGGACAAGCAGGGCAACCGGTTCCCTCAAACGTCGGCGCCCGAATCCATCGTGCGTGTGCATCACCTGCGTGAGCGCCCTCATGTGTTTCTACGGTGGAACCTCAGTCCGGGATTGAGCGGGGCAGTGCCGGACGAATGGCATGTTCCTGTTGCTATTGCGCTGACGTTCGGGTCGCCCCGATCTACGTGCTCGATCTTGCCTTCGTATTGCCCCTTTGTGTCATCACGGGCGTCCGCTTGTTGACCGGGCGTTCGACACCCCGCATCCGATTGGAGCGATGCTGGCCTGGCTCGGCCTGAACCCCGGACGACCTATGTGGCCGACACCCCAAGCACTCGGCCGCGGAGCGCCGCAAAGTTCACTGTCCAGCCGACTCCGAGCGCGGTTGGGACTAGCACGTGGGAATCGTCTGGATTCCAGATCGTTGCTTTCAGGCGTTGGAAGGTTGGAGGCCGAAGGTCGTATGGAATTTTGCCAAGTACCACGCCATGCCACGTTCGCTGCTCCTTCGGCAGCCGGAGCTCAGCGTACAGCGCTGGCGATGAGCAAGGCGAATCCGATCAGCCTTGCGAGGTCTCGGGGGCCTCCGCGGTGTCTCTCAGAAGACCTGTGCGTCACGTGTTCGCCCTTCATCGGTATGAATCCTCCTTTGACCCATGCTCAGAGTATTCCCGTCTAATGTTGCCGGAAAGGTTTCGAATCGTGAACGGCGCGCGGACAACGCGGGCCACCGTGAACAAGTGTGAGCGCGCTGGGCGAACGATATGCTCATTCTGGTTAGCGACTCATCCTGGACTGAGTTACTTACAGCGGACGGCGAGACGGTTTAGTTACTCGTGGCCCGCGTTATCGATGAGCTGGGTCGGACGCCACGAACCTACCGCTTCCTGCCGAACGAGCAATTCGCCATTCTACTTCAGCGCAGTGTTCGTGAGGCGATGCCTATCTATCTATTGGTGTGAAATTCTTTACCGAACGCATCTTGCTGCAGCGACCAGCCTAATTCGCTTCTCCCAATGGGTTTCAGGCGCGCACCAGAGCAGCGAAGACGGCTACTTGATGGCGCTGGCAGCGTGCTACCGAGGACTCATCGAATCCGCTGCCGACACATGGGATGGGCTTGGCTCAGTGGGCGTAACCCTAGCGGAGAATGGAAACGCCGTCGAGGACGGGCTGCGCGTTGAGTTAGCTCAAGTGGTGATGTCCACCGAACTTGAGGACAGCCTCATTCACTTCCAGTTCGCGCGAAAAACTCGACGAGGTGAGGACGCACCAAGCTCTCATCAGGCCAAGCGAGTCGCGGACTACTTGACCCCCCTTGTACGCATTGAGCCGCAATTCCAACTCCTGTACGGCCGGTTGTGCGACACCACTCATCCTGGTGCGTCGTCTGTTCTGGCGTTCACGCACGAGAATCCCGACCGTCATTGGAGCTTCACGACACCCCAACCACACCACGCGCACGCGCGCTCGGAAGGGAACTGACGTGCGGAGTGTTGCGCCCCAGCACTCCGCGGCCTTGGCCGCTGCGCGACATTGTCAGGCGTACGAGTAGAGATGAAACTCGGAGTCTGCCGTGAGGGACGCGAGCCACAATATGTAGTGTGCGTAGGAGTTGCTGTGGCACAAGATGTTGACGAGTGACTCGTGAGGGGTGCGAGTTGCGCGAGCGGTTTCAGCCCACATCGGTGTCAACATTGGTGTCAGTTCGCGTCCCGACGATCTTCCAGTGTTGGGTGCGGCGGCGGGGGGACTCGAATATTTCGCGTCACCGCAAGACCCTGGTCGTATGCCGCAAGTGCCACATGGACATCCAACATGGACGTCCACGGGCACGAAACCTTGCTAGACCTACTGATGCCGAGCCATAGCCTCCACGTCTACTATGTCGGAAGCGGCGATGGCAAAAAGCAAGCAGATAGCCAGGTCTTTCAGCCTCAGACGTCAGCGCAAGATTGCAGCTCTGTCCATAGTGACCGCTCTAGCAATAGCTGGAATGGGAACCACGTACCGCCAGCAGCAATTGTGCGGCGATGCAGAAGCGATGTGGCGTGCAGAACACACCCCCCGCTCCGTCGGCACCCCGTTCGTGGGTGAACAGGAGTGGCGTTATGCTGGCAACATCTGGACTACTTGCATCATTGACTTACTGCGGCTACGAGACTGGTAGGCAGTCTAGCCAAGCAGCGGATTCAAGCACTGGAGAGCCGGATGACCGCAAACGGTCACGTCCGGTTCGGTGGGGGGCCGTCGGAAAAGGCCTGCTGCAAGGCGGGACCTCGCTGGCGGCCTACCCAATCGGACCAGAGGTTTGCGCCTTGTCGCCGGTCCCGGCGTCGGCGCCGAGCAGCGCCCGATACCCAACCGTGAGGACCCGCTGTCGCTGATCGAATACATCGAAGAGGCCGAACAGGGTCTGTACGTGTTGAGCGATTTCGCCCCCTATCTGCTGGAGTACGGTGCGCCGAAACCGGAACTGGTGCGACGCCTGCGCGAGCTCGCGTGGGCGATCCGCAGCAGGCCGGTGACGGTCATCTTCCTGGGGGCACGCTTTCCCGAGATACCCGAGCTCGAGAAAGAAGTGAAGGTTCTCGACCTGCCGCTGCCAGAGGAGGCTGAAACCAGCGAGATCCTGGGCCGCGAGGCCGAGCGGTTGGAGGCCAACCCGAACGCGACCGTGGAGCTGAACCCGGATGCGCGCGGCAACCTGATCCAGGCGCTGCTCGGGCTCACGGTCACCGAAATGGAAAACGTCCTGGCCAAAGCAGCGGTCCGGAACCGAGGCTTTGGACCTGATACCGCGCGCCTGGTGCTGGATGAAAAGCGCGACCTGATCCGCAAGACCGCGGCGCTCACGTTCACTCCGCCTATTCCCATCGAGCACGTCGGCGGCTACCAGTCCATCCGCCGGCTACTGCGCATGGCGGCGCTCACGTTCAGCCCTGAGGCGCGCGCCTTCGGCGTTGAAGAAGCCAAGGGGTTGCTGCTCGTGGGCCTTCCAGGTTGTGGCAAAGACACCATCGCCCGCGCGGCGTCCTCGGTTCTGGGCCGCGCGCTCCTCCAACTGGACCTCGGTGCGGTGATGGGTGAAGGTGGAGGATTGCTCGGTTCTGCCGAGCTATCGATCAAACGCGCACTCCAGATCGCCACGACCGCGAAGTGCGTGCTCCACTTATCCGAGTACGAAAAGGCGGTTGGCGGCATGCAATCTTCCGCCCGGACTGACGGCGGCGCCACCAGCCGTGTCGTCGGATCACTCCTGAGCTGGCTTGCTGATCCGCATCCAGGTGTGTTCGTCATCGCCACCGCAAATGACGTCCGGGAGCTCGCGCCCGAGCAGATCCGTGAAGGTCGCTTCACGCCGGTGTTTGTTGACCTGCCGGCGACAGAAGATCGCTCGGCAATATTCGGTGTGCATCTCCGCAAACGCCGACGCGAACCAGGCGAGTTCGACCTGGAGCTACTGGCCGCACGCTCCGACGGCTACTCGGGCGCGGAAATCGAGAGCGCCGTAAAGGCCTCCCTGCTCGAGGCGTTTGAAGACGGCCAGCGGCCGCTACGGACCGACGACATCCTGCGCGCCCTGAGCGGCATCCGCCCGTTGGCCCAGGTCAAGCCCAACGAGATCGAGGACCTGCGCCGCTGGGCCCGGGACGCTCTGGCGATTGATGCCAACCGCGGCACCCAGCTCGACGCGGCCGACGTCCGCTCACTCGAACTCTGACGTCCATGAGAGGGCTTCCCAAAACGGGAGCCCTCTCGACTGTTGCAGGAGGAATGTCCATGCCATGTGGCCCTCGCGCCCGCTTGACGGCGTACGTTGCCTACCAGAGCCTCGCATTCGCAGAGAAAGACGTGCTGCTCGCCGCGCTTGCCGACGCCGGCTACGGTCGCGTCGAGTCAGCACCTGCCGGAACCGAATCCGCCAATCCCGTGCCGGTGCTTGATGCCGACCGCAACATCGTCGCCGCCGCGGCGCTGGTCGTTCGTCGGGAGCACCTGCCGACCGGTTTTGGCGATCTGGCCTTCGTCCTGACAGACGGAGCCTACGTTCCGCTTGTCCCGTCAAACGCACGGTCGCAGCGCGTTCTCCAGCAATTGCGCACATGCTACGGCCGCGCAAAAGCCGTCCAGCTGGCGGAGCAGGCCCGACGCCGATATGGAGCGAGCGTACAGCGAACCGTCGCCGAAGACGGCTCCGTCACGATCCGAGTCCGGTTCTGAGACGGAGCAGCAGATGGCAGAGATGATCATCACCGTCTCACCTGAGGGCGAGCTCGCGGTGCGCTCAGAGGGTCTGACCCGCGGCCAGTGGGAAGAGGCTACCGCTGAGCTGCGCGTGGTGCTCGGCGAGCCCACACGCCAGGCGATCGAGGCCGAGCAGCACGTCCACCACATCCATGTCGACGCGCACCGACAGATCCGGCATGGCAGCGGCTAGCGCCGATCTCATCGGATGCCCGGTGAGCGATCGCGCTCCCTGGAGATCGACGGTAGTGATGAGCCAGGCCTCGACGCCCGCTCCATTGTCCTCGGTGGCGGCTGCAGGGAGCATGCCGAGCCGCCACCGGTGGACCAGCCGACCGCCCCGTCGGTGGTGTGGGAAGGCCAGGTCCGGGGTGACGGAACCGGACCTCAGAAGTCGTATTTCGTGCGGTTGTACTCCGATGGCACCGCCCACTGCCAGTGCCCCGCGTTCGTGCGATACGTTCTGCCTAAAGCACGCCTGGTGAGAGCCTCACCAGTGCGCTGCGGGACGGCAGGCTAGGTCAGGAACGGCCTGACCTGGACAACTCAGTGTTCGATGTGGGGTGCGGAACCCAACGGCTCCAAGTCCCCACCCCTGAGCTGAACAGGGAAATGCATCTCCCCCACGGTAGCGACTGGTCGTCAATCCGTGAAGCGGGGAGAAAACCGGTCATGCCCCGAACCTCGCGTGGGCAGATCCGGGAGCAGGTAGCCAGGAGTAGTCAGCCCGAAAGGGTCTCTCGTGTTCACGCACGTGAGCAAACGCGCGTGATAGCCACCATTAGGCACAACGAGCCAAATGAGGTTGATAGGCTCGCCCCAAAATGGGGAAGGATAGAGGCCGGCATCCGAACTCATGACCGGTTTTCACTCTCACTACACCTGGTGGAAAGCGCGACTCTACAGCTACGCAAGACGGACACTGGGAACGTAGTAACCAGCCCGCGCTCTCCGTGCGGTCGATCACGGAGCAGGTACCAACCGCAAGCGCGGGAACTGATGGGATGGTCTAAGAAGCTAATGCCTCGGGCAACTCCGAGGATATGCCGACGTAGACCACGACAGCAGGATTGTAGGGCTGCAAGGAAGGAGTCAATACGTCATGAGCACGGTGGAAACGCCAGTGTATGAATGGAACCACCTGCCCTGGCGCAAGCTGGAGCAGACGGTATTCAAGCTTCAGAAGCAGATCTACAGAGCCTCCACTCGTGGCGATTCCAAGACCACTCGCAGATTGCAGCGACTCTTGATGAGTTCCTGGGCAGCAAAGTGTCTCGCGGTCCGACGAGTAACACAGGACAATCGTGGCAAGAAGACCGCTGGCGTAGATGGAGTCAAGAGCGTCCCTCCACACCAGCGGCTCGCACTTGTGCGAGACCTGCGCATCTCGCCGAAGTCGCGGCCTGTGCGCCGGATCTGGATTCCCAAACCCGGTAAACAGGAGCGGCGGCCGCTCGGCATCCCGACTCTACGGGACCGAGCGGCACAGACCGTGGTTCGGTTTGCCTTAGAGCCCGAATGGGAGGCTCGCTTCGAGCCAAACAGCTACGGGTTCCGCCCAGGTCGCTCATGCCATGATGCAATCGAGGCCATTGTCGACGCGATCAAGCAGAAGGCGCGTTATGTGCTGGACGCTGATATCGCCGCGTGCTTGGAACCATAGTCACAATGCCCCCGTGGTGCTAGAGAGTGGTGCGAAGAGGTCCGGAGTGGTCGCCGGCACTTCGATTCGCAGTCCGGGCTGGCGTCCACGGCGGACGTGTACGGCGCGCA
>Ga0137368_10008598_pt1 | contig 10520 bp, 10 predicted proteins | sample SagtaG_13_FD_104917 | JGI IMG/M metagenome (GOLD analysis project Ga0137368, IMG submission 104917) | Vadose zone soil microbial communities from Sagehorn Ranch, Mendocino, California, USA - Sage1_L_100_16 metaG | ecosystem: Environmental > Terrestrial > Soil > Vadose zone | place: USA...
ACCGTTCAGCCGCGGCCCGGCCACCCCCAGCCCAATCTCGTCCGGACGCGCACTGGCGCCGGGCCGGGGCTCGTGAACTGCAACGGCTTTCAGAACCCCGGCCTCGAGGGCTTCCGCGCCGCAGTGGCGTCACTCCCCCACCGGGTGCCGCTGATCGTGAGTGTGGCCGGCGAGTCGATCGACGACTACGTGAAGCTCGTGCGCGAACTCGGGGCGCTCGCCGACCTGGTCGAGTTCAACATCTCCTCACCCAACACGAAGCTGGTCTACGAGTGGAGCGAGAAGCCGTCCGAGCTCGCCACGCTGCTCCGCGAGCTGCGCAGGGCGACGACCAAGCCCCTCATCGTCAAGCTCTCGCCCGATTTCGCGGAGGTCAACGAACGTGAAATCATCCCGGCGGCACTGGCCGCCGGCGTCCGCATCGTCAATTACGGGAACACCCAGAAGGTGGCGGATCGGCGCCTCTCGCAGAGCACGGGGGGGCTCTCCGGTCCCGACCTGTTTCCCGCGACGCTCGAAAACTTGCGCCGGACACGCCGAGCCTTCGGGGCCGACATCGAGATCATCGCGACCGGCGGCGTGGATTCGCCCGAAAAAGCGCGGCAACTCCTCCACGAAGGCGCGAACGCGATTGGATACTTCACCGGATTCATCACCCGGGGGCCGATCCTGGCGCGACAGATCCTCGAGCGTCTCCTCGACGGCCGTTGAGCGCGCTCGGTCGGCGCCAAGAATGCCCACACCTTATCCACTTGTCCACGGGTGTCCACAGATGGCGAAAACACACGGTCTGACGCGGTCTCGCAGGTGCGTCGCCGAAATATGACGGTCCATTCGTCCACGGAGAGCACACCCACAAAGAATCCCGGATTCTACGCGGGTCCCCCCTGCAGCGGCGCATCCGGCTCGCATTTTTCGCGGACAAACGAGAACTTGACACTGAAATCACGGCGCTCGTAAGGTTGGCGGGCGATGTTCTCGGTTCATTCCAACGCCGCACCGCAGCCGTCAGGACCGGCCCTGTCTGGAGGTACCAAGCACGATGGACGGCAGTAGCAGGAAACCACTTGCGAAGGTGGAAGGCCGGCGACGCCTGCGCTTCAGCGGCGTTACCGTTGCGTGGCGCGGTACTCCCAATCTCGACGACTGGGTGGCCTACATCGTGAATGGGACCCGCTCCAAGAAGTTGATCCTGGCCGATCACTCGTCCGAGCGAAAAGTGAAAACGCTCCTTTCACGCCTGCAGACGCTGCCGCGGAGAGACATCGAGAAGCTCGCGAAGAGTTGAGCGGTCAGACCGGGCCGGGGCGCCCTAGATGACGCCTCGTTCGGCCAGGCTCACGAAACTGCCGTGTCCGATCACGAGGTGGTCGTGGATGCGGAGATCCAGCAGGTGTGCGCATTCGACGAGCTGCCGAGTCAGTCGGATGTCCTCACGGCTTGGCGTGGGGTCACCGCTCGGATGATTGTGGAGCAGGATCACCGACGCGGCCGACTCGAGAATCGCCGGCTTGAACACCTCCCGCGGGTGTACGAGGCTCGCCGACAGCGTCCCCTGGGAGATCACTCGGTCGCGCAAGAGGCCGTTCTGCGCATCGAGGAGCGCGATGCGAAATACTTCGCGCTTGAGATCTTCCATGAGCGGTCCAAATGCCGCGTACGCTTCGGCGGGGCCGGACAGGACGACGCGGGCGCCCGGGGTCCGAGCCCTCAGGCGCCGCGTCAGCTCGAACGCGGCGACCAGTCGCGCGGCCTTGGCCGGCCCGATGCCTGAGAGTTTCGCGAGCTCCACGACCTCGCGACCCGCAACTTCGGCCAACGAGCCATAGGCGGCCAGCATCTCGTGCGCTACGTCGATCGCGCTCTTTCCGCGGGTGCCGGAGCCGAGCTGGATGGCCAAGAGCTCGGCGTCGGCGAGGGCTTCGGGACCGTTCCAGTAGAGCCGCTCGCGCGGCCGCTCGGCCTCGGGCCAGCGTTCGATCACCATACGTCTGTCGTACGCGAGTCACGCCCGCCGGTCAATGCGACGAGTCCGATACGGTACCTGCGCTCACGTGCGGATCGTGATCGCCCGGGGCTGGTCGCCGACGCCATCGATGTGCACGTGGATCGCCTCGGGCGGCAGCAGCGACTCCAGCTTGTCCGCCCACTCGATGATCGTCACTCCCCCGCCGCCCAACAGCTCGAGAAGGCCCAGATCCATCAGCTCGGTCAGGCTCTCGGTCCGGTAGGCGTCGACGTGATAGACGGGCACGCGGCCGGGGTATTGGTTGATGAGCACGAAGGTCGGGCTCGTCGCGCGACCAGTCACGCCGAGGCCGCGAACGAGCCCCTGGATGAAGCAGGTCTTCCCGGCGCCGAGCTCCCCGGTCAGGGCGACGACGGCGCCGGGCTCGAGGGTACGGCCCAGACGCTCGCCGACGTCTTCCGTCTCCTCGGGTCGCGCACTGGTGATCTCAGCCCGCGGCGCCACCCAGCCTCCGGAACGCCTCGGGGATCGCCGCGACGACATCGCGCGCGATCAGCGCCTCCTCCCCGACGCGCTCGGCGGCGATGTCTCCGGCGCTCCCGTGCAGGTACACGCTCGACTGCAAGGCGGCCTCCGGATCCATGCCGCGCGCCAGGAAGGCGCCGAGCATGCCCGTGAGCACGTCGCCGGTGCCCCCACTTGCCATCCCGGGATTACCCGTCGGATTCACGAAGACGCGCCCGTCGGGCGTGCCGATCACGCTCCGGGCGCCCTTGAGAACGACGTAGGCCCGGTAGCGGGCCGCGAACTCCCGGGCGGTCTCGATCCGATCACGCTGCACGTCGTCCACTCGGGCTCCGAGCATCCGCGCCATCTCGCCGGGATGAGGCGTGAGGCAGCGCACTGATGGCGCGGCACCCAGCACTTCGAGATGGCCGGAGAGGGCCGTCAGCGCGTCCGCGTCAACGGCCAGCGGCTTGCGAAGCTCCTGGATCAGACTCCGCACGGCCTGCTGTGTCTCTTCGTCAAGGCCGATGCCGGGGCCGATCGCGACGGCGTCGCGGGACGCCGCGAGCTCGGCGATCACCTCCCGCGCCTTCAGCGCGAGCGTGTGGGTGGGGGTCTCTGGCAACGGCTCGGTCATCGCCTCGAGCACGAGGCTTGCGACGATCGGTTGCTGGCTCACGGGCGTCGCGACCGTGACGAGCCCGCTTCCGCTGCGCATCGCCGCGGCCGCCGTGAGGGCGGCCGCGCCCGTCTTGCCGAGCGAGCCGGCCACCAGGAGCAGATGGCCGTAGGTTCCCTTGTGAGCCGCGCGGGGGCGTCGCGGAAAGTGACGGGCTACGTCGCTCGGCTCGAGGAGAAACGTCGTGACCCCGCGCGCCACCTCGGCGGCCGGGACACCGATCGGGACCACGCTCACACGTCCGCCGAGCTCATCGCCGGGGGACGTGACCAGGCCACGCTTGAGTCCGGCGAAGGTCAGGGTCATCGTTGCCCGGACCGCGGCTCCCGCTTGCGCTCCACCGTCCGCAGACATCCCCGAGGGGATGTCCAGGGCGACGACGGGCCGACCGCAGGCGTTGATCAGATCGATCGCGCGCGCGACGCTCCCTTCGGGAGAGCCCCGCGAGCCGGTCCCGAGGAGCGCGTCGACGACGAGGTGGGCCCGCGCCAGCGCGGCGGCCATCGCTCGGTCGTCCTCGAGGCGAAGGAGACGAACGCGGCTGCGCCGCAACTCCTCGAGCTTGAGCCGGGCGTCGCCGCCGATCTCGGCGGGCGAGAACGCGAGGAGCACGGACGGTAGCGCGCCGTGGCGCTTGAGCCACCGCGCGACGACAAAGCCGTCGCCGCCGTTGCCGCCCTTGCCGCAGACGACGACGACACGGGCACCGCGGCGGGGCGCGCCGAGCGCGGGGAGCGCGGCGATGATCGATTCCGCCGCGCCGTGACCGGCGTTCTCCATGAGGGTGGTGCCAGGAATGCGCAGCTCGGCGATCGCGTGCCGGTCGAGCCGCCGCATCTCATCGGCGGTGAAGACGCCCAGCACGGCGGCTACTTCCCGGGAGGGGGCGGGAACGCCTGGACGAGGAAGTCGGCGAGGATCGCGGTGTAGGTTTCCCGCCACTCGGTGCGCGCGGCCTTGGGAAGCTCGATGTGCAGCGCGAGCTGCGGGAGCCTGAGGATACCATCGCGCTTCGCACCGGACGCGGCGTAGCGCACGGTGTCGGCAGGCTCAATGAGGATCTCGAGATGTGGCGCTCCCCGGTTCACCCGCAGGTGCGCGTCTCGGACCAGCTCGAAGAGCGTTCGAAGCCTGACGGCTTCGGCACGGTCGACACCCACGGTGGCGATCTCGATTCGGTTCATGGCGTCGTGATGGTTGTTGCCATGGATCTCGGCGTAAAGGGTGAGCGGCCCCTGCGCGACCTCGCGCACGCGTCGCTCGTACGCCTCGTAGACCTGCCGAGCGCTCTCGGTGGCGACCTCTTCGGACGCCGGACGCCCCGGCGTGCCCTCGAGCGGCCGGTTGACCTGGTAACGCCGGCCGGCGAGCTCGCGCGTGTCCGGCTCGAGGTTGAAGCCGGTCGCGATGACGACGCCGAACCCGGTGCGGCGGCCGAGCTCGGCGACGATATCGCCGGTGCGCGCGTCGGAGATGCCGTGCGGCGCCGCGATCACGACGCCGGGCCGACCGATTTTGCCGGTGAGCGCGCCGGGCAGGCCCTCGATTTCGGGGAGGCTCGCCCGGGTGGCGCAGCCGGAGAGAACGATGGGTCCGATCGCCAAGCTAATCGCCCACCAGAATCGCGTGCGCGAGCGCATATTCCCCTTCGTGGGTCAGCGAGAGCAGCATCCGGCTCCCGCCCTTGAACAACCCGATCTCCTTCGACTTGCCCGACAACACGAGCGTCGGCGCCTGGGTGCGTTCACGACGCACCTCGAGCTCGCGCCAGTGCACACCGAGCTGCAGCCCGGTGCCCAGTGCCTTGAGCCCCGCCTCCTTGGCGGCAAAGCGCGCCGCGAAGTGCGGTGCCGGATCCCTCCGCGCGCAACAGTACGCGATCTCTTGCTCGGTGAACACGCGGCGCAGGAATCGATCCTGCCAGCGGTCGATCATCGAGCGCATGCGTGGAATGCTGACCAAGTCCACGCCGATGCCGGAGATCGTCATCGGTCGCCGATCTGAACGCGGATGAGTCCGGCGAGGTCGTCGGCCATTGCGCGGATGCGGGCCCCGTCCGCGCCTTCGATCATGACGCGGGCCAGCGCCTCGGTGCCCGAGTACCGGATCAGGACGCGTCCGCGGCCGTTCATCTCATGCTCGAAGGCGGCCATGCGCTCACCGACCCCGGTGATCGAGTCGATCGGCGGCTTGGACCGGACGGGTACGTTGATGAGCACCTGGGGAAACTTGCGCAGGCAGGCCGCCAGCGATGCCAGCGGCTCGCCCGTCTCGGTGGCCACGCTGAGCAGCGCGAGCGCCGAGAGGATCCCGTCCCCCGCGGGGGAGTGGTCGAGCAACAGCAGGTGGCCGGATTGCTCGCCGCCGAGATTGGCGCCGAGGCGCTGCATTTCCTCGAGGACGTAGCGGTCCCCGACCTGCGTCTTGACGACGCGGATCCCCGCGGCCTCGAGGGCCTGGTCGAGGCCCAGGTTGGCCATGACCGTGGTGACGACGAGGTTCTGCTTCAACCGCTGGCGCGACGCCAGATGGCGCCCCGCGATCGCGAGCGCGTAGTCCCCGTCGCGGATCTCGCCCGTGTGGTCGACCGAGATGAGCCGGTCGCCGTCGCCGTCGAACGCAAAGCCGATCGTCGCGCCGCTGGCACGGACCTTCCGCTGGAGGTTGTCCGGGTAGAGCGCGCCGCATCGGGCGTTGATGTTGGTGCCGTCTGGCCGCACACCGATCGTGATCACCTTGGCGCCGAGACGCCGGAGCACGCGCGGCGCGACCCGGTAAGTCGCGCCGTGGGCGCAGTCAAGGGCGATGGTGAAGCGGCTCAGGTCGATCGGAAAGCAGTCGCACAGGAAGTCGACGTACACCGCCTCGGCCCGGTCGTAGTTCACCAGCGCGCCGATCTGCGCGCCGCGGGCGCGGGGCGCGCGATCGGGGCCCTCGAGCCGCTGCTCGATCTCGGCCTCCCACGCGTCCGGAAACTTGGTCCCCTCGGACGAGAAGATCTTGATGCCGTTGTCCTCGAACGGATTGTGCGAGGCGCTGAGCACGATGCCACCGTGAGCCTCGAGGCGGCGCGTGAGCACCGCGATGGCGGGGGTGGGCAGCACGCCGACGGAGTAGCAGTCGGCGCCGGCGGACAGGCCGCCCGCGATCAGTGCCGCCTCGAGGAGCGGGCCCGAGCGACGCGTGTCGCGTCCGATGACGAGTCGCACCCGGTCAGCGCCGTGGTCGAACTGAAGCGTTGCCACGAGCTGGCGGCCCACACGGAACGCAAGCTCGGGCGTGAGCGGCTCTTCGTTTGCCACGCCGCGGATTCCGTCGGTGCCGAACAGGCGCGTCATTGGACGTTCATTGGATTCGCCACTGCGGCTCCCGCTCCTGTTGTATTTTCACTCGCCTCGCGCGCGGGGCCCCAGCCCCGCGACGTCCTGCGGCTCGCAAGTCCATTATAGGGTGCGGGGTGCCTCGCGGATGCGTTCGGCGATGCGTGCCGCATCGAGCGTGTCGGCGACGTCGTGGGCCCGGATCAGTGCTGCGCCGTTCCACACGGCCACCGTGGTCGCGGCGAGCGAGCCCGCGAGCCTCTCCTCGGTTCTCGGCCGGCCGGTAATCGCGCCGATGAAGGACTTCCGTGACACGCCGACGCAGAGCGGGCGCCCGAGGGTCTTGAGCGCGCCGAGCCCCGCCAGCACTCGTGCATCCCACTCGTCCCAGGGCACCCCTTCGTTCCGGAAGAACCCGATCCCGGGATCGAGGACGACACGCTCCTCGGAAATCCCCGCGGCGCGGGCGCGCGCGAGCCCCCGCGCCAGCAGCGCTTTCACGGACGCCACCGGGTCCACGCCCGGTGGGAGGGGCTTCTCGACACTCGACACGATGGGGTTCGCGAGGGGTCCGGGTCCCTCCGGAGACGCCATGAGGATGATCCCGGCGTCACGCTCGCGGACGAGCGCAGCGACGGCGGGGTCACGCAGGCCCGTGACGTCGTTGATCACCCGCGCGCCGGCATCGAGCGCGCCACGGGCCGGTCCCAGACGGGCGGTGTCGGCCGAGATCGGCACCGGCACCTTGGGCGCCAGCACGTCGATCGCCCGCGCCAGCCGCGCGCACTCGTCCTCGTCGCTGATGGCGGTATCGAGGTGGGGCGCCGTCGATCGGGCGCCGACGTCGATGAGCGCCGCCCCCGCCTCCACCATCGCGAGCGCGACGGTGAGCAGATCATCGCTCGCGGTGTGTACAGAGCCGGCGTGAAAGGACTCCGGGCTGACGTTCAGGACGCCCATGACGGCGACCGGACGGTCGCTCCCGAGGGAGACGCCTGCGAGGATGGCTCGATGGGCCAAATCGAGCCGCGAGCCGCTACGCGGGCGCGCCGGCCTCCTGGAAGGGGCGGGTGCGCAGGATGCGGGCGATCTCCTCGCCGTCGAGGGTCTCCCGCTCGAGCAGCGCGCGCGCCAGCGCGTGGAGCTTCTCGATGTTCTCCTGGAGGATCTGCTTGGCGCGGCTCGCCGCCTCCATCACGATCCGCTTGATCTCGGAGTCGATGAGGAGGGCGGTGTCCTCGCTGTAATCCTTCGCCCGGGCGACCTCGCGGCCGAGAAAGATGTGCTCCTCGTTCTTCCCGAACGTGAGTGGTCCGAGCCTGTCCGACATGCCCCACTCGCAGACCATCTTGCGCGCCATCTCGGTCGCCTTCTCCAGATCGTCGCCCGCGCCGGTGGTCTGCTGGTTCAGCACGATCTCTTCGGCGGCCCGCCCGCCGAGCAGGATCGTAATGCGGTTGACCAGGTACTCCTTCGAGTAGTTGTACTTGTCGTCAACCGGGAGCTGCTGCGTCAGGCCGAGGGCGCGGCCGCGCGGGATGATCGTCACCTTGTGGACCGGGTCGGTGCCCGGCAGAACGTCGGCCACGAGCGTGTGGCCCGCCTCGTGATACGCGATCGTCCGCTTCTCGGTGTCGCTGATGATCATGGAGCGCCGCTCCACGCCCATCAGGACCTTGTCCTTGGCGCTCTCGAAGTCGGACATCTCGACGAGCTTCTTGTTCTGGCGCGCCGCCAACAGCGCCGCCTCGTTCACGAGGTTCGCCAGATCCGCGCCCGAGAACCCGGGCGTCCCCCGCGCCAGCACCTTGAGTTCGACGTTCGGAGCCAGCGGGATCCGCCGAGCGTGCACGCGTAGTATTTCCTCGCGCCCCTTCACGTCGGGTCGGGGCACGACGACCTGACGATCGAACCGCCCGGGCCTCAGCAGTGCCGGGTCGAGGACGTCGGGCCGGTTGGTGGCAGCGATCAGGATGACGCCCTCGTTCGTCTCGAATCCGTCCATCTCGACGAGGAGCTGGTTGAGCGTCTGCTCCCGCTCGTCGTGGCCCCCCCCGAGGCCGGCCCCGCGGTGGCGCCCGACGGCGTCGATCTCGTCCATGAAGATGATGCAGGGCGCGTGCTTCTTACCCTGCTCGAACAGATCGCGCACACGGGAAGCACCGACGCCCACGAACATCTCCACGAAGTCGGAGCCCGAGATCGAGAAGAACGGGACGTTCGCCTCGCCGGCGATCGCCTTCGCGAGCAGCGTCTTGCCCGTGCCCGGCGGCCCGACGAGCAGCACGCCCTTCGGGATCTTTCCACCGAGCTTCTGGAATTTCTGCGGGTCTTTCAGGAAATCGATGATCTCGCGCAGCTCTTCCTTGGCCTCGTCCACCCCGGCGACATCTTGAAAGGTGACTTTGTTCTGCTTCTCCGAGATCAGCCGGGCCCTCGCCTTCCCGAAGCTCAGCGCCTTGGCGCCGCCCCCCTGCATCTGGCGCATGAAGAAGACCCAGACGCCGATGAAGAGCAGCATCGGCACCCACTGCAGGAAGATCGCATACCAGGGGTTGGAGTCGGGCGGCTTCACCGCGATGCGGACACCGCGGTCCTTCAGAGTCTTGACGAGGTCGGGATATTCGACGATGTACGTGCGCTGCGTCTGCGCCGAATCCTTGAGCGAGTACGTGACGAGGTTGCCGCGGATGACGACGGACTCGACCCGACCCTGATCGAGCGCCTTGAGGAACTCGGAGAAGTTCGGCTGCTCCTGGCCGCCTTGCTGCGCACCCTGGAAGATGGTGAACAGGAGGATGACGATGAGGCCGATCACCATCCAGAGCGCGAGGTTCTTGTAGACCTGGTTCATATACGCCCGGTCATTATAGCACCGGGCGCAACGACGGCGGAGAGCGTCAGATCGCGTCGAGCGCGGCGACGTAGGGCAGATTGCGGTAGAGCCCGTCGTAGTCGAGCCCGTAGCCTACCACGAAGACGTTCGGGATCGTGAACCCAAGGTAGTCGATGGTGACGTCCGCCTCCCGACGACCAGCCTTGTCGAGGAGCACACACGTGCGCACGCTCCGCGGCCGGCGCGCCTCGAGCATTCGTTTCAGCGCGCCGAGCGTGAGGCCCGTGTCGACGATGTCGTCGACGATGAGCACGTGTCGGTCCGCGATGTCGACCGCCAGGTCTGCGACGAGTCGCACCGTGCCCGAGGAGCTCGTTCCCGCGCCGTAGCTCGAGGCGCGAATGAAATCGACGGTGAGGTCGATCGGGAGCGCCCGCATGAGATCGGCGACGAAAGGCACCGCCCCCTGGAGAACACCGACCAGCACCGGATTCTCCCGCGCGTAGTCGCGCGCGATCGCTCGGCCCAGCTCGGCCACCCGCGCGGTGAGCTCGCCTTCGGCGACGAGCACTCGCCCCGGCCTGGGCGCCCCCATCTCACCGGGACGTCACGAAGGCCGAGAGGGAACGCTCGCTGCCGATCCGGTCGGCGACCTGCTGGGCCGCTTCCCGCGTGGCGAAGGAGCCGACGCGCACGCGGAACCGGACGCTGCCGGGGGCGTCGATCTGGACGACGTACGCGGGGTGGCCCCCGGCGGCGAGCCGCGCGCGCAACGCCTCGGCGGGCTCTCTTGCCTTGTACGCGCCGACCTGGACGGTGAACGCCGCCTGGTTCGGCGCCGGTCTGGGGATCTCGGGCGCCGCAGTCCCCTCGGTCGGCGGCGGCGCATCGGGTTTGTCGCTCTTCTCGACGCGCGGGGGCTTCGAGGGTTTCACCGGCGGCGGCGACGTGAGCGGTGCGGTCAAATCCTGATAGAAGGTCAGCGTCGGAGCCGGCTCAGCCTGGCGCGCAGCTCTGTCCCCCCCTCGCGCCGGCGACGCCTCCTTCGCGCCCCTCGCTGCGGTGGGGCCCTGGGAAGACAGGGGGCGCGGCCAGAAGCGCCCCGCCATGACCCCGAGCATGAACGTGCCGCCGAGGACCGCGAGACAGCCGACCAGGAAGAGGGCGGAGGCGGTGCGATTTCTGTTCCGCCGCGCCCGCCCGGCTCGC
>Ga0137368_10008607_pt1 | contig 10511 bp, 11 predicted proteins | sample SagtaG_13_FD_104917 | JGI IMG/M metagenome (GOLD analysis project Ga0137368, IMG submission 104917) | Vadose zone soil microbial communities from Sagehorn Ranch, Mendocino, California, USA - Sage1_L_100_16 metaG | ecosystem: Environmental > Terrestrial > Soil > Vadose zone | place: USA...
CATCCGAGCGGCGCCGAGCATGAGGCCCCAGCCGACGCCGGCGAGCAGGAAGGCGACGGCCGTGCGCCTGCGGCGCCGTTTCAGGACGAGGTACGGCGTGCTCAGGTAGAAGCCCATCGAGCAGTGGCCGCACGGAAACGACTTCGCCTGCGTGTCGCTCCCCTTCACCCAGACCGGCAGGAATCTCTCCTCGCCGCCGAGCTGCTGCACCTCGCGCGGCCGCGGCCTGCCGTAGTGATCCTTGAAGGCGACGTTGATGAGGAGCCCGGGTCCGACCGTCACGACCAGCACGAGGAACAGGGCGGGCTTCCGCCACGAAGCGAGCGCGCGGGGATACCAGTAGGAGAGCGTGAACGTGACGAGCGCCGCCGCGGCGAGGAGCACGCCGGCGAGCACGCCGTATCGGTAGACGAACCTCCAGAACGGCTGCTCGGCCAGCGGCCAGCTGCAGCAGGGCTCGCGGAAGAGGTTCGCCGCGGCGAGATCGAGGCGGGTCGTCCAGAACGCCGCGGTCATGGCCGCCAGGAGGGCGAGAACCACCAGCAGCTCTCGGCGGATGGTGCGGCTCAGCGGACGGGGCATCGCCGGCGAGGTTCGCACGCGCCGCGAGCCGGTCGCAAGCCGCGCCGCCTGGCCCGGGCGTCCGGCGTGACAACCTGAAGAAGGCGCTGAAGAGGCTCTCCGGGTAGCAACAACCGCAATCGCCGCTAACGGCCGGCGGTCAGCTGGCTGACCGACAACACCGCGCCCTGCGGATCGGCGAGGACGGCATTCCTGAACCCGGGCGTCTCGTGCGGCGGCACGACGACCGTGCCGCCGAGCCTGACGGCCTCCAAGGCGACCCCGTCGGCGTTCTCGATCCAGAAGTTGACGCTCCAGAGTGCGGCCATTCGGCAGTGGGCGAGCCGCCGCCGGCCATCGGCATCATGACCGCCACGACGTCGCGGGGCACCGGCTGCTGCGGCTCACCGCCGACATAGCCGGGTCGCCGGAAGAGCGTCATCTCGGCTCCGCCCGTGGCGAACGGCTCGGCCCGCCAGCCGAACACCGTGCCGTAGAACGCCTTCGCGCCCTCCGGGTCGACCGTGTGGAGCAGGCTCATCGACCAGGCGCGGGGCTCGTTCACGAGCTGCGCGCCCTCGCGAGCCCTCGCCTCCCAGACGCAGAACGCTGCCCCCGCCGGATCGGCGAGCGCCGCCATCCGACCGGCGGGAAGCGCGTCGAACGGACCGTGGAGGACGCTGCCGCCTGCGCTCCTCACCCGCTCGGCGCTCTCGTCGGCGCTCGCGACGCGGACGTAGGTGCTCCACGTCGGTATAGGAGGGCCGCTCCGATCGCTCAGCGACCCGATGCCGGCGACGTCGCGCCCCCTCACCCGCGCGACGAAGTACTGGCCTGGCGGATCGCCGGGCATCCGCCCCGGCCCGGCGAACTCCCAGCCGAACACGGCTCGGGAGAAGTCCACCGCAGCGCGCGGATCCGCCTGCAGCGTCTCGACCCAGCAAGGAACGCCCGCGGGATAGCGCTCGCGCTCGCTCATGGCGTCTCGCTTGTTCTAACGATAGGTGGGGTGCGCGCCGGGCGTCGGGAGGAACACGCCTGGTCGGTCCGGCGGCGCTGCCAGCGCGACCGCCCGCTCCGGCGCGCGAGGCAGGCGCGTTCAGCCGGCGGCCGGCACCGCGCGCAGGTACGCGAGGTGCCCCGCCCATTCCACCGCGAAGAAGCCGTGGTCGGCGCCCCAGAGCGCCCACAGGATCTTCTCGCCGTCGTGGACCCACACGATCTTCCGATCGAGCGCGCGCAGGCGGGTTCGCTGCCTAGCGCACCACGAACGGCGCGTCAGCGCGCGCCACCCGGGGATCGCGGTCGCCAGCAAGGTTGTGAGGAGTGCGGCCGCGGTCATCCTCGCACCGTATCACCGCTCGCCGCCCGCTCGCCCGCGCGGGAGTGACGCCGTTGCGGAGCCGCTCGTCTCTCGCTAGGTGCCGAAGGTCCCGCGAGGCCGAGATGGGCGCGGGCGAGGATCGGGGTCGCAGGAGGGGGTGCAATCATGGCGAGCGCCGGAACCGGGCTCACGCAGGACCAGCTCGAAGCTCTCCGTCGGAGGCTGGAGGACGAGCGGGGCAGGATCCTCCGCGTCCTGCGGGCGCCGACGGTACCCTTGCCGTCGGACGACGAGCGGATCGAGCTCGAGGAGACCGCGCAGCGCGCGACCGAGCGGACGCATCAGCTCGGGGTTGCCGACCGCGAGCGCGCGCTCCTCGCCGAGATCGAGCGGGCGCTCGCGAAATTCGCCGCCGGGACGTACGGCATCGGCGAGAAGACCGGCGAACCGATCCCTTACGCGCGCCTGGCGGCGGTGCCTTGGGCGCGCGACGCCATCGACGCGTGAGACGCCTAGCTTCCGAGCCGGGCCTGCTTGCGGACCTTCTTGATGAAGGTCTTCGTGCAGCGTCCGTGCGTGCTCTCGTGGTTCATGATCTCCGCGATGAGCCGCGACTTCGCGTCCGCCGCCAGCACCGCGGATGCGGTCACCTCGCCGGCGAGCTGCGCACCTTCTGCGGTCACCGGGGCCTTGGGCCCGGCGGGAGCCTGGACCTCCGCGCGGTGATGCGACGGCTTCGTCTTGGTGACGTCGTGGAATCCGTACGCCGCCTCGGCTCGCCGTCCGGATCCGTGGCAGCTGGGACACTTCGCCGAGCTGCCGCCGAGCGCGTTCCCGACGCGCCCGTCCCCACCGCACATCCGGCAGACATCACCTTCCATGGAACCCTCGAGTGGACGTCACCTCTGCAGGGGCCAGCCGGCTCGCTCGCATGGTGAAGAGCTGTACCACAACTCCATAACCTGCCCCTCGCGCGCACGCCGAGAGCCTCAGCTCACTTGAGGAGCTTCAGGAAGCTCAGGGTGTCCCGGATGATCCCGATGACCACCCACACGAATACCGCACCGAAGAGGAAGACCGCGAAGACGAGCAGGTTCAGGTACCGGGCGGGCAGCTCGTAATAGAGCGCCAGCGGCGAGAGGAGGTACCCGACGAAGAAGAAGGCGACGAGCACCGTGAGCGCTCCCCACTTCTCCCCCACCTCGCCGCCGACGATGGCGCGCCGGAGCCGGATCGCCAGGATGACGTCGGTCCCCATGACCACGATCGCGAGCGCTGCCAGGCCGTACGCCACGTATTGCATGTGCTTTCCCCCGAGCGTGCCTTCGGCTAGGCGTCGAGGATCTCGCGCATCCGCTCCGCGATCTCCTCCGCCTTCTTCTTGCTGATGAAGAGACGGACCATCTTCTCGACGTCCGACGTGGCGCGCAGGAGGTCCTTCCGCTTGGTCCCTGCGGCCCCCAGGATCTCCAGCGCCTGGGCCGCGTGCTCGCCCAGCTCGCCATCCACGATGGCTCGCAGCTGATCGAGCGGGGAGGCAGCCGGCGGCGGGGTCGCGCCGCGCGGAGCGGCCGCGGGCCCGACGGGAATGCGAAGGCGCCGGACCGCCTGGGTCAGCGACATGGCGAGGAGCTGCGCGTTCGATTGCGGGGTGCAGAGCACGAGGAGCCACGAGGCGTCGACCGATCGGATCGACACGTGGCCATCGGCGTACCGCAGGTCGAGCGCCGCCTGCTCCCCCGCGGTCCACTCCTGGAAGTACCCGTCGGCGGACAGCTCGGCCGCGAGCTGGAGCAGGCCGGCGGTGTCGAAGACGGGCGGGAAGGCCGAGGTGATCACCGCGCCCGAGCGGTCGAAGACCATGCTCCCGACCACCCCCGGGACCGCAGCGAGCTGCTGGAGCGCGGCCTGGTGGGTGGGCGTCATGTCCATGGCTACCTCGATGCAGCCGGCCGGGCGAGGATGGCGCGGAGCCGCGCGATGACGGAATCCACCGGGACGCCCGGGCTCACGGCGACGCACAGGTAGCTGCCTTGGCCGTGGACGACGACGAACGATTCCCGCGCGCCCTGGAGCGTCGCGATCCCGAGGTCGTGGAGCCCGAACGCCGCGGCCACGCAGGCGGCGTGCGTCATGGCGAGGTACAGCCCCTTCGCGGCGAGCGCGTCGGCCTGCGGTCCCGAGTCGCCGACGGGCCTGCCGTCCTTCCCGAAGCGGACGAGCTGGGTCACCCCGCGGATCGCGCGGATCTGCTCCAGCGCGCTCGGCCGGGGCGTCTCCTTCGCAGGGGCGGCAGCCGGGGGCGGGGCCTTCGGCGCTGGCGTCGCGCGGCGCGCCTCGTCGAGCTCGCGGTGGGCGTCGAGGAGCAGGTGGCTGAGGCTCTTCTGGATCGAGTGCTTCAGCGTGGTGGTGTTCGGGGCGAGCTCGAAGGTCCCCTCGGGCCAGCCCAGGATCACGCGCACTGCGGGCTCGCCCGTCTGCCCGTCCGCCTCGGCGTGCACGATCTCGCCGTCGACGAAGTACAGGTGGCCGGACCGGCCGTCGGACGTCACCGTCACCAAGCCGGAGAGGCGATTCATCGCCCAGACCTGGAGCAGGTCCGCGAGCGGAACGCTTCCTATCGAGCCCTGGAAGCCGCTGGGCGTGTTCGCCGATCGGTGCGACATCTTCGATCCCGCCTGCGGCGCGGAAACGTCTCGACTTGCAGTGAACCTACGGGCTTCCCCTCGATTCCCTCGCCGCGTGAGCAGGAGGATCGCAAAGAATCGTCCCGCGCGGTAGCCCGTGAACGAGGAAAGAGGGACCTGTGTGCGGATGTGGTGGGGCCCTGGTTCGCTGCGCGCTTTCACCCTGTGGCAGTGTGCCGCGGGCTGAATGAGCCGAGGTCGGGTCGATGCCGTGCCGCCGTCACACCGGCGCGCCGAGCGCGCGCAGGTAGGGCAGCCCGTCCATGCGCTGCACCTCGAAGTAGCCGTGGCGCGCTCCCCACTCTGCCCACGGCACCGCATCGCCGCGGACCCACACGACCGAGTGGCCGGACACGCGCAGGTGGCGGCGCTGCTTGCGGCACCAGGCGCCACGCGCCAAGGGATCCCACGCCGAGCCGAAGAGGTGCTTCCGCACCATCGCGATGATCGCCAACAGGGTGATGGTCTTCGAGTCGCCTCGTGGGTCCCGGCTCATGGTCTGCTCTCTTCCGGTCGGCGCACACGCGATCGTGCACCCGTAGCGCGCCGCGCACCCTGAAGCGCGCAGGCGGCTCGTCGTGGCGAAGGGTGTCGCGGTGAGTCCGCCGTGTCGCTCACGGCGTGGAGGGCGGGCAATGTTCCCCGGATTCCCCTCGTATATCACCGATCACCGCGCATGGCCTCGGCGCTCGTCACCCGTCGCCGCGGGTATGTCGGGGCCCCGCTCGACTTCCGCGCGGGCTTCGACTACTGGTGCCCCTCCCTCCCACTCGGGAGGGCAGAAGCTCCGCGCGGCACTCTGCCGTCGCGTTCACAGAGAGAAAAGAGATCCAACAACACATGGCAACCGGTACCGTGAAGTGGTTCAACGACGGGAAGGGCTTCGGCTTCATCACGCAGGCGGACGGGGGCGAGGACGTCTTCTGCCACCACACTGCGATCAACGCCGATGGGTTCCGCTCCCTCGCCGAAGGTCAGAAGGTGGAGTTCGACGTGACGAAGGGCCCCAAGGGCCTGCAGGCGGCGAACGTCCGCCCCGTCGCCTGATCGCCTCCATCGCGACAGCTTGAAGCAAAGAGAGCCCGGCCTCCTCAGAGGCCGGGTTCTTGCGTTCTGGCGACGTGCCCTCGATCGCCGGGTAACTCCGCACCGGACCCGTTACACTCCAAGCTCACGCGACCAGCGCAGGCATGGAGGCGATCATGGGCTTCAAGGATCTCGGGGACAAGAACGCTGCACCGCACGTGGACACGCCGGCCCAGGCCGAGGCGAGAGCCCAGGCCACGGCCGACCTGAAGGCCAAGGCGGACGCCAAGACCGCGAAGAACGCGGCACAGCGGGAGGGCAAGGCGCAGCACGATCCGGCGAAGCCCGGCGCCGCCGCGAAGGACGCGAAGGGCGGGCCGGCGCCCAAGTAGCGAGCGTGTTAGATCGAGGGTGAGCCAGCCGAACGCATCGTCCCGATGACGCGCTGACTTCCGTCCGGAAGGGTGCGTCTCCTTGGCAACGAAGCTCGATTCGGCATTCTTCGGCAGGGCGCGCCGCGCGCCTGCGGCTCCCGAGAGGCCGTTCCGCGATGAGCTGCTCAGCGTCGAGCGGCTCGACGAGCGGGCCCGCTCGCTCGCGGCCCGGTTCACGGTGGATCCGTCGCGACGCGCGGCGCGGAGCGTCTTCCCGCGGTTCGACGACAACGTCCGCCTCCTGCGCGAGGCGTACCGCACCCTCGCCGACGACGTGCACCGGGGCGAGTTCGTCACGGCGGCGGCGGAGTGGCTCCTCGACAACTTCCACCTCGTCGCCTCCGAGATCCGCGACGTCCGCCAGAACCTCCCCCGCAGTTATTACCGCGAGCTGCCCAAGCTCGCCGCGCGCGAGCAGGCGGGGAACGCCCGCGTCTACGCGCTCGCGGTGGAGCTGATCCGCCACAGCGACAGCCGCCTCGACCGCGCCCAGCTCGTGCGCTGGCTCGACGCCTTCCAGACGGTCGCCCCGCTCACCATCGGCGAGCTCTGGGCGTGGCCGAGCATGCTGAAGCTCGCCCTCGTCGAGAACCTCCGGCGGCTCGCGGACGAGACGCTCGCCGCCCGCGCGGCCCGGCGCGCTGCCGACGCGTACGTGGCGCGGATCGACGCCGCTGGGAAGGGCTCGCCGCCGCCGCTGCCGCGCGCGCTCCATCCCGCGCTCGTCGTGCAGCTCCTCCAGCGCGTGCGCGAGTACGGGCCGCGACTCTCGGCGGTCCGGAACGGCCTCGACGCGCACCTCGGCGTCGATGGGCAGACGGCGGAGGAGGCGATCCGCGGCGAGCACCAGCGCGAGGCCGCCGCGCAGGTGTCGGTCGCGAACGTCGTCACGAGCCTGCGGCTCTGCTCCACCCTCGACTGGACCCGGTTCGTCGAGGCCGTGAGCCTCGTCGAGCGGGTGCTGCAGCGCGATCCCGCCGGCGTGCACGCGCGGATGGAGTTCCTCTCCCGCGACCGCTACCGGCAGGCAGTCGAGGAGCTCGCCGAACGGACCGGAGAGGCCCAGGTGCGCGTCGCCCTGCGCGCGGTGGAGAGCGCGCGTGAGGCGGCCGAGACGGAGGGGCCGGGCGCACGTGCCGCGCACGTCGGGCACCACCTCATCGGCAAGGGGCGCCCGGAGCTCGAGGCCGACGTGGCCTGGCGCCCCGGCCCGAGGAGGAGCCTGCGGCGCTTCGCCTTCGCGCACGCGACGGCGGCGTACCTCGGCGCCATCGCGCTCGCGACCGCGGCGCTCGTCGCCGCCGGGGTCGCGTATGCCCGGCACGAGGGCGGCTCCACTTGGGCGCAGGTGGGCGTCGCGCTGCTCCTCCTCCTGCCCGCGAGCGAGGTGGCCATTGCGCTCGTCCAGCGCCTCGCGGCGCGCCTCGCTCCGCCGAGACGGCTGCCGCGCCTCGACCTGTCCGAGGGGCTCCCAGAGGACGCGCGGACCCTGGTGGTCGTGCCGACGCTGCTCACGAGCGCGGAGGGAGTCGAGCAGCAGCTCGAGCACCTCGAGGTCCTCGCGCTCGGGAACCTCGACCCCCGCATCCACTTCGCGATCCTGGGCGACTTCGCGGACGCCACCTCCCGCGACATGCCCGAGGACGCCGCCATCCTCGCCGCCGCCCGCAGTGGGATCGAGGCGCTGAACGGCCGGCTCGGCGAAGGGCGTGGCGACCGGTTCTTCCTCTTCCACCGCGCGCGCCAGTGGAACCCGACCGAGGACGCGTGGATGGGATGGGAGCGGAAGCGCGGGAAGCTCGAGGAGCTGAACCGGCTCCTGCGCGGCGCGACCGACACGAGCTACGACGTGCAGGTCGGCGAGCTGAGCGTCCTCCCGCGCGTGCGCTACTGCATCACCCTCGACTCCGACACGCGCCTGCCGCGCGACGGCGCAAAGAAGCTCGTCGGCATCATCGCGCACCCCCTGAACCGCCCCCGCCTCGACCCGCGCTCCGGGCGCGTCACCGAGGGCTACGGGATCCTGCAGCCGCGCGTCAGCGTCACCACCGCGAGCGCCGCCGGCTCGCGCTTCGCGCGGATCTTCGCCGGCCACACCGGCGTGGACCCGTACACCACCGCCGTGTCGGACACCTACCAGGACCTCTTCGGCGAGGGGAGCTTCACGGGCAAGGGGCTCTACGACGTCGACGCCTTCACGGCGGCGCTCACGGGGCGCGTCCCCGACAACGCGCTCCTCTCGCACGACCTCTTCGAGGGCATCCACGCCCGGACCGGGCTCGTGACCGACGTCGAGGTCGTCGACGACTACCCCTCGAGCGTCCTCGCCCACGCGCGCCGCCAGCACCGCTGGACGCGGGGCGATTGGCAGATCCTCGGCTGGCTCCTGCCGCTCGTCCCGACGCGCGCGGGGCTCGCCCGGAACCGCCTCCCCCTCATCGCGCGCTGGAAGATCTTCGACAACCTGCGGCGCACGCAGCTCGCGCCCGCGACCGTGGTCCTGCTCCTCCTCGGCTGGACGGTGCTGCCGGGGAGCCCCGTCATCTGGACCGCCGCCGTGGTGGCGACCCTCGCGTTCCCGTTCTACCCGCTCGCGCTCGAGGCGCTCGCCGGCCCGAAGCGGCACCAGCCGCTGCGCGCCTTCCTGCGCGGGCTCGCGGAGGACGCGGCGGGCACCGCGGCGCGCGTCGTGCTGCAGCTCGCCTTCCTCGCAAACCAGGCCTACGCCATGGTGCACGCGATCTTCGTGACGCTCGTCCGGGTCGCGATCACGCGGCGGCGATTGCTCGAGTGGGAGACCGCCGCAGCGAGCGCGGCGCGTGGCGCCGGGCTCGAGAAGGGAACGGGCCCGCGATCGTTCCTCGTCGCGATGGCGGCGAGCCCCGCGATCGCACTAGCCGGCGTGACCCTCGTCTCCGCCTGGCGTCCCGACGCGCTCGCCGTGGCGGCGCCCCTGCTCGCGCTGTGGGCGGTCGCGCCGCTCGTCGCGTACCGCCTCTCCCAGCCGATCGCGGAGCGCGACGCGGAGCTCGGGCCGGAGGATCGCCAGTTCCTCCTCGGCGTGGCCCGCACGACGTGGAAGTACTTCGAGGCGTTCATGGGCCCGGAGGATCACTTCCTGCCCGCCGACAACTTCCAGGAGTCGCCTGCGAGGACCGCGCACCGGACCTCGCCCACCAACATCGGCATGGGGCTCCTCTCCACGCTGGCGGCCCACGATCTCGGCATCATCCCGACCGGCGAGCTCGTCGAGCGGATCGACGCGACGCTCACGACGATGGAGGGGCTCGAGCGGCACGAGGGGCACCTCTTCAACTGGTACGACACGGTGAGCCTCGCGCCGCTCCCGCCCCGCTACGTCTCGACGGTGGACAGCGGCAACCTCGCCGGCGCGCTCATCGCCGTGTCCGAGGGGCTCCGCCGGCTCGGACGCGAGCCCGGTCCGCGCGACGGGGGCCCGAGCGATCCCTCCGAGCAGCTCGAGAGCCTCTCGCGGCGTGCCGCCGCGTTCGCCGACGGCATGAGCTTCCGGTTCCTCTACGACCCGCAGCGGAGCCTCCTCGCGATCGGCTACCGCGCCGCCGACGCGGAGGGGCCCGGCCGGCTCGATCCCTCCTACTACGACCTCCTCGCCTCGGAGGCGCGCCTCGCGAGCTTCATCGCGATCGCGAAGGGCGATCTCCCGGAGAAGCACTGGTTCCACCTGGGCCGGTCCGTCACGGGCGTGCACGGGAACCCGACGCTCCTCTCGTGGAGCGCGACGCTCTTCGAGTACCTCATGCCGCTGCTCGTGATGCGCAGCACCCCCGAGACGCTGCTCGACGAGACCTGCCGGATGGCGGTGCGCCGGCAGCGGGACTACGCCGCCGAGCGTGGAGTGCCGTGGGGGATCTCGGAGTGCGCCTACGATCTCGTCGATCACCACGGCAACTACCAGTACAAGGCGTTCGGCGTCCCGGGGCTCGGCATGAAGCGGGGCCTCGCCGACGAGCTGGTGGTCGCGCCCTACGCGACCGCGCTCGCCGCCCTCGTCCACCCCACCGCGGCCGCGGCGAACCTCCGCCGCCTCGCGCGGGAAGGCCTCCTCGCGACGTACGGCTACTTCGAGGCGATCGACTACACGCCGCGGCGCCCGGAGGAGCCCGAGGCGGACGCCCCTGGGCCCGCCCGCACCAAGGGGACGATCGTCCGGACGTACCTCGCCCACCACCAGGGGATGACCCTCACCGCCATCGCAGGCGCGCTCTCGGGCAACCGGATGGTGGAGCGCTTCCACGCGGATCCCCGCGTGCAGGCGACCGAGCTGCTCCTCCAGGAACGCGTGCCCCGCCACGCGGCGCTCCTCCGGCCGCGGCCGGACGAGGAGGCGCGCGTCGCAGCGCCGCTGCCGCCGGCGGCGGTCCGCCGCTTCCGCTCGCCGCACACCGCGTTCCCGCACGCCCACTTCCTCTCGAACGGCAACTACACCGCGGTCGTCAC
>Ga0137368_10008609_pt1 | contig 10511 bp, 9 predicted proteins | sample SagtaG_13_FD_104917 | JGI IMG/M metagenome (GOLD analysis project Ga0137368, IMG submission 104917) | Vadose zone soil microbial communities from Sagehorn Ranch, Mendocino, California, USA - Sage1_L_100_16 metaG | ecosystem: Environmental > Terrestrial > Soil > Vadose zone | place: USA...
CTCGCACGACCTTCGGTCTGACGTCGTTCGCGAAGCGCTCCATATTCGAGATGACCGCACGAAGCTCCTGCACGGTGTGATCGAAGACGAAATGGGAGACGCCCAGCGCCTGGTAGCGCCGGATGTCGGCGGTGACCTCGTCGGCGGTGCCCTGGAACAGGGGCCGGTCGCCCGCGGCGGCCTTGGAGCGCTTACCGCGCACTTCCATCGGCACGCGAACGGTCAGGGTGATCGATCTGGGGTCGCGTCCGGCCCGTCGGGCCCAGCCGTGAATCTCCTTGACCTTGGCCGCGTATTCGTCCGGCATGAGGAGCGCCGGCGGCCGCATGGCGATCGGATGCCAGCCGTCGCCGATGGTGCCGACGCGCCGGAGTGCGGCGCCCGTGTGGCCGCCGATCCAGACCGGGATGGCCGGCCGCTGCACCGGCTTGGGGAGGACGTGAATGTCCCGGACCGTGTAGTACTTGCCCTCGAAGGTGACGGGATCGGTCGTCCAGGCGGCGCGCATCAGCTTGACGTACTCGTCCGTCACGTTCCCGCGGGCCTCGAACGGCGGCGCCCCGAGTGCCTCGAACTCCTCGCGCAGCCAGCCGACACCCGCGCCGAGGATCACGCGCCCTCTCGAGAGGACGTCCGTCGTCGCCAGCATCTTGGCGGCGAGAAGGGGGTTGCGGTACGGCACGACGAGGACGCTGACGCCGAGCCGGACGCGGGCCGTCGCGTGGGCGAGGTGACTGAGCAGCACCAGCGGTTCGAGGTAGTCCTGGGCGAGGCCGCCCGGAAACTGCCCGCTCGTCGTGTAGGGGTACACCGACTTTGCCGAGGAGACCGGCATCACGACGTGGTCGGTGACGAACAGCGAGTTGTAGCGGAGCGAGTCCGCCTTCTCGGCGATCCTGAGGACGACGTCGAGCCCGGCGAGCGGGCCGCGACCCGGAAGCGAGAGCCCGAACTCCACGACACTCCTCCGAGAAAATGGGGATTCCTGAACGCGACGGCCGATATGGTATCACTAAGCGGGATGCATTTCTTCGACGTCGTCGTCATCGGCGCCGGCCACGCCGGCTGCGAGGCCGCGCTGGCCTCCGCGCGCATGGGATGCCGCACGCTGCTGCTCACCATGAATCTCGACGCGATCGGCCAGATGTCCTGCAACCCCGCCGTGGGCGGCACCGCGAAGGGGCATCTGGTCCGCGAGATCGACGCGCTCGGCGGCGAGATGGGGCGCGTCACCGACCGCGCCGCGATCCAGTTCAAGACGCTCAACGCCTCCCGCGGCCCTGCGGTGCGCTCGTCCCGCGCACAGTGCGACCGTGCCCGGTACCGGTCCGCGATGAAGCAGACGGTGGAAAGTGAGAAGCGCCTGGAGGTCCGGCAGGGCCAGGCGGCGCGCTTCCTGCTCGACGGAGGCCGCGTCACCGGCGTCGAGGATCAGGTCGGCGTGCAGTACCACGCGCGTGCCGTCGTCGTCACGGCCGGGACGTTTCTGCGCGGGCTGATCCACGTGGGACTCGCGCGACAGAGCGCGGGACGGGCGGGCGAGTTCGCCGCGATCGACCTCTCGGGCGCGCTGCGCGATCTCGGGCTCACGCTCGGGCGGCTGAAGACCGGCACCTCGCCGCGTCTCAAGCGCTCGACGATCGAGTACGCGCGGCTCCCCGAGCAGTGGGGTGACGCCGAGCCGTGGCCGTTTCACTGGGCGACTGAGCGCCTGCCGCTCCCGCAGGTCGCGTGCCATCTCACCTACACGACGCCGCAGACGCACGAGATCGTCCGGGCGAACCTCGATCGCTCGCCACTCTACTCCGGGGTCATCGACGCGACGGGTGTTCGGTACTGCCCGTCCATCGAGGACAAAGTCAAGCGCTTCGCCGACCGCGAGCGGCATCAGGTGGTCCTGGAGCCCGACGGGCTCGACACCGAGGAGGTGTACGCGAACGGCATTTCGACGAGCCTGCCGGTGGATGCTCAGGAAGCGCTCGTCCGTTCGATCCCGGGCCTCGAGCGCGCCGAGATCATGCGGCCCGGCTATGCGATCGAGTACGACTTCGTCCACCCGACGCAGTTGGCTCCGACGCTCGAGTGCCGTGCGGTGCCGGGTCTCTACCTCGCCGGGCAGATCAACGGCACCACCGGGTACGAGGAAGCCGCGGCGCTCGGGCTCTGGGCGGGCGTGAACGCCGCCGGCGCCGTGCTCGGACGCGAGCCGTTTGTCCCCGATCGCTCCGAGTGCTACATGGCGGTCCTCGTGGATGACCTCGTGACCAAGGGGACGCTCGAACCCTACCGCATGTTCACCTCGCGGGCCGAGTACCGTCTCTTGCTTCGAGAGGACAATGCGGATCTGCGTCTCGCGCCCTGCGGCTACCGGCTGGGTCTGGTCTCGCGCGAGCGCCACGAGGCGGTCGAGCGGCGGCGCGCGCAGGCGGCGGCCGAGATCCGGCGCCTCGAGGGCGCGCGCGTGGGCGGCACGCGGCTGCTCCAATTGCTCCGGCGGCCCGAGGTGACCTACGCCGACGTGCGACGGCTCGACCCGGATGCGGTCGCCGACGCCGCGGTCGCGCGCCAGGTCGAGGTCGCGGCAAAATACGAGGGTTACATCCGCCGCATGCTCGACGACGTGACGCGCTTCAAGCGGCTCGAGGACCGGCTGATCCCCGACGGCCTCGACTATCGCGCGGTGCCCGGTCTCTCGACCGAGATCCGCGAGCGGCTCATCGAGGTGCGGCCGCGCTCCCTGGGTCAGGCCTCGCGCATTCCCGGCGTGACCCCGGCGGCCATCTCCATCCTCACGGTCTGGTGTCACCGAACTCAGCCGGCTCAGGCCGCCCGCTGATGCTCCGGCGGGGATTGCCAACGCGGCGTCACCAGCGCGGTCGGAGGCGAGCCCGGTGACATCGCCGGCGGTGACGCCCGAGGAGTTCCTGAAGAAGCTCTCCGCGTGGGCCCGGGGCACGATGATCGAGAGCCATGGGACGCGGTTCGTCTCGGTGGGGCCGGGACGCGCGGTGGCGGAGCTCGACTTCAAGCCTTCGCTCGCGCAGCTCACCGGCCGCTTCCACGCGGGCGCCATCGTCGCCTTCGCCGACGAAACCGCCACGTGCGCCGCCATGTGGGAGACGAACCCGTCGGGCGCGCTCCGTCCGGAGCTGTTTCCCCTGACCCTGCAACTATCGGTGAACCTTCTCCGAAATACGGATCGAGGGACCTTGACAGCCGAGGCCCAGATCGTCCATCGTGGACGTACCACCCTCGTCGTCGAGGTGCTGGTCTTCGACGATCAGCGGCGGCTCATCGCGAAGCTCGCGGCGACTCAACTCGCTCCGGCGGCTCCGCCGGCAGACGCGCGCTCTCGCGAAGAGTGAGAGGCGGAACATGCGACTCGCCTCGAAGATATTTTTGACGTCCGCGCTGGTCGTCGTGGTGCTCGCCGTGGTGGGCGTCCTGAGCCTCCGGGCCGTCGGCCGCCTGGCGTCGGTCAACCGTGAGATCACCACGCGCACGGTGCCGGCCATGCGCTTGGCCGCATCGACACGCGACGCGATGCCGATGCTGGTGCGGCTGGAGGCGCGGTTCCTGGTGCTCCACGATCCGCGCTTCATGTCGGCGTGGAACGAGCGCGGTGACCGGTTACGCGGAAGCCTGGACCGCCTGCGAGAGTACGCAACCAGCCTCGAGGAAGCGCGACTCCTCGACGAAGCCACCGAGGTCTTCGAGCGCTACCGCGGGACTGTGGGCCAGATCCAGGCGCTCGTGGGCCGCGGCGAGCGGACGCGCGCGCTGGCGCTTTCGGAGGGCGCCGCGCGGGCGTTGGCCGATCGCGTCGAGGCGACCCTCGAGGCGTTGACCGAGTCGATGCACGCAGATGTCCTGAGGGCGCAGGCCGAGGTCGCGCGTCTTGAGGCCCGCACCTGGTCGGGTGTCCTGGTGGCGTTTGGGGCCGCGGTCGGCCTGGCGCTGCTCGGCAGCGGGCTCATCGCGTACAGCCTGACGTAGTCGCTCGGGACGCTCTCGGCCGCCACCGCAGCCGTCGCGGCCGGCTCATTCGAGGAGCCGATCGCCGTGGAGAGCAAGGACGAAGTCGGCGAGCTCGCGCGCTCGTTCAACGCGATGGCGCGTGAGCTCCGACGGATGGAGGAGACGAAGGAGGAGTTCTTCGCCTCGGTGTCGCACGAGCTGCGGTCGCCGCTCACGTCCATGCGGGAGGGGGCGCACCTCCTTCGCGAGAGAGTCTCGGGTCCGCTCAACGAGAAGCAGCGGCGACTCGTCGAGATCATCGCGGCCGGCTCGGATCGGCTCCTGGGGCTCGTCAATCAAATTCTAGAGGTGTCGCGGCTGCGGGCAGGCGTCCTGCCGATCCAGCGGGTGCGGCTCGATCTCGACAAGGTCATCACGCGCGCCGTCGAGGAGCTCAAGCCGACCGCCGACCAGACGGGCGTGGTCCTGGAGCGGGAGAGGTTGGGCGAGGACTTCTCGCTCCCGGGCGACGAGGAACGGCTCCTGCAGGTCGTCGTGAACCTTGTCGGCAACGCGATCCGCTTCACCAGGCGGGGCGGGCGCGTGGTCGTGCGCTTGGTGTCCACCGCGCAGGAGCTCGAGATCCAGGTCGAGGACACGGGCATCGGCATCCCTGCCGGCGAGCTGCCGCACGTCTTCGAGCCGTACCGTCAGGCGCACGGCGACTGGGGTGGGACCGGTCTCGGCCTCGCCATCGTGCGCGGCGTCGCACAGGCTCACGGCGGCCGCGTCACCGTCGAGTCGCAGGAGGGGAAGGGGAGTCGCTTCACCGTGCTTCTTCCGCGCTCATGAGGCGTATCGGGGTCGGCGTGCTGGGGGTGGTCCTCGCCGGGTGCGCCGTCGGGCCCTTCGCCGGCCCCTCGACGACCATGCTCGCGAAGGCGGACCGGCTCGCCGCCGAGGGTGATTACCGGGCGGCGGCCGTCGCCTACGAGGCCTTCCTCGCGCAGTACGCCGACGACGCGAAGGCGCCGCGGGCGCGGGTGAGCCGCGATGCGGTCGCTTCGGTCCTGACGACCCGCGACGAGATCGCCCGCCTCCAGCATGAGCTCGCGCGCATGCGCGAGGAGCTCGCGAAGCGGGAGGGCGACCTGGCTCGCGTGCGCCAGGAAGCCGAGCGGCTCCGCGCCGATCTCGAACGGCTCAAGCAGATCGACCTCCAGCTGGAGAAGCGCAAGTGAAGCAGAAAGTCCTCGTGATGGACGACGACCCGGCGATCCTCGAGGTGCTGGAGATGCGCCTCTCCGCGATGGGCTTCGACGTGACGGCGACGAGCGACCCGCGAACGGCGCTCGAGGCAGTCGAGGCGACGCGCTTCGATCTCGCCCTCCTGGACCTCCGAATGCAGCCGATGGACGGCATGCGGGTCATGGAAGCGCTTCACGAGCGGCAGCCCCGTCTGCCCGTGCTGATCATGACAGCCCACGGGACGATCCAGACCGCGGTGGAGGCGGTGCGGCGCGGCGCCTTCGACTACCTCACCAAGCCCTTCGTACGCGACGAGCTCCGCTCGAAGATCGCGCGGACGCTGGCCGCGCGCCGATGGGCGCGCGATCGCGAGCGGCTCCTGACGGTGGGGCAGGCGCTCGCCTCGTCCGGTGTCGTGGCCCGCGTGCTGGATGCGGTGGCCCAGGCAACCGTGGAAGCCACGGACGCGGACCGCTGCGTGGTGTTCCAGCTCGAGCAGGGGCACCTGGTGCCCATGGCGAGCGCCGGATCACCGCCTCCCTCCTGGGAAAAGCTCGCGGCGGCCGCCACGGCGGCGATGGACAAGGGCGTGCCGATCACCGCGTCGGGCCCGCTCGAGGGCGCGGAGGGCGGCACGATCGTCGCGGCGCCGCTCGTCGTCCAGCGCGGCCTGGCGGGAGCGCTCGTGATCGAGACGGCCGCTCGCATCGAGCCGGTAGAGGAAGACCTGGAGATTCTGGCGCTCTTCTCCTCGCAGGCGGCGATCGCCATTCGGAACACGCACGACCTCGAGAGTCTGAAGAGCGGCGCCGTCGCCGCGCTCGGGCGCATGGCGACGCAGGTCGCGCACGAGGTCAAGAATCCCCTGGCGGGCCTGCGGCTCTACGTGCACCACCTCGAGCAGCGCCTCGCCAAGACGGGCGACGCCGAGGCGAGAGAGCTAGCCGGCAAGATCGCGAGTACGGTCGATCACCTGGCGAGCGTCGTCGCCGAGATCACCGCATTCGGCCGGCCGCCCGAGCTCCATCGCGATACGACGGAGCTCCACCCGTTGCTCGACGAGTGTCTGGAGCTGGCCCGCGCCCGACGTCCGACCGACGGAGTCGAGATCGTCAGAGCGTACGACCCGGCGTGCCCGGCGGCGCAGCTCGACGAGCGCGAGCTGCGGAAGGCGTTCTTGAACCTGATCCTCAACGCGCTCGAGGCGCTCGAGGGCGCGGGCCGGCTGACCGTCGCTACCGCGTATTCCCCGACGGCCGGGACCGTCACCGTGACCATCGAGGACACCGGTCCGGGCATGACCGAAGAAACACTCTCGCGCGCCTTCGACCTCTTCTTCACCACGAAGCCGGACGGCACCGGGCTCGGGATGTCGATCGCGCGCTCGGTGATCAACCTGCACGCCGGGGAGCTCGCGGTGTCGAGTCGCCTGGGCTACGGTACGCGGGTCCAGGCGCGTCTTCCGCTCGAGCCCGCCTCTGACCCGGCGCGCGCCCCGGATGCTCACGCGTGACGCCGGGGCTTGCAGGCCTCGCTAGCATGAAGCGGGCGCTGGGGACCCGGGTCGCCAGGGCAGACCGGGCATGTCGGAGCCAGGTCGCCTCTGTCTCAGGCCACCCCCGGCCCAAGCCGGCCTCGCGGACCCCGCTACCATGAACCGGGCATGTCGGAGCCAGGTCGCCTCTGTCTCAGGCCACCCCCGGCCCAAGCCGGCCTCGCGGACCCCGCTACCATGAAACGAAACCATTCCATCCTGGTGGTGGACGACGAGAAGACGATCGCCGACGGGCTCCGTCTGACCCTCGAGAGCGAGGGGTACGGCGTGCGCACGGCCGGGAGCGTGCGGGAGGCGTTGACGGCGGTCCTCCAGGGCGACTCACACGCCGCCGTCGTGGACCTGATGCTACCCGACGGTGACGGCCTGCACCTGACGCGGGAGCTGAAGCGACGCGATCCGGCGATCGAGGTCATCGTCATCACCGCCTACGGCTCCGTGCGCAAGGCGATGGAGGCGACGAAGGGCGCCGGGGCATTTCACGTCCTCGAGAAGCCGTTCGACCCCGACGAGCTCCTGGGCCTCATCGAGAACGCGCTCGAGCACCGGAAGCTTGTCGGCGAGAACGCGGACCTCAAGCGCCGGCTTGTCGAGCAGGTGACCGAGACGGAGATTCTCGGCAGCGCACCAGGCATTCAGCGCGTGCTGGAAACGGTCGCAGCGGTCGCGGACGCCGACGCCAACATTCTCATCGTGGGCGAGAGCGGGACCGGGAAGGAGCTCCTCGCCAACGCGCTGCACGAGCGGAGCGGGCGGCGGGGTGGGCCGTGGATCAAGATCAACTGCGCCGCGCTGCCCAAGGACCTGATCGAGTCGGAGCTCTTCGGCCACACCCGCGGCGCCTTCACGGGTGCGACCACCGAGAAGGTGGGACTGCTCGAAGAAGCCGACGGCGGGTCTCTCCTCCTGGACGAGATCACCGAGATGCCGATGGACCTCCAGGCGAAGCTCCTGAGGGTCCTCGAGGAGCGCATGGTGCGCCGCCTGGGCGCTGCCAAGGCCGTGCCCGTCGACTTCCGCCTCATCAGCTCCACCAACCAGAGCCCGGAGGTCGCACTCCGCGAGGGACATCTGCGCCAGGACCTCTACTTCCGGATCAACACCGTGTCGATCGAGGTCCCGCCGCTGCGCGAGCGGCGGGAAGACATCCCGATGCTCGTCCGTGCTTTCCTCGAGCGCTATCGCACCAAGCACGCCCGCGCGGTCGAGGGCATCGAGCCGGAAGCCTATCGACGCCTCTTGGGCTGGTCGTGGCCGGGCAACGTGCGCGAGCTCCAGCACGCCATCGAGCGCGCGGTGCTGGTGACGCGGGGGCCGATGCTCACGCTCGAGGATCTGCCCGAGCAGCTCCAGCACACGACCCGCGAGGGCGGCGCCGGACCGTCGGCGGTCGCGCCGTCGCAGGTGCCCGCGGGCTCGCTCGAGGAGATCGAGCGCGCCTCGATCCTCAAGGCGCTCGAGACGACGCGGTGGAACAAACAGGCCGCCGCCGCGCTGCTGGGGCTGCGCCGCCCGACGCTGTACTCCAAGATGCGCAAGCACGGCATCCCCCAGCGCCGGGAGTAGCCGGCCGCTGAAAACGGCCTGTCTGCTTCTTCGTTGGCTCGTCGTTCCACGCCGCCTCGCCGCCAAGCCGTTTTGAGCGGCCGACGCTGCAGCACCTGACCGCTACTACCTCAGGCGGGCCGGGCACCCCAAGCGCCCGAATCGCGAGCAGTCCCGGATTGTCTGCTTATTCGTTAGGCAAGACGGGCCAGGGTCCACCCCTGCGCTCAATCGAAGGCGCTGATTTAGCGCGTCTTCCCAAACGGTAGGCCCGGGCACGGCGGTTGCTTGACCGAACGCGCCGGGAGGGTCGCAGATGAAAAAAATCGAGGCCATCATCAAGCCGTTCAAGCTCGACGACGTCAAGGAGGCGCTCACCTCCATAGGGGTCATCGGCATGACCGTGTCGGAGGTGCGCGGGTTCGGTCGGCAGAAGGGCCATACGGAGCTCTATCGAGGCGGTGAGTACACGGTAGATTTCCTCCCCAAGATCAAGATCGAGGTCGTGGTGCCCGACCGCATCGTGGACAAGGTCTCCGAGGTGATGGCTGCGGCGGCCAAGACGGGCAACATCGGCGACGGCAAGATCTTCGTCCATCCGGTCGAGACGGCTGTACGGATCCGCACGGGCGAGCGCGACGAGAGCGCGCTCTAACAGGGAGGAGCTACCGTGAACCGATTCACCCTCGCACTTGCAGCGTTGCTCGTGCTCGGTGCCACGACGCTCGTGGCGTTCGCCCAGCAGCCAGCCCCGCCGGCCGCCACGGAGACAGTGCCGGCCGCTCCGGCGCCTGCGGCCGGCGCACCCGCGGCGGCCGCGCCCGCGTCGAAGATCGACAAGGGAGACACGGCGTGGATGCTCACGTCGTCGGTTCTCGTGCTCATGATGACCGCGCCGGGCCTGGCGCTCTTTTATGGCGGGATGGTCCGGCAGAAGAACGCGCTGGCGACCCTCATGCAGAGCTTCATCATTGCCGCAGTCATCTCGGTGCAGTGGATCCTGTGGGGCTATAGCCTCGCCTTCGGCCCCGACAGGGGCGGGATCATCGGAGGCCTCGACTGGGTCGGCCTGAGGGGCGTCGGCCTCGAGCCCTTCGACGCCTACTCCAAGACAATCCCGCACCAGGCCTTCATGCTCTTCCAGATGATGTTCGCGATCATCACGCCGGCCCTGATCACCGGCACCTTCGCCGAGCGAAAGAAGTTCTCGGCGTTCCTGCTCTTCACGCTCCTGTGGGCGACGTTCGTCTACGATCCACTGGCCCACTGGGTGTGGGGCGACGGCGGCTGGCTCAAGAAGCTGGGCGCGCTCGACTTCGCGGGCGGTACGGTCGTCCACATCTCGTCCGGAGTGTCGGCGCTCGTCTGCGCGATCGTGATCGGAAAGCGCCGGGGCTTCGGCCACCAGCCCATGCAGCCCCACAACCTGCCGATGACCGTGATGGGCGCGGCGCTGCTCTGGGTCGGCTGGTTCGGGTTCAATGCGGGAAGCGCGCTCGAAGCCAACGGTCTCGCCGTGAGCGCCTTCACGGCGACCAACACCGGCGCCGCCGCCGCGGCACTCGGCTGGATGTTCACGGAGTGGATGAGCCGTGGCAAGCCCACGGTGCTGGGCGCGGCCTCCGGCGCCGTCGCGGGCCTTGTCGCCATCACGCCGGCGTCGGGATTCGTGACCCCGATGGCCTCGGTCATCATCGGCGCCGTGGCCGGCGCGCTCTGCTACGCGGCGTGCAACATCAAGACGAAGCTCGGGTACGACGACTCGCTCGACGTGGTCGGCGTGCATGGGGTCGGCGGGACCTGGGGCGCGCTGGCGACCGGGCTCTTCGCGACCAAGGCCGTCAACGACGCCGGCGGTGACGGGTTCTTCTACGGCAATCCCGGCCAGCTCTGGATCCAGATCGTCGCGGTGGCGGCGACCTACGTGTTGGCGATCGTCATGACCTTCGTCATCCTCAAGGTCGTCGACGCCGTCGTCGGCTTGCGCGTCAGCGTCGAGGACGAGGTGGTCGGGCTCGACCTCTCCCAGCACTCCGAGACGGCCTATGCCGCGGGCGGCGGGTTCGGCGAGTTTGGACCGACGGCCGGCGGGGTCGCCGAAGCGGTGCGCGGCGCCGAGGGCAAGCCTCGGGTGGCGCATTGAGCGCGTGCGCCCGGCGGGGCTTGATTCGCCCCGCGGTTGACCGTAAGGTAAGCGGGCTGTTCA
>Ga0137368_10008611_pt1 | contig 10509 bp, 7 predicted proteins | sample SagtaG_13_FD_104917 | JGI IMG/M metagenome (GOLD analysis project Ga0137368, IMG submission 104917) | Vadose zone soil microbial communities from Sagehorn Ranch, Mendocino, California, USA - Sage1_L_100_16 metaG | ecosystem: Environmental > Terrestrial > Soil > Vadose zone | place: USA...
CAGCTTTACTTTGGCCAGAAACTCCGCGGCCAGTTCGAGGTGTTGTTTGCGCAGCTTCCGCCACCTGGGAAAGCAGAGGAACCGATAGGCCAGATTGGTCCGGTCCAGCTTGAGTCCGACGGCCACATTTTCCAGCGCGTTGAGGAAGGGAAAGAGGGAATATTGCTGATAGACGATGCCGCGATCGCGGCCTGGGCCCAGGACGGGAACGCCCTCGCCAGCCTGGCCAAACGGGAAGAGGAGGATTTGTCCTTGGCGCGGCAGGTGAGTGCCGAGAATGGCGCGCAAGAGCGTGGATTTGCCGCAACCGCTGGGCCCGACGAGCGAGAGAAACTGGCCGCGCCGCAGCTTGAGGTTGACATCGGCCAGCACGCGTTTGGGGCCAAACCAGTGGTGGACGCCCCGGGATTCCAGCGCGAGCGGGTGTGTTGCGGGCTCAGCCTCGGGCGCCTTCATACCAGGGACAGCACTTTCGCTGGAGCAGCGTAAGCGCGTAGTCCATCGCGAAGCCGAACGCCGCCAGCAGCGCCAGGTAGGGATAGACCACGCTCATGTTGAGCAATTTCGACTGGAGCCGGATGCGATAGCCAAAGCCCACATCGCCGACGAGCATTTCTGCGGCGATCAGGAAGACCATCGCCGGTCCGATGACGAGCCGGACGGCATCAATGAGTTTGGGGAAGACGTAGCGCAGAATGATGGTGCAGATGACTTCCGCGTGCGAGGCGCCCAGCGTGTAGGCCTTATACTGCAATTCCTCAGGAAATTCCTTCACCGCCAGGTAAACCGTGATGGCCAGCGTGGGGAGAATTCCAAAGGCAATCATTGAGATGTACATGTTGGTGCCGGTCCCCACGAGCACAAAGAATACGGCGAGCGCGGCGGTGGGGGGGATTTTGGCCAGGAGCGACAGGGGCGGTTGGAGAAAGGCTTCAACCGGCGCAAAACAGCCCATTAACATCCCGAGCACCAACGCCCCGGCCATGCCAAAGCCCAAGCCGGCGAAAAGACGGAATCCGCTCGCCTTGGCGTCCTCGATCAGCCAGCGATCCTTGGAGCGCGGGTTGACCTCCACGGCGGTGCCGACGCCTTTGGCGATTTGTTGCCAGGTGGGAATCGTGGTGTCGTCCGGATTCTGTTGATGTTGGATGTGCGCCAGCCAGGTGTAGCCGCCGAGCAGCAGAGCCAGCGAAAGCGCACCCAGAACGATCGCGGTGAACTGCTTGATGGGGCGGCGAATCACGGCTCTCCCGGATTCTGAAGCGTCCGCGAGCGGCCACGTCCGGGCAGGCGGGTGAGGGGCGGTTCGTGCGCAGGGAAAATAGTTTGCGGTTTCAGCCCCAATCCGGAGCGCTTCGAGCGGTCGCAGCGCGACGTCATTTCATTTTGGCGCTGGCCATGTTGATGTAGGTGGGATCGAACCGGAGCGCGGCGGCGGGCGCCACCTCCTTCGAGCCGTAGCCGACCTTCGGCGCGGATGGGGTGATTTCGTGGCTGACGCAGAAGTCCACGACTTTCTTCATGATCGTGGGGAGTTCCTTGCCGGTAAGCACCGCCAGGCCATCTTTGGGGGTGCTGTAGAATTTAGTTTGCTGCACCACCTTCTTCATGGAGTCGAGGTTCAGGTGCGAGAATTTCTCGCCCAGCGCAATGAGCGTGTCATCGCGCGTGGCCGGAGCGGCCAATCGCTTGTTCACCTCGTAGTAGGTCTCAATAATCGCACAGGCAAAATCCTTTCCGCCCGGTTTGTCCAGCGAGGCCTGGGCCACCACCACCGAGTCAATAATCTCGTTCGGAATTTTCGTGGAATCGAATAACACCTTCACGTCGCTCCGTTTGTTGAGGGTCTCGAGCAGGAACGGATTCCAGACGACGATGGCCTCGATCTCCTTCTGCTTTTGCTGCATGGCAACGGCGGCGGCGCCGGGGTCCATATTGCTGAATTTGTGGTCGGCTTCTTTCTCGCCCAGCAGATCGAGATTTCGTACGAAGCAATACTCGGAGACGCTCTTCGCCAGGCCGTAAACCTTTTTGCCGCGTAGCGTTTGGATGTCGGGAATGCTGTTGACCACGATCAAAGCGTCGGCGCCGAAACTGGTCGAAGTGGGCAGGATGACGACCGACGGGCGGCTGAGGGCCGGGTTGAGCGCGTCCATGTTGGTGATGCAGACAGCGTCGCATTGGCTGGAGCCATACATCGACAGGCACGGATCGTATTCGGCTTCCTTCAATACAATGTCCACGTTCCACTTTTTCTCGAGGGGTCCCTGCTGCCCGGCGCGGCCATCGATCAGCTTCTGGACGTGGGCCACGCCGAAGACGCTCCAGGACGGATATTCACTCCAGGCGAGCGAAAAGGAGGGTGCAGCGGCGGCGAGAGCGGTGGGGGTTGTAACGATGGCCAATGCCGCGGCGGCCAAAGTTGTAGATTTCGGGAAACGGGTTTTCATAATTTGAATTGCAGTTTGTTTAGCCGGCGGCGGCATCGTGATGTGGCTGGTCGTCTTCGAGTTCGAACATTGCGTTCCCTCTCCCCAAGGGAGAGGGCCGGGGTGAGGGGGAATTGACCGTCATATCGCACCATGCTCTTTGGACCCGCCAACTCGGGTTGCTACTCCGGTAGCGCCGATCCTTTTTCCTGGGTCTTGGGGGCCGTGGCTTGGGCTTCGGCCTTTTCGGCCAACCCGACCAGCGCGTCGAATTCGCTGCTCGCCGAGGTCTTGCGTGCGTAGTCGAGGAACTCCGCTTCTTGTGCTTTGGTGTCGGTGCCAGCCATTTCTTTCGAGATGCGGGCCTCGGCCCGGAGTTCCTGGCGCATCTGCCGCAGCCGTTGCAATTCCTCCGCCGAGCCATCCTTGGCGATACCCGAAAGCATATCCGCCAGGTCGCGCTCCTGCTTGGCCGTAATCACGTCGGCCACCGTGTCCGCGGCCTCCGCCCGGACCTTGTCCACGTCGCGCAGGAGTTGCTGCAACTGAACTTTATGGTCAGCGATGGTCTGGGCGTAACCCGCGATGTCTTTTTCCAAACCGGCGATGTGGTCCTGCTTTTCGGCCAGGGTGGCGGAGAAATCGTTGTAGGCCGCGAGGCACTTCATGTAGTCCTCATGCTGGTGAATTTCCTCTTTGGTCTTCCCGGCTTTGGTGAGGGCATCGACGGTCTGCTTGGCTTTGGCCAGGGCGCCGGCTTTGAGCCGCTCGAGATTGGCGACCTCGTCGGACAGGGTTTTGACTTTGGCCATCTTATTTTCCTGCTGGGCGATGAGGCCGGCGACCGCCTGTTTGTAAATGTGGATCTGGTTGACCTTGTCGCGCACGATCTGGTCGTACTTCGCCCGGACGACATGCGGGTTTTGATCGATGACGCGCCGGGCGGAATCGATCTGCCCGGTCAACAGGTATCCAATTGCTTTGAACCATCTGACTATGGCGCCGAACATAAGCTGTTCCTTTATGGTTTGGGTTTTTGCTGGAGCGGGTAATTATCGATTGTTGGTGCCGCCTCTTTTACTAAATTGTTGACTCGTTCTTCAACCGTTTTAGCCACGGCCAGGCTCTGGTCCAGTTCTTGTCGCAAGCGGGCCAGACCGTCCTGGGAGTCGTCGCCCGTTCCGAGCGTCTGCAGCGCCGCGAGCGTGGCGCTGAGCTGCTTAATGCTGGCCTGCACGTCCTCAATGATCGTCTCGCGCTGATGCAGGATCGGCTTGCGCGCCGCGGGTGCGTTCAGCTTCTGAGCGGTTTGCCACAGCCGCTCCGTGTGGCGAAGCGACTCGACGCAGTGATCGAAGAGCTGCCCGACCCGGGAATGGATGTCGATGACCGCCCCGGCGTTGACGCGAGTGTCGTCCGTGGCATTTTCCTCGAAGGCGTTGACCAGGGCACGCAGGTCGCGCAAAGCGGTTTCCGGCCGGGGGTCCTGGTCGGCAGCGGACAAGCGCCGATCCAGATCGTCGAGCGACCGTTGTCGAAGCTCCCGTTCCTCTTGCTCGAGTTCGGTCACGACCTGGCGCGCGACCTGATCGCCGCGAACGAGCAGGCGCGTCAGAAACGCGCCGAGGGCCGTCAGACCGCCCGCCAGCCCGGCGAACAGGCCGATGCCCGGCTTCCAGTTGAGCGCCCAGGTGGCAATGGAGGTGGTCATACCCAGGAGAAAAGGAACCACGGTGATCGGGCTGCCCAACAACCGCAGGAAGACTCTTTTCCGGAGTGTCTTTTCGTCGAGCATGTCGTGTTGCCGCTTGTATGTTCGTTGGAGTCGAGCACTTAAACAGTACTATAAATATGGGGCAATGACCAAGTGCCAAATGCCGAGTGGCCGGCTCCAACCCGTCTTAAGATCGAATCGGCCCACCTCAGAGGACGACGCGAGCCGGTCCGCCGAACGTCGGACCTTGCTTCGCGGAGCGAGGTTGTGATTCGACTTCGACTTGGCGCGCGTTGGTTGGCCGAAGGCTCGTCTGGGCTTGATCCATTCATCATTTCTAACCTGCCTCCGGCTCGGCCGGAGACGGTTGACCGTCTTGAATTGGGAACTCGTGGTGTGAACTCTTAATAGGGCACCTGGCCGACCACGAAGGACACCGCCTGCGCTTCGCCGCTGGCGACGCTGCCCGGCGCGGCCTCGGTGCGGATGCGCGGAGCGTTCACACCCTTTGCGATCAAAAAGTTCGCCGCCGCCTCGGCTCGAGCCTGGGCCAACTGGCGATTGGCGTCGGGATCGCCTTCCGCGCGCGCATGGCCGACGACGCGCAGATAAAACTGCGGGAAGGACTGGAGGCGCCGGGCCAGATCCTGGAGATCGCGTTCGCTCTGCTCGCTGATGTTGGCCGAAGCGCGGCGGAACACGATCGGCTCGATCCTCAGTTCCCCGACGGGCCGCAGATTGTTCCACTGGTCCGGGTTCAGCGCGTCGAGTTGCTTCTCGGTCCGCACCTTTTCCACGTCGGCGACGCTGCCCATGTCGGCGATGATGTTGAGGTTTTTGGCCGGATGGAAGTTGGCGGCCTTCATCGCCGCCAGGATCTGGTTGTAGAAGAGTGTATGGTGTTTGCCCGCGAGCGGGTCTTTGGACAGGGCTTTGGTTTTGATCAGTACATCGATGATGTTGTCGATGACGTCTTCCAAATGCGGCGCATCGCCCTGCGCGGTGGCGTCAGCCAGGCCGAAATGGACGTAGTTTTCCAGGGTGTTCTTCCATTGGATGCCTTGCACCACCTGCCGCGCCTGCGCGTCGTCCAGACCCTCGGCTCCGGTCTGGCGCGCGTCCTCGCTGATCAGTTTGATCAGGCCGTCCTGCTGCTGACTGTAGTGGTAGCCGGCACGGCAATGCGCTTCGACCACCGCCCGCACCAGGTCCGGATGGTCGCGCAAGAATTCCCGTTCCGCAACGAGGACATCGACGACGTAGCCCTTGAGTTTCGAGCTGTCGAGCAACACCTGCGCGCCGGACTTCTGCAGAGCCTTGGAGACGTAGGGTTCCCACAGCACGAATGCCTTCTTGTCCGTCGCGCCAGTGGCGCGGAACTTTTTGTAAACCTCGCCCGCGCCATCGGCATCAATCCACCATTTCTCCGGCAGATTGGGCAGGTTGAAATGAGCCACGACCACCCGCGCGAGGAATTCGCTCGGTGAATTGGGCGTCAACACGATGCGCGCGGCCGGATCGTTCAGGTCCTGCAGAGTGGCCACGGCACTCTTTAACGCGACGATGGCGTCGCCGCCCTTGGTTTCGTCGATGACGAGGACAATGCTCCCCGGAAAATCTCCGGCGCGCGCGCCGGCCGTCAGGAGTGAGTCGAGGGTGAAGACGGCGAGCTGGACTTCGCCGGATTGCAGGGCCTTGAGTCGCGCAGCGTAATCCGCTTTGTCATCGCGAACGGTCAGCTTGATCTGCCGGGCTTTGAGGTCTTGCTTGAGCGCCTCCGAGCGCAGGATGGCATAGCCGGAGAACGAGTCGGCGGCGGCGACGATCTCTTCCTTGTACTGGCTGGCCGAGCCGGTCTCGCCTTTGAGTTTCTCTGAGAAATAAGGATGGATGAGAAACTTGTAGGCGACGGCCAGCAGCCCCAGAATGACGCACCAGACGGCCGCCGCGAGCAGGCATCCCTTGGCGCGGCTCTCGTTCATCGGCGCGCTCCTTTTCCAATCCTTTTGAGCATCGAGAGGAGAACGACGGCTCCGATGATGATCAGCCACACCGGAAAACGCTTCCGAAGCGGCGCCGGGGACAACGGCACCGGTTGTGCCGGAGAGGAAGACGCCGCGGGCGGCGTCGCGATCGGGCTCGGCGCGGCCGCGGACGGTTGGGTCTTTGGCGGCGCGTTTGCAGCGGGCTTGGTTCCAATGGGATGATTGCCCGAAGTGGAGAGCGCCTGGATCATCGCCGCGGCCACCTCACTGGGAATCGGAGCGAGGAACTCGAAGGCTTCCGCCTGCGCCACGTCGGTCGCCGGACCGGCAATTTCAGCAAACACTTCCGTGATGGCGCGATTCAGCGACGCCGGATCATTGGCGCGGCGATAGGAATGGGCCTTTCTCGCCAGGGTGTGGTCCTGCTTCATGGCGACGCCAATGACATCCATCGTAATGCCGCGGGACATCACATCCGGCGTGTAGCTGTCAACGAGGTTTTGGTCCTGTGCCTCGCCGTCGGTCACGACGAGCAAGCGATAGGTGCCATAGCCAAACTGCTTCGTGCGCTCCTGCAGGAGCCGATCCGCTCCCTTCTTGATGTACTGGCCAAGCGGCGTGCCGCCGTGAGCTTCAATGCGCTCGATCGCCTGGAGCAGCACCTGGTCGTTGCGCGGGCCAAGCGGGTAAACCCAATCGTCCTTCAAATTGGCCGCGCTGAAAACCAGCAGACCGATGTGGGTGGCCTGGGGTACTTTTTGCAGGAGGGTTTTCAGAGCGTTTTTGGCGGCGTCCATTTTGCTCTGCCGCGTTCCAGCCAGGCTATCCTTCATGGAGCCGGAAGCATCGAGCACGATAACGACGTTGTCGTAATACTCCTGTGCGGGCGCTGGACTGCTGAACGCCGCCAGCGCCAGAAGCACCCACGCTGAGAGAACCGGCAGCTTTTTCATACGGATCTTGGAAAACCTCCGACGTCGCTCTCAGAATTTCGGATGCGCTGTCCTGCATCGCCGCGCCGCGGCTGTTCCATGCGCGCCGACTTGGCACCAACGCAGCGAACGCTTCTCCCTCTCTCCAAGGGAGAGGGATGGGGTGAGGGGAAAGAAGCCACTCGTATTGCGCAGCTCCTCCCGACTAGCTCGGTTTCGTTCCCCCTCACCCTACCCCTCTCCCTTGGGGAGAGGGAACAAGTCTTTGAACGATTCATCATTTCAAGGCTCCGGCTTCGCCAGAGGTCGCTGACTCTTGCATCTAACAGCACTAGAAGTCGAAATCGCCGGCCTTGGTGGCCTCGGCGGGCACGCGCACGACGCGGAATTCGACCCGCATGTTCTGCTTGGCCTCGTCCATGTTTCTGGGTTTGGCGACGAATGGTTCGCGAATCCCCACCCCGACGGGTTGGATCTGGCTTTTGTCAAGGTTCAGGCCCTTCTTCCGCGCGTATTCAACGACGGAGTCGCGCACCGCCTCCGCGCGGGCTCGAGAAAGGTTCAAGGCCGCTTGCATCGTGTCGCGTGGATTCAGATCAGGCACGCCGTCGAAGGCGCCGCCTTCGATGAGCTTCGCTAGCGCCCCGGTCGCCGCCAGGTCGAGCGGTTGGCCGCTAAGCGAGTAGGAGTAGTTGCCGGCGGAGCCGGAACGTTTCAGGGTGCCCTTCTGCATACCGGACTTCACGAGATCCAGCAGGGTTTTGCTGGGATCGGCGTGACCACGAATTGCGATTACCGCGTTGCCAAACTTGTCGGCGGTCTCGACCACGCGTTGGTATTCGCCGCCGTATTGCTCGGCACTGAAGCTTTCCTGGTTCGGCTCGAAATTGATGGTGAAGGAAACAATCGTCCGTGAGTCCAGCGCGCCCCCGGAGCTCAGCGATTCAATCTCGCTTTGCACGGCTTCGGCGCGGAACCGTTCGCCGCGGCCGCTTTCGGTCTTGGTCAGATAACTCAGGAAGAGAGGCGACTGGTAATCCAAGCCCGAAGGGAACAACGCCATTCGCTCCCGCGCGTAACCGCGGCTGGTGGCCAGGTCCAGCGCGGACTTTTGAAAGGCCTCGAAGCCATGGAGATTGCCCGCTTGGGTGAAGAACGCGACATTGCCCGGATAACCTGCAAATGTGCAGTCGGACAACAGGCCGTGAGCGTCCTCCAGGGTGGGAATGGTAGCCTTCCCGTAGATGTCCTGCGTCATTTGCAGGAGCTTCTTGTAGGCGGGCGAACCTTTGCTCTCGTATTGCTTCTTGAGGTCGATGTTCTCCTCGCAGGCCTTGAGGTAACCGGCAACAAACTTCGTAAGCAGTGGCTTGTTGGCGTCGAAAAAGTCTTTGCGGCACACGTACACGTCCGCAATCGAGCGGGACAACTCGGCCGTGGAGACCAAAACCCGCGCGCCCTTCACGGTACCCTCCGCACCCGTGCCCGCGTTCTGTAACCCGCCGCACAGCCCGACCATGTCCGGTGTGATGGCGAAACAGGCGTCGATCTCGCCGCGCTTTCGGAACAGCTCCGGCGGCGAATCCGGCGACGCTGTCAGGTCCTTGGCCCAAACCACTTTGATGTCGTCCCAGGTCAGCTTCGCGCTTTTCAGCACGTCATCCAACATCCCGACGTGCGGCCCACCCTGCTGGAGCGCGACGGTTTTGCCCTTCAAATCGGCGACGGTCCGGAGGTGCTGACGCGCGACCAGGTGATCTCCCGCCGACCAGGTCATCTGCAGAATCACCACGCCCTTGGTGCGCGGGTCCGAGCCGATGACCTCCGACGCCAAGCCGATCATGTGGAAGGTGCCGCGGAGAAATGGCGTCTTGCCGGCTCGATAATCACGGACTTGTTGCACGAAGTCGTCGCCCGCGGTCAATTTGAGGTTCAAGCCCTGTTTGTGGAAGATTGTATCGGACTTCGTGGTCAAACCGCCGTTGGCGTAAAACGTGGCCATGTCGCCACCCCAGGTAATGTAGGGGATTTGGAGCGGCGAAGTTTGGGTGACCGCTCCGACCGGCCCGGCCCCGACCAAATCGAGGAACCGCTTTTCCTGAGCCTGGCTGATCGGACCGAAAGCGAGCCAGCCCAGGGTCACTGCCAGCCCACAGAATTTGAGGCGCGTCATAGTCGTTCCTTTTCCTGAAAACGGCATCCGCCAGCGTGTCATGGTTCAGTTGCGGGCTCCCGTTCGGCCCGCCTGGTTCCCGCCTCCAGAGACACTCCAGTCCGTCTTCGGTTTGGAAGCGCACGGTCCGAATCGATTCATCCGCACAGTGACTTGATACCGGAAAGAGGCGATAACATCAATTACACTTTTCCGCGCGAATTATACGAAGGAAGAGCAACGAGGGAATTAGGTCATGCGCGCTTCCACGCGAATTTCCCTTTGGCTGATTCCTTTCAACCAGCACGATGATCCCAGCGCGCAACGGCAATGTCAGAAGCAGTTGACCATTTGCCTTCTGCCGTCGTGTGGAGTGTGCGTCCGGCGAGAATTCGATCCCGGCTAGGCCAGCAATTTTTCGACGAGTTCCCCTTCCACGTCGGTGAGCCGGAAGTCGCGGCCCTGGAAACGATAGGTCAGCTTTGTATGATCGAAACCCAGCAGGTGCAGAATCGTCGCGTGCAGATCGTGGACGTGGACCTTGTCCTGGGTGGCGTTGAACCCGAACTCATCTGACTCGCCGACGGTAGTGCCCGGCTTCACGCCGCCGCCGGCCAGCCACATGGTGAAACAATTCGGATGATGGTCCCGTCCGTCGTCGCCGCCCTGGACCATCGGTGTGCGGCCGAATTCGCCGCCCCAAATCACCAGCGTGTCCTTGAGCAAGCCGCGTTGCTTGAGGTCCTTGATCAGCGCCGCCGTGGGCTTGTCCGTATTCTGACAGTTTTTCTCCAGGTCTTTCTTGAGGTTGCCGTGCTGGTCCCAGGCCTCGTGAAAGATCTGCACGAACCGGACGCCGCGTTCCAAAAGCCGGCGGGACAACAAACACGCGTTTGCGTAGGTCGGTTTGCCCGGTTCCGCGCCGTACATCCCCAGCGTCTCCTTTGATTCTTTTGAGAGATCCATCAGTTCGGGCGCGCTGGATTGCATATGATAGGCCATCTCGAACGCGCTAATGCGCGCCGCGATCTCCGGATCGCCGACGATATCGAGCCGTTTCTTGTTGAGCCGCTCGATTGTCTCCAGCGAATCGCGCTGCATCTCGGCGTCCACGCCTTTCGGATTGGATAGGTAAAGAACCGGATCGCCGCCGGTGCGGAAGAGGGTGCCGCCATGGACCGTGGGCAGGAAGCCCGGACCCCAGTTCGAGCTGCCGCCGCTCGGTGCCTTGCTGCCGGTGCTTACGACGACATAGGCCGGGAGGTCTTGCGATTCGGTGCCCAGGCCATAAGTCACC
>Ga0137368_10008615_pt1 | contig 10505 bp, 9 predicted proteins | sample SagtaG_13_FD_104917 | JGI IMG/M metagenome (GOLD analysis project Ga0137368, IMG submission 104917) | Vadose zone soil microbial communities from Sagehorn Ranch, Mendocino, California, USA - Sage1_L_100_16 metaG | ecosystem: Environmental > Terrestrial > Soil > Vadose zone | place: USA...
CGTTGCGTTGCAGTCGCGGCCGAGCGCGGCGATCGCGCTGTCGCCATGCGTGTCGAAGCCCGGCAACGCAGAAAGCGCGTCGAACTCGATGAACGTGTCGGCGGCAACCGCGTGCATCGGCGGAAGCAAGCGGGCGGCGAACGCCTGGACGTCCGCGAAAAAGCGCTCCGGATCGTCGAACGGCAGATGGCGGATCTCGAAATCGAACGAGCAATCACGCGGCACGATGTTGACCGCGGTGCCGCCGCGAATCACGCCGGTGTGCACGGTCGTGAAGGGCACGTCGTAGTCGTTGTCGTAGCCGGGAGCAGCGCCGCCGTCGTCACGGAAGGCGCGCGCGCGCTGTGTGAGATAGCAGACGATTTCGCACGCGATCTGCACGGCGTTGACACCGAGCGGGGTCAGCGACGAGTGCGCCTCGTGGCCGCGTACGCGACATCGCCAGCAGCGCTTGCCCTTGTGCGCGGCGACGAGTTGCATGCCGGTCGGCTCGCCGACGATGCAACCGGCCGGACGCACGGCACGCGCGCCGATGTCGGCGATCAGCCTGCGCACGCCGATGCAGCCGATCTCCTCGTCGTACGACAGCGCGAAATGCAGCGGATCGCGCAATCCGCGACGCAGGAGCTCGGGCACGAATGCGAGCCCGGTCGCCGAAAAGCTCTTCATGTCGGTGACGCCGCGACCGTAGACGCGATCGCCGACCGGCGTTGCACTCCACGGATCGGTATCCCACGGCTGACCGTCGACCGGAACGACGTCCGTGTGTCCGGACAGCACGATGCCCCGCTCCGTCGTGTTGCCGTCATGCGCCGGCAGCGTCGCGAAAAGATTGGCTTTTCGATGCGAATCGTCGAAGGTCAGCGTGGATTCGACGCCGTGCCCCGCGAGGTACGCGCGCACCCATTCGATCAGCGCGAGGTTCGACTCGCGGCTCGTGGTGTCGAATGCGACGAGCTCACGGATCAGCGGCCACGCGAGCAGCGCGCGCACGTTCTCGGTCGCGCGTTGCGCGAGACTCGACGATGCGTCGGGAGCGTTCATGGCGGCGCGTCTTCCTCGTGCGCCGAATCGGAAGGCGCTCTTTGCAAAGAAGACGAGAATAGGCAGCGCGCCGACGCCTGTCAATGCGGCGGCCGGAACGAAGCAGCGGGCTCGCAAGTCGAAAGCGAGTTGCCGTCGCGAGCGGCGGCGCGAATCGAAGGAGCGCAATGACCGCGAAACCGCATCGGAGAGCCTCGATCGCGTTCGTTAGCGTGGCCGCAGCCGGTATCGCAGCGCTGCTGCTCGGCAGCGGCGATGACGCCGTCGCGCAAACGGTGCCGCTCGATCGCGTCAAGCTGCCGCCCGGCTTTTCGATCGAGCTCGTCGCGCGAGCGCCGAGCGCGCGTGAGATGACATGGGGCGAGCACGGCACGCTGTTCGTCGGCTCCCGCGAGGGCCGCGTTTATGCGGTGACGATGCCGACATCCGGGCGCGGCGAGGCGAGCGTGCACACGATCGCGTCCGGATTGCAAATGCCGGTGGGCGTCGCATTCCATCAGGGCGCGCTCTACGTATCGGCAGTCGACCGCATCGTGCGCCTGGATGACATCGAACGACAGCTCGATCATCCGCCCAAGCCCGTCGTCGTGACGAGCGCATTTCCGAGCGATACGCACCACGGATGGAAGTTCATCGCGTTCGGCCCCGACGGCAAGCTGTATGTGCCCGTCGGCGCGCCATGCAACGTCTGCGAGGCCGATCCCGATCGTTACGCCAACATCATGCGGATGAACGCGGACGGCAGCGGCCTCGAGGTGTTCGCGCGCGGCATTCGCAATACCGTCGGCTTCGACTGGCATCCGCAGACGAAGGAGCTGTGGCTCACGAACAACGGCCGCGACCTGATGGGGGACGACGCTCCGCCCGACACGCTGCATCGCGCGCCGCGGCCAGGATTGAATTTCGGCTTTCCGTACTGCCACGGCGGCACGATCGCGGATCCGCAGTTCGTCAGCCGGCATGCGTGCAGCGAGTTCACGGCGCCGGCGCAGTTGCTCGGTCCGCACGTCGCCGCACTCGGCATGCGCTTCTACACGGGGTCGCAATTCCCCGCGGCCTACCGCAACCAGATCTTCATCGCCGAGCACGGCTCGTGGAACCGCAGCCACAAGATCGGGTACCGGGTGACACTGGTCACGCTCGGCGCCGACGGCCGCGCGACCAGCTATACGCCGTTCGCCGAGGGCTGGCTCCAAGGTGAGACCGCATGGGGACGTCCTGCCGACGTGCTCGTCGCGCCGGATGGATCGCTGCTCGTATCGGACGATTCGGCGGGCGCCATCTACCGTATCCGCTACGGCAAGTAGGATCAGGAAAGTAGGGTCAGACTCGACTTATTGGAAAGTCGAGTCTGACCCTACTTATTGGAAAGTCGAGTCTGACCCTACTTATTGGAAAGTCGAGTCTGACCCTACTTATTTGCTACTTATTTGCGATCAGTATGGGTAGTAGGGCCGATAAACGACGGGCGGCGGCACGTACGCCGGGCGGTAGATGACGCGCGGCGGCGCGTAGTAGTACGGCGCCGGATAAACAGGCGTGTAGACGACCGGCGGCGCGTAGTAATGCCGGTGATGATGGTAATAGTGGCCGTACGGGCGATACGCGGGTCCTGCGTAGTACGGCTCGCCCGCACTCACCGCAAAGCCCGGTGCGCCGATCGTGACGCTCCACGCGGTGCGGGCCGAAGCGGCGGGGGTGAACGCCACGGCAGCCGCGGCGGTGGCCGCGAGCACGCCGGCGAGAAGAGTGCGACGGATCATGATGGAAGCCTCCTTGCAGGTGATTGCTTCAGTGCGCGCCGCGGCCCGGCCATTTCCGGTTTCGCAGCGCATGAGCCCAAAACGCCGCGATCGGAGCCGGGGTTGACGACGTAACAATTGGTAACGCGTGCGCACGCCCATCATGGCGGCAGGGTTTCGTCGCGTTTGCTATCCTTACCGGGCTCGCCCATGCACCACCCGCCCAAGGGACTCCCATGCCGCGCTCCCCGTTGCGCCGACTTCTTTTAGCGCTGCTCGCCGCCGTCACGTCGGTTGCGCCCGCGCTCGCCGCCGACCTGACGATCGGGCTCGCGACCGACATCACCGCGATCGACCCGCACTATCACAACGTAACCCCGAACAACAGCGTCGCGTTCCACATCTTCGGCTACCTGGTCCAGCGCAACGAGAAATCGCAGCTCGAGCCGGGCCTTGCAACCGAATGGAAGACGATCGATCCGCTGACGTGGGAGTTCAAGCTGCGCCATGGCGTGAAGTTCCACGACGGCAGCGACTTCACCGCGGCGGACGTCGTCGCGTCGATCGAGCGCGTGCCCGCGGTGCCGAACAGCCCGTCGCCGTTCACCGCCTACACGAAGCAGATCAAGGAGATCGTCGTCGTCGATCCTTATACGGTCCGCTTCAGGACGGCGACGCCGTATCCGCTGATGCCTTCCGACCTGACGCAGGTGATGATCATCTCGAAGAGCGCGGCCAAGGCGTCGACGGACGATTTCAACAGCGGCAAGGCCGCGATCGGAACCGGCCCGTACAAGCTGGTCCGCTACGTCAAAGGCGATCGGATCGAGCTCGTGCGCAACGATGCCTATTGGGGTGGCAAGACGCCGTGGGACAAGGTGACGCTGCGGCTGCTGCCGCAGGATGCGCCGCGCGTCGCCGCGCTGCTCGCAGGCGATGTGCAGGTGATCGAGGCGGTGCCGACGTCCGACGCTGCGCAGTTGAAGAAGGACAAGCGGCTTTCCGTTTTCCGCACGGTCGCCGACCGGCTGATCTACCTGCACATGGACAGCGATCGCGACGTCTCGCCATTCATCACCGACAAGGCCGGCAAGCCGCTCGCGAAGAACCCGCTGAAGGATCCGCGCGTGCGCAAGGCGATTTCGAAGGCAATCAACCGGCCGGCGATCGTCGAGCGCGTGATGGAAGGCGAGGCGATTGCGTCCGGCCAACTGATTCCCGACTTCCTGTTCGGCGCGACGAAGAACCTCAAGGTCGAGCCGTACGATGCGCAAGGCGCGAAAAAGCTGCTCGCCGAAGCAGGCTACCCCGACGGCTTCGGATTGACGATCCACGCGCCGAACAACCGCTACGTCAACGATGCGAAGATCGCGCAAGCGGTCGCGCAGATGCTCTCGCGCATCGGCATCGACACGAAGGTCGTCGCGATGCCCTCGGCGACATACTTCACGCAGGCGACCGATCTCAAGTTCAGCTTCATGCTGCTCGGCTGGAGCACCGGGACCGGCGAAGCATCGTCGTCGCTCAAGGCGCTGCTGATGACGTACAACCGCGACAAGGGCTACGGCACGGCGAACCGGGGCCGCTACTCGAATCCGAAGGTCGACGCGCTGACCGAAGACGCGTTGCAGACAGTGGACGACGTCAAGCGCGAAGCGTATCTGCAGCGCGCGACCGAGCTTGCGATCAACGACACCGGTGTGATCCCGCTGCACTTCCAGGTGAACCTGTGGGCAACGCGCGACGGCATTATCTACGCGCCGCGCACCGACGAGAACACGCTCGCCTGGAAGTTCAAGCCGGGTGCTGCCGGCAAATCGATGTAGGAGCCTGATGTCATCCCGAGGCAAAGCCGAGAGATCTGCTGTTGGAGGAGCCCGTTCATGAACGCACCCGCAAAAACTGACGCACGTGCAGCGGTACACACGCCGCCGCAGCACTTTATCGGGAACCGCTGGACGCCACCGCACGGCGGGCAAACGCTGCCCATGATCGATCCGTCGACAGGACAGCCGTTCGCCGCGATCGCACGCGGCGACGGTGCGGACATCGACGTCGCCGTGAAAGCGGCACGCGAGGCGTTCGACGGGGCGTGGGGCGCGCTCGCGCCGGCGGAGAAGGGCCGGCTGCTCGGCAAGCTGTCGCGCGCGATCGCCGATCATGCCGACGAGCTCGCGCTGATCGAGGCGATCGACTGCGGCAAGCCACTGAAGCAGGCGCGCGCCGACGTCGCCGCCTGCGCGCGCTATTTCGAGTTCTACGGGGGCGCGTGCGACAAGCTGCACGGCGAGACGATTCCTTATCCGCGCGAATTCACCGTGCTGACGTGGCGCGAGCCGCACGGCGTCACCGGCCACATCATTCCGTGGAACTATCCGCTGCAGATCTTCGGCCGCAGCGTCGGCGGTGCGCTTGCCGCCGGCAATGCGTGCGTCGTGAAGCCCGCCGAGGACGCGTGCCTGTCGCTGCTGCATGTGGCCGAGCTCGCAGCTGACATTGGATTGCCGCCGGGCGCGCTCAACATCGTCACCGGGCTCGGCCGCGAAGCGGGTGCCGCACTCGCGTCGCATCCCGGCGTCGACCATGTGTCGTTCACGGGCTCGCCGCCCACCGGCGCCTGGGTGGCGCAGGAGGCGGCGAAGCGCCATTGCCCGGTCACGCTGGAGCTCGGCGGCAAGGGCCCGCAGATCGTGTTCGCCGATGCCGACGTCGATGCGGCACTGCCGGTGCTCGTCAACGCGATCGTGCAGAACGCGGGCCAGACATGCAGCGCCGGCAGCCGGCTGCTGGTCGAGCGTTCGCGCTACGAGGAAGTGCTGGAAAGGCTCGGCGCGAAATTCGCGGCGCTGACCGTAGGTCCCGCGCTCGCCGACCTCGATTGCGGCCCGCTGATACGCGCATCGCAGCTCGATCGCGTGCGCGGCTTTCTCGAAGATGCGGCGCGCGATCGAATCGCGACCGTAGCCAGCGGCACCGTTGCGGCCGACGCGCCTGCGTCAGGCTACTACGTCGTGCCGACGCTGTTGCGCGACGTCGCGACGACATGCCGTATCGCGTGCGACGAGGTATTCGGGCCCGTTCTCGCCGCGATGCCTTTCGACGACGAAGCCGACGCCGCGCGCATCGCGAACGCCACCGAATTCGGATTGGTCGCGGGCATCTGGACGCGCGACGGCGGCCGCCAATTGCGCATGGCGAAAGCCGTTCGTAGCGGCCAGGTTTTCGTCAACAATTACGGGGCCGGCGGCGGCGTCGAATTGCCGTTCGGCGGCGTCAAGCACTCCGGCTACGGGCGCGAGAAGGGCTTCGAGGCGCTGTACGGATTCACGACGCTGAAAACCGTCGTGCTGCGGCATGGGTAACATCGTTCGCCATTCAGTACGCGGACGCGCGACGATCACGGATGCGATTCGGGTCGGGCTCGCGATCCTGCTCGCCGGGTACGGCGCAGCATCGCAAGCGGCGAACTACGTGGTTCTGCAGCTCATTACGACCAAGCTGACGATCGTCACTGCAGCGCCTGTGACGGGAACCTCGCTCGATCGCAACAAATACGAAGCGTTTCCGTTGTCGGATGATCAGTTCGAAGAAGACCTACTCCAAGCCACGACAGCCGCACTCAAACACGTGGACCCGAACGCGGCGGTCGGTGTCGTACGCATCAAGCCCGAACAGGCGGGCTTGCTGCGGGAACGCTTCGAAGACGACACCACGGCAAAGATCGAGCACGTCGTGGCACTCCTCAAGAACCGGCCGGACATCGCTCCGGACACGATGCTGGTGCTCGTGGTACCCAAACGCGCGGAGTTGATGTTGAGCACACAGTTGGGGGATCGAGGTAGCGGCAAGGCTGCCGGCATGGGCTTCTACGTCGACCACTTCTCACGATTGCGGCGTTCGGACACCGGAGAGAGCGGAAAAGGATTTCTCGCGCCCTTCATCAACATCCAGGTGGCATTGATCGGTATCGCGGACGGCCACACTGTCAGCGAGCGCATCGTTACGGCCGGAACGACGCTTTCGGCCGCGCGATCAGACGATAGAGATCCGTGGAACGTATTGACCTCCGATCAGAAGATCGCGTCGCTCAAGACATTGTATCGCCGTGAGATCGACCGTGTCGTGCCCGACATGCTTGGTCAAGCGAACCTGAAATGACCAACTTTGTGGAGAAACAATGAGACTCGGCGGCAAGATCGCCATCGTGACGGGGGCCGGCTCGGGGTTCGGAGAAGGCATCGCGAAGCGCTTCGCGCAGGAAGGCGCGAAGATCATTGTCAACGACATCAACGCCGAGGGCGGCGAGCGCGTCGCTCACGAGATCGTCCAAAGCGGCGGGCACGCCAAGTTCTGCGCCGGCGACGTGTCGAAGGACGCCGACGTCTCGCATCTGGTCGCCTTCACGCTCGCGGCCTACGGCGATCTCGATGTCGTCGTCAACAACGCCGGCACGACGCATCGCAACCAGCCGATGCTCGACGTCGCAGAGGGCGAGTTCGACCGCATCTACGCGGTCAACGTCAAGAGCCTTTATCTCACGGCGAAGCACGCGGTGCCGCATTTCCGCCGCAAGCGCAACGGCGTGTTCGTCACGATCGCGTCCACCGCAGGTGTGCGGCCGAGGCCGGGGCTCACGTGGTACAACGGCAGCAAGGGCGCGGCGATCGTCACCAGCCGCTCGCTCGCCGCTGAGCTCGCGCCCGACAACATTCGCGTCAACGTCATCAATCCCGTCGCGGGTGAAACCGGATTGCTCGCCGAGTTCATGGGCGAGGACACGCCGCAGATGCGCGCGAAGTTCATCGCGACGATTCCGCTCGGCCGGCTGTCCAAACCGTCGGATGTCGCGACCGCCGCGGTGTTCTTCGCCTCCGACGAGGCGGCGTTCATCACCGGCGCGTGCCTCGAGGTCGACGGCGGCCGCTGTATTTGATCGCGGCGTGATCCGCATCCGCGAAATCGACCACGTCGTGCTGCGGGTGCGCGACTTGAATCGCGCGCTCGCCTTCTATTGCGATGCGCTCGGCTGCGCGATCGAGCGCCGGCAAGACGACCTTGGTCTGGTTCAGTTGCGCGCAGGGCGATCACTGATCGATCTGGTGCCGCTCGACGGCAAGCTTGGTGCGGCCGGCGGCGCCGCGCCGGGACGCGAGGGCCGCAACGTCGACCACTTCTGCGTGCGCGTCGAGCCGTTCGACGAAGCGGCGATTCGTGCGGAGCTCGAGCGCCATGCGATCGTGGCGGGGCCGACGCAGTCGCGCTACGGCGCCGAAGGCGAGGGCCCGTCGATCTACATCACCGACCCGGACGGCAACACAGTCGAGCTGAAGGGCCCCGCCGCCTGAGCGAGCGGCGGACGCACGGAATGCTCAAGGCCGGTCATCCCGCGATGACGGTGCTGCTCGGCGCGGTGATTGCAATCGCGCCGCTCGCGATGGACGTCTACCTCGCATCGATGCCGTCGATGGCGCGCGCGCTTTCGACGACGCCGGACAAGGTGCAGTTGACGCTGTCGGTGTACATGTTCGCTTGGGGCGCCGTCCAGCTCGTGGCCGGTCCGATGTCCGACCGCTTCGGCCGCCGGCCGCTGTTGCTCGGCGGTCTCGCGATCTTCGTCGCGGCTTCGGCTGCCTGCGCACTGTCGCGCACGATCGAGATGCTGATCGCATCGCGCTTCGTCCAGGCGGTCGGCATGGCGACCGTCGTGGTTGTGCCGCGCGCGGTCGTGCGCGACCTGCATTCGGGCAATCTCGCTGCGAGAATGCTCTCCGCGATGGGCATGGTGCTCGGCATTGCACCGATCGTCGCGCCGGTGCTCGGCAGCCATCTGCACGTGTGGTTTGGATGGCAATCGAACTTCGTGTTCGTCGCATTGTATGGCGCGCTTGCGTGGATGTGCGTAGCCGCTGGCCTTCCCGAGACGCTCGCAAGACGCGATGCGACGGCGCTCGATCCGACGATGATGCTGCGCAATTTCGCGACGCTGTTGCGCTCGCGCCGCTACATCGGTTATCTGCTGGTGGCGGGATTCACGTCGAGCGGCCTTTTCGCGTTCCTCGCCGGCAGCGCATACGTCTTCGTGTCGGGGTTGGGCACCGGCGAGCGCGGCTTCGGCGTGCTGTTCTCGATGGTGATGCTGGGCAACATCACCGGCGCGACGATCGCGAGCCGCGTCGTCGCGCGGCTCGGGCTCGATCGGCTGATCGCCTATGGAACGTGGCTGATGCTGGCGGCCGGTCTGTCGATGGCCGCGCTCGCGTGGGCGCGCATCGAGCATCCCGCCGCGCTCGTCGTGCCGATGTTCCTGTTCATGGGCGCGTTCATGGCGACGATGCCGCAGGCGACCGCGGGCGCGCTGACGCCATTCCCGCGCATCGCCGGCAGCGCCGCGTCACTCATGTCGTTCTTCCAGTTCGTCCTGGCGGCGACAGTGGCACAGATCGTCGGCGTCGCGTTCGACGGAACCGCGCGCCCGATGGCGAGCGCAATCGCGATCGCCGCCGCGCTTTCATTTTTCTCGTTTCGCACGCTCGTCACGCGGCGAGCCTCTGCGCCCGCATAGCGCGCGCTGGTCGAGCCTCACTTCGATGGGGAGGCGATCAGCCGAGCAGACGAGCAGACGAGCATGAGCCCGGGCGCACGGCTGCGCGGCACAGCGACGTCCGCGCCTTGCATTGCCATGTCAGACATAATATTATGTATGTCATGGCACGATATCCGGCCGAGCACAAAGGCGCCACCCGCGAGCGCATCGTCGCAGCATCCGAGCGGCTGATTAAGGAGCGGGGTGCGCAAGCGGCGAGCGTAGAAGCCGTGATGCGCGCCGCCGGTCTTACCGTCGGCGGCTTCTACGCGCATTTCGATTCCAAGGACGCGCTTACCCGCGAGGCGCTGTCGTACGGCATCGAGCGAAGCTTCGAGAGTTTGACAGCCGGCCTGGACGATCTCGACGATCGCGCGTGGCTTCGCGCCGTGATCAAACGCTATTTCGCGCAGCTCGACGACCCCCAGCTCGCGCTCGGCTGCCCGATGACGTTGTCGTTGGCAGATGTGGCGCGCGAAGATGTAGAGCAACGCACCGAATTCGCCGCGCGCATGGGTGCGCTGGTCCGATCGATACAGCACCGTTTTCCGGCAATGGCCGGCATGTCGCCGATGGATGTCGCGCTCGCGGTATTCGCCGCGCTCGTCGGAGCGGTGAGCCTCGGCCGCGTGGTCGCGCGACCGGATGCACGGCCGCGGATCATCGAGGCGACGGAGAAAATGCTTTACGCGTTTCTGGGTCTCGGCTCGCCGACGCACTAACCGATGATGCCGCGCGCCCGAAACTCGGCGAGCTGCGCATCGTCGTAGCCGAGCTCGCGCAGCACGGCATCGGTATGCTCGCCGAGTGCGGGGCCACCGCCGTCGAAGTCGCCCGGCGTTTCCGAAAGCTTCGGCACGACACCCGGCACTGCAAGCGAGCCGTCGCCGAGCCGGATGCGGCGGATCATCTCGCGCGCCGCATAGTGCGGATCGGCGACGATGTCGGCAATCGAATAGATCTTCGACGCCGGCACTTCCGCGCGCTCCATCGCGGTGAGCACGTCCGCAGGCGAGCGGGCGGAGGTCCACGCCTCGATCTCGTCGTCGAGCCACTGCTGACGTTTCGCGCGACCGTCGTTGTGCGCAAGCGCGGGATCATTGGCGAGATGGGGGCAATCCATCGCGAGCGCGAGC
>Ga0137368_10008618_pt1 | contig 10501 bp, 7 predicted proteins | sample SagtaG_13_FD_104917 | JGI IMG/M metagenome (GOLD analysis project Ga0137368, IMG submission 104917) | Vadose zone soil microbial communities from Sagehorn Ranch, Mendocino, California, USA - Sage1_L_100_16 metaG | ecosystem: Environmental > Terrestrial > Soil > Vadose zone | place: USA...
AGTTCGCACGCCACTCCAGCGCTCGGCGCTCGGACTCCGCCTTGAACCCTCGCCGAAGCTCTCCCGCCATCGACCCCGACTCCTCTAACCATCAACCTTCCTGAGCATCTTACACGCCGCTTGTATGAGGTCCTCGATCGCGATGACGCTCTTCGGATCGAGTTCCTTGCGCGCACGCAGGAAGGTCATGATCTGCGAAGCGGGCTCTGGCTGCACCCTACGCTTCCCCTTTGGCGCAGGCATGAACTCCTCTGCGGGCATTCCAAGCCACCCGACGAGCGCAGCGAACCCGTCTACGTCCGGCCTCTTGCTGTCTTTCATCCGGGTGATGGTCGACGGGCTGACACCCGCCTCTTTCGCGACCTGCCGCCAGGAGATCTCCTTGGCTCGCCGCTGTGAGTCGAGGGCTGCGTAGAGAGCTGCCACGTCAAGTCCCTGATTTGACATCGGATCCTCCCGCGTCTCTGCGTTCTTATATCGCAACAGCGCAAGGAAGTTGAAACATTCCGCCAAGCGATCTACAGTCGGGACGCTGTTCGACTCTCGCAACGCCCCAACGACGTGCTCCGTCGAAAGGAGGCCACTCCGTGGCCCACAACGAGAAGGACGACGTCCCAAAGAACCACGTCGCGGTCGTCATCGCGACGACCGCCGGCACCTGGCCCCTGTCCGGGTCCGAGCTGGTCCCCGACCACCAGAAGCTCGAGGTGGCGCTCGAGAAGGCGGCGAAGGCGCTGGAGATCACGAACACCAGCGGGTGGATCGCGACCGCCGGCGGGCGCAAGCTCGACCCGACCAAGTCGTACCTCGAGAACCAGCTCTCGAACCGGTGCACGATCGATTTCGGCCCGGTCGAGAGCGGCGGCGGCGCACGTGCATAGCGCTGCGGCCAAGGCCCTCTTCCTCCGTGATGTCGATCGGTTCCCCGAGGTTCTTCTGCAGGAGCGGCGATGGACGATTCTGGAACGCGAGTACCCCATCCTCGAGGTCCTGTTCGAGGCGGACGCGCGGGTCCCTCTGCGCGTCAGGCTCACCTGCGAGGAGTGGAACGCGCTGCCCCCGTCCATCAAGTTGATGTCCAAGGGAGGCGGCGCGCTCGCAAAGATGCCCACCGCTCCTGGCGCGCAGCTTCACAGCGTCCCTCACCCCGCGACCGGGCTGCCGTTCGTGTGCATGGTCGGCACACGCGAGTACCACACGCATCCGGTGCATCGAGGCGACGCCTGGGACAACTACCGTCACGCGAGCGGGTACGACATTGGCGGCATCCTGACCCGCGTGTGGAGAGCATGGCTCACGGCACTCCCATGAGATGCGTCTCCGTCCGGGCGTCGCTCGTCGAGGCGACAATCATCGAGCTCCGCGCCGGGGGAGCAGCGCTCAAGGAGCGGCTTGTGCTTTGGGCGGGGCATCCTGGCCCTCGCGCGCAGGTCTCGTCCGTGATCGTGCCTCCTCAGGAGGCGGACATTGATTTCTTCCACGTGCCCCCGGCTGGCATGCGTGAGGTCTTCGATGCGCTCCGTCCGAAGCGGCTGGCGATCCTCGCCCAGGTTCATTCGCATCCCGAGGACGCGTTTCATTCGAGCGCGGACGACGACTGGGCCATCGTCAGGTATGCGGGAGCACTATCGATCGTGCTGCCGTACTTTGCCGCGACTGCGAGTGCGACGAACTTCCTCGAGCAGGCCGCTATCTTCGTCTTGTCGAGCGACGATGTGTGGCACCCCGTTGCGCGGCGCGACGTTCGTCGCGTCCTGGAGATCGCACCATGAAGACCCCCGCAGAGCACGAGAACGTTCTCACCCTCGCCAACGCGCTCGGCATCGACGAGGCACACGCTGTTACTCTTCTGTCCGCGGGCGTCGCGGTGACGCCGGGACCGCGCGAGTGCGATCAGTTCTGCGCGGGCCTGATCACTTCGTTGCTCCGACGCACGTTCGCGGAAGTTGGCACAGATGTCTCGGCCGCCGCGGTTGAAGTTGTCGTCGGGGACGCACCACGCCGAACTGGGGCGCCCGCCGCCGTGTTCGTTCAGATGGACCCCACGCGCGCGGTCATCGGTCACGATCGCCCGGGTTCCCCATCCGGAGCGGACGTTCACCGAGTGCTCTGCCTCTTGGCAGCCTGTTACGCGGCCGCGACGGTCACGCGGTCGATCGTGGGGTCGACCATCGCGCCGGCGCGTTACCCCCTCGTTGTCGACCTTGCCGAACTCCTCGGCGAGGATCTCCCGGCGCTGCGCCGAACCACCGAATTCGGAGTCGCGTTCTTGGCGGGCGCCGGCGCGATCGGCAACTCGTTCGTCCTCGGCCTCAGCTGCCTGAACACCTCGGGAACACTCCTCGTCGCCGATCCTGATTCCGTCTCGGCAGGAAACCTCAACCGGTGCTTCTACTTCTCTGATCTCGACGTCCGTCACCCGAAGGCGGCCGCTCTGTGCGAGCGCGCCGCTCCTGAGGTCCCACGCGTTCGGCTGGTACCGCACGCGACTCGCCTGCAGGACGTGCCCGGGGCGGATCACATCGAGCGGCTGATTGTCGCCGTGGACAGCCGACGTGCGCGGCGTCACCTTCAGGAGCAGATCCCGCGAACGGTATTCGACGCCTCGACCACTGGAATCGCTGAGGTAGTACTTCACTTCAACGACGTCACCCAACGCCAGCATGCGTGCCTCAGTTGCGTGTACCGCGCGGAGGCAGCCGAGGACGCCCACGAACGACACGTCGCCGAAGCGCTAGGCGTTTCCCTCGCGGATGTTCGCACGCACCACATCGACGCGCGCGCCGCGGCGGCAATCAAGACGAAGTACCCCAGCCTTTCGAACATCGAAGGCGAGGCCTATGACACGCTGTTCAAGCAACTCTGCGGTCAGCAGCTGCTCTCCGGGCCCGAGGGGGCCCAAGTCTTGGCGCCCTTCGCGTTCGTTTCCGTGCTTGCTGGCGCGTTTCTAGCGCTCGAGTTCGTCCGCCGCTGCGCTCGAGGCGATGTCGTCGCCCCTTTCAACTACTGGCGCGCGAGTCCATGGACGAACCCGGTCATGGCTCTGCGACAGGTGCGAGCCGCGGAGCCGACATGCACGTTCTGCCGTGACCCGGTGCTCAAGCAAGTCGCGGATGAGCTGTGGCCTCCGATCCTGCATCGCCCTTAGAGCGGACCGGGTTCTCGCGCGCGTGATGGTCGCCGGTGCCCAGTCCGACTCCGGTTCCGCGGCCGCTTGCTCTGCTGCGCTGCTGTACTGGGTGTACACTTCGCGACAACCCGCTCCAGCGCTGAGAGACGCGAATGACTGAAGAAGACCCGGGGTTCGCCGCCCTCGTCGCGACCATCAGTAGCGAAACAGCACTCGCGCTAGTCGGGGCGGGAAGCAGCGCTCGCGTCGGCTACCCGGTCTGGTCACAGCTCGCCGATGCGTTGCGAGCCGAGGCGCTGCGGGCCAGACCCGATGACGCGCGCCGAATCGAAGCACTCGCTCGGTCAGATTCGGACCCACTGTTTCTTGCCGGGGAGTACCGCGAGATGCTCGGGCCTTCGAAGTACGAGGAGTTTATCGAGCGCACCTTCGGGCCCGACGTGACCAACGTGACGCAGTTCCACGGGGACTTGGTCAGGATCCCCTTCAAGCTTGTGCTGACGACTAACTACGATGCGGTGCTTGAAAACGCGCATCAGCAGGTGTTTCCAGACGTCCCGGAGCGCGTGATGTGGGGGGTGGCCCAGGAGGCGGCCGCGTTCCTCGCTGAGCTGTCGAAGCCAAGCCAGCGTCGCAAGTACGTCTACCTTCACGGTCGATACAACCAGCCCGCGTCCGTAGTTCTAACAGAGGAGGACTACCAGCGGCGTTACGTTCAAAGCAGCGATGCTGGAGCTAGAGACTTCGCCGTGTTCGCAACGCACCCGATCGTCTTTATCGGGTTCTCCGGACAAGACTTGGATGTCATGAATCGCTTTCGCCAGGTCCGGGCGCAGGGCGCTACGCAACCACGCCACATCGCCCTGCTTCCGCTTGAGAGCGACGCCGATCCGGACATCAAGGCACGGCAACTTGCGGCTAAGTATGGCGTGCGGCCCGTGTTCTATACCGATTCTGGCGATCATGCCGAGCTCGAGACTCTGCTGCATAAGGTCGTCGACGCGGTCGAAGTGGAACGCCAAGCGAGGCGTGGTTCTACCTTAGAAGGCGCGCTCGTGCGCAGGCTGGACTCGGACCTACGAGCCGCTCGAGCCGCGTTCGACCGCGAAGACTTCGGCGAAGCAGTTTCGCTCCATCGAACCCTCATCGATGAGGTGCGGGCGTTCGGAGATGGGCATGAACATTCTGCCGAGCTCCGACGTATTCTTGCCTGTGCGAGCGTCGGACTTGCAGCTGCGCACCTTTCGACTCTTGAGGTCGACACAGCTCGCGAGACTCTGGCGGCTCTCGACACGGAAGTCCTAGATGCGCCGGAGCGAGCGAGGGTACTCCGCCTCCTCGTGCGTGTTGGAGACGACGCGCGAGCCGTTCACCTGCTGGAACGTTCGGGTACCGGCGAGGAATACGACGCGGTTCGCCAGTTCCTGTCGCTGAAGAGAGGCGCCGTACCTGAGGACTTGAAGACCGTCGACTGGCTTCAGATAGAGGCAAGCCTGTTTGCGCTGCACCAGAATAACTTCGAGCTCGCAGCGCATTGCGCGATGACCGCAGTCGGGGTTACCGAGCGAAAGGTCATCAAGTCATCCGCCTTTCAGCTGCTGGTGGCAGCCCTGATTGGGTCGGTCCGCGGCCTCGAGGGAGCGATCCCGGTACCGCTGGAGGCTCGAAGGGACGTCGTAATTCGTATCGAGCAACTCGCAGAGGAGGTCCTGGGCGCCCGGTTGCCCAACGGGATCATGAAGTCGATCCACTCGTCTCTTCTGCAGTACGCGATCGAGACCGGGAACCGGGTGGGATTCGAGCGGGCGATCTCCGAACTGCGCGTTCTTGATCCCGCAGTCATCCAGGAAGACGCGAACTTTAAGCGTGCAGTAGAAATCGCGAGCAGCGGTGACGCGGTAACCGCAGCGAGCGAGTTGGGTAGTGATGCCCCGGATTGGTGGCTGCGGCTCCAGCGCGTCGCGCTCTACAACGCCGCGGGCCAGCCGGATGAAGCAGCGCGCGAAGCCGTTGCCATCGCGCGCGACTACCCTGGTTATGCGACGGTTGAGCATGAAGCCGCTTCGGCTCTCCTCCGAAAGGGAGAACTCGCAGCTGCGTTGACCCACGCGCGACGCGCTTACGAACTGCTCCCCGGCATCGGCCAGCAGCTGACGCTCGCCCAGTGCCTGCTTGGACATCAGCAGCACGCAGCCGCCGCAGCTCTCATGGAGTCGATCCCGGGCCGCCGCACGCCAGAGGCCCTTCGCGTCAAGGCACTTGCCACCGAGCCGAGCGATCCCGCCGCTGCCGTGGTGCTGTGGAACGAGTACCTCAGCTTCAATCGAGCGGACGCACGTGCACGCGCTCATGTGGCCACTCTGCTGTACGCGCTCGGGCGCACTCGCGAAGCTGCCAAAGAGGCCTGGAAGGCTTGCACGGAGCCTGGAGCCGACAAGCTGCCACCCGAGGCGTTGTACCAGTCTGCCCTTCTGCAGCGCATCGGGCTGGAGTCACGTGAGGTCGCATACGAACGCGCGCACAAGATCGCTGAGACTCTGAAGGCCCGGCGTGAAACGGAACCCGACGCTGATCAAGCGTTCATGCAGTTGTTCTTCGAGATGGGAAGTCCCGAAGATCTTCCTGCGCCTGACCTAGAGCGGCTCGCGTCCCTTGGCCTCGTCAAGCAGGTAACGCTAGAGGAGGTTAAGCAGCACGTGCGGAGGTCGGTCGAGCGGCAGACCGCCCTGTGGCGATTGCTTGAGGGTGGCGCACTTACGTTGACGCACTATTCCCAGCTGGCGTCGATACCGATTGCCTCGCTGGTTGCGTTCGCCTCAAAGCGCCGGGCTCCCCTGCCGACCCCGTCGTGGACGCCGGTGTCAGAACCAGTTGACCTCGCAAGAACTACGGTTCTGACCGGAAGCCTCGAACTTCTGCTCTTGCACGAGTTGGGCGCCCTGAATCACCTGAAGTCCAAGCTTGAGCAGGGGTGCAGACTGCTGCTGTTCCACGACATCGCCGAAGCGATCGCGTCGGACGTTCTCGAACTCGGGCATCGAGATCATCCGGAGGCCCTGAGCCGACACAAGGCATTGTGGGAGATGGTGTCGCGCTCCGCGCGATTCCATCGCAACGGTGACGGCGACCAGTCCGAATCGGAGTGGGCACTCAAAGCGTCACTGACTCTCATCGAGCCCGCGGAACTCTCGAACCCTCGTTCAACAGCCGCATTTGTGAAGTGGTTGGTATCGAAGGGCATCATTGAGCGCTCCCTTGCCGACAGGTACTGGCGCCGCGTGGGCGCGCCGTCGGTTTCTCCTGAGATCGGCGATTCAGGCGTGGCGCTCGCGTGGACGTCCCTCGTGGAGCTGTATGAGGCGGGGATCCTCGCGACCGTTCTGGAGCGGGCGGGCTTCGAAGTCCATGTGTCACCGCACAGCACCCAAGCGCTCGAGGCGCGCATCACCGAACTTGAGATCGCAGCAGACGCATTGTATCGAGCGCAGTTGGTGCAAGTCTTCGTCGGCGAGGGGCTGGAGAAGAAGTGGATATCGCTCATTCCAAGGCCCGAGGCCGCGGAGCTTCCGCAGTTGAAGAACTCGGAAGCTCCGGTTGTGCTTCGCGAGGGTCTCACAAATGCGATCTCGTGGCGCTCTGCGCTCCTGACCCGTCCCGAGTTACTTCTCTTCTCATGCGATCCGCTCGTGAATGGCATCTTTTCCGCCACCGCATCGGCAGAAGTAATGTCCCAGTTCCAATGGACGCCTGAGTCATATCTCGCCATCGCGAACACGATGCGTTTCGTTGGCGAAAGAATGATGTCCATTTCCGCAGTGCTCGCGAGTCTCGGCAAAGCCGACTGGGTCGAGCGGCGCCGGCTCGCGGAACTGGGGTTCGTGGCCGCGGTTAAGCCTGAAGATCTCGTCTCGCTCGCAGGCGAGTATGGCGACTTGGCAAAGCCCACGCCTCGCACGTTCCTCGACCTGCTCGAACTGCCAGCGAAGAGTGGCGGCCCTGGTGCGCGGATGAGCGGCATCGAGCTCGCGCAGCGATACTGTGGTGCCATCTGGTCCGGCCTAACTCGCGATGTTCCGGACGGCGTGGACGGGAGCGTTCTGGCCCATACGCTTCTCGATCGGCTCGCTGCCGTCGACATCCCAGTCAAGCGGCCGTTGCAGTTCGCGATGCGACTCCTCGCGCTTCATGCAGCTTCGAAACCCGCGGATGCATTCGAGGAGAACGCGGAAGGCAAGCACCAGTTTTCGGCTGCGAGTCGAACCGGCAACGCGTGGCGTGCGCTCTTTGCGTGGGCGCAAGAGCGAGACACCCGGTACGTAGCGGCGCTCTGGCGTGGAGTTACTGAGGCGCTTCTAGATCTCGACAAGGCGCATGCGGGGCGGAGCTTTCATGCGGCGCCGCTCCTGCTGGCACATGTCGTGGGCCCCAAGTCTGGCCCCCCATGGTCGCTGGCCGATGAACTTATACCTCTCGCAACGTTATCGGCGAACTGGGACGACCGGCCACTCCAGTGGCTCATCATCGGGGCCGACGAAAAGGACGACGGACTGCGACCGGAGCACGTGCTGGACGAGGCCGCGGGTGCGCTTGAGCGTAATCCGGACTCGCTTGAGAGCGATGGAACCTCGTGGCACTTCGAGGCCCGGACGTCGGCTGGTCTCGAAGTCGACGTCGTCATTGCGCCTGAAACACTGCTCCTGCGAGCCACTGAGGGCCCGTGCTCGAACGGATCCCGCCAGTCTGCATGTGAACAAGGCGTTCACGACGGCAAGGCGTACGAACTTCTCCAGGGTCTTGCAGCTTCTCCCAGTTCTTCCGACGCGCGAACCGCTGTCGCCCGAAGGGCGGCCGGTTCACCCTGGCGCGCAGTTCGGCGGGACCCCTCATTCATTTTGCTCTGGGGCGTCACTGAGGCCGGACCACTTGCGGCCTCGACACGCGAGGAACTGGAAGCGTTGCTCTCCGAAGCTCGAGACTTGAGCACGGCAGAGTCGATCGATGATGTGATTGGATCCCGCGCGCGGTCGGGTCGCTGGCACAGCAGGCCGGATCGTTCGCTCTTGGTGCAAGAAGCGCTTCGCTCCTTGTGGCCTCTCTCTGTCCAGACTGCGACGGCCCGCCTGCGATCGTCTGAAAGAGCGGATCTTGCTCGTCGCGCCATTGAGAGGTTGTCTGACAGCGGCGGCGTGTACTGGGCGGAGTTGGCGGCTGACCTTCTTTTCGTCCTGCTCGAGGGCGAATCCCCCCAGGAAGAAGGCCGCCCAGGCTATGGAGCGACTCCCGAGGAGCGGGCTGCGCTGGTCGAAGCCGTGCTGAACGAGACCGTTATGCCAAGCGATGGCACCTTCGGGTCGGTAGAGCACGGGATGATTCTGGAGTGCGGGTCGGCGGTCGCTCGCGTCTGTGGACCGTGGCTACAGCTCAAGGATTTTGTGTGGTTGTCACATCGGCTCGCGCGGTGGACGTATGCGCAGGTGGTTCGGGCTTCGGAATCGAGCATCCGTGAGGCCTATACGGTGTTCGATGCGGCGGCGAAGCAGGATAGCCCCTCCCACGAGGGCCAGCGTGATGTACTCGATCCGCGATGGTGCGGGCCTGCTGGCCGCAACCTGCGATTGATGGGGGTCCTTTCTGCGGTCGAAATCGCCCTGCAACCCGCCTCGGTGGCCCTGGCTCTGGGCGGCGAAGGCTGGAGCCCGCCCCCAAAGCTGACGCCCAGAACGAAGGCTCTGTTGGCGGAACTCGCCGCACGCCCGTTTTCCGAGGACGACAAGCTGATTCGAGCCAGCCCGAACGCGGCTGCCCTGCTGTCGTGGGGGGGCAAGGCGACCGTCCAGGACCTGGCGTTGAGTGTTCTGCTCTTGGACGACCACGGCGGATGGTTACTGCTGCCCAAGCCTGCTCGTGAGAGTTGGATAGCGCAACTGCCGCCTCTGCTCACGGAGGAACGCGCGAGTGCACCACGAGACCTCCTGCGTAACGTGATCTTCGCGGCTGCGGCGACCCTGGATTCGGTTGATGCATCCGAAGCATCCGCGCTTGAGCGGAGGGTCGCAGCCGATGGATGGCCACCTGACTGGGTATCCGTGCGGTTCCTCGCAGCGGTGGGTCTTCTGAACGCTGGAAGAGACGCAAGGGAAGTCGTCGTGCGGATGCTGCCGGACGCCGTCCGCTCGTCTGAAGGCAGGCGCGCTCTGCCGCTTGTCTTCAAGATCTGGTCGGAAAGGGGCTGGGACGACAGCAACCGTCTGCTGAGTGAGATGCTCAACGCGATGAAGATGCAGGGCGCCGACGAGGTCGAGGTCCTCCTCGAAATGGAGCCTCTCCTAGAATCGCTGGACGTACGCGTGGCGAATGCCGCTTTCGCCTGCATCTCCGACACGCTTCAGCAGGAACGCTTCGCCTCCGAACCTCGTCTGCAAGGGCTCCGCGAACGCGCGCGCCGAGTTACCGTTTAGCGCGTCATCCGTGTTGGTCCAAGGGTCGCTCGGCTAGCGATAGGTCTTGTGAGCCCCGGGAGAACTGCGCGTTCGTGCCGAGTGACCTGCCCCCATTCGCTCGAAGGCGCTACTCGACTGCGTGTTTCGGCCGATCGTGAACGCCAGGTTCGGCGCATCGTGAACAGCAGGATCGGATCATCGTGAACACGAGGATCGGCAACGTGAACGGCCGGATCGGCGCATCGTGAACGCCGAGATCGGCATCGTGAACACCGGCCTCGCGGACTCGCGGACGGGTTGAGAGGATGTGTTCATCCGACCGGCTCTGTTCGCCACTCAGCGCTGAGGCCCTACTTCCCCAGGTAACGTCCCGCCACCCCGCGGCACTCCGGGTGCCTGCGCATGATGATTTCTTGCGCCGCCTTGGTGGTGTCGATGATGTATGCCTCGTGGAAGTCCAGGTCCCGGTGCTCGTGTGCGTACCGCCAAGTCTCGAATGTGCCTGCGCAGCGTTTCAGCGCTTCGGAGAGGCCCTCGACAGTCGTCGGTCGCCCATCTAGCGGGACCAACGATGCCATCTCACGTTTCGTCCTAGGAAGGACTTGCTTGAACAGGCGAGAGAAGCTGTGACTCAGGACAGGGTCCTTCTTTTCGTACGTGATCAGGCTCTTGAGTGCGAGCTCCAGAGCCATGCTTGCGCACGTAGCTCGAGCCTGTATCGGAACGAAGGCTCGGTTCTCCCGAACTGCCGGGTTGTCACGGTAGGCAAGCAGGAGTTCCCATGCGCGTAGGAAGTCGCATGAGCCCTCAAACATCCTCTCGGGGCGTAGCAGTTCGTCTATCGACCTCAATTCTTCGTCCCACGTCATGCGAACGCTCCGTAGCGCCTGTCACTTCGAGACCGCACCGGGCCGAATCCCGTACCGTCGAC
>Ga0137368_10008633_pt1 | contig 10490 bp, 8 predicted proteins | sample SagtaG_13_FD_104917 | JGI IMG/M metagenome (GOLD analysis project Ga0137368, IMG submission 104917) | Vadose zone soil microbial communities from Sagehorn Ranch, Mendocino, California, USA - Sage1_L_100_16 metaG | ecosystem: Environmental > Terrestrial > Soil > Vadose zone | place: USA...
CATCCGCTCTGGTCGACGGGGGATCTCGTCCTCATCTCGGACCACATCAACCTGCTCGGTGACAATCCGCTGGCCGGGCCGAACAACGACGCGGAAGGCCCGCGCTTCCCGGACATGTCGGCCGCCTACGATCCCGGGCTGCGCCAGCTCGCGCGCGACGTCGCGCTCGAGCACAAGATCGTGCTGCGTGAGGGCGTATATGTCGCGGTGCCGGGCCCGAACCTCGAGACGCGCGCCGAATACCGCATGCTACGGGCGCTGGGCGCCGACGTCGTCGGCATGAGCACGGTCCCCGAGGTGATCACCGCGGTCCACCAGGGCATGCGCGTCCTCGGACTTTCGATCATCACCGACAACTGTCTCCCCGACGCGCTCGAGCCGACGTCCGTCGAGAAAATCATCTCCGTCGCGCGTGCCGCCGAGCCCCGGCTCGCGGCCGTCGTACGCGGCGTGGTGGAGCAGCTCTAGCCGATGCCGTACCCGCCGTCCGACCCGACGCAGTCGATCGACGAGCTGGAAAAGCAGCTGCTCGCGACGTGGAAACACGAGCACCTGTTCACGCGCGTGAGCGAGGGGACGCGCTACGGCCCACCGTTCATCTTTTATGAAGGACCGCCGACCGCCAACGGGCGGCCGGGCATCCACCACGTCTTCTCCCGCACGCTCAAAGATCTGATCTGCCGCTTTCATGCGATGCTGGGGCAGGGGGTGACGCGGATCGCGGGGTGGGACACGCACGGCCTGCCCGTGGAGATCGAAGTCGAGAAGGCGCTCAACATCAGCGGCAAGCGCGAGATCGAGGCGTACGGCATCGAGCGTTTCAACAAGCTGTGCCGCGAGAGCGTGTTCAAGTACAAGGCCGATTGGGAGTCGTTGTCGGACCGCATCGGCTACTGGCTCGACTACGAGCATCCGTACATCACCTACAGCAACAACTACATCGAGACGGTGTGGTGGCTGCTGAAGCGGCTGCACGAGAAATCGCTGCTGTATCGGGGACACAAGGTCCTGCCGTACTGCCCGCGCTGCGGCACGGCGCTGTCGTCGCATGAAGTCGCGCAAGGCTACGAGACCGTGCAGACAAACTCGGTCTACGTCGCGTTCCCGCTGCTGGCGCGGAAAGGCGATCCGGCGCGCGAGCTCGTGATCTGGACGACCACGCCCTGGACGCTGGTGTCCAACGTCGCGGTCGCCGTGCATCCCGATCTCGAGTACGGCGAGTACGCGCTCGCCGACGCGGCCGGCAAGGTCACCAATTACATCGTCGCGACGGCGCGCGTCGCGGACGTTCACATCCATGGCCGTCCGCTGGCGCAGGGCGAGCGGATCAAGACCTTCCCGGGCCGCGAGCTGGTCGGCAAGAAATATGCGCGCCCCCTCGACGTCGTCCCGTTGCCGCCCGAAGGTCAGCGCGCCGTGGTCGTGGCCGGGTCGTTCGTGACTGCGGACGATGGCACCGGGCTCGTGCACATGGCGCCGGCATTCGGGGCCGACGACTATGCCGCGGGCCAGCAGAACGGCCTCGCGTTCGTGAATCCCGTCGCCCCCGACGGCACGTTCCGAGGCGCGAGCTGGCCCGAGATCGAGGGCAAGCTCGTCACCGACAAGGAAACGAACCGCCTGATCATCGAGCGGTTGAAGCAGGACGGCCGCTGGCTCGAGACCAGATCCTACACACACAGCTATCCGCACTGCTGGCGCTGCGATTCGCCGCTCATCTATTACGCCCGCAGCTCCTGGTTCGTCCGCACCACCGCGGTGAAGGCGCGGATGCTCGAGATCAATCGCGACGTGGACTGGCATCCGCCCGAGACCGGTTTCGGCCGATTCGGCGAATGGCTCGAGAACAACGTTGACTGGGCGCTGTCGCGCGACCGCTACTGGGGCACGCCGCTCAACGTGTGGGAATGCGAGGGCGACCGCGAGCATCGCGAGGTGATCGGATCCTACGAGGAGTTGGCGCAGCGCTGGGGCAAAGCGCTCCCGGCCGATTTCGATCCGCACAAGCCGTACATCGATGCGTACACGTGGCGGTGCCGCACGTGCGGGGGAACGATGCGGCGCGTAAACGAAGTCATCGACGCCTGGTTCGATTCGGGGTCGATGCCGTACGCGCAGTGGCACTATCCCTTCGACCACCAGGCCGATTTCAAGTCGCATTTCCCGGCCGACTACATCTGCGAAGGCGTGGACCAGACGCGCGGCTGGTTCTACTCGCTGCTCGCGATCGGCGTGACGGCGTTCGACTCGCCCGTGTACAAGCACGTGATCGTCAACGATCACCTGCTCGACGAGCACGGGCAGAAGATGGCGAAGAGTCGTGGCAACGTGGTCGATCCGTGGAAGGTGATCGGCGCGCACGGCGCGGATGCGGTGCGGCTCTACCTGTTGGGGCAGAGCCAGGTCTGGCTGCCGAAGCGGTTCGATGAGAAACAGATCCCGGAGGTGTCGGGCGGATTCCTGAACACGCTGCGCTCGACGTACGACTTCTTCCGCCGCTACGCCCAGGACTGGAATCCGCCTGCCGAGGCAGACGTCACGCCGCCGAGCCAGCGGCCGGCCGCGGATCGCTGGCTGCTTGCCCGGCTCGATGAAGTGGTCGAAGGCGTGCGGCACGCGTGGTCCGCCTACGACGCCACGGCCGGCGTCCGGGCCATCATGGATTTCGTGGGGGAAGATCTGTCGCGCTGGTACATCCGCCGCAACCGGCCGCGCTTCTGGGCACCCGATCGGGCGACCGATCCCGTCGCGCTGGAAACGCTGCACGAAGCGCTGGTCGCCGCGGTCCGCATGCTCGCCCCGGCAGCCCCCTTCTTCTCCGACTGGCTCCACCGGGCCCTGACGGGGGCGTCCGTGCACCTGGCCCCGTTCCCGGTCGACCGGGGTCACCGGGAGCCGGAGCTCCTCACGGCGATGGCCACCGTCCGCCGCCTCGCCTCATTGGCGCGGGCGGCGCGGGAATCGCGTAACCTGCGGGTCCGCCAGCCGCTGGCCCGCATGCAGGTGGCCGTTCCGGCCGCGGCCCAGGGCCCGGCCTTGTCAGACCTGTTAGATATTCTGGCTGCCGAAGTCAACGTAAAAGCGGTTCAAGTGGTCGCATCGGACCACGATCTGGTCCGGCTGGGCGGCAAAGCGAATTTTCGGACGCTCGGCAAGCGGTACGGGAAGGACACACCGCGGGCCGCCGCCGCCGTCGCCGAGTTGAGCGGGGCGGAGCTGCAGACGCTGGAGCAGGGCGGGACGGTGCGGCACGGCGAGTTTGAGTACCGGCCGGAAGACGTGACCGTGACGCGGGAAGTCGCGAGCGAGTGGCTCGTCCAGGCCGATGGGCCGTACGTCGTCGCGCTGGATCCGGCGTTGAGCGACGATCTGGTGCAGGAAGGATTGGCACGCGAGGTGGTGAATCGCGTGCAGCGTCTCCGCAAAGAGGCGGGATACGAATACACGACGCGCATCGAGTTGAGCATCGCCGGCGCCGAGGACGTCGTGGCCGCGACGCGCGCGTTTTCGGGATTCGTCGAAGGCGAAACACTCGCGCGCCGCATGGTGTTGGGCGGCGCGGGCGCGGCGCTCGACGAACCCGACTTGCAGCGGGAAGTAGACATCGAGGGGCGCGGGGTTACCATTGCGCTCCGGCGTCACGACGGAAGAAAGGGCGGTACCCGATAATGCCGACGAAGTCCACGAAGGTGAAGGCCAAGAGTGGTGGCCTCAACAAGAGTGGCCTCAATAAAAAGCAGTTGACGCATCTCGAGAAGCGACTGCTCGAGGAGCGCGCCCGCGTCATCAAAGAGCTGGGCCATTACGGCGAGTCGTTCAACTCGAGCCTCCAGGCGTCGGACGGCGATCTCTCGAGCTATTCCTTCCACATGGCCGATCAGGGCACCGACGCGATGGAGCGCGAAAAGCAGTTCCTGTTCGCGTCGCAGGAAGGGCGCTACCTCTGGCACGTGAACGAAGCGCTGCGGCGGCTGTACAGCGCGCCCGAGCGCTTTGGCCGTTGCGAGCAATGCGGCGAGGCCATCGGGTTCGACCGGCTCGATGCGCTCCCGCACGCCCGCCTGTGCATCAAGTGCAAGGCCAAAGAGGAAGATGGTAAACGCCGCTGAGCGCCGGCTGTTCTGGGGAACGGCGACCGCGGTCGTCGTTTCCGATTTCATCACCAAACTGATCGCGGAGTCGTTCCTGGCGCGGCGGCTGCCGCTCCGGGTCATCGGCGACGTGGTGCAGTTCCGTCTCGTGTACAACGAAGGCGCGGCGTTCGGCCTGCACGTGGGCGAAAACTCCCGCTGGATCTTTCTCGGTCTCGCGATCGTGGCGCTGTTCGTGCTCGCCTCGCTCGTGCGCGGGACGCGGCCCGGCGACCGGTTCCGGCTGATCGCGCTGGCGCTGGTCTGCGGCGGCGCCGTCGGCAACCTGATCGACCGGATTCGCAGCGCGCAGGGCGTCGTCGACTTCGTGGACGTCGGCATCGGCGCGTGGCGCTGGCCGACGTTCAACGTCGCCGATTCCGCAATCACGATCGGCGCGATCGCACTCGGAGTCTCGCTGTGGCAGGAAGGCCGCGCGCAGCAACGGGCGAAGGAGGCGCGGGCGGCCGAGCCGTGAAGACCACGTTTTGTGTGGTCGTGCAGTCTGAACGCTTCGACAAATTCCTCGCCGATCAGCTTTCCCTTTCACGGACTCAAGCCGGACGCCTCATCGCCGACAAACGCGTCACCGCGCGCGGCAAACCGCTGCGCGCCTCGGCGGTCCTCGAACGGGGGACGGAAGTCACGGTCGAGTTGGCCGACGAAGCACCCCCACGCACTTACACGCCTCACCACGCCTCTTTGAGTTTTGTCTACGAGGACGAGCATCTCGCGGTGCTCGACAAGCCGGCGGGCCTGGTCGTTCATCCCGGTCCCGGCCACTGGAACGACACGCTGGTGAACGTGTTGGTGGGCCGCGGGACCGAGCTCTCCAGCGGATCGACGGAAGGCCGACCCGGTATCGTGCACCGGTTGGATCGCGACACGTCCGGCTTGCTGGTGGTCGCGAAGAGCGACCTCGCGCACCGGCGACTCGCGGGCGCGATCGAGCGGCGCGCCGTCAAGCGCGTGTACGCGGCGCTCGTCTGGGGCCATCTGCGCAAGAGTCCGGTGGACATCGAAGCGCCCATCGCCCGCCATCCCAAAGAGCGCAAGCGCATGACGGTCGCGGAAGGCGGCCGTCACGCCACGACGCACGCCGCCCGCGTCGCGCGCTTCGCCCACGCCGACCTGCTGCGCGTGCGGCTGGGCACCGGCCGCACCCACCAGATCCGCGTGCACCTCGCGCACATCGGCTGTCCGATCGTCGGCGACCGCGAGTACACGTTCGGGGGCAGCCGGCGCGTGACGCCATCGGCGCGCAACGAAGCGGAGCGTATCGAGACGCTGGCGCCGCGCCAGCTACTGCACGCCGCCGCGCTGTCATTCACCCATCCCGTGACCGGTGTCACCCTGGCGCTGACGTCAGAATGGCCCGAGGACTTGCGTCCCGCGCTCGCCGAAGCGGCGGGCGACGCAAATTTGCTTGCCCAGCGCAACCCCTTGCAGTATCTTGGCTTCTTCGCATCCGATGACTGAAGGAAGCCTCGCCTCCGCCCGACTGCTCGTGTTCCGCGTGGGAACCCTGGCGTGCGCGGCCGACGTGGACCAAGTGCGGGAAATTCTCCCGCGCCTCCCAACGACGCGTATCCCGGGCGCGCCCCCGGTCGTGGCGGGGCTCGTGAATGTCCGCGGCACGCTGGTGACGGTCGTAGAAGGGTGGCGTGCGCTGGGCCTCCCGCCTCCCTCTCCACCCCCATCCCCAGAAGCAGGCCCCGCAGGCTCGACGATCATCCTCGAACTGGGCAAGGGGGAAGACGCGGGCGAAGGTGGAAGCGGAGGGGGGGCGGGGGGGACGAGCAAGCAGCTGATTGGCTTTACGGTGGACGAGGTGATGGACATGCTGGCGGTCGGCGAGACCACGCTGGAAGATCGTAAGGGTCTCCCCGGCGTCGATCCGACGCTGGTGCGGGCGGTCGGCCGGCGTAATGGTGAGCTGTTCATCGTTCTGGACGTCGCGGCGCTGTTGGGTCCGATTCTGCCTTCGTAAGGAGCGAGCAGTGAGCCACACGGTTCTCGTCTGTGACGACGCCATCTTCATGCGCACGATGATCACCGACATCCTGGCGCAGGCCGGATTCGAGGTCGTCGGCGAGGCGGAGACCGGCACGCAGGCCGTCGAGAAATATCGGGAGCTCAAGCCGGACCTGGTCACCATGGACATCGTGATGCCCGACATGGGAGGCATCGACGCCGTCCGCGAGATCGTCAAGCAGGACCCCGACGCCAAGATCCTGATGTGTAGCGCCATGGGCCAGCAGGCGCTGGTCGTCGAGGCGATCCAGGCGGGCGCGAAGGACTTCGTGGTGAAGCCGTTCCAACCGTCGCGTGTGCTCGAAGCCGTCCAGCGCGTGCTCGGGTAGCGATGGATCTGTCGCAGTACGCCGAGCTGTTCCTGGCCGAGAGCCGGGAGCACTTGAGCGCCTGCAATCAGCTGCTGCTCGATTGGGAGCGGAATCCCGCCTCGCCCGAGCCGGTCGGCGGCCTGTTCCGGGCGGTCCACACGATCAAGGGCATGGCCGCGACGATGGGGTACGGCCGCGTCGCCGATCTGTCGCACCGCATGGAGAATCTGCTCGACCATCTGCGCCGCAGCGGTCGAGCGCCAGCCGACGAAATCATTCAGTTGCTGTTTCGCGCCACCGACGCGCTCGAGAAGGCGGTCGGGCTCGCCGTGGCGGGGCGCGAGCGCGAGGCCGACCTGGCGGTGCTCGCCGAAATCGATCGGGCGGCGCTGCAGGCGAAACCCGCCCCGCAACCCAGCGGTCTCGCGCGGCATTTCGTTGAGTCCGCCGAGTCGTCTGATTCCCCGAGCCTACCTGCGGCGTCTGCTGCGCCTGCTGCGTCTCTCGGATCCGTCCGCGCCGTCCATGTAGTGATAAGGGCCGAGGCGCCTCTGAAAGGCGGCCGCGCGATGCTCGTCGTTCGCAAACTGCAGACGCTGGGCACGGTGCACCGTGTGCAGCCCGCGGCCGCGGCGTTCGAGTCGGATGATTTTGACGGCCGGTTCCTCTGCGAGCTCGAGACCGCCCGCCCGGCTGCCGACATCGAGGCCGCCGTCCGATCGGTGGGCGACGTCGAGGGGGTGACGTTCGGCGGCGGAGCGGATGAGAGTCAGGTCGGTCCCGCCGAGAGTGTGGCGGAGGGCGGACGGACCCGCCACATCCGCGTCGACCTGCGCCGTCTCGACACGCTCATGGATCTGATCGGCGAGCTCGTGACCGAGCGCGGCCGGTTGAACGACGTCGCGGCGCGCTGGGTGGGACAGGATCCGGAGATCGACGAGGTCGCGGTCCAGATCTCGCGCCTGTCCGCCGATCTGCAGAACGAAATCATCCTGGCGCGGATGACGCCGGTGTGGCAGGTCTTCGACCGCTTCCCGCGCCTGGTGCGCGACGTCGCGCGGCAGCTCGACAAGCAAGTGTCGTTTCGGGTCGAGGGGAAAGAAATCGAGCTCGACCGCGAAATCCTCGACGCCCTCGGCGACCCGCTCGTGCATCTCCTGCGCAACGCGGTCGATCACGGCATCGAGCCCCCCGCCGAGCGCAAGCGCCACAAGAAGGACCCGGAAGGCGAGATCGTCCTGGCGGCGGTGCGCGAGCGTTCCAGCGTCGCGATCAGCATCTCCGACGATGGCCGCGGGATCGATCGCACGAAAATCCTCGAGAAGGCGAAGCGCGAAGGCGTCGTCGGACCACACGTCGAGTCGCTCTCGGACGATCAGCTGCTGCGCGTGCTGGCGCGGCCCGGATTCTCGACGGCGGAGTCGGTGACGAGCGTGTCGGGCCGGGGCGTCGGCATCGACGTCGCCATGACGCGCATTCGCGCGCTCGGCGGCTCGATCGAGATCCGCACCGAGCCGGGGAAGGGCACCGCGTTCGTGCTGCGGCTGCCGGTGACGCTGGCGATCGTGCGCGCGCTGATCGCCGCCGTCGGGCAGGAGCGCTACGCGCTGCCCCTCACGTACGTCGCCGAGACCGTCGAGTTCGGGACGGTGCCGTTGACGACGATGGAAGGCCGCGATGCGATTGTGTTGCGCGACCGGGTCGTGCCGCTCGTGGATCTCAGAAAACTCCTCGGGACGAATGGCGGCGCCCCGGCGCCGCCTCCGCGGCGTCCCGTGATTGTTCTGGAAATGGGAGAGCGGCGCGCCGGGATTGTGGTGGACGGAATGCTCAGCCAGCAGGAGATCGTCGTGAAGGGATTCGATGCACCGCAGGGCACGCTGCCGGTGTTCAGCGGCGCGACCATCATGGGCGATGGTGTGCCCGCACTGATCCTCGACTCCGCCGGACTGGTCTAGGGAGAGGGCATGGAAGACGTCCGTGATCTGAAGGCGCTGCAGCTCGACGCGCTGAGAGAGGTTGCGAACATCGGAGCGGGTCACGCCGCCACCGCGTTATCGCAGCTCACACACCGGCGCATCATGATCTCGGTGCCCGAAATCAACATCGCGCGGCTGGAAGAGGTACCAGGGTTGATCGGCGACCCGCAGGAGGTCGTCGCCGCCGTCCTCATGCACATGCTCGGCGATCTCACCGGCCGCACCCTGTTGATGTTCCCCGAGCCCGTCGGCCGGCAGCTGTGCGACATGCTGCTCAAGCGTCCGCTCGGGACGACCGAGGCGTTCGAGACCATCGAGCAATCGTGCATCAAGGAGGCCGGCAACATCCTGTCGGGCGCCTACATGAACGCGCTGTCGGAGTTCATGGGCATGCTGCTGCTGCCCTCTGTTCCCAGCCTCGTCGTAGATCTCTCGGCCGCCGTGCTCACGACGACATACCTGAACTTCGGGCACGACCGGGATTTTGTGTTCTGCGTCGAGACGGAGTTCAACATCGACGCGCGGGACGGGCTGCGCGGCCACTTCCTGCTCCTGCCAGATCTGGCGTCTCTCAAAGCGATCTTCGACGCCATTCGCCTGACATAATCCGTGACGTCCCCGGCGGTCTCGGAGCGCGATCTCGCCGTCCTTCGCTCTTTCGCCCGCCGGATCGATCCGTCGGACGCGGGAGCGCACAACAATCTCGGCGTCCTCTACTATCAGAAGGGCCTCGTCCCCGAGGCCATCGAGCAGTTCACGCGCGCGCTCGAGCTCGACCCCAAGATGCAGGTGGCGCAGCGCAACCTCGAAATCGCCTACCACAACACCGGCTTTTACGACCGGCGCGTGGCCGAGCTGCAGGAGCGGCTGCGCCAGGCGCCCGACGAGCGCGACGCCCGCTGGGAGCTGGGCCGCACGTACGCGATCCTCGGCGCCTTCGACGAAGCCGTCGCGGAATTTGAGGAGCTGCTCGCCCACCGATCCAAGGATGTGGCGGCGATGATCCAGCTCGGCCTTGCGGAGAAGAGCCGGGGGCGGCTCGAGCTCGCCACCGACTGGTTCCTGCGCGCCGTCGAGGAGGAGCCCGACTCCAGCGTCGTGCATTTTTACCTCGGCGAGGTCTACTACAATCGCGGCCTGAACGAGCCGGCGCTGACCGCGCTGGAGCGGGCGGTGACGCTCAATCCGGACAACGCCAACGCGCATTACTTGATGGCGTTCGTGATGGGGGATATGGGCCGTCACCAGGACGCGCGCGCCGCCTCCAAGCGGGCGATCCAGCTGAACCCGCCGCTCGCGCGCGCGCAGACCAACCTGTCGCTGGAGCGCTACCGCGCCGAGCGCCAATCGGCCGAGCACCGGCTGCGCGAGCAGCCGGTGCCCGAAGTGGCGGAAGGCAGCGAGCTCGCGCATTACAATCTCGGGCTCGCGTTCCGGCAAAAGGGCTACTACGCGGAGGCGCTGCGCGAGTATCGTCTCGCGATCGAGCGCGGCGAAGACCGGCGGCTCGTGCGCCAGGCGATGGCCGAAGTCCATCTTCTCAAACGCGACTTCCCGGACGCGCTCGAGCTGTACGAGTCGCTCATCCACGAGGTCCCCGATTCCCCCAAGCTGTGGAACGAGCGGGGCGTCGTGTTGCACCAGGCGGGCCGCACCGCGGACGCGCTGGCTTCATATCGCCAGGCGACCGAAGTTGATCCGCGCTACGCGCTCGCGTGGAACAACGTCGGCGTCGTACTCGCGCATCAGAGCGACGCCGAGGATGCGATCGACGGGTTTCGGAAGGCGCTACAGCTCTCGTCGCAGTTCGTGGGCGCGCGGCTCAACCTCGCGCTGCTGTTGACCCATCTGCGTCGCTTCCAGCTCGCGCTCGAAGCCTATCGGCAGGTGCTTGCCGGCCAGCCCGCGTCGGCGCCGGCCTGGAACGGCGTCGGGCTGGTGCTGGTGGAGCTGAAACGTTTTCCCGATGCGCGCAATGCGTTCGTACGCGCCGTCGAGGCGGATCCGCAGAACGCCGGCGCCCATTACAATCTGAG
>Ga0137368_10008636_pt1 | contig 10486 bp, 9 predicted proteins | sample SagtaG_13_FD_104917 | JGI IMG/M metagenome (GOLD analysis project Ga0137368, IMG submission 104917) | Vadose zone soil microbial communities from Sagehorn Ranch, Mendocino, California, USA - Sage1_L_100_16 metaG | ecosystem: Environmental > Terrestrial > Soil > Vadose zone | place: USA...
AAATTGTTCTTGATCAATGGCCGTGACTGTAATGATCATTCACATACAGGCCGAAGCTGGCCTGCAGTTCAACCGGTTTGCGAGTCCTATCAGAGATCAAGGCGTGGAACATTGTTCCCCTGAACATCACTATCGACCTCTGCTGCGAATTTAGGTGTATTCATCGCGACTGCCAAAAAAATGCTAACAAGTAGAATTTGAATTATATGCCTGTCATAGGACACACTCATATAATAATCAAAACGTCCTAGTTGAATATCAAGGAGCATAAAAGCAATAAAATTACTACCCAGATAACACAAAACTATTAGAGCGGGAACGAGCTTTATCTTATTGTGGATATTTCTTATTAGCCCTATCAGGAAAGCCGGAATTGTAAAAAATGGTACCAATCCCCATGGCTCAATTTTGAAAATACTTGCGAGCCATGCGACAAGCATCTTTGGAGCCACTTTCCACAGGTTAAATAATTGCTCTATAGTGGGGTTTTCTATATCCAAGTCGTAGGGTAACCTGGACTTGATCAAATACCATCCGCTAAGAATGCAAATCGGCAACAGAAGCCACGCATAATCCTTTTTCCAGACTCGCTTCCCGCTCGTTGAGATTACTAGAATAGTGAATGCAAGGCATATCACAGACCATACGGTTCCATCAGTCTTCTGTAGTGAAGCCGACGATGTAGCTATAGCAACGCCGAAAAAATCAATCACATGTGTGCTTCGTAGATAACGTAATAAGAAGCCAGTACTAACTAGTATCATCAATGATAACGGGAAATCAACGTAAGTGTTTGTAATAGAAGCATTTGCATCATAGCTATAAGCAGGAGAATAGAGCACAAAAGATGTTGTAAGTAGTGCTACCTTACTTCCGGCCCATTCACTGATGAAGAAGAAGAATAACAGTAATCCAGTACAATGATATATCCATGTTCCTGGTTTTGTTGAAAAGTCATCTGCTTTCCCAAGGATTGAATAATGTTCAAAAGTGAAAATTGGCATATAAAGCGGATAATCACGATGCGCATTAATACGGTCCACATCTAAGAATGTATCTGTCCATAAATGCTCACCATAAAAGAAGTACTTTGCTTTTAAGTTCCAAAAAGCAGTAGGATCGAAGGAGATATCTGGTACTGCGACTAATCGCAGAGTGATTAAGTAAATTGCTGGTGTTAAAAGAAGAATTGCCAGAAAACTATTAAGGCATTTATTCCTATAGTCAACTGGGAACCTGCCGAAGCTAAACGGGCTAGTCGTAAGAACATTAGCAACTTCAAAAAGCAACCCAAGAAGGCCAATACACAGTAGAAGCCAAGTAACAATTGGGGACGTTATAGTAAAGACGATGGCGAGATGCAAAATAACTATGTGAGCGAAAATTCCCACATAATAGGCCAGGATGAGGCGAAAGTGCCATGGATATTCTCTGCTTCTAAAAAGAATGCGTATTGTGGCTAAGCCCGTACCCAGATATGAAAGATGGAGCAAAATGATCATGGGCATGGGCCATTCTGCCTTTGTTGATGATCGCCAGATCCATTTTGCGTTGGATTCACAGCCGCTATTGCCCAGTCTAACGAATCGGTTGCGCCACTCCTCACAGTAACAATATGATATCTGCAATTTTTCTCATTCAGTTTAGTTGCAAGGGCCTTCGAATAACGATAAACGTGCCGAGGTGCTAGGTAATATGCAAAAAAATGTGTCGGTTCAGCTTCTGAATCTATGAGAACAGGATCCTCAACAGGTATTGTTGCTTCGATGTATTTGTAAATCGGATACTGGCGATTATAGTAATTGTGGAAACTCCGCCGGAGGGTATCTTCATCATACCCTATCGTATTCTTTTGCCAGTAAAGAATTGATTGAACCAGAGGCTTTATCCCAGTAACTAACGTAATGGCCAAGAAGATGCCCAGTGATGATACCAATACAAAGTCTTGCGTGAGTCTTCCTTCCCTCGCCTTGGGCCACACATAAAGTTCAAAGCAAATAAAAGCGAATATCAGCAAGGCCAGAACGAATACTAATCGGTCTATCATGGCGTAGTAGTATTCTACTGGGTTCACTGCCCGACCAATCATGATACTGTCGAGCAATGTTCCCGTCGACCCTCGGTATAGTATGTCAATGGCCAAGTGACCCAACCCTATACCGAAAAGTATGACGCCAAAGGCTGAAAGCATAAGGGCCCAGAAGGACCATTGGAGCCATTTCTCCACGGTTTGTGATCGCTTAATCGTCTTCATAACTTCTGTAAATCACGGACCTGCTTAATCCACGCTACTGTACCTTAGCCAAAGGTTGGACACAGAGGATAATGAACAACTTTAAAGCCAGCCAATAGGTTTCACCATGAGCAAACGACGAACGTTCTCATCCGAAGCAAAGCGGACGGCGCGCTCGAAGTCAGCAGCGGTCAACACTGCGCCGGTGCCAGAAGTACGACAGCCTCAAACGTGCATGGACTCGATCTGTGTAAAATCGATCCATATCCCATCAAGTTCTCCAGACGTTTCATCGAAAAGCTCATACGCGTTTCCATCAGCAATCCGACGAGACCTAAATACATTGGACCCCAGGTCGTACCTGCCAGATAGGTGAGCCAGTACGATCGCCATGTGTACAACAAGCACATGCAGCAGCACGCCAACGTAATAACCAGCGGTTAATCGGACATGCCACGGATAATTGTGCCTCCAGAACAGACCTCGAATCGTTATGAGGCACAGACCAGGTACGAAAGATGAAGTAAGATAATCAGGGACATTTAGTCTCTCGCACCAGATCACTCTTGGCGGTGGGTTGTAGAGGATCGATTTTTGATATTTTCCACTTGAGTTCACCCATTTCGGTGCCTGCCAACGAAAGGACAGAGTACCTGCAATTCTTTTCAGTCAGTTCAGAGGCGAACCGGTCTGAATACCAGTAGACGCGTCGTGGTGCTAGATAGTACGGGAAAAAACCTACAGGTTCGCTATCGGAGTCCACTAGGATCGAATCGTCAACGGGGATTGTTTCTGCAATAGATTTATAAATTACATGCTGACGCCTATAGTGCTGATGAAACTTCAACCGAAGCGTGTCTTCATCATAGCCTCGGGTATTAGCCTGCCAATTAAATGAGGGATGTTATCAGGTGTTTTGCTCCACCTACCAACGTAAACGCCAGAAAGGCGCCTAACGTTAATGCCAATATCGTATCTGGACGTTCCCTTTGTGCTTCATTCAGGATGCGAAGGCATCGTGCGACGAGACTTGACCTTTGCACCTGACTTTTCCCTCTAAAGGAATTGTTGCACAACAGCACTGGAAGACATCCTCCTGGATCATTTCTGTCTCTTGTCCAGTTCGTGGTACCAGTCAAGATAAGCGTCGACCTGCCGATCCAGGTCAAACTTTTCGCGCGCGTGTTTGGCCGCTAGCAGCCCCACGCCATGTTTCAGTTGACTGTCTGACAGCAGTTGAATGATTTGGGTTGCCAGCGCCGCGGCATCAGCGGATGGCACCAGAAAGCCGGTTCGACCCTTCTCTACTTGCTCTGGAATTCCGCCAACCGCCGTTGCTACGACTGGAGTGCCGCAAGCCTGGGCCTCTAATATGGCGTTCGGGAACGTATCCGCGAGCGCCGCGTGCACATAGAGATCCGCCGCCTGGTGGTATCGAGCCACGATTTGTACGTCTTTCTGGAACGGGACAAATCGGACTTCCGCTTGGCCTATTCGCTCTGCGGGCGCATCTTCCCCAAGCGTAATCAAAAGCAAATTTTGTCCGAGGTGCTCGGCAACCCGTGATACCGCTTCGCGCAGAGTTCGGTAATCTTTCCACCTGTTTTGCGTGATCGAAACGCCTATAGCAAGGATCACGTTGGTATCATGACGGATGCCCAATTGTGCGCGCGCCCTTTGTTTGTCGGCCGGATGGAAAATATTCAAGTCCACGCCATTCGGCAGAATGCGAGCATCGATCACCGCCGGGGCCAGCATGGAGTGTTCGACTTTCTCCATCAGCCATCGCGACGGGGTCGCAATGTATAGACGGCTGCGAGAGTAGATATCCCGTTTTCGGCGCCAGTTGAAAGCGGTGGCATCCCTCGGGACTTCCGGATAGATGCTCAAGTCAGGGCACGCTCCGCAACCTGTTTTCCACTTTTCGCAGGCGAACGAATGGGCACAATGACCGCTCAGCAGCCAAGCGTCATGGAGTGTCAGTAGCACGGGAACCTGCTTGCTCAGCCAAGGGAGCATCCGCAGGTCAAAATATCCTCCATGAAGATTATGGGCGTGAAGGATATCGACCTTGCTCCCGGTAAGCGTCAATAGTTGCGAAGTCCCGGGGAAGTGGAAGTCTTCCAACCCGAAAAAACGTTCGACGCAACGTCTGGGTTCAGCCAGGGCACCCGCAAAACCACTAAGCGGTGTTTCGATACGGCCGCACCCATTTACATGTTGAAAGTGCCACGCGATTCTTCGATTTAAATCATACCATTTCCCCCGGGATTCGTGATTGGGGAGGACCATGACGTCGGGATCACTTGTATTCTTTTGGCCCACCGCAAGCCAGGAAGAATAGCCGCGCGTGCGATACGCCGTGAAAAGATCCCACGCGACCTTTTCAGCTCCACCCTTTAAATCGGCTGTAGTGACTTGAAGAATTCGCAATGATCGCTCAGCCATCCATCCACCACGTCAACCAGCGAGCAAACGTTTCCTCGTCCCAGTCTCGTACGCCCAGGCGCGGTAGCTGAAAACAGTTGGCATCACGCCAGACCGCATCCGCAATGCTCGAGCAGGCGCATACAAAATCTTTCCGAACAATGGCATCGGTTTCTGGACTACTTGAGCCATGGGGAAAGGCAAAACTTGTCACTGAATGTTTCAAAATTCCCTCTAGAACGGTTTTACTTCCCTGGATTTCAGCGCGTTGATCTTCGGCCGGTAGAGTTGCAAGGAGGGGGTGGGTCATCGTATGCGCGCCAATTTCCAGCAGACCTCCCTCGTGCAGGAGGACCAGTTCGTCCGCGGTAAGGGTCCGATGCGTAGGGCGGGCGGACGGCTCAGCTCCCGCCCATGAAAGCAAATCGTCCACGACATTCTGGCGCTCTCCAGCTGGCAAACCGGCCATTGCGGCATACAATACCCGGAAGAGGCGGTGGCGTGGGGTTGGATCATCCGGTCGTTCAATGTGCCAATCTCGATCGCGCTGGTAGTTCTCCACCGTATAGGGGATCTCTCCACCTAACTCCCATTCGTATGCAGTTCGATTGATGGTCAATCGAAGTCTGGCCGGCAAGGTTCCTGGTTGGAGCAACGCTCGATCCATTACGTCCCACCAAAACTCACGCCGAGTTGCCAAATGGCCGGCGGTCACAAAGACCGTGGCTGGAATTTCATAGCGCTCCAACAAAGGTTTAGCGTAATCAAGATTGTCGGCATAACCGTCATCAAACGTAACGACTATAGCCCGGTTGGGAACTTTTCCGCCGTGCAAAGCGTCAACCAGATCCTGCAGCCTCATGGGGATGCAATGTCGTCGAATCACTTCCATTTGCTCGGCGAAGTGCTTCGGCTTTACCGCCAATAAATACGGATCATTGGGAAGATCCGTGACACGGTGATACATCAGAATCAGCGCCCGCGAAGCGACGCGGTATTTGAGCCACCGCGCAGCCTGCCCTAATCTGCGCTTCACGCCGGTGTGAAAAAGCGGCTCGCGAATTTCCTGCTGGTTCTGGTTAGTGATGGACACTCGATTTCTCCCGTCGATCCAACAGTTTTTCATAGGTCTGGGTGACCCGGGCGACCATCTGCATAGTCGAGAAATTGCGTTGGACGCGCAACCTTCCCGCCAGTCCCATTTTTCGACGAAGGCAGGCGTCTGCCAGCAACCGGTGGATTGCCCCTACCAACGGGGCCGGATCACGTGGCGGAACTAGAAAGCCCGTCTCGCCGTCTAGCACCGCTTCGGGAGTTCCGCCCACTGACGTCGCAACTACTGGTTTACCCGCCGCCATCGCTTCCAGAAGGGAAAGCGGCAACCCTTCATAAAGAGAAGGAAGGACGAAGAGATCACAACTTGCAAGCAGATCAGCAACATCGTTGCGGTGCCCTAAGAAGATCACTCGATCACCGATGCCTAGACGGTCCGCTTGCGCTTCAAGGCAGGCTCTTTCCGGCCCATCCCCAGCCAAGACGAAAATCGCATTGGGGACGTGACGGATGGCGGCTAATAAATACGTGTGCCCTTTTTGTGCATCAAGACGGGCAACGGATAGCACGATTGGGCGGTCGGTTCCTCGGTTTAGCATAGTCTTAAGCGTCATATTTGGCGGACGATCAAATGCAGCAACTGGGATGCTGTTGTGAATAACCTCGATTTTTTGACAAGGGACGTGAAAAGTTTGGCACAACTGTCGACCGACCGCATTAGAGACGGCGATATACTGGTGTAGACATTTTTCAAAAACCCGCTGTGCTACATCGATTGTGCGACCCCACGGAGGCTCCATATAGTTTTGTACAGTGGCGACGATCACGGGGACCCGCGCGAGGGACGCTGCAAGGAGACCGTACCTACAAGAGAGCAACCAATTGAGATGAGCGTGAAATATGTGCGGACCTTCTACCCGCAGTTCATGAAGAAAACGTGGCAACGTTGCAACTAACCGTGTTCCGGCCAGCTTCGGAACAATCTTGGTCTCGATATTTAGAGCACGCACTCCTTCGGCGAATGGCGCAAGCCCGGACTCATTGTAGTGGAAAACAACAGGTCGCCATCGCTTTCGGTCCAAGCCAGCGAGTACATGGAGGAGGGCCTGTTCATTGCCTCCAAATGCAGCGCTATCGACAAAGTGAACCACTGCGCGAATCACAGCAAAGTTTCTCGCGACATTGAATGACATTCCGGTCGGCGTTTAGCGAGACTCGCTGGGGGCTGTTGAAAATTTTCGATGAGTCCCGCATGCAGCGTCTCATATGCCACAACCGACTTGTCCCAACCGAGGTTCGCGCAGGCCCACGCTCTAGCTTCGCTGGCCAGAGATAACCGCTTTTCTGGATGCGATAGGAGCTCAGTAATCGCTGCGCAAAACTCTGCATCACTTTCTGCTATGCAAACGGTTTGTCCATTAACCACGTCAAGCCCCTCAACAGCGCGCGGCGACGCAACAATAGCTTTGCCCGCAGCGAGAGCTTCCAGGATTTTTAAACGCATTCCTCCGCCAACACGCAGGGGTGCAATGAAAATAGAAGCCCGATTAACATAAGGGACCAGATCCGGTACGCAGCCCGTTACCCGAATTTTGTCATTGGCCAAACGCCTAAGCTCAGCCGGCGGCTTGTCTCCAACCATGTATAATTCCAGATCCGGAAAGCGTGCCTCAAGCGGTGGAAAAATCGTGCGCACCGTGCGCAGCGCAGCATCGGCATTCGGCGGATGGATGAAATTTCCGAAAAAGAGAAGGTTGGGTGGTGTGCAACCGAGCGGATCCAGTGGGGTTTCCGGAATCTCGGTGCCTAGGGGAATGGTGACCACTGACGCCCCTGGCACAAGAGTTTTAATGGCCTGCCTATCGGTTTCCGTGAAAACGACAACGGCCTGAACTTGGCTGATCACAGCTGGTTCAAATCGTTTCCACGCTTGCCTATCGTAATGGTTCAGGAGGCGGGCAATCCCGCTTAATGACCTCACATGAGGGACGGCGCGGTTTGCCGGCTCATGTTCCGTGAGTACGCGTGGCGCCTTGCAGTCGCCAAGAGCTGACAGATATTGCCCCATGACGTGATAGGCAATGTGGACGACATCCGGCTGCCATGACTTAACAGCCGATTCAACCGCTGCGGCGTAGGCATCGCTTGTCCAAGCGGTAACCCACATGGGTTTTTGACGCATTAGCGACACGGCGATGCGGCCCCACTGACTTCCCACTGATCTTCTGGTCCAAGGCCGTTCAACTTCTTTGACCAAATCGAATCGATCGCGCAATCGTTCATCGAGCGGGGGTTCCGCCCGACCCCGCATATACACGACTGCGAGCCGGTGGCGGGTCGCCAAACGGAAGAGCAGCTGAGCGATGGCTTTGCCGCCTCCATGGGTTGCGTCTAACCGCGGCGGAAAAGGAAGCAAAAAGAGTAACTTTATCACGTCGCTGAATTCCTACCCTTTTTAAAAATGCCGGATCCAACGCAAATCTCGTTAATCCTGGCCGACTACCACTTTCCGGGGCCATTGAGGTTCCGCCGCCAGCCGATATACCTTGATGGCTCCTTCCTCATGGACCAGGCTGTGCTCCGCGATTGCTTTCCCCATAATGTTTTCGATCCGGGCTTGCATTTCCGATTCCCCTTCCCGCGTAATCAAAAGAGAGGGAGGCTGGTTTTTCAAAAAATCATAAACCTCGTTATCTTCCACCCAAGGAGATATCATCCCCATCTTCACTTCGGGGAAGTACAGAGGTATATATGTAGCTTGCCACTCCATGTTCGTCACGAGCAATGGGTCGTTACGGTAAGGACTTTCTTTAAGCCATGCCACAAGGTTCTTGATTTCCGTGGGGCGCTGGACGGTTACCCACAGTGGACGCTGACGCGGAAATACCGCAACGCCTGCCGCTAACAGAACCACGCACATAATCAAAGCTAGCCATCTGTAATGAATCCTCAACTCCTGCGTAAAAGGTAAAAAAGCAAACGGCAGAGGCATAACGAATCCAAACAGCAGAAACCGATTCCAAAGGCTTGTACTGATAGTCATAGCGAGATACACCATTCCTATCCAGAAAAGACAGATCACCGAAATATAAAAGACATGTTCCGGATTGATTTCGCGCCTTGCTGGTGAGACAAGCTGCCATATCATTCCCCCCACCATCGCAATCATGAGAACTTTCCCTAGGTGAAGGACAGACATACTGCCGAGCATCTTGATAGCACTGAACAAATCTACTGTATGTGCGCCCACGATCTCGGCTCCTTTTTTCACTGCAGAAAATTCAATTAAAAGTTCTCCCCTATGGACATAATTCTCTAACATCCAGCCGACTGGGAAAAGTAGCAGAATAAGCAACACCAAGCCAGCCGTCGACGTCTTTCTGGTCTTATGAAAATAATAAATGGGGAATGCTGGTATCAACAGCCACGCTTCATAGCGGGTCATTTGCGCCCAACAGAAAAGGCAGAGAGAGAGAGAGACTCGGAGTTTGCCTCCCTTTCCTTCATTGGTGCCTGTTAACAAAACCATACTGGCAATCGTTGCGAACAGAAAACTGATGTCTGCTAACGAGCTGACGCTCAAACCAACATGCAATGGTAATACCGCCAGGAGGAAGGAAGCAAAGAGCGCTGCAATTCCATTGTATAGCCGACGAATAAGCAGATAATAGAGCGGAATTGTAACTGACCCGAGGATAAGATTGAGAACTCGACTCGCAAAGAGAGGATCAGGCACAAGGAAGTTAAAAATCCCAGCGATGTACAAGAAACCAGGCAACCAGCCACCGTGGGTGACGAGATACGGCGACTTCGACCAGGAATGGGACATCGCAGCGCGCGACGGTCCATCACCGGGGATGTCAACTGAGACGAGGAGTAACCCGAGTCGAAGAAAAAAAGCCAAAAGGAAGAGCATAACTGTAGCGAGCGATTCATACTTCTTTCCCATTGAGACTAGATTATTGATAGAATTCTGTAATTGATGAAGATTGAACATGGGTTTGCTGTTGGGCAGATGTTGGGCCATAAGGGTTAGGTTGAGTTTGAGGTTGTGTGTGACCCGCCAGGTTGAGAGCGTAGTGTTGAGAGTTTGTTTAAACTTACTCCCCGTCGTGCTTAACCTTAACCTCGACCTAGACCTGCTCCATGCCTAAACCTAAGACTTAACCTGAACCTTGCGTTTCTTGGTGCCTTTTGCGCCTTTGCGCGCAATAGTTTCTCTTCGCCGCGAACCCCTGCCTGCCTGCGCAGACAGGCGCCTCTGCGGTGAAATCGTGTTTTTGTAGTTTGGTTGCGGTGTAGCCGCGCTGTGTCCAAGGCCGTTCAATTTCACTGACCAGATCGAATCGATCGCGCAATCGCTCATCGAGCGGGGGTTCCCCGGCACCACGCAGGTAGACGACGGCGAGCTTGTTTCGGCTCGCTAACCGGGACAAGAGCTGCGCGATAGCTTTGCTGCCATGAGTCCGATCTAAACGAGGAGCAAATGGAAGCAAGAAAAACAGCCTATTCACCGTGGCATGGTCCCTTAATCCCGTTCAAACACCTGTTACAAACCAAAATTTTGTATTAACGTAAACCCAGTGTCCGGAAGGGACTTGAGATAAGGCAGGGGCTCCTCCGGGCCGATTTTGCGTCTAGTTTGGATGCTGCGATATTCGTCATTAGTGGCAGCGACCAGTCAACTATTTCTATTACCGCTTCACGCCTCACGTCGTTATCCTGCTGTCTCATCGGGTCGGTGGATTGTATAAGATCATTCCCAAGCCTCTT
>Ga0137368_10008642_pt1 | contig 10478 bp, 10 predicted proteins | sample SagtaG_13_FD_104917 | JGI IMG/M metagenome (GOLD analysis project Ga0137368, IMG submission 104917) | Vadose zone soil microbial communities from Sagehorn Ranch, Mendocino, California, USA - Sage1_L_100_16 metaG | ecosystem: Environmental > Terrestrial > Soil > Vadose zone | place: USA...
ATCCTTCCCTGCCGTCCGCCAAATCCGGTACCACAGCCGGTCATGACCGCCTCCCACCATGATCTGGCCGTCCTTGCACGGGTTGACGGCGTAGATGCAGATGGCCAGGTCCCAGTTGCCGTAGCGAGGCCGGATGCTCCCGTCGATCCCGTACCAGCCCCAGTTGTAATCCAGGATCCGGATGACCCCGGCAGCCCCGGTCGCCTCGACGAACTGGCCGCGGCCCGAGACCTTGTCCCGGTAGTTGAGGGCGGCCATGATGCCCATCGCCGCGCCGGTCCCGCCCACCTGATCGCACATCCACCAGCCGGACCGGGTGGGAGTGCCGCCGAAAGCGACGGGAGCGCCGGTGCCGTGGACGAAGCCGCAGGCGGCCTGAGCGGTGGGATCGAGATTGCCCGGCTTGTCCTTCAACGGCCCCCACTGGCCGAGCTGGCCGACCCAGCAGTAGACCAAGCGGGGGTTGATCTGGGAGAGCTGTCGATAGCCGATGCCCCATTCGTCCCACTGTCCCGGGGGGGCGTTCTCGATGATGACATCCGCGTGCGCGGCAAGCTTCTTCAGCATGTCACGCCCTTCGGGCTTGCCTACGTCCAACGTGATGGACTGCTTGCTGCGGGCCTCGGCCAGGAACCGGGCACCGACCTCCTCACCGCTGACGACATCCCTGAACATGTACTCCCTGCGGCCGAAGGGGGTCAGCTTGCGGAGCGGATCACCGCCCGGCGGTTCGACCATGATGACCTCGGCCCCCAGCTCGGCGAAGAGTGACGAGCACCAGTGACCGATGATCATCGTGTTGGTACAGTCCAGGACCCGGATGCTGCCGAGCGCCTCAGGCTTTTCGAAGTTCTTGCTCTGGCGGAGATTCTCCTCCAGCCACAAGGCGTACTCCTTCGCCTTGTCGCTCTCCCCCTTGTAGACCTCCTCGGCGGTCGGCGTCGCAACGGCTGGCCAAGGCAAGACCGGATAGCTTTTCGCCATGCTGACCTCCCTTCAGTGCCTGAATGACGCAGCGGTTCGGGCTTTGGGCAGAACCTCTATCAGTTCCTCTCTTGGCCCCACTTGACGAAGAGTTGCCTGCTTCGGGCGATGGCCGGTCTCGATCTACTACAACCGAGCTACGACACCTTTGTCGAATGAAGTTGGCGAGAAGGCACGGCCAGTCAGTGCTCTGCTAGCCTCCGGCCAAGTGGGGTATCGAATAACATGCGCGTGGAAGGCTGTCAAGCCCCTTGTGTCTCCTTGTGTCGGGCCAGTCCCCGACACTCACCTTCCTGCCAGGTCTCATGCCTTACGGCTAGGCGGGCGCCTCGGCCTGCCGGAGCCGCGCCTCCTCGGAGTTCGGGTCCCAGTCCGTGCCGGCGCCGCCCGCCCCCGCCGCCGCCATCTTCGCGAGGAGCTGGTCGTGCAGCTCCCGGGTCTTCGCGCTCCGGCAGTGGTCGCGCTCGGCGAGGACGGGATCAAGGGCGGCGCGCGCGCTGGCAACGTCGGGCACCCCCGCCCGCGTCTGGTCGACGAGCCTCCGATAGATCCGCGTGAGTTGGCCGATGAGCGGTGCCGGGTACTCCCGCCCTTGGATCTTGAGCGTCGTCACGCCGAGCGCGATGTAACGGGGCACGTCCTCGAGCAGGTTGTAGATCTCGTTGTTCGACCGGTCGAGGTACGTGAGAACCTTGCCTGGGAAGTGCGTGGCAATCTCGGGGACGTGGTGACCGAGGCACGGGCGGTAGCAGACCCCGCCCTTGTCGGGGTTGCCGATGAGCTTCGTGCGGCTGGTCCCGTCCGAGTCGTGGACGACCCGCTCCTCGAAGTAGGGCGCGAAGTAGTCGTAGAGCCGGCAGCCCCCGACGCCGGTGATGCAGCGGTTCGAATGGATCAGGAGCTCGACGCCGATCCCGACCTCGTCTGCCGTATGCTTGAGCGCGCCTCCTTCCGGAGGAAGACCTCCCGCTGACAGAGGTCGGGGCAGGGGATGCCCCAGGTTCGTTCGTAGTCGAGGAGGACGCAGAACTCCGAGACGCCGAGTGGGAGCTTCCCGTGGACAACGAGCTCCAGGGGGATCCCGCCCGCCCGCGCGATCGCGTCGATCTCGTCGAGCGGAAGCTCGGAGGCCGGCGTGATCCGCGCGACGCCGAAGCCCTTGAGGACCTCGACTCCGGCGTCCGTGTAGACGTTGGCGAAGTTGCCCACGTGGATCGGAAGCTCGCGGAATTCCTCGCGCATGAGCCTCACAAGGCCGAGGCTGTGGACCTCGACTGCCGCCGCGCCCTCGGCAGCCGCGACCGCGAGCGCCGCGCGGAGGACCGGGAGCGTGTTGTTCCGCGGCGCCGCGTAGGTCGTGAGGTAGGCGCGCCGTCCCTCCGCCCGGACGAGGCGGATCGCCTCGCGGAGCTCCGTCGGCCGCTCGAGGGGGTTCCCCTCGTAGCGGCGGCAGTAGATGTTTCCGAGGTAGACCGCGTCGTAGGGGCCGAGGTCGGAAGCGCGGAGGTGGCGGAGGTTCGAGACCGAGGTGTTGAGCTCGAAGGCGCCGGGCTCCACGACCTCTCCTAACGCCCCACGACCGTCCACGACGGCAGCAGGACGGGCTCGGGGAAGGCCGGCAGGGCTGCGCCGGCGCGCGCGGCGTCGATGGCGCGCCGGTAGCGCGCGACGAGGGGCCCGAGTTGCTCGGGCGGAAGACTCCGCCCCTGGAGCTTGAGGACGCCGACGCCCGCCGCGAGGTAGCTGGGGACGTCGCCGAGACGCGAGAGCTGCCGGCTCGGAAACAGGTGCGCCGCGCGGTGGCCATCGGCGGTGGAGAGCTCCCAGGGCTCCTGGCAGATCCTGAAGCAGGCGCCGACCCCGCCCCGCTTCATGCTCCCCGTCTGGCGGACGACGTCGGGAAGGCCGCCGGCATCGCCGTGGGCTTCAGGTGAACGTAGCTCGGCATCGCGCACTTCCCGAGGAGCACGAACTCCTCGACCATGTGCAACATGATCTCGACCGTGATCCCGCCCACACCCGCGCACTCGGCCGCCTCGGCGGGGCCCACTGTGCCCGGGAGCACGATCGCGTCGGCCCCGATCTCGCGGAAGAAGGCGACGTCGGCCGCGGTCTGCGCGCCGCACCCGATGCTCGCCGTGAGCGAGAGTTCCGGGAAGCGCCGGCGCAGGGTCGCGAGGACGCCCACGTCGTTGACGATGAGGGTGCGGATCCCGAGCGCGGTGAGGCCAGGGATGTCGGCGAGTATGGCCGCGCTCGGGCGGCTTCGGGATCGTGTTCAGGGCGAGCTGGAGCTCCGCGCCGCGCTCTGCCGCCCGCCGCACGGCGCGTCCGAGCTCGTCCCGGTCCAGCTCTCCGCGGGCGCCACCCCGGCTCCACCCCTTGAGACCGACGTAGACGGCGTCAGCTCCCGCTTCGAGGGCGGCATGGACGGCTTCGGGGCTTCCGGCGGGGCCAGCAGTATCGCCATCGCTAGCGGGTAGAATCCCGGAAAGCCCGCGCGAAGTCAAGGGGGCTGCCGCGCCTGCGGTTGCTCAATGGAGAAGACCTTGATAGACGGCGAACGCCGGCCTGACGTCGGCAGAAAGGACGGTCGTTTGGCCGGACCGATGCCCACGTGACAGGTCGCGAGCATGTGTGTTAGCCTCGTGCTGTGGTCAACATGGAGACCCTCGTTTCGCTGTGCAAGCGCCGGGGCTTCATCTTCCAGTCGAGCGAGATCTACGGCGGCACGGGCGCCTGTTGGGACTACGGGCCCGTCGGCGTCGAGCTGAAGCGCAACATCAAGGAGCTCTGGTGGCGGGACACCGTCTACTGCCGGCGTGACGTGGTAGGGCTGGACGCGGCCATCCTGATGCACCCGCGGGTCTGGAAGGCGAGCGGACACCTGGATCACTTCACCGATCCCATGGTGGACTGCCGCGAGTGCAAGCGGCGCTTCCGCGCCGATCAGGTCGACGACCAGCCCTGGACGCACTATTGCCCGGCCAAGAAGGACAGCAAGTTCGAGGTCAAGGCGGGCGAGGCTTGCGCCCACTGCGGGGCCCGACGGACCCGCTGCCCGCTGTGCGGAAGCGGCGAGCTCACCGAGCCGCGCCAGTTCAACCTGATGTTCAAGACGTTCATGGGTCCGGTCGAAGAGGACGCGGCCGTCACCTACCTCCGCCCGGAGACCGCGCAGGGCATCTTCGTGAACTTCGACAACGTGCTGCAGGCCATGCGGCGGAAGCTTCCGTTTGGAATTGCGCAGATCGGGAAGAGCTTCCGGAACGAGATCACCCCCGGCAACTTCATCTTCCGGACGCGCGAGTTCGAGCAGATGGAGATGGAGTTCTTCGTGAATCCCCAGGAGACGGTGGACGGGCGGCCCGCGGACGAGTACTGGCACCAGCAGTGGATCGACGAGCGCTTCGCCTGGTATCAGCGCTACGGGATCCGGCCGGAGAACCTACGCATCCGCGAGCACGGGAAGGACGAGCTGTCGCATTACTCGAAGCGGACGGTAGACATCGAGTACCGCTTCGCCATGGGGTGGAGCGAGCTAGAGGGGATCGCGAACCGCACCGACTTCGACCTCAAGCAGCACGGTGCCTTCAGCGGGAAGGCGCTGACGTACTTCGACGAGGAGCGCCGGACCCACGTGATCCCCTTCGTCATCGAGCCCTCGGCCGGAACAGACCGGAGCCTGCTCGCGTTCCTGACCGATGCCTATCATACCGAGGAGGTGCGGGGGGAGACGCGGGCCATCCTCCGCTTCCATCCCGAGGTGGCCCCGATCAAGGTCGCAGTGCTGCCGCTCCTGAAAAAACGAGAGGACATCGTGAAGCAGGCCCTGGCGATCCGTGACGATCTCGCCAGGCGCTGGTTCACGGTGTACGACGACAGCGCGGCGATCGGGCGACTCTACCGGCGCCAGGACGAGGTCGGAACGCCGTACTGTATCACGGTCGACGTCCAGGCCGTCGGCGATCCCGCGAAGGGCGAGGCGGGGGACGGGCGGGCGACCATCCGGGACCGGGACTCGATGGAGCAGATCCGGGTGCCCATCGCCGCGCTAGCGGGTGTGTGCACAGAGTTGCTCGGCGGCACCACGTGGCGCCGTGTCGCGGAGCGCTACCCGCCCCAGGCGGCGCCGGCTGGATAGACGGCCGGGGCGGCGGCTTCAATTTCCCTCGGCAGCCTACCTCGCGATCGGTGAACCGGGGCCCTGGGCGGCCACCGGTCCGCTCCCGACGGCACTCGGGCCGCGCGTCCAGCGGAGGTTCGGTTGCCGCGCCGCCAGGGTTTGATCCAATCGTCTGACCGGCGTGGTCAACGGCGCGGCTAGCACGGTCTCGGGGGCCGTCTCGGCCTCGCCCGCGATCTGGATCATCGCCTCGCAGAACCCGTCGATGGTCTCCTTGGACTCGGTCTCAGTCGGCTCGATCATCAGCGCCTCCTCGACGATGAGCGGGAAGTAGATCGAGGGAGCGTAGAAGCCGAGATCGAGCAGCCGCTTCGCGATGTCGGTGGCCGTGGCGCCCAGCCGCTTCTGACGCCGGGCCGAGAAAACGACCTCGTGCATGCAGTGCCCGGGGTACGGCAGGTCGTAGTGCCGCTCGAGCCGGGCCTTGACGTAGTTCGCGTTCAGGATCGCGTTCTCTGAGACCGCGCGGAGGCCGTCCGGGCCCATCGTGCGGATGTACGTGTACGCGCGGACCAGCATCCCGAAATTGCCCCAGAACGACTGAAGCTTCCCGATCGACTTCGGCCGTTTCCAATTGAGTCGGTAGCGGTCCCCGTCGCGGGTCGGCACCGGTACCGGCAAGAAAGGCGTGAGGTGCGTCTTGACCCCGACCGGTCCCGCGCCGGGCCCGCCGCCGCCGTGCGGCGTCGTGAAGGTCTTGTGGAGGTTCATGTGCACGACGTCGAAGCCGAGGTCCCCCGGCCGCGTGATCCCGAGGAGGGCGTTCAGATTCGCGCCGTCCATGTAGACCTGGGCGCCCTTGGCGTGGCACATCCCGGTGACCTCGAGGATCTTCGACTCGAAGAGTCCGAGCGTGTTCGGCACGGTGATCATGAACACGGCGACGTCCTCGTCGAGGTGGCGCTCGAGGTCGAGGAGGTCAACCTCCCCGTTGGCGTCCGATTTGAGCTGGATCGTCTGGTAGCCGGCGATCGTCGTCGACGCGGGATTCGTCCCGTGCGCCGAGTCCGGCACGAGGACCTTCTTTCGCGGACTCCCCTCGCGATCGAGGTGGAACGCCCGGATCAGCAGGACCCCGGTCAGCTCGCCCTGGGCCCCTGCCGCCGGCTGGAGCGACACGGCGTCCATGCCCACGATCTCCGCCAGCATGTCGCCCAGCTCGCCCATGAGCCGGAGGGCCCCCTGGGCCGCCTCCTCCGGGGTCAGGGGGTGAAGGCAGGCGAAGCCGGGGAGCCGGGCCATGTCCTCGTTGACCTTGGGATTGTACTTCATCGTGCACGAGCCGAGGGGGTAGAAGTGCGTGTCCACCCCGTAGTTCATCCGCGAGAGACGCGTGTAGTGGCGCACGACGTCGAACTCGCTCACCTCAGGCAGGTCCGCCGGGGGCGTCCGGAGGTGCCGGCCTGGCAGGAGCCGGGCGAGATCGGCCTCGGCCACGTCGGCCTCCGGGAGGGAGTGGCCGACGCGTCCCGGGACGGAGAGCTCGAAGATCAGCTTGTCGTACCCGTGCATGGTCCTCCCCGTCTCATGCCACCACCGAAGCGAGGGCCTCGGCGTACGCGTCGATCTCGGCCCGGGTGCGTCGCTCCGTCACCGCTACGAGGATCGCGTCCCGAAGCTGGCGGTCGAACTGCCCGAGCGCGACCCCGCCCAAGATGCGCTGCTTCCGCAGCGCCCGCAGGATGCGGTCCGGCGACTTCGGGAGCCGGAGGGCGAACTCCTTGAAGAAGGGCGCCCCGAAGCGCGGCTCGACCCCTGGCACGCGGCCGAGCGCCTCGGCCGCGTAGTGGGCCTTAGCCGTGGACAGGCCCGCGACCCTGCGGAGCCCCTCCTTGCCCATGAGGGCCAGGTAGACCGTCGCCGCGAGGGCGACGAGCGCGACGTTCGTGCAGATGTTCGAGGTGGCCTTCTCGCGGCGGATGTGCTGCTCGCGGGTCTGGAGGGTGAGGACGAAGCCCCGCCGACCGTCGTGGTCCACCGTCGCACCCACGAGTCGCCCCGGCATCCGGCGCACCAGCTCCTTCCGGCAGGAGAAGAGCCCGAGGTACGGCCCGCCGAACGTCAGGTGGTTGCCGAGCCCCTGGCCCTCGCCGACGACGATGTCGGCGCCGGCCTCGCCCGGCGGCCGCAGGACGGCCAGCGAGATCGGATCCACCGCCACGACGAGCAGGGCGCCGTGCTCGTGCGCGAGCGCAGCCGCCGCGTCCAGCTCCTCGAGCGCCCCGAAGAAGTTCGGGTACTGAACCATGACGCACGCCGTCTTGGCCGACACGCTCCGGCGCAGGGCGTCGAGGTCAGTCACCCCGTCCACCCACGGTACGGTCTTGATCGGGAGCCGCGGGCCGGCGCAGTACGTGGCTACCACACGCCGCGCCAGCGGTGAGACGGCGGCCGAGACGACGATCTGGTCGCGCTCGGTCACGCCGTGCGCCATCAGCGCCGCCTCGGCGAGCGCGGAGCCGCCGTCGTAGATCGAGGCGTTCGTCACGTCCATCCCGGTGAGCTCGCAGATCATCGTCTGGTATTCGAAGATGGTGCGCAGGGTGCCCTGGCTCGCCTCGGGCTGGTACGGGGTGTAGGCCGTGAAGAACTCCGAACGGAGCAGGAGATGGTTGATGACGCTCGGGACGTAGTGGTCGCAGGCCCCGGCGCCGAGGAACGACACGTAGCCGTCGGTGTGGGCGTTCTCGCCCGCGAGGGCGCGCAGGTGGGCGACGAGCTCGCCCTCCGCGAGCGCGGGCGGCAGCGCCAGCTCGCGACCCAGCCGCGCCTTGGACGGGATCCGCTCGAGCAGGGCCTCGACGTCCTCGACCCCGATGGTGCGCAGCATCTCCGCGCGCTGCGCCGGCGTGGTCCCGATGTACCGCATCACGTCGCCGTGCCGCATCAGTGCCCTCCGGCCCCACCCGCCGTCTTGAGGTATTCCTCGTTCTCGGCTGCGCTCATGAGGGCCTCGAACTCCTTAGGGTCCGCCATGGTGATGACGATCAGCCAGCCCGCCCCGTACGGGTCCTGGTTGACTTGCTCCGGCCGCTCGGTGAGGCCCTGGTTCACCTCCTTGGCTGGGCCGGATTATAGGTGACGCGCCTGGGCTGCGCAACGCCGCCTCCCGGTGCGGATCAGGCAGGCGGCGGGAGGAGACGCTTGGCGAGGAGGTCCTGGAACTCCGCCTCCAGCGCGGCGGCCACTCGTAGGGCCACCTCCTTGGCACCGCCGGGGCGCTCGAGATCCGGGCCCTGCCCCCACCCTTGCAGGTACGCGTCCGCCTCCGAGGCCCCGTCCCGCATGGCCACGGCGTCAATGAGATCCTGGAAGCGCTGAGAGAGCGGCACCCTCACGACCTGGTCGCCATCGAAAGCCTCGACCAGCGACGGGATCTCCTTCCAGTGGACGATCCGGTAACGCGCCACTCACGCCACCTCGGGCCGCACCCCGGCAGTCGGTCTCACACGGCCCATTCTATCGAAAGGAGGCCCTCGACCTTGACAAAGGTTGGCGAGCCCCGTAGCCTCGGTCTGACACAACCGAGGGGTTATCGAATCAAGGTCCGACCGGGCGCCGGTTGACGGCCCGCTCACGTGACGCGTGAGAGAAGCCGCGCGACATCCCGGCGGGGGGCGGGCAGGTGACAGCCCGCGTGCCCGCCCCCAAGAGAGGAAACAGCAAGATGATAGACGTCAAGACGGCGGACAGGGAACTGCAGACCTATATCCGCCCGCAGACCTTTCCGGTGGCGATTCGGATGTTGAAGCCCGGGGAAGAGATTCCGGAACGGGCCAAGCGCCCGGCGCGAGATTTCAAGAAGCTCAGCATGAGCTGCCAGGTCATCGACATGGCCCGCCGCTACGGCTGGACCATCGCGCTCACGCGCGAGGACCACATCTGCTCGCTTGGGATCACCGCCATCGGGTTCGACAAGCCGCTGCCGATCTACAACGTCGGCACGCTCTGCGAGGGCATGTACACGGAGACCAAGGAGGCGGGCCAGCGCTCCGAAGCCGCCATCGACAAGTTCGCGCCGGGCGAGTACGCTTGCCTCCTCGTCGCGCCGCTCGAGCGCGCCACCTTCGAGCCCCACGTGGTCTGCGTCTACGCCAACCCGGCCCAGGTGATGCGCCTGGTGCAAGCCGCGCTCTGGAAACGCGGTGGACGCCTGACCTCCTCCTTCGAGGGTCGCGTGGCCTGCGCGGACATCGTCGTCACGACCATGAAGACGGGCGAGCCGCAGATGATCCTCCCCTGCTCCGGCGACCGGATCTTCGGCCAGACTCAGGACCACGAGATGGCTTTCAGCATCCCGTGGGGCAGGATAGAGGAGATCATCGAGGGCCTGCGGGGCACCCACCAGGGCGGCATCCGCTACCCCATCACCCAGTTCATGGAGTACGAGGCCAAACTGCCCGCGCGCTACATGGAGGTCAACCGACTCTGGGACGTGGAGAAGGGCAAGGCGACCCTGACCAACCGCGACCGGGTCGTGGCGGCGTACAAGCGCTCGTTCACCGACCGCGTGCCGGTCTATCCCATCGTGGCTTCCTTCGCGGGCACGCTCGACGGGCTCAGCATCGAGGAGTACTGCACAAGCCCGACCAGGGCCATTAAGGCCATGATGAACTACTACGAGCGCTACCAGCCGGACGTGGTCCTGGCCTACAACGACCTCGCCAAGGAGGCGGAGGCCTTCGGGTGCGGGGTCAAGTACTCGGACTACGTGGTGCCGTCCATCGAGAGACACGTGTTGGAGGACAAGGGCCAGCTCGCCAAGCTCGAGATGCCCGACCCGTACAGGACGGCGCGGCTTCCGGGTTTCCTCGAGCAGTGCGAGGCCTTGGTCAAGGCTGCCCCGCCCAGTGCCATCGGCGCCGTCGCGGTCGGACCTTGGACGATTGCCATGCTCCTCCGTAACCCGGAGATGATGCTGCTCGACACGTTCGAGGACCCGCAATTCATCCACGCCCTGATGCGGCTCACGACGGATTTCTGCAAGCTCTGGGGGGATGCCATCGTCAAGACCAAGATCGGGCTCAGCTTCTCGGAGCCCACGGCGTCCATCAGCCTCATCTCACCGGACAACTACCGCGAGTTCATCGCGCCATATCACAAAGAGCTGGTGGACTACTTCAAGGCCAAGAAGGTGGGGGTGACGACTCACATCTGCGGGATCACGTATCCGATCTACGAGGACCTGATCGGCTGTGGGTTCATGACGGTGTCCTTCGACCTGGACCAGCAGTCGGACCCCAAGCTCCACGTGGACCAGCTCAAGCGCTTCATGGAGGTGTCCAAGGGCCGGGCCGTGGCTATCGGC
>Ga0137368_10008652_pt1 | contig 10469 bp, 10 predicted proteins | sample SagtaG_13_FD_104917 | JGI IMG/M metagenome (GOLD analysis project Ga0137368, IMG submission 104917) | Vadose zone soil microbial communities from Sagehorn Ranch, Mendocino, California, USA - Sage1_L_100_16 metaG | ecosystem: Environmental > Terrestrial > Soil > Vadose zone | place: USA...
CGTTCTGATTTTTCCCCTCATCACAATGCGCTTGTTTGCGGAGGAATTTAAGCTCGGCACGATCGAGCCGCTCATGACCGCGCCGGTGCGTGACTGGCAGGTGGTGCTCGCGAAATTTTTTGGTGCGCTGGCCTTTTATCTCGTCCTCTGGATCCCGACGCTGCTTTACTTTGCGATCTTTTTAAAACTGACGAACCAGCCGGCCGCTCATTCGGCTGGCGCATACTTCGGTTCGTATCTGATGCTTTTACTGCTGGGAATGTTTTATCTCTCGATTGGTTGCCTCACCTCGGTTCTGACCAGGAACCAGATCATCGCGGCGGTCGTTTCTTTCTGCGCAATTACATTGTTGTTCTTCCTTGGGCTCGTGCAATTCATTCTCCTTGACGTCAGCTCGGCAACCCGCGATTTGCTCGGCTACTTTTCCGCGATCGACCATATGGTGACTTTCTCGCGGGGTGTGATCGATACGCGGCCGATCGTCTTCTACCTGAGCATGACCATTGTAATGCTGACGCTCACATATCAGGCGTTCCAATCCCGCAAGTGGAGGCTCTAACAGATGGCTGAGGAGAAAAAACAGCCCGAGACGCGTTCGGGACAAAAAATCCGACGGATCAGGATTGGTTTCAATGTTCTGGCACAAATCGTTCTGATTTTGTTCATCGCTGTGATGGTGAATTCCATCGCTTTCAAACACTACGCGCGTTGGGATTTTTCCCGCGACCAAAAATACGGGCTCTCCGACAAGACGAAGCGTTTCCTCGACTCCATTAAAGGCAAGATGCGCGTCACGATTTTCTTTTCACCCAACACACCGATCACCACCGACGTGCAGAATTTGCTGACTGAATATCAATATGCGGCCAAGGGAAAGATCGACATCGAACGAATCGATCCCGAGCGCAATCTTTCCCGCGCGAAGGAGCTGTTCGACAAATACAAAGTTGTCAGCGACGAGAGCCTTTTAGTGTTCGATTACGAAGGGCGCAACAAGACGGTCAAGGCGTCTGAGATGGCTGAGATCGATCAAAGCGGGATGGCCTTCGGCGAAGGTCCGCGCGTCACCGCATTTAAAGGCGAGCAAGCTATCACAAGCGCAATGATGGACCTTGTCGAAGGCAAAAAGGGCACTCTTGGTTACGTGCTCGGTCACAAGGAACCGCCGCTTACCGGGGCCAGCACCATCTCCATCCTGAAGACATTCAGCGAGAACGAGAACATCAAGTTCCAGGAGCTGAATCTTTTCGATGTTGAAGCAATTCCGGCGGAATTGAAGACGATCGTGATTGTTGGGCCGCAATACGATTTTTCCGATCGCGAAATGAAATTGTTGCGCGGTTTCTGGGATAAGCAGGGAAGGATACTGCTGCTTCTCGATCCGGCAGCCAAGACGCCAAAGTTGGACGGATTTCTCAACGAACTGGGCGTAAAGAAGAACGACGATCGGCTGATGGTTTACTTGCGAACGGGAATCCAGGAAGTGGCGATGACGCGAGATGTGCAAGCGCATTTTCTACGCGGCAGTCCGATCACACAACGGCTGGCTGATGTCCAGGCGCTCTTTTTTGGCGGCACATCTTCGCTTACTGTTGAGCCCGACCGGGTGCGCGCCGCCAATGTCCGAATCGAGCCGCTGATTCAGGCTGAAAAAGGCTACTTCGCCGAAACGGATTATAATACAGACGATCAGGCAAAGCTGCAGGCCGACGCGCAGCGAAGTAGCAATGTACCACCGCTCACGATCGGCGCAGCGGTCGAAAAAGGCGGTAGTGCCGACCAGCGCGTGCAGGTGGATTCGTCGCGTCTCGTCGTCGTGAGCAATGCGACCTTCGTTCAAGACAATGCGGTCACACAAGATCAGCAAGCACTCGATTTTGTTTCTGGCGGCGTGAATTGGCTGCTCAGACGGGAAGAGTTAATCGGTATCGCGCCGAAGGTTTCAAAGCCGCTCATCTTCACTCTCAACGAAGACGCGTTGCGCAATTTGCGTTGGATCATTTTGATCTTCATGCCGTTGATTCCAGCGGTAATCGGGAGCGTAGTTTGGTGGCAACGCCGCGTTTGACTCACATAATGTTCTCGGACACCGGCCGCCTAGTGCACGTTGTAGGGCAAGCGGTCGCCGCGGCGACCTTGCCACGCAGAGTTGGCAATCCCAGCGGTCGCCCGGCAAGCTTATGAACTGGAAAACGACCGTTGTTTTAACCGCGATCGCGCTCAGTGTTTTCGTTTATTTGAGGTTTTTTGAGCTCAAACAACCGGGGACGGAAGAAGCCAGACGCCAGGCGCAAAATGTCGTCAATTTCGATCGAGACAAAATCGATGCCATCGTCATTCTTAATGGAGATGAGAAGATTGAATTGCGGCGCAGCGACAACCGATGGCACCTTGAAACACCAATCAAGGACCAGGCAGACAGTTCTCTCATCGACAATTTATTGTTGGATTTGGGGAACTGGCAGAAGGAGGGAACGATTTCAGCCAAAGAAATCGACGCCGACAAGAGCAAGCTCAGCGAATATGGTCTGAACAAGCCTAGACTGAGGCTCAAATTGCTAGGCCAGGATAAACCCCCGGCAATTTTATTCGGAAAAGACGCCGCCTTAGAAGGCAAGATGTATGTGCGCTTCGAGGACTCAAAGGAAACGTATCTCGCTGGACAATCGATCAAAAAAGAGATCGATAAAAAACCGGAGGAATTCCGCGACCGGAAACTAACGGGCCTCATCACCGTGCAGGTGTTGCGTGTCATTCTAAAAACAGCCGCTGGCGAAATTGAGCTGCAGAAGAAAGGCGATCACTGGGAAATTCTCAAGCCGCTGCGCGCACCAGGCGATGATCAAAAGATTGGCGATCTGATCGCTCAAGTTACTGCTTCTCGAATTCAGCAATTCGTGGCGGACGACCACGGAGATCTTCGTTCTTATGGATTGGCTGAGCCGCGCGGCGCAATCACGTTGTTTACTCAGGAGAATAAAGAGGGGCAGCTGCTCCAGATCGGCGGCGTGCCGGAGAAGGAAAAGGACCAAATCTATGTCCGATTCGCACCGCGCGGATTCGTTTACACCTTGCCGAAGAAGATCGAAGAGATCCTCAACACAAAACCAGACGATCTGCGCGATCGCCACCTGGTTCGAATCGACACAAACATTCTTGATCGGATCACGATCGATGCTCCGGGCAAAGACAAGACTGTCCTTGCCCGGAAAGATGAGAACTGGACAATCGCCAGCCGCAACAATGCGCCGGCGAATTCAGCCGAAGTCAGGCGTTTCATCGACACCCTGCAAAATGAGCGGGTGACAAAATTCGTCGAAGACGTCGCTTCAGATTTGCCCAAGTACGGCCTCGATAAACCACAACTGCAATTGATCTTCAGCTCATTTGCTTCGGAGAACACTTCCGAGACCAAAGCTGGGGAGGAGCCTTTTGCGACCGTCACATTTGGAAAGGTGGATGGCGATAATGTTTACGCACGCCTGGCGGATGACCCCTTCGTCGTGGCGGTTCGACGCAGCTTGCTCGACCAAATTCCCATTGATCCCTTGCAATGGCAGGAACTGTCGATCTTCAAGTTTAAGCCGGAGCAGATTCATCGCCTTAACATCAGCACAGACAAAGAGCTGGCGTTGGAGCGGGGCGAAAACAAACAATGGCGCTCGCCTAAAGGAAGTGGCCAGATCAATCAAAGTAGTGTGCAATCGCTGCTGAACGCGTTGTCGGGCTTGCGCGCGGTGCGCTGGGCCGGACCAACCGTCGCCCAGCAGGGCTTCGACAAGCCACAGCTTGCGATCACGTTTACGACTTCACCGGACGACAAAGTCTCGCACAAGCTGTTGGTTGGCAGTGCGGCTGGCAAGGGAACATGGTTCGCGCGCACGGAGGAACGCGAAGGCGCTTTCATCCTCCGCGACTCCGATCTGAACGCCTTGAAACTGCCGCTCGTAGGAGCGTCTTCTCCGTCCCCGAGTCCATCACCGAAGGAAACCGCATCGCCGGCTGCAAAACGGTAACTTTATGGCCGCCCCTGTGGACAGCGAGACGCGCAGTTAGTTAACGAGTCAGCGTCGCGCTTCGCACAGCGAAGCGACTACAGTGTATTAGCCTGCGCCGCCTTCCACCTGTTTGCGGGCAATCGGCCCGACGTATGGAATGTCCCAGCGCACGCCGGTAAACGCCTTCACCATTGCAATGATCCAGATTACAAGGAACCCGATATGGACGAGCGCGGCGACGATTGCCCAGAAAAATACCAGCACTCCACCGATTCCCGGAATAGCGCCGAAGACCGCGTGCACTATGGTTGAAACAATGTTAAAAAGCAGCCACGCGCAACCGAAGATGATCGATTGCATGGCATAAAAACGGACAAAGCCGTCGCGTTTTTCCAGAATGTAAAAAATGATGCCGCCGATTAGCGGAATGCAGGCGATGGCTGCGGCTACGTTCGAAGGCAAACCGGTCGACTGAGATGTCGCGCTCGTTTCGGGTCCTGGACCCGACGGAGGCGGTGGTGGTTGGCTCGGTTCAGTTGGGTCGGGCATGATCTACATACACAAACTTGGAAATGCTTTGTCAAGCAATCTTCCATCCTGAATTCGCTTCCACTTCCCCATTAAACCAATATTGTGACGCTTTAACCGAACAATTGCATGGCCAATAATTTCTCGCGCGCTTTCACGCTGATCTAATTGCTAGTCGTCATCGCAGTCATCGCCATTCTAATCGCGATCGCCTACCCGGCTTACACCGGTGTCCAGGAACGCGCGAGGGTCACCCAGGACATGAATAATCTCCGCCAACTCGGCCTCGCTATGCAGACTTACCTCAACGATAATGATGATGTTCTTCCGGTAATAAATGCTTCACCTGGGACTGGCACGACCGCAATTCCGGTCATTTATCCAAAGTACATTTCGACCAGAAAGGTTTTCCAATCGCCTTTCGACAGGCGGTCTGCTTCCGAAACAGACACCGCACCGGTTAGCTACGGCATCAATGCAAACATGTATCTCGCGGGAGGGCTAAATCGCAACATGGCAAGGGTTGTCTCTCCGGCGTCCACAATCCTGATGGCGCCCACATACATCGGAGGCACCGGAGACCCTAAAAACGCCGCATCATGGACGGGCATTGCCACGAACGTGCCGAATTTACCCGTAGGCGGTGCTGGCGAGGCAACTGGAACTCATAGCAATGGCACCCAAATCAACGCGCTTTTTTGCGACTCTCACGCCGAAAACATGAACTTCGGCCCGGCCACGGTTCTGGGCTCATTCAAAGACTTTAATTCAAACCCCCTCGGCAGGAAACATTGGGATCCAATGTTTTAGAAGTAGACGAGGTGTTACGCATGAGTGCGCGGGCTGACGGCAGCGACGTGGTCGTTGGCAGGCGTTTCTTGAAGGAGCTTGGGAAAAAATGTCAAGCAATTGGCCTGTTTGGCCAATGCGCCATCGTTTCGGACGCAAATGTCGCTCCGCAATATGCTGACATCGTAAAACAAAGTTTAACGGCGGCGGGGTTCCGGCCGATGCTCATCACGATCCCGGCAGGCGAGAAATCGAAGACTCTCGAGCAAGCCGGCGCGATTTGTGATCGGATGATTGCAGCCGGGCTGGATCGGCAATCGTTCGTCATTGGTCTGGGCGGCGGCATGATTGGCGATATTTCCGGATTCGTCGCAGCCATTTATCATCGCGGCATCCCGCATGTCCAAATTCCTACGACGCTGCTTGCGATGGTCGATAGCTCGATCGGCGGTAAGACCGGGGTCAACACGGCTGACGGAAAAAACCTGATCGGCGCGTTTCACCATCCGTCGTTGGTGATCGATGACGTAGAGGTTTTAAAGACCCTGCCGCCTCGCGAATTCAATCAGGGGTTCGCTGAGATTATTAAGCATGCCATTATCGCCGACGCGGAAATGTTCGGGGGATTAAACAATACCCAGGTAAACGACGCGCTTGCCCTGCAATCACTGATCAAGCGCAATATCGAGATAAAATCGAAAATCGTGGCCAAAGACGAGCGCGATCAGACCGGCGAACGTGCGGTTCTCAATTTCGGTCATACGATCGGCCACGCGATTGAGCGCGCTGGAGATTACGGCAAATTTCTGCACGGCGAAGCAGTCAGCCTCGGAGTCGTCGCAGCCTGCGCTATCTCAATTAAAAAGGCGGGGCTTTCACCAGGTCAGCGCGATACGATCGTTGATCTTCTGCGGCAATTCAATTTGCCGACGCAATTGCCGAAAGCCTTTCGACGTGAAAAAATCATCGATGCACTGAAGTTCGACAAGAAATTCGAAGGCGGAAACGTTCGGTTTGTCCTGACACCACGGATTGGCGCTGCCCACTTAACGAACGATGTCACCCTCGAGGATATTCGGGAAGCGATTCATGAACTGTAGCCGCGTCTCTGTGAGACGCGTGGCGCGCGCGTTCCAAACATCTCACCGCCGCGCTTCGCACAGCGAAGCGGCTACAGCGGGCGATTGAGATCAATCGCCCCTACCCCGCGCTTTCGAATAATACTCAGTCAATCCATTTGCCACGCTGTCGGCGTATTCGCGGAAAATGCTTTTGCGCTCCACGCCGTTGACGTTACGCATTCCTTCGTAATCGCCCGCCTGAATACGCGCGAAGGCGTCGTTGCTGTTCATTACGTACGGCTCGCAGTAAACAACCGGACACCGGTAAATCCGTGTCGCCAGCAAATTACGCGCATAAACATAACCGCTCGTGCCGACTTTGGTCGTCGTCAGCGTTGTTGGATATTGGTAGGGCGGCAATTGCATTTGCTTCGCCATGTTTGTCGCAACCATGTCGGCGAGGGGCAATTCTTCATCGTAGGCGCGACTCAAAAGGCGCCGGATCATCTCGAAGCGTTCGTCGTCAAATTCGAGCTCGTCCTGTAGATACGAACCATTCACGAGCAGATGAAGATGATTCGTGTCGATTAACATCGGGTTGTTCGGATCACCCCATCCTTCAGCATTGAAATGCAAGCAAAGCACCAGATCAGGATGCAAATTAAAGTTAACAAGCGCCGCTCGCCGTCGAATCTCGCTGTAACGGTAGAATAAGATTTCGCTTTGCCAGCGAATCGTTTGCGCTTTCTCGGGATCATTTGAATCGAGAACATCGACCCCCGAAGGATTTCGGGGCACACCGCTCTTAATCAGAATTTTCCTGGCGAGCTCCTGGAAATCGTCCGGACGTTTTGCCGTGACCGGTTCGTTACCGCTTCGGACAAAGAAAACTTTAGCGCCCAATTCTCGTAATCGCGGCGCAAGCAGGCGCGCTACGCGCAAAGTTAAATCGCCCTCCTGCACGGGCGCGCTGTTTCCGACCTGGAACCAACGCTCCTCCATCTTTGCCCATTTCCCGCCAAGGTGGCCGGGGTCGAGCGCAATCCGCAAACCTGAAAGCGGCTTGTCCGGCTTTGCCGGTGGAAGAGACTCGGCCGGTCGCCAAAGCCGCGGCACCGGTTTGCGTGAGGTGTCGTTTTCGGCAAACCGCAACGTGAAAAACGTCTGCGCCTCCCGATTCATCAGAATCCGCGCGCTTTTCTCGTCTATTTCGAACAAATCCGGAGCGAATCCGTGGGTGCAATAAACGTCCTGGATTAATCGGGTAAACTCATCGTGGATGATCGTTTCCTGATAGTGTTCGAGTACCTTCCAGTGTGGATGCGTACCGAGGATGCTGATGTTGTCGGCCGCTTGAAGAGCAGGCGAAAAGAGCAACAGCAGAAATGACGAATGACGAATTAATGACAAATGATAAAGGACGAAACATGAAGCGGTCCGATGGTCGCGCGACAGACATTCGCCATTCGGGCTTCGACATTCCTTCGTCATTCGTCATTCGAGCTTCGTCATTGTCTGGTCACTCGTCATTCGGATTTCGTCATTCTCTAACATCGATGATTGGATTTCGCGCTCTTAAATACCACTGGCCTGGGATGACAACCGGTTTTGTCGTGGCTACTGTCGCGGAATGCTAACGGTCCTTTTTCTGGGCGACGTCGTAGGTGAGCCAGGGCGCAAAGCCGTCGTCGCCCGGTTGCCTGAGCTGAAGGAAAAGCATGCATTGGATTTCGTCGTCGTTAACGGCGAGAACGCAGCCGGCGGTCGAGGTATAACGGGAAAGATCACGATCGACCTCTTGCGAGCAGGCGTGTCAGTTGTAACGACTGGTGATCATATTTGGGACCAAAAAGATATTGTCTCATTCCTCGCTCTGGAACCACGTCTGCTACGCCCGCTGAATTACCCTGATGGAGCGCCGGGCAGCGGATCGATCGTTCTGGAAACCGCCAAAGGGAAGATCGGAGTGATCAATGTGCAGGCGCGCACATTCATGCAGCCGATTTTGGAAAATCCATTTCGCGCGCTCGAACCAGCCGTGAGGAAGATGCGCCAGGAAACCCTAAACATTATCGTGGATGCGCACGGAGAGACCACCAGCGAGAAAATCGCACTCGGACGATTTCTCGACGGCAAAGTATCAGCTGTGATCGGGACGCACACCCATGTTCAGACAGCGGACGAACAAATCTTTCCCGGTGGCACTGCATTTTTGTGCGATGCGGGAATGTGCGGTCCGGTCGATTCGATCCTCGGGCGCGCCATTGAACCGGTTATGAACCGGTTCGTTTCAAATCTTCCTGCATCATTTCCTGTGGCCTCTGGCAAAGTCCGGCTAAGGGGCGCATTGATCGAGATTGACGAGACGACCGGCCGCGCCCTACGGATCACACGAGTGGATGAGCCTGGACCCAGTGAGCCCACCTCACCCGGGGCTGAGGCAAAGACCGACATCGAGCAGGCGCCTTCTCCCGACCAAACGTAAAGAGTTGCGCTTGCGACCAGCTATTCTTTGCCTGAGTTTCGAATTCTTTAAAAGAGGTTAACGTCCAAACAGAAATCATGAAAAAATCTTTTGCCTTTACTCTCATCACTGCTCTGGCGCTCTGCGCTTCACAGGTGTGCCAGGGACAAGCGAACAAAAACGTCAAGGAAGCAAACAAGCTCGCTCGGGAAGGCGCGGAGGCCGCGAAGAATCAGGACTGGGACAAAGCCGTTGAACTACTTCGCAAAGCCACCGCTCTCGACCACAAGTACACGGATGAACTCGCGGCTGTTTATCAACGACGTGGATACGCAGACGCCAGCGAACAGAAGTACCAAGATGCCATCACTGAATATGGCGAAGCGCTTAGATTGACTCCGCAAGATGTGCGCATCTACGAACAACGCGCGGCAGTGGAAATGAAACTAAATGATTATGATAAAGCACTCGCCGACTACTCCGAGGCCATTAAGCTCAAACCCGATGAAGTCCGTTATTACAACTACCGCGCCTATATTTATGAGTTAAAGAACGACTTGAAGAATTCGATGGTGGATACCGAGAAAGTTTTGACGCTGGATCCCAACAAACAGGAAGCAAAAGCGCGGAAGCAGCGATTAGAGCAGAAGCTTGCTGCAAGCGCGCCACTAACGCCGCCACCGGCTAGGTCGCCGAAAGCGTCGCCAGCAGCCGCAAGGACGCCCTGAATTGAATTAGTGAGTTGCACACGCATTCAATGCTCGCGTCTGCGGAAGGTGGATCGGCTTCTCCGAAGACGATGCTAAACCAATCGCCGAAGGCGCAAGATGATGTTCGCGATGCGTCCCGGCCATTCCAAAATCAGGCGGCAAAGCCGCATTGGCTTTGGCAACGCGTTGAGGACAACGCGTTCCACCTTCGCATTTGCGAAACGTGGCGCGACCGCTCGAGATTAGCTGCTGTTCGGCGAGACAGCTGGTTCACCTTCCTCGGCTGTGTTCGGCGGCGAAGCGAATCGCCTTTTCCGGCGATTTGCCGGCAAGGGTGAGAGCGTCATTGTCACGTTCCGGCCGGTGATCTTCGGTTCCATTTCCACTTGAGCCATGCTGGAGAGATCGTCGCGCACTTTTTCCATCAGCTGCATGCCAAGTTCCTGGTGTGCCATTTCCCGGCCGCGAAATTGCAGCTGGACCCGGACCTTATTTCCTCGATCGAGGAATTCTTCGCCATGACGGATTTTCGTCAGATAATCGTGGTCGTCGATATTAACGCGAAACTTGAGCTCTTTCAGCTTCGCGCCTGCTGGTCTCTTGTCCCTCTCATGCTTGGAAATATCGTATCGGAATTTTCCGAGCGCGCCGATTTTGCAAACCGGCGGTTTCGCCGTGGGCGCAATCTAGACCAGATCATGGCCAATGCCATGGGCTCTGCGCAAGGCGTCCGACAATTTCAGGACGCCGAGCTGTTCGCCTGTGCCCCCTAAAATGGCCCGGACTTCGCGGGCGCGAATCCAGCCGTTTACACGAAATTGTTGTTGCAGATTAAATCAAGCTCCTGACCGGCGGAACGGGAGTGCGCCGCAACGCCGCATTTTTCTTTGTCGCATCCTTTCGACCTTCACTCGTGTGA
>Ga0137368_10008658_pt1 | contig 10466 bp, 17 predicted proteins | sample SagtaG_13_FD_104917 | JGI IMG/M metagenome (GOLD analysis project Ga0137368, IMG submission 104917) | Vadose zone soil microbial communities from Sagehorn Ranch, Mendocino, California, USA - Sage1_L_100_16 metaG | ecosystem: Environmental > Terrestrial > Soil > Vadose zone | place: USA...
AGCTCGCGGTCGCCTCAAGCTGGAGGGCACGTTCGCAGATGGCGGGTACGACGGGATGGTGACACGCTGCTACCATTCTGGGACGCGGCAGAGCGTGCGCGTGTACGAGCGCGGAGTTCTCAAGAGCGGTCAGTACTGGTCGCCGAGCGGATCAGAAGCATCTCCTGCCGCCGCCACGCGGGAGGCAGAATTTGAGCACAAGCAGGACATGAGCTACTTGAGTACCTTGGAGGACATGGTGGCGCGCTCACTGGCGCAGGCTCGCCGTGAAGTTAGAAAGTGATATGACGCCGCCGAACAAAACAAACCGGATGCAGCGGACCCCTCGCCGTGGTTCCAAGCCGGGCGTCACTGGCGCAGGGTCGGTGATCCGGGTCGTTAGGCGACCTCGCGCATCGTGAAACCAATCAACTTCTCCCTGATAATTGCCTTAGCAATGACATCGGCTGGTTGCGGTGGGGTGGCCGATCACCTTGCCACGCACCGTTTAAATCTTCAGTTGCTTCGCCATGGCCAGCCCATTGGTGGCACACCGATCCGTGTCGCTATTCGCCCTTATAGCGATGTGCCATTCAGTCAGCCGCAGATTGTCGCCACTGATCCAGAAGGCCATGCCTCTGTCGGGTTTAGAGCGCGCTGGAGCAGCGCATTTGTCATTATCCCGCCGATCGGGAATGTGCCATGGCGAGCACCCAAGCCTCACTTTCTCGTCACCGCAGCGGAAGGCGAGTTCACCGTTGCACCGTCGAACACAGATTGCGAGTATCGATGGCGTGCGCATGGTTGGCAGACTGCGGCCACCATTTCGTTGCCTTGAACTACGCGGATGATTCCCGCTCGAACTCCGCCACGGCCATCAGAACCCCCAGTTGCAGCCGGCCGGCCGGGTTGTCGTTGCTTGTGTCGATCCCTTGATTCGTGCAGACGAGCGCGACGCCATGCGCGGCCAACTCCGCCACCAGTTGGGCCAGATGCGGCAGGCTGCGGTCAAGCCGGTCCAGCTTGAAGCAGACAACCACGTCAAGACGCCGCCGCCGAACGTCGGCCATGAGCCGGCCGAGGCCCTGCCGGGTGAACCGGGGCGCCTTCGATGGCCGGCGCCGTGACGCCGTCGCACTGCGCGACGTTGAACACGGAATAGTAAAGGAGCATCGGCACGCGCCGTTTGCCCGTCGGTTCGCTCCGGTCGTCCACGTCCAGCCATTTCCAGAACACGACCGGGCAGGTGTGTTTGCCCCGGCGGACGTTGCCGCCCAATTCTTGAGCCTGCTTGAACGTGGTCCAGAAGGGTGACTGATACGCCAGTGCGTGACGCAGGAACACGTTGACGCCCCTATACGAGCCAACTGCCATCGCGTCGCTCATCTGCGCCATCCGCCGTAGACCCTGAATCAGGTCAGGAGTATGCTCGCCAAACGACAAAACCTGCCGTGCTGTGTTGAACCAGCTCGGTGGTCTGCAAGTGCCGGAGTCGTCAGACGGACACGCTAGCAAGGAATCCGTTTAATGCGCCGACCATATCCACGGGTAGCGCCCCGGACCCCCGGATTTCGCGCGGCGCTGGTGGCTGGGACTCCCGCGTTGAGAGAGCAGCGAAGCCTTTGATCGACAATCTGGAAAGCAAGTGTAACCTTCTTCGCATCCGTCTGGAATGGCGGCTAATCGGCAGGATAATCAATCCGGTTAGACCCGATGTCCTGGCGTCCTGGCGAACTCATCAACCAGCCGTACCAACTAAGAGGAAAACCTAATATGCAAGGCGAAAAAATCGGCGAAGAATCCGGGAAGGTGACGTTGCGGAGAGTACTACCGAATCCGGGTGGCAGCCCGAAGATGGAAATTTCCGTGCAGACGAACTTGACGTTGCTCGGAGTTAAAGCAACCAATACGGTCACCTACTGGTCAGTAGTCCGGCCCGATGGGACTTTGTATGGCGAAGGCGAGGGTATCGTCATGGGCAAGGAGGGAGATTTGGCCACGTTCATAGGCCAAGGTGTCGGCACTATCAAAAAAGACGGCGCCGTTAGTTATCGCGGCGCCGTGTACTATCAGAGTTCGTCCCCCAAATGGTCACGGCTGAACAGCGTTGCCGCGATCTTCGAGCACGAGGTCGACACCGAGGGGAACGTCCGCTCACAATTGTGGGAATGGAAGTAGCACGCGGCCCAAACGAAAAAAGATAGCATTGACCGGAGCGCGGGCTTCAATTTCATGCTGGAGTCCCGCTTTGAGAGAGAAGCCAACTCCGAGGCATCTCAATTCCGCGCAACGGGACCGCGCCGTGGGTTTCGTAACGACCCCGACAGTGGAAGACTTTAGCTCGAAGCGTTTGATCGACAATCTGGCGAGCAAGTGTATGCTGTGTCACGATGATTCCCAAACGTCCCCTAGAATTCGTTTATGTTCCTCGAATGTGGCCTGCGTTTGCGATTGCCAGCGGCGTGGCTGCTATCGTGTGGGCTCTCGCTCTCCTTGTCGGACATCCCAAAGCTTTCGTCGTTTTTGCCGGCATCGGGTTTTGCGCAGGACTCGTTCTTATCGTGCTCGCCTGGCGTCGAAAAGTTGGGTTCATACCACTGGCTTTGCCATCACCCAATTTGTCGCTTGCACTGTTCAGAGCAGGCATGGGGTCGTGCTGGGGCGCACTCTTGTTGATGTTCCTTTTGTCACTTTTGTCGAGATGACACCTGACCAGTGCGCTCCGGCGCCGTCCCGCTGGGCAGCCGAACGGTTCGGTGCGGTTCGTGAGCTCCCATTGCTGCCGACACGCGCGGTCGGCGACGGTCGCTATATTGGGTCGTTAGGCGGCGTCGCGCACCAAGCTTGGCAGCCCACTGAGTAACCATCAAACAGGAGAAAAACATGAAAATCGTGATCATTGGCGGCAGCGGACTCATCGGAAAAATACTCGTGAACAACCTTCGTCAGCGTGGCCATGAGGTCGTGCCAGCGTCACCCTCCTCGGGCGTCAACAACCTCACTGGCGAGGGACTGGCTCATGCGCTTGCCGGCGCCCAGGTGGTCGTTGACGTGGCGAACTCCCCTTCGTTCGAGGACACGGCCGTTTTGAAGTTCTTCGAGACGTCAGGTCGCAACCTGCTGGCCGCGGAAGCGGCCGCCGGCGTGGGACATCACGTTGCGCTGTCGGTTGTCGGCACCGATCGCCTGCTGGCGAGTGGTTACTTCCGCGCGAAGATGGCCCAAGAAAACCTGATCAAGGCCTCCCCCGTCCCCTATACGATTGTCCGCGCAACACAGTTCTTCGAGTTCGTGGGCAGCATCGCCCAATCGGCCACCGAAGGACAAACGGTTCGGTTGTCACCGGCCCTTATGCAGCCCATTGTGTCCGAAGACGTCGCTGATGCCCTGGCCGACATAGCCGTCGGGAAACCGGTGAACGGCACGGTCGAGTTGGCCGGTCCAGAACCGATACGTCTCGACGAACTCGTCCGGCGATTCTTGATCGCAAACCGAGACGCACGGAAGGTGACCACAGACGTCCACGCACTCTACTTCGGCACAGAGCTGAACGATCAAAGCCTCACCCCCGGCAATAACCCGCGTCTCGGCCCGACGCGTTTCGAGGACTGGCTCAGCCGCCCCACACCCCAGAGGTAAGGTCACATCGCAGACCTGAGCCGAGCAGGCGAGAGTTTCAGTATCACGAGTATGCCGCCTAAGTGCGCTGCAGCGGCGGCTATGTCGGCACGTTGCGGCAGAAGGGAATTATCAAATGAGAAAAAGGGCTAACAAAATCGGTCGAGCGAACCGCTGCCCCGCTTTTCCGCTCGACGCTGGTCGGGAATTCCGGCGCGCTGTTCCAGTTCAGCCGGCTCTGTCGACGGGCCGTAGCGGAAGTTAAGCGGCTCGGTCCGACCAGAATCGTCGTGCAGGCAAAACAGGCCATAGCCTGGGTGAAGAAATGTGGAATCGCTGTCGAGTCGGCGCGCGCCGGTGTTCCCAGTCTTGCTCACGTGGTTGCAGGCGCACCGATCGGGGGCAGTTGGTGGGCGCATCCAAAAGGTGAGGAAATATTCCTGCTCTCACGAGTGATTCGTCGATCGCCGGACATTTTGGTGTGCCGGCTGGTGGATGGGAAAATTACCTACATTCATCGGCGGTTGTGGCCCGCCCTCGTTTCATTGGCAGGACGATTTCCCAAGCAGAGGCTTTCGGCCTTGAACGAAGTGCACACGCCTGCGGGCAAGCACAAGCTCTTGGTCACTCCATTTCCCGATTGGGTTCCCAACGACGTCCTGCAAGGCGCGAAGAAACTCACCGAGAAAGAGGCCGCTTCACAATTGGCGCTCGTTCTGCCACCCTGAAGACTATCGTGGATCTGGGCGGAGCGACAGGCAATCTCCTGACCACAATTCTTGGCAGCAATCCCGGATCCAGCGGCATTCTCTATGATCTGCCGCATGTCGTTCGCGATGCGCCTGCGCTGATTAAGGCGCGCGGCCTGGCGGATCGAGTCACGATCGAGGCGGGAAGTTTTTTTGAACGGGTCCCCGGCGGCGCCGATGCCTATCTGCTTTCGCACATCATTCATGATTGGACGGAGGACCAGTGTCTGACGATTCTCGGCCATTGTCGGCGCGCGATGAATCCTGCCAGCCGGTTGCTGATCATCGAGATGGTTCTTCCGGACGGCAATACGCCGCACCCTGGCAAGCTGCTCGACCTGATAATGCTGGTTGGACCGGGAGGGCGAGAGCGGACAGAACAGGAATACGACAGGCTGCTTGGCAAGGCGGGTCTGCGACTCACACGGGTTGTTCCCACAGTTCTTGCGCGACGAGTTGTGTGTGGAGCGAACCACGGGCAGCGATGAACGTCAGGGTAAATTCGAGGCCGTCTTGGCCGTACCCGTGGGCGCTCCGTTCCGGCGTGAATCATCGACGGCGTGCTACAGTTCGATTTACGAGGTGAGAGTTTATGTCGTTCAACCTGGTGATACTGTCGCCAAGATTTTGGAGCGCTTTAACCTGGCTCAGGAACAGCTTGTGGCACTCCATCCCGGCGCATATTTTCTATACTTGAAGGTTGGCCAGAGGCTTATTGTTTATGACCAGTCGAGTCAGGGAGAGTTGCGATTGTGTGCCGCTTAACGAAGTGAGCTCCTGCGCCCGTGCCGCTCGGCTGTCGAACGGTTCAGAGCCGGAGCGCCTCGCCGGCGTCGGTCGTCGAGATTGATCATTGGCATACGTCTGCGCCGTGAAACATGAATGAGATGAGATACACATGAAATGCGAACACGATAAGGCACACGACAAGCTTTCGTTCGCCACCCTGAAGCATCTGGCCGGAGTGCTCGACGACGCGCTCAAGCAGGCCGGCATCAAGAGCGCGTCCAAGCGCGAGAGTATTTGCGGGTCATTCATCTTTCAGTCCTCTTACTTCCTCGACAATCGTTGGGTAGAGTTTGGCAAGCGACGCTACCGAGTCGGTCTTTGCTTCCAGGAGTTCATCAAGGACGCGTTTGCCCCAACGAAGGCACTCATCACGGATTACGCCGAAGGCGAGATGTTGCATGAGGCGGCTCTCGGTATTTCCGAGTCACACTTCACAAAGGACGACAGCGTTGTTCCGAGCTTTCAGCAGGTTGGTGAGGTGTACGAGAAGAAGTGAGCATGACCGTGCCGCCTGACGCGCTCCATCGAACCGCCACCCCGCTGGACAGTCGAACTGTTGCGGCCGGAGGGCGTCGCCGTCGCGCGTCGCTGATTTTGGTCGTTTGTTGCCACCTCGCATGCTATGCTCACATTCGCGGTCCGCTCAAATGAAAATCGCCATCATCGTCATCTTCGTGCTCGTCGTTGCGGTCATCGCTTTCATCATCATCGCGCGTCGCGGTTTGGCGAGGATGCAACACTACCGGTTCGCTCACCACGTTTTGCCCACGCAGCTTTTCGCCGACCCGGCTTCAGTGGCAATTCGGCAGTCCCGGAGGGGCGGCCATCGGCGAGCCGATCGTTGCGCGTTGCTACGCCCGCCCTATGAGCGAGAGCCAAATAACTCAATTGAAAGAACCCACCGCATGCTCGACACGCACACATCACACAGACCACTACTCGGCTGGATGGTATCCTGCTTTGGCATCCCCGTCGCCCACCTCTGACAGCGTAACGCCGGATGACCGCACCTCAACAGTTCCTGGAGTCGTTCTTGCAGGAAAAAGCTGCGGCGTACGCAGAAGCGAGTGTGCGTCTGGCGGCAGTCCACACGAAGTATTTCGGCGAGCCGCTGTTGAAGCATGCTCGCGATTTCTTGCCGCGTGACAGCGCGGCCGCAGTCTTTGAAGATGTGACGCAGGCTCAGACTGGTGGCTCGTCCATAGCCATCACACGCGAACATTTCGCGAGTGGTGATATCCGCACGCGATACCATTTGGCTGCGGTTGGCGCGAGTTGGAAGATCATCGGCATAGATCGGGAGTGTTTCCTGTGTCGTGGCACAGGTCGGTGGGAGACGAAGCGTTGCCAAAAATGCGATGGAGAGGGATGGTATGACCCCAGAAAACATGCGGCCTAACGATGGCGCTCATCTAACCGTCGCCTCGCCAGGCAGTCGCACGGTTCAGGAGAATTTCAACGCGACGGTTGCAGTCGCCGGGCGTCCGCGGCGGCGGTCGCTATTGGGCGTTGACTGAAAGGGACGCCCCGTTCGAATCGCTGGTTCACATGACGCGCGAAGAACGGATCGCAAAAGCGGTGGAGCATGAGCTAAGAGTGAAATACGAACGTCATCCGCGGTTGGCTCCCGTGTGCTGACCTCGTTGGGCGTTATCACGCGCCACCCCACATGGAGGCTCACAAACGCAAGGACTATGAGATCAGCTACGACCAGGTAGCTGACGAATACGTTCGCCGCATTTTCGGGGAATTGCTGCACAAGCCGCTCGACCGACAGTTACTCGACCGATTTGCGGCGAGCGTGCGTGAGGTCGGCCCGGCGTGCGACGTGGGTTGCGGTCCCGGTCATGTTGCTCGTTACTTGCACCGGCATGGCGTTCAGGTCTGTGGCGTTGACTTGTCTCTGGCGATGGTGGAGCAAGCGCGTCGCTTGACTCCGGGCGTTGAGTTCCGACAGGGCGACCTGATGGCGTTGGACGCACCCGACGAAGCGTGGGCAGGCATCGCAGCCTTTTACTCCATCATCCACATACCTCGCGATGACATGGCGCGGGCGCTGGGCGAGCTTCGGAGAGTTTTGCGACCGAGCGGGATATTGCTGCTGGCTTTCCACATCGGCGACGGCGCCATTCATCTGGATGAGTGGTGGGGTCGGAGAGTCTGCGTTGATTTCTTCCTTTTCCGTTCTGACGAGGTGGCAGGCTACCTCCGTGCGACAGGATTCGAGATCGAGGAGATTATCGAGCGGGAGCCGTATCCGGATATTGAGCACCCGAGCCGACGGGCTTACATTTTCGCCCGACGACCAAAGACGAGTGCGTGAAGATGCCGCCTAACACACCGTCGTTCTGCCAACGACCGGGTGCCGGATTCAGTTGTTTTCAGATGACGGCGCAAAGCGCATAGCCATCGGCAAAAACACGTAGAGCAGATGGGGTATTGACCTACCCGCGTTCTCGGGTGAACACCCCATTTTCAGCGAGCGCGGACTTCACAATGTTGACCTCTCTGAATTATTTATGATCGCAACTGACGCGGAGGAAACGATATTTGGCACTCGCGGGATGCTGGAGGGCAGGAACACAGAATTGCGAACGCTCTACGAGGACGCGGACGATTTTTTTGTGTATATGCATGGCTATGCACCGAACATTCCGCGCACGGGAGGCCTGACCTTGAACTCGGCCATAAATCAGTTGTTCGTCTTCCTCGATGCACTGGCCGAAAATGAACGTGATCTAACAGCCAGACATTGGTTGCGCCTGTCGTGGAAGGAGGTCATTGAGGCCAAAGTGGCATTCGAGAAGAAGGATGACGGAGAAGGTCGAAAACGGCTGGAGAACGGAGAGGTCTATCTGACGAACGCCCAGGAGAAAAAACCAATGACGCTCCCGTTGACCGTTACACAATCATAGGCGGTAGATAGCAGATTTGTTTAATCTGTGGGCCGCGAGAAGGCCGAAGTTCGTTGCCGAAGAGCGTGTACCGACCGCTAAACACACAGCGCCAATCTCTCAAGCGTTACGGTTTCAGGTTGCCTGGCCGTTTGTTCATTTTCGCATTCGGAGGCATTTGGGTGTTCTGTCGATTTTCGTACTGCAGTCTGTGCATCGCATCCGGTATCTTCCCGGCATGAAATCTCAAGTCCGTTCACCGGATTCGCGCCCTCGCTCTTCCCTGATTTGCCTGTTGATCGGCCTGAACCTGATGGCGTCCGACTGGCCTCAATGGCACGGGCCTACCCGCGACGGCCGCATTCCTGACAACGCACCGCTTCCTGCTTCGCTGCCGAAGGATCTGAAAGCGCGGTGGAAAATCCCGGTCGGCGGCGGCCATTCGTCGCCCGTCGTCGCCGACGGCAAACTGGTTTACCTCGACGAGGACGGCACGAATGAAGTAGCCCACCTGCTCGACGCGAAAACCGGGCAGGAGCTCTGGCACGAGACATTTGCCGACCGCTACGAGGACGAGTGGGGCGCGGGGCCGCGCAGCACGCCGACCATCGACGGCGACCGCGTGTACGTGCAGTCCTGCAACGGGGAGTTCCGCTGCCTGGCTCGCGCCGACGGAAAAACGATTTGGGGCGTTAGTTTCGAAAAGGATTTTGGCGTGAAGTTTCTCGGTTCCAAAGCCAACGAAGGCACAGCCTCCCGGCGCGGCAACAACGGTTCGAGTGTTGTGGATGGCGGTGCCGTGGTTGTGCCCGTCGGCTGCGCCGGAGGCGCGTCGCTGGTCTGCTTTGACAAGCGGGACGGTAAAGTCCTCTGGAAGGCCGGCGAGGACGAGGCCGCGTATTCATCGCCGGTCGTGGCGACTCTTGCCGGCGTGAAACAGGTCGTTTACCTCTCGGCCGATTCGTTGATGGGCGTCGAGCGCGCCGACGGCAAGGTGCTCTGGCGCCAGCCGTTGACGACAAATGCCAAACGGCACGCCTGCACGCCGGTCGTCCTGGGAGATACGGTGACAGTCAACTCGCACACCTTTGGCACCCTCTGTTTCCGAATTGTCAAGGACGGCACCAATCTTAAAGCGGTGGAAGCCTGGAGAAATAACGAACTGAAAACGAACCTCGCTACTGCCGGCCTCGTCGAGGACCATCTCTACAATCAGGGCCCAAACAAGGATTACGTTTGTTTCAGCGCCAAGACTGGCGAGCGGAAGTGGGCCCAGGACGGTTTCGGCCTCGGCAAAAAGGACTATTCCTCCACGATCGTCGCGGGGAAAAATCTGCTCGTGCTGACGGAAGATGGCACGTTGCTGCTGCTCGCGGCGAGGCCGGCGAAATACACCGAACTGGGGCGCTTGCAGGTATGCGGCAACACCTGGAGCTTTCCCGCTTACGCGGACGGCAAGCTCTACGTCCGCGATGGCCGCCAACTGGCCTGCTACGATTTGCTGGCGGCGAACTGACGCGCCGGCACTACGAGCATCGCCGCGAGCGCTGGCACTTGAACTCCGCGAGCGCGTGAATGCCCATGAATCCGTGGACTCAATCGACGAACGACCGATGAAGAAGCGACCGGCGGGCAAAGGCTTCGTGTTCGGACTTCTGTCGGGCCTGGTTTTCGTTGGGTACAAGCTCTTCAAATACTCCGGTGGCGGCCGCCGGGACGACTTGCCGATCTATGTCCTCACGATCCTCACCTTTGGCATCATCGGATGGGCCCTTGGAGCCATTGGCGGCCGGGCGGTGGATCTCATCAGAAGACGGTAACGCTTTTGTCAAAAGCTCGGCCATGATAAGCACCGAACGCCAGCGCGTTTCCACCGGCAGCCCCAAAACCGAGCGAGCCATGACGGCGGCCATGGTTTTGGGTTCTTTGTTGATCCTGAATGGCTGTGAGAAGAACGAAACGATAGCAAGACCGTGAGAACATTGCCGCTACCCTCCGGACGAGCGATCCCGGTGCTCGGGCAAGGGACCTGGAGAATGGGAGAGAGCGCCGCCAGACGTCAAGCCGAGATCGAAGCGCTGCGTCTTGGCTTGGACCTCGGGATGACGCTCATCGACACGGCCGAGATGTACGGCGAAGGCGCTGCCGAAGAATTGATCGGCGAGGCGATCGCCGGTCGTCGTTCGGAAGTCTTTCTCGTCAGCAAAGTGTATCCACACAACGCCACCTTGCGCGGCACTCCCCGAGCTTGCGAGCGCAGCTTGCGGCGGCTCAAGACGGATTACCTCGATCTTTATCTGCTGCACTGGCGGGGCGCCGTGCCCTGCGCCGAAACGCTGGCGGCATTTCAGTCGCTCAAGCAAGCGGGGACGATTCTGGACTATGGCGTCAGCAATTTCGACGTGTATGAGATGTAGGAGTGGCGGGGCGTGTCCGG
>Ga0137368_10008677_pt1 | contig 10452 bp, 6 predicted proteins | sample SagtaG_13_FD_104917 | JGI IMG/M metagenome (GOLD analysis project Ga0137368, IMG submission 104917) | Vadose zone soil microbial communities from Sagehorn Ranch, Mendocino, California, USA - Sage1_L_100_16 metaG | ecosystem: Environmental > Terrestrial > Soil > Vadose zone | place: USA...
AGCCGAGCTGGTACCTGGTGCTGTCGGCGCTGCTGTTCACCATCGGCGTCGCCGGCGTGCTGATCCGGCGCAACGCGATCGTGGTGTTCATGTGCGTCGAGCTCATGCTCAACGCGGTAAACCTGTCGTTCATCGCCTTCTCCAAGCTCAACGGCGACCTGAACGGCCAGGTCCTGTCGTTTTTCGTCATGGTGGTGGCGGCGGCCGAGGTGGTGGTGGGCCTGGGCATTCTCGTGGCCATCTTCCGCAAGCGGTCGTCGACCAGCGTCGACGACGTCAACCTGCTCAAGGGGTGACGAGGTCCTGAACGCTACCGGCGCGATCCGACTCGTCTGGCTGGTGCCGCTGCTGCCGCTGGCCGGCTTCGCCGTCAACACGCTGCTGGGGCGCCGGCTCGGGCAGGTGGCCGGCTGGCTGGCCACGCTGCTGGTCGCCGGCGCCTTCGCGATCACTGTGGCGGCCGTCATCGAGCTGCTCGGCAAGGACGCCGACGCGCGCGTCGCGATCCTGCGCGGCTACGACTGGTTCGTCTCCGGCAACCTGCGGGTGGCCTTCGACCTGCGCCTCGACCCGCTGTCGGCCACGCTGGCGCTGGTCGTCACCGGCGTCGGCGCGCTGATCCACCTGTACTCGATCGGCTACATGGCCGCCGACGGCCGCAGAGGCACCTACTTCGCCTGGCTCAACCTGTTCGCCGCCGCCATGCTCACCCTGGTGCTGGCCCAGAACTTCCTGGTCATGTTCCTGGGCTGGGAGGGCGTCGGCCTGTGCTCGTACCTGCTGATCGGCTTCTGGTTCACGCGGCCGGAGGTGCCCGCGGCGGCGAAGAAGGCCTTCATCGTCAACCGCGTCGGCGACATCGGCTTCCTCATCGCCATGTTCCTGATCTTCGCCACCGTCGGCAGCCTCGACTTCGACCAGGTCTTCGGCCGCGTCGGCAGCCTGGCTGGCGGCACGGCGACCGCGATCGCGCTGCTGCTGTTCCTGGCGTGCACCGGCAAGAGCGCACAGATCCCGCTGTATGTGTGGCTGCCGGACGCCATGGCGGGCCCGACCCCGGTCTCGGCCCTGATCCACGCGGCCACCATGGTGACCGCCGGGGTGTTCCTGGTCGCCCGCGCGAACGTCCTTTTCCAGGCCTCCAGCGCCGCGGCGGCGACGGTGGTGTTGATCGGCGCCCTGACCGCCCTGCTCGGCGCGGTGATCGCCATCGGCCAGGACGACATCAAACGCATCCTGGCCTACTCGACGGTGTCCCAGCTCGGCTACATGTTCATCGGCGTCGGGCTCGGCCCGATCGGCTATGCCGCCGGCATCTTCCACCTGGTCACCCACGCCTTCTTCAAGGCGCAGCTGTTCCTCGGCGCCGGCTCGGTGATGCACGGCAACGACGACTCGACCGACATCAAGGAATTCGGCGGCCTGCGGCGGGTGATGCCCATCACCTTCGTCACCACCATGGCGGCGTGGCTGGCGATCATCGGCTTCCCGCTCACCTCCGGCTTCTACTCCAAGGACCAGATCCTCGGCGCCGCGTTCGATCATGGCGGGGTCGGCATGTTCGCATGGGTGGTCGGCGTGGCGACCGCCGGGATCACCGGGTTCTACATGTCGCGGCTGGTGTTCCTCACCTTCTTCGGCGAGCGGCGCTGGCCGGAAGGGCGCCACCCGCACGAGTCGCCGCCGGTGATGACCGTGCCGCTGCTCGTGCTGGGCCTGCTGGCCCTGATCGGCGGCTTCACCCTGAGCACCTTCACCGGCGTGGGCGGGCGCATCCAGGAGTTCCTCCAGACGGTGCTCGGCCAGGCCCCCGAGGCGGGTTCGGCGACGCTCAGCGCCTTCTGGCTGAGCGTGATCGCGACCGGGCTGGCGCTCGTCGGCGCGGGTCTGGCCTGGTACGTGTACGGCAGCGGGCGGGTGTACTGGCTCGCGCCGCGGGCGCGCTTCGCGGGTGTGTGGCGGGCGCTCTACGCCAAGCTCTACGTCGACGAGCTGTACGAGCTGTTCACGGTCAGGCTCGGGGGCGCGCTGGTGAGGTTCCTGGCCGGGCCGGTGGACCAGGACGTCATCGACGGGGCGGTGAACGGCGTGGCCGGCGCCGTCTCGACTGGTGCCGGCCGCGCTCGCCGGCTGCAGACCGGTCTTGTCCGCACCTATGCCGTCGGCGTGCTCGGCGGCGCCGTGCTGCTGCTCGCCTTCCTCGTCATCAGGTCCTCGGCATGAAGGAGGAGAGTTCACACCTGTGCTGCTGACCTTCACCGTCTTCGTCCCCCTCGCGGGGGCTCTGGCGCTGCTCGCGATCCCGCGTGCGCAGCAGCCGCTCGTCCGTTGGACGGCCCTCGCGTTCAGTCTGGCCGCCTTCGGGCTGTCCGTCGCGCTCGCCCTGCGATTCGAGGTCGGGCGGGACGGCTTCCAGCTCGGGGTGACCGCCGATTGGGTGCGCTCGCTCGGGGTGCGGTTCCGGCTCGGCGTCGACGGTGTCAGCCTGCCGCTGGTGCGGCTCACGACCGTGCTCACGCCGCTGGCGATCGTCGGCTCGTGGCGCATGCGGCAGCGGCCGCGGGCCTACCTGGCCCTGCTGCTGGTGCTGGAGTCCGCCCTGCTCGGAGTGTTCGTCGCCCTGGACCTGTTCCTCTTCTACATCTTCTGGGAGGTCGTGCTCGTCCCCAGCTACTTCCTGGTCGGGATCTGGGGCGGGCCGCGGCGCGTCGCCGCCGCGGTCAAGTTCTTCGTCTACACCCTGCTCGGTGGCCTGCTGATGCTGGTCGGCATCGTGAGCCTCGCATACCTGCACGCCAAGGCGACCGGCTCGGCCAGCTTCGACTACGAGACGCTCCGCGACCTCGCCAAGGACCCGGTCACGCAGCGCTGGCTGTTCCTGGCCTTCTTCGCCGCCTTCGCGATCAAGACGCCGCTGGTCCCGCTGCACAGCTGGCTGCCGGACACCTACGTGCAGGCCCCGACCACCACCACCGTGCTGCTGGCCGGAGTGATGTCGAAGATGGGCGTCTACGGGCTTCTGCGCTTCGCGCTGCCGCTGTTCCCGGACGCCGCCCACTGGTTCCAGCCGCTGCTGCTGACGCTGGCGGTCACCAGCATCCTCTACAGCGCTCTGGTCGCCACCGGTCAGCGCGACTTCAAGCGGCTGGTCGCCTACTCGTCGGTGTCACACCTCGGCTTCATCGTCCTCGGCATCTTCGCCTTCACCGTGCAGGGGCTGCAGGGCGGGGTGTTCTACATGGTGGCCCACGGCCTGCTCATCGGCGGGCTGTTCTTCGTCACCGGCATGCTGTGGGACCGCCGCGGCACCTCGGAGATCGGCGAGCTCGGCGGCCTGCAGCAGGTGGCGCCCCGCATGGCCGGAGTGACGCTGGCCATCACCCTCGGCGCGGTGGCGCTGCCCGGCATGGCCGGCTTCGTCGGCGAGTTCCTCACGCTGCTCGGCGCCTTCCTGACGCATCGCGTCTACGCGGTGCTGGGCGCGCTCGGCGTGATCCTCGGCGCGGTCTACATGCTCTGGGCCTACCAGCGGATGTGGCATGGGACCCTGACCAGAGAGGAGAACCGTGCCGTCGCCGACCTCGACGGGCGCGAGTGGGCGATCATGGTGCCGCTGCTGGCCGCGATCATCGCGTTGGGGATCTTCCCGCGCCCGCTGCTCGAGCGGATCGAGCCGGCGGCCCGGCAGGTCGCCCAGATCACCGCCGAGGCGGGCGGCCAGCGCGCAGGCAGCGCCCTGGAGGCAGGCAGTACCAACCAGTCGACACCGTGACCGCCCGGGGCGCGGCCCCCGGGCCCGATGGAGGAGCCCGTGCACCTGCTGGCCCAGATCGCTGACTCTCCGATCCCGGCACCCGAGATCGCCTGGCGCGCGATCGCGCCTGAGCTGGCCCTGGCCGGCGCCGGGGTCGTCCTGCTCATGGTGGTCGCGTTCTGGCCGAACGCGCGCCGCGGTGTGCTCGCCCTGCTGACGATCGCCGGTCTGGCGGTCGCGGCGGGCCTGGTCGCCTGGAACTGGAACCGGCCGGCGGTCGCCTTCGGCGGCGCCGTGTCGCTGGACGGCATCACCCGTTACGCGCGGGTGATCCTGCTGGCGGTCGGCGCGCTCACCGCCCTGATGGCGGCGGCGGAGGAGCCGGGGGCGCCCAGAGGAGGTGGCGCGGTGGACCGGGACCGCGGGGCGCCGCCGGAGCTGTTCCCGCTGCTGCTGTTCGCGCTCACCGGGATGGTCCTGCTGGCCGCGGCCTCGGACCTGCTCGTGGTGTTCATCGCCCTGGAGATCCTGTCGCTGGCGCTGTACATCATGGCGGGGGCCACCCGCCGCGCCACCGCGCAGGAGGCGGCCATGAAGTACTTCCTGCTCGGCGCGTTCTCCTCGGCGTTCCTGCTGTACGGCATCGCGCTGTGCTACGGGGCGACCGGGAGCACCAACCTGGCCGCCATCGCCAGCGCCACGGCCAGCACCGAGGTCGACATCGCCCTGCTGCTGGCGGGCACGGCCATGCTGGCGGTGGGCTTCTGCTTCAAGGTCGCCGCGGTGCCGTTCCACATGTGGACGCCGGACGTCTACCAGGGCGCCCCCACCCCGGTGACGGCCTTCATGGCCGCCGGGACCAAGGTGGCCGGCTTCGCGGTCTTCCTGCGGGTGTTCGCGGGCGCGCTCGGCGGCTTGGTGCTGGACTGGCGGCCGGTCATCGCGGGTGTCGCCGTGGTGACCATGCTGGGAGGGTCGGTGCTGGCGATCGTGCAGACCGACGTCAAGCGCATGCTCGCGTACTCGTCCATCGCGCACGCGGGCTACCTGCTGATCGGCCTGGCCGCCGCGCCGACCAACCCGGAGGGCATCTCGGCGTCCATGTTCTACCTGCTCGCCTACGCCTTCATGGTGATGGGCTCGTTCATGGTGGTGCTGTACGCCTCCCGCCTGCCGGAGGAGGCGGAGGAGCCGGTCCCGGTCACCGCCGGCTACGGTGATGGCGGGGGCGCCGGGGTCGCGGCGGCGGTGGCCACGGCCACCGCGGGCGACGGCGACGCGGGTGGCGCGGGTGCGCCAGGGGCCGCGGGTGGGCCCACCGCGGGCGCCGATGACGAGGACGCGCGCGAGCGCTCCTCGCTCGACGACTTCCGCGGGTTCGGGCGGCGCCACCCCTGGCCCGCGGCGCTGCTGGCGCTGTTCATGTTCGCGCTCGCCGGCATCCCGCCGCTGTCCGGGTTCTGGGCCAAGTACTACGTCTTCCAGGCGGGCATCAACGCCGGCCTCACCTGGCTGGTGGTGATCGGCGTCGTCAGCTCGGTCATCTCCGCGTACTTCTATCTGCGCGTCATCATGGTGATGTATATGCAGGAGCCGGCGACGCGCGAGGAGCAGGAGGGGCCGGAGCGGCCCCAGGAGGGCGGCCCCGTCGGCAGGGAACGCGGGCGGCCCCAGGTCGCGCTCGGCGTTGCGCTGGGCGTGGCCGCCGTGCTCACCGTGGCGATCGGCCTGGCTCCACAGGCACTGGTGACCGCGGCGCAGACGGCAGGAAGGATCCTCGGGTAAGTGTTGCCAGCAGGTTCGCTCCTCTCCGGTGACATGGCCGCACTGCAGGCCAGGGTCCGGGCCGGGCTGGAGCGCGTCGAGGCGGCGCTTGCCGAGGCGGTGGCCAGCGCCGACCCCTTCATCCAGGAGGCGGCCGGGTACCTCGTCCGCGCCGGGGGCAAGCGCTTCCGGCCCACGCTGCTGCTGGTCTGCGGCCACCTCGGCGACCCCGATGAGCCACGCCTGATCGGCGCGTCGGTGGCGATCGAGCTGACGCACCTGTCGACCCTCTACCACGACGACGTCATGGACGAGGCGGAGGTGCGGCGGGGGGCCCGCTCGGCGAACGCCCGCTACGACAACAAGGTCGCCATCCTCACCGGCGACTACCTTTTCGCCCGGGCCTCGGGCGTGACCGCCGACCTCGGCACCGAGCCGACCCGGGTGCTGGCCCGGGCGATCGGCCGCGTGGTCCAGGGCGAGATCCACGAGGTGCGCGGCGCGCTGCCGGGGGAGGACCCGGTCCAGCACTACCTCGGCGTTCTGGCGGACAAGACCGGCGCGCTGATCGCGGCCGCCTGCCGTCTCGGCGCCTGGCTGGCCGGCGCCCCCGTCGCCGAGGTGGAGGCGCTGACGGAGTACGGCGAGCGGGTCGGGGTCGCCTTCCAGCTCGGCGACGACCTGCTCGACATCACCACGGAGACGGAGGTGGCCGGCAAGGAGCCGGGCGCCGACCTGCGCGCGGGGCTCCGCACCCTGCCGGCGCTGTACCTGCTCCGCAAGGGCGGTCGGCAGGCCAAGCGGCTGTCCCGGATCCTCGAGGGCAAGCGCGACGACGACGAGGCCATCGCGGAGGCGCTGGCGCTGCTGCGCGGCTCGCCCGCTCTGGCGGCGGCCCGCGCGGCGGCCCAGGCCGAGGTCGACCGCGCCAAGGCCGCTCTCGCCGCCCTGCCGACCGGCGCCCCCCGCCTCGCCCTCGAGGCCGTCGCCGACCAGGTCTTCGACCGCCAGGTCTGAGCCGCGCCGCGGCGTGCCGGCGATGGTCCGGCCGTCGGCGGGCGGGTCAGCGGGCACAGGTCGGGGACCTGGCCCCCCCTTTTCCAGGTCCCCGTACGGTCGGGCATTGACTGACCGTCGTGCAAGGTGATAGCAGAGCGGCCCAAGCCGGTTTTGACATTTCTTGCCAACGGGCATGAAAGGGGCTGGGGAGTGACCGAGGAGTTCCCGAACTTCGGGCACGCACTCAAATACCTCCGCCGCCGCGCCCGCCTCACCCAGCGCGAGCTCGGCCTGGAGGTCGGCTACAGCGAGGCGCAGATCTGCCGCCTGGAGCAGAACCGGCGCCTGCCCGACCCGATCACGCTGGCCGCGCTGTTCCTGCCGGCGCTCGGGCTGGACCGCGACCAGGCGCTGGCCGCCCGCTTCCTGGAGCTGGCCACCGAGGCGCGCGGCGAGCGCGCGCGCTGGCCAGCCCCCAGGGGCCCGGAGCCGTCCGCCGAGGCCGCCGAGGTGCGAGAGCTGGACGCCATCCCGGCACCACCGCGGTACGCGGTCGCGCGTGCGGGCGCGCTCGCCGAGCTGCGCGAGCGCCTCGCCAGCGACGGCGCCGTGGTGGTGCTCGGCCTTCCGGGCATGGGCAAGACCACGCTGGCCGCGGCGCTGGCGCGCGAGCACGGCCCGGAGCGGACCTGCTGGCTCACGCTCAGCGCCGGGCTGACCACCTCGCTCGACGCGCTCCTCGGCCGGCTCGGCCGCGCCCTCGGCATCAAGGAGTCGAGCCCGCCGCCCCCGCTGGAGGCGCGGCTCGAGCGCTTCGCCGCCGCCCTCGCCGCGCGCCCGCTCCTGGTGTGCCTCGACGGCGCCCAGCTCCTCCGCGACGACGACACCGTGCTGCGCACCCTGGGCCGTCTGATCGAGGTCACGCCCGCGCGCCTGCTGCTGACCAGCCGCGAGCAGCTCCCGCTGCCGGGGCTCGCCGTGCTCCGGCTCGGCGGCCTCGAGCCGGTCGAGGCGCGCCGGCTGGTCGAGCGGCTCGGCGGACCGCTTCCGGCGGAGCTCGCCGAGCGGCTGATCGCGCGCACCGGCGGCAGCCCGATGCTGCTGCGCCTGTCGCTCCCGCGGCTGCGCGGCGCGCCCGACCCCGCCGAGCTGATCGAGCACCTGGAGACACAGCCGGAGGTCGCCGCCTACCTGCTCGACACCACCCTGCGCCACCTGCGCGAGCCCGCCGCCGGGCTGCTGGCGCTGCTGGCCGTCTGCCGCCAGCCGGTCGACCTCCACGACGAGACGCTGGTGGACCTGTACCAGGCCTCGGAGGGTCCCTGCGACCTGCTCGACGGCCTCGCGGAGCTGCAGCGCCATCAGCTCGTCGACCATCCCGCGCGGGCGCGGCTCCACCCGCTCGTCCACGACCACGCCTACGCCAGGCTGGTGGGCGACGTCGCGCGGCGCCGGCGCCTGCACCGGGTGGTCGCCGCCTGGTACGAGGTCGTCCGCGAGGATCCGCTCGAGGCCGCCTGGCACTTCGGCCAGGCCGGCGAGGTGGCGCAGGCGACGGAAGTGCTGGTCGGCCAGGTCCGGGCGCTGGTCCTGGCCGGCCAGGCGCTGCCCGCGGCCGACCTGGCGGCGGTGCTGCTGCGCCGGGCGCGGCGCGCCGGCGCCGGACCCGACCTGGTCCGCCAGCTCCTCCAGGCGCAGGGCGATCTGCTGGTCAACACCGTGCGGGCGGGTGACGCCGAGGCGGCCTACCGGCAGGCGCTCTCGCTCAGCGGCTCGCCCGCGCTGCGCGCCCAGGTGACCTGGCGGCTCGCGGAGAGCCTGCTGCAGCGGGCCCAGGTGAGCGAGGCGCTCGAGCTGTGCCTCCGGGCCAGCGCGGCGCTCGCCCCTTCCGACACGCTGCTGCTCGCACAGCTCGCCGCCACCGAGTGCCGCGCCCATCTGATGCTCTCGGCCTATGACGACGCGGTGCGCCGCGGCGAGCAGGCGCTCCAGCTGGCCGAGCGGCTCGTCACCGTGGCGCCCCGCAGCGCCGCCGAGGTGCGCGCCCGCGCCCTCGCGGTGCTGGGCATCGTCGCGCGCCTGCACCGCCACTACGACGCCGCGCTCGAGCACCTGCGCCGGGCCATCGCCGCCGCCCGCGAGGCGGACCTGCACGAGCTCGCCAACCGCTGCCTGTTCAACATCGGCGCGCTCCGTTTCGAGCAGGGCCAGATGCGGTCGGCGCTCGAGGTCTACACCGAGGTGCTCGCCGCGATGCGGGCGGTCGGGGACAGCTACGGCGTGGCGCGGGTGCTGCATGCGCTGTCGCAGGTGCAGCGCAACCGCGGTGACCTGGAGGCGACGCTGGCGATGCTGGACGAGGCCTGCGACATCAAGCGGCAGCTCGGCGACGCGATGGGGCTCGCCGTCTCGGAGAACAGCAAGGCCATGGCGCTGCTCTCCATCGGCCGAGTGGCGGAGGCGCGGGCGCTCTCTGAGCGGACGCTGGTCGAGACCGCCGACAGCGGCGAGCAGTGGGCCCGCGGCCATTTCCTCGACACGCTCGCCATGGTCGAGCTGGTGGCCGGTGAAGCGGGCCGCGCGCGGGACGCGCTGTGCGAGGCGCTCGCGCTGCCGGCGCTCACCGATCCGCAGATCCGCGCCCTGATCGCCACGCACCTGGCGCTGGCCGAGCTGATCGACGGGTCCGTCGAGCGGGCCGAGGCGCTGCTGCGCGAGGAGGTGCCCGACGAGCACGGGCCGGAGGTGGCCCTCGACCGCCAGTTCCTGGCCGCCGCGGTCGCCCTGGCGCGTGGCGACGCCGCCGCCGCGGGCGGGGCCGCCCGCCGCATGGCCAGCCAGGTCACCAGCTCCGGCTTCGCCCTGTACGCTCCGGTCGCCGCCAGGCTCGAGGCCGCCGCCGCCGACCCGCCGCCGCTGACCGCGCTGCCTCGCCTGCTGTGGGTGATCAGCGAGGCCGCCCCGGAGCGGTAGGAGGCCGCCGCGGGCTCAGGCCGCGCGCGGGGCGGCACGCGCTTGTTCATTCGTGTGGAAAACAGGTGTCTACCTGCCGCTTTATGATTGGCTGCCGTCCCCGCGAGTGGCATAGAATGCCGGCAGCCAGGCATGGCCGTCGCCGCGCCTGCGCTGCGACGCCGAGACCTGCCGTCCCGGGTCCCACACCCGGGAGGCCGCGCCGCTCGGTGTGCGCGCCCGAGGCTCGAATCGAGGGAGTCGATGACCCAGTATTTCGAGGCGTATGGCACGCTGGCCGGGCTGCTCGTGCTGGCGGTCGGGTTCGTCGCCCTCGCCTTCGGCGTCAACTGGGCGCTGCGGCCCAACCGTCCGAGCCCGGGCAAGCAATCCACCTACGAGAGCGGCATGACGCCGATCGGAACGACCTGGTCCCAGACACAGATCCGCTACTACGTCTTCGCCTTCCTGTTCGTCATCTTCGACGTGGAGAGCGTCTTCCTCTTCCCCTGGGCGGTGGTGTTCTCCTCGCTCGGGGTGGCCGCGGTGTGGGAGATGGTGGTGTTCATCGCCGTCCTCGCCGTCGGCCTGCTCTATGCCTTTCGGAAGGGTGTTCTCAAATGGGTCTGATCGACAAGGTCGAGCTGCCCCAGCCGATCAAGTTCGTCTTCAACTGGGGGAGGAAGTACTCCCTCTGGGTGTTCAACTTCGGGCTGGCCTGCTGCGCCATCGAGTTCATCGCCACCTCCATGGCTCGCCACGACTTCATCCGCCTCGGCGTGATCCCGTTCGCGCACGGCCCCCGGCAGGCCGACCTGCTGGTGGTCTCCGGGACGCTGACCGACAAGATGGCCCCGGCCATCAAGCGCCTCTACGACGAGATGCCGGAGCCCAAGTACGTGATCTCCTTCGGCTCCTGCTCCAACTGCGGCGGCCCGTACTGGGACTCCTACTCGGTCACCAAGGGCGTCGACCAGATCATC
>Ga0137368_10008678_pt1 | contig 10450 bp, 10 predicted proteins | sample SagtaG_13_FD_104917 | JGI IMG/M metagenome (GOLD analysis project Ga0137368, IMG submission 104917) | Vadose zone soil microbial communities from Sagehorn Ranch, Mendocino, California, USA - Sage1_L_100_16 metaG | ecosystem: Environmental > Terrestrial > Soil > Vadose zone | place: USA...
CCCAACCGTGGGCGAGGTAGTCCCCGCCCTTGGCTTTCTCGCGGCGGAGCGCCAAGTTCTTCCCCTCCTCCGGATAGATGCCGCCGTAGATCCAGTTACCGCAGGCGGTGAGCCCATCGTCTCTCAGGTGAGCGAACGTCTTCATCGGCTCACCTTTCTTGTACTGGAGCTTGCCGTCCTTGTCGGGGACGTCGTCGGTTGCGTAGCCGTTGCACTCTTTGAGGACCAGCTCCATGTTGGGCTCCTTCTTGGGCCCCTGGGGCTGGTAGTCCCACACGAGATCGAGCACGGGCCGATCCTTCTTCGCTTTCGACGCCTTGTACAGTTCCTTCAACCGGTTGCCGAGGTCGACGATGAAGGCCGCGTCAGAGCGCGCGTCGCCCGGTGACTCGACCGCCTTCACGTGCCACTGGGCCAGCCGCATCGTGTTCGTGATCGACCCGTCCTTCTCGGCGGCCGGCGCTGCAGGGATGAAGAACACCTCGACTTGGGAGGACTTGGGTTCGATCCCGGGCTCCTTCCAGATGGCCGCGGTATCGGTCTCGAAGAGATCCACGACGACGAGCCACTCGAGATTCCGGACGGCCTGGCGGCTCATCTTGGCGTTGGGACTGTCCACTGCCGGGTTCTGGCCCATGCAGATGAACCCCTTGACCTTCTTCTGGTGCATCCCGATGACGAAGTGCTGGTGCGAGTAGGCGTCAGCCTTCTCACGCTTGGGCAGGTAATCGTAGGCGTAGTCGTTTTCTTTGTTCGCCGCGGGTCCCCACCATGCCTTCAGCAGGCTCACGACGAACTTGGGGTTATTGACCCAGAAGCCGCCCTTCGGCGTTGTCTTCTCCAGATAGTCGGTGAGGGTCGGGTGCGGCGCCTGGAGCGGCGCCGCCGGGTACCCGGGGAGCATGTGGTACAGCGTGCCGAAGTCCGTCGCACCCTGGACGTTCGAGTGGCCGCGGAGCGCCACCACGCCGCCGCCCGGACGCCCGATATTCCCGAGGATGAGCTGCAGCATGCAGAGCGAGCGGATCTGCTGGACACCGTTGGTGGACTGGTTGAGCTGCAGCGCGTATGAGATCGTGCCCGTCTTGTCCGGCCCCGACGCCGAGCAGTAGACGTCGGCCACCTTCAAGAACAGATCCTTCGAGATGCCGCAGACCCGCTCCACCATCTCCGGGGTGTAGCGCGCGTAGTGGCGGCGTAGGTGTTGGAACACGCAGTGTGGATCGCGGAGCGTCGGGTCCTGTTTGGGATACCCGTCCGCGTCGAGCTGGAACTTCCACGTGGACTGGTCGTAACTGCGCTTGCCGGCGTCGTAGCCGCTGAACAGCCCGTCGAGGTCCGTCGGGGTCTTGAAGCTCGGGTCCACCAGCAGGGATGCGTTGGTGAACGTGACGACGTAGTCGTGGAAGTACTTCTTGGTCTCGATGGCGTAGCGGATCAGCCCGCCGAAGAAGACGATGTTCGTGCCCGAGCGGATCGGCACGTGGTAGTCCGCGGTCGCGGACGTCCGCGTGAACCGGGGGTCCACGTGGATGATCTTCGCGCCGCGCTCCTTGGCCTTCATCACCCATTTGTAGCTGACCGGGTGGCATTCGGCCCAGTTCGAGGTCGGCATGATCACGTCGGCGTACTGCACGTCGATCAGATTGGTGGTCATCGCGCCGCGGCCGAAGGTCGCGCCGAGCGCGGGCACCGTCGCTGAGTGGCACAGACGCGCCGAGTTCTCGACGTTCACCAGCCCCATGCCGCGCGAGAGCTTGGCGATCAGGTAGTTCTCCTCGTTGTCCAGCACGGACGAGCCCAGCCACGCCACGCCTTCGCAGCGGTTCACCGTGACCGGCTTGTCGCCGAGCTTGACCGACTCGACGAAGGTCTCGTCGCGGGTCTTCCTCACCCGCTGCGCGATCTGCTCCATCATCCACTCGAGCGGCTTATCCTCCCATTTGTCGCTCCCCGGGGCACGGTACATGCCCCTGGAGATGCGCCGCTCGTTCAACGATAACTGGTAGGTGGACGACCCTTTCGGACACAGCGCGCCCTCGGTGTGGGGCGCGTCGGGGTCACCCTCGATGTCGACGATCTTGTTGTCCTTGACGTAGATGAGCTGGGCGCACCCGACAGCGCAGTACGGACAGACGCCTGGGAACGCCTTGGCCTCCTTGATCCGGAGCGAGGCGGCGGCGGCCTCGACGGGGGTCAGATCGATCCCACCACCGACCACCGCGGTGCCCGTGGCTGCACCGTACTTGAGGAAGTCGCGTCGCGACAGACTCATTGCGACACTCCTTTGCGGGAACGAGGTTGATCGACCTGAAGCCGCATGACACCCACCGCTCTTAGATCTCGGGACTCGCGATCTCTTCCCAAGCGCGGCGGACGACGACAATCCTCTCGACAGACCCGGCGCCCGGCTCGATCTTCACGATGTCACCGGGATTCAGGAAGTCGAGGTCGGCCTTGATCTCCTCGTCGGTCACGACTCGGGCGTGCTCCGAACAAGAGAGGTCGGTACACACGTCGGCCGTACCCCTCACGCGCAGTCGGCCCCGACTCTTGTCGACCTCGATGACTGTCATACGGGACTGCTGGATCGACTCTGACAGGCTCTGGGCCATCGCCACCACCTCTTCGTCGGGGGGATTTGGCGTTAAATTGCGAGATGCTAGGGGCGGTCAGACCACCATGTCAAGCCGCGCCGCGTCTAGCCCGACCCCCCCGGCAGGGGCAGCTCGCCCGGGTCGGGCGGGGCTGCCTTGGACGCCTCGATCGGCGGGGCGTAGCGCGTGAGGCACTCGTGCAGGAGCCTCCGGGCCTCGTCGGATCTGCCGGCCTCCAGGGATTCGACGATCTCCCGCCGGGTGGCCAGACTCACGATGGGCCCGTCCGTCAGCGGGTTGTAACAGCGGCCGAGCTCGAGGAGCATGCGATCGACGGACCTGACGTCGGAGAGGTTCGCCTCGATCCGGAGAAACAGGTCGAGGGCGTGGTCGTCGCGGCGGCGCGATCGGAGCCCGCGGCGGAGGCCCTTGTACTTCGCGTCCAGGGAAGACTCGTCGCTCAAGCGGGCCTACCGGTGCTCGTCACATGTCAGGCGCTGCAACAGCGACCCCATCGCTCAGCACGAGCGCGTGCCCCGCGTAGAGATTCAGGCTGTCGGTCCGCACGTAGCCGCACACGGTGATGTTGAGCTGCTCGGCGAGCGCCACCGCCATCTCGGTCGGCGACGTCCGCGAGGCGACCAGGGGGACACCCATCCGTGCGGCTTTCAGGAGCATCTCGGAGGAGATGCGCCCGGTCGACAGCAAGATGCGGTCCTCCGTCGGGATCCCCTGCCGGAGCGCGGCGCCCTTGATTTTGTCGACCGCGTTGTGCCGGCCGACGTCCTCGGCGACCACGAGGAGCCGCGCGCCGTCGGTCAACGCGGCGCCGTGGATGCCCCGCGACGTCTTGTAGTGGACGGCGGCGGCGAAGAGGTCCTTCATCCGGAGGGACAGCGTTTCCGGACGGACGCGCAGCGTGGACGCGAGGCGCGGGAAGAGCCGATGGTCGATGCGGAACGTGATCCCCCCGCCGCATCCCGAGGTGAGGATCCGCTCGGTCGGTAGCGACACCGGGCCCGTGAGCGTGACCTCGGCGCGCCCGTCGACCGGCGAGACCTCGACGTGGCGGATCTCGTCGAGCCCGCCGATGACCTTCTCCATCCAGAGGTAGCCCACGACGAGCGCCTCGAGGTCGATGGGAGAGCAAAGGAGTGTCAGAAACTTCTCGCCATTCACGTAGATCGTCAGCGGTTGCTCACGAACGACTTCACCGGCAATTTCGTCGGCGTGGGCTCCGCGGATCCGAAGGTAGGTGCGCATGACCCGCTCGCGCGATTCTAGCGCGGATACAGGACGCGAACCAGCGCGAGCCCCTGCGCCGGCGCCGTCGGGCCCGCGCGCGTGCGGTCGCGCGACGCGCGGACGGCGCCGAGCCAGTCGGCGTCGTGGCCGCCGCGCCCAACCGCGACCACGCTGCCCACGATGTTCCGCGCCATGTGGTGGAGGTAGCGGTCCGCCGAGACCAAGACGGCGAGCCGCTCTTTCCGGCGGACCACATGGAGAGCCCGCACGAGACACACCGGATCCTTCGCGCGCCCCGGCGCGGCGCAGAACGCGCCGAAGTCGTGTCGACCGCGGAGCGGCGCCAGCGCCCGCCGCATCGCATCCACGTCGAGCGGCTGGGGGATATGCCAGGCGTAACGGAGGAGGAGCGGGTTCGCGACCGCTCCAACGTCGATGAGGTACACGTAGCGCTTGCCGGTCGCCGCGCGCCGCGCGTCAAAGCCCGCCGGCGCCTCACGGACATCGAGAACGCGGATGTCGCGTGGGAGATCGGCGTTGAGGGCGCCCCGGATGCCGAGGCTCGGGACCCGGGCCGCGGTCGTCAGCGACGCGACTTGCCGGAGGGCGTGCACGCCCGCGTCGGTGCGGCTGGCGCCGGTCACGCGGGTCTCGGGGCCGAACCGCCGACGCGCGGCTTCCAGCAGGACCCCCTGCACCGTACGGGCACGGGGCTGGACCTGCCAGCCGTGGTAGTCAGTGCCGTCGTAGGACAGCACCAGTCGGAAGCTCGAACGGAGCGGCGTTATTGCGGCGGCGGGTGGCGCCGCGGGCTGCGGGCCGGGACGAACGTGAACCACACGACCGCGACGAGGAGGAAGAGAATGATGTCGATCACGATCTCCCATGACACGCCCGGCAGCACGGTCGGTACGACCTGGCGCTTGAGCCAGTCCTGCCGCTCGAAGTCTTTCGGCTCGTAGTAAGCGGGGTCGTAGCCGCGGACGGCGTCAACGAACCGTACGACGAGCGGGACCCCCACGTAGGCCACGACCAGGATCGTGAAGATCACCGCCAGGTGGAAGCGCTCGTTGTATCCGAAGTGACGGTGGTAGTAGCGGCGCAGGGACATCATGCCCGACCGGCGCGGGTCCGCGGCGGTCGGGCGCCGTGCGGCGGCCTACGATCGGGCCAGCAGCTCGGCGATCTGGACCGCATTCGTGGCCGCGCCTTTGCGCAGCTGGTCGCCGACCACCCAGAAGCTCAGTCCGTTCGCACTCGAGATATCCTCACGAATCCGCCCCACGAAGCAATCGTCTTGGCCCTCGACCGCGATCGGCATCGGGTAGCGGTGCTGGGCGGGGTCGTCCCAGAGCTTGAGGCCCGGAAAGCGCTCGAACAGATCCCGGGCGCGGGCCGCCGTGATCTTCACCGCCGTCTCGGCGGTGACCGCGATCGAATGTGAGGTGAAGACCGGCACCCGCACGGTGGTCGGCGCGATGAGGAGCTCGGGGGCCTCGAGGATCTTGCGCGTCTCGTTCACCAGCTTCATCTCCTCGCCGGTGTACCCGTCGGGCTCGAACCGGTCGATCGCCGGGATCAGGTTGAAGGCGATCGGGTGGGGAAAGTGCCGGGGAACGATCGTCTCGCCGCGCGCCCACGCCAGGGTCTGCTCCCGGAGCTCGGCGATGCCGTTGACGCCGGCGCCGGAGACTGCCTGGAAGCTGGTCGCGATCACGCGGGTGAGCCGACCCGCATCGTGGAGCGGCTTGAGCGGCATGACCGTCACGATGGTCGTGCAGTTCGGGCACGCGACGATGCCCCGATGACGTCGCGCCGCGTGCGCGTTGATCTCGGGGACGACGAGGGGCACGTCTGGATCCATCCGGAAGGCGTTCGACTTGTCGATGACGATCGCGCCGGCCTTGACGATCGCCGGCGCGTACTCCTTCGCCTGGGCGGAACCCGCCGAGCAGAAGGCGATGTCCACACCCTTGAAGGCCCCCGGCTCGATTCTCCGGATCGGGACGGGCTCGCCGCGGAAGGTCACGGTCTTGCCCACCGAGCGCTCGGAGGCGAACGCCCGCAACTCGCGCACCGGGAACTTCCGCTCCTCGAGAATCTTGAGCGTCGTCTGCCCCGCGGCGCCCGTGGCGCCCACCACCGCGATAGACAGCCCCGAGGTCATTAGTATTGCCGCTCCACTTCGCGCACGATCAGGTCCCCCATCCCCCGCGTCCCCGTTGCCCGGGCTCCCGGAGCGGCGATGTCCGCCGTCCGGTGGCCTTGCTCGAGCACCCGGAGCACCGCGCTCTCGATGCGGTCGGCGTCCTTTTCCATATTCAGCGAGTACCGCAGGAGCATGGCCGCCGACAGGATCGCGGCGATCGGATTCGCGATGCCCTTGCCGGCGATGTCGGGCGCCGTCCCGTGCACCGGCTCGTAGAGGCCGACCGACCCGCCGAGGGACGCCGACGGCAGCATTCCCATGGAGCCGGCAAGGATCGCGGCCTCATCGGACAAAATATCACCGAAGGTGTTCTCGGTCACAATCGTGTCGAACTGCGTCGGCCGCTGCACCAGGGCCATCGCGCAGTTGTCGACCAGCACGTGCTCGAGGGTCACGTCCGGGTACTCGCGGCCGACACGCGTGACCACCTCGCGCCAGAGCTGCGAGACCACGAGCACGTTCACCTTGTCGACCGAGGTGAGCCGCCGCCGGCGCTTGCGCGCGACCTCGAACCCGATCCGGGCGATCCGCTCAACCTCGCGCGACGTGTACGCCATCGTGTTGATGGCGCGCGCCCCGCCATCGGCGAAGCGCTCCACCCCGCGGGGCTCGCCGAAGTAGAGCCCTCCGGTCAGCTCGCGGATGACCATCAGGTCGGTCCCCTCGACGACCTCACGCTTGAGGGGCGAGGCGTCCACGAGCATGGGAAAGCATTTCGCGGGACGGAGGTTGGCGTAGAGGTCGAGCTCCTTGCGAAGGGCGAGGAGCCCCCGCTCGGGCCGCTGCTCGTGAGGCACGTCGTCCCACTTGGGGCCGCCGACTGCCCCGAAGAGGATCGCGTGCGACGCCCGGCACAGCTCCAGCGTTCCCGGGGCCAGCGGAGCACCCGTCGCGTCGATCGCCGCGCCACCGACCAGCGCGCGCTCGAACTCGAACGCGGCGCCCGTGCCCTTGCCGATGGCCCCGAGGACACGCATGGCCTCGGGGATCACCTCCTGGCCGATCCCGTCCCCCGGCAGGACCGCGATCCGGTACGTCGCCATCTAGGGGCCGACTTCCTTCATTCGCTGGGCCGACGCCTGAGCCACCCGGTTGAGCGCGCTGAGATAGGCGCGGGCGCTCGCCTCGATGACATCCGTCGAGGCGCCCTTGCCGGACACGAGCGTCCCGTCGAAGTCGATCTTCATCGCGACCTCGCCGATCGCGTCCTTGCCCGACGTCGCCGAGCGAAGCGCGTAGTCTTGAAGGCGGCCCTTCAGGCCGGTGATCGCGTCGATCGCCGCCAGGACCGCGTCGACCGGCCCGTCGCCCACGCCGGAGTCCTGGAAGGTCTGCCCCTCCTTCTTCAGCCGCACCGTCGCCGAGGGCACGACTCCCGTGCCGCTGATGACGTGGAGGTAGTCGAGCTCGTAGAGGGGCGCGACCGCCTGGGTGACCTCGTCGGTCGCGATCGCCATGAGGTCCTCGTCGTAGACCTCCTTCTTCCGGTCGGCGAGATCCTTGAACGCCTTGAACGCCCGATCGAGCTCCGGGCCGGCCAGCGCGAAGCCGAGCTCCTTGAGCCGCGCCGCGAGGGCGGCCCGCCCGGAGTGCTTGCCCAGGACGAGCTTGTTCGACGCGCGGCCGATGTCCTCGGGCCGCATGATCTCGTAGGTGAGCTTCTCCTTCAGGACCCCGTCCTGATGGATTCCGGCCTCGTGGGCGAACGCGTTCTCGCCGACGATGGCCTTGTTCGGCTGCACGTGCACGCCCGTGATGTGAGAGAGCAGCCGCGACGCCTTGAAGATCTCCTCGGTCCGGACACGCGTGTCGATCCCGAAGTAGTCTTGCCGCGTCCGGAGCGCCATCACGATCTCCTCGAGGGATGCGTTGCCCGCCCGCTCCCCGATCCCGTTGATCGTGCACTCCACCTGCCGGGCGCCCTGCATGATCGCGGTCAGCGAGTTCGCCACCGCCTGTCCGAGGTCGTTGTGGCAGTGGACCGAGAGGACGACCTTGTCCAGGCCCTGCACCTTCTCCCGGATGCGGGCGATGCGCTCGCCCCACTCGCGCGGAATGGCGTAGCCGACGGTGTCGGGGATATTGATCGTCCGCGCACCGGCGTCGATCACCGCCGACAGGACGTCGCACATGTAGTCGAAGTCGGAGCGCGACGCATCCTCGGGCGAGAACTCGACGTCCTCGCAGTAGCCGCGCGCGTGGCGGACGGCGTCGACCGACGCCTTGAGCACCTCGGTCCGGGACTTGCGCAGCTTGTACTTCAGGTGGATGTCGGAGGTCGCGACGAACGTGTGGATGCGCGGCTTCCGGGCGTACTTCACCGCCTCCCAGCAGCGGTCGATGTCGCCGAGCCCCACGCGGGACAGGCCGCAGATGGACGGCGCATTCTCCAGCGTCCCGACCTGCCTGGCCACTTCGCGGGTGGCTTCGAAGTCGTCGTCCGACGAGATCGGGAAGCCGGCCTCGATGACGTCCACCTGCAGGCGAGCCAGCTGGCGGGCCATCTCGAGCTTCTCCATCGTGTTCATGGAGAAGCCGGGCGCCTGCTCACCGTCCCGCAATGTCGTGTCGAAGATGATGACGCGATCCATACGTCCTCCTAAGGCGATTCCTTGCTGGCCAGCTCGGTCGGGACCGCGAGCGGGCGCCCGACGACCAGGCGCCGGACTGGTCCGGAGAGCGCGTAGCCGGTGAAGAGCACGAAGAGAAAAAGGTCGTGCTTGGTGGCCACGATCATGGCCGCCAGCACGACGACCAGCAGCGTCTGGAACGGTCGGCGCCGGACGAAATCGACCTCCTTGAAGCTCCAGTAGCGGAACGTCGACACCATCAGGAGGGCGAGGACGCCGGCGGCGGCGGCCAGCGCGATCTGGGTCCAGCGAGGCGGCGGCGCGTCGCCCAGGAGCAGGATGGTCGCCGCGACCACGCCGGCCGCCGCCGGCGTGCTGAGGCCGATGAAGAAGCGCCGATCGACCGTGCCGGTCTGCACGTTGAAGCGGGCGAGCCGGAGGGCGCCGCAGATGACGAACAGGAAGACGCCGAACCAGGCCGGGCGACTCAGATCCTTGAGCGCGTAGGAGTACAGGAGGAACGCCGGCGCCACGCAGAACGAGACGACGTCGGCCAGCGAGTCGAACTCGACCCCGAACTGGCTGGTCGCCTTCATGAGGCGGGCCACGCGGCCGTCGAGGAGGTCCATGACCATGGCAACGAAGATCGCCAGCGCTGCGTCAGCGTAACGGCCCTCCACCGTGAGCAGCATCGCGAAGAAGCCGCAGAAGAGGTTGCCGGTGGTGAGCAGGCTCGGCAGCAGCACGATGCCGCGCCGACGCTTGTCTCGAAGTTCGTGCCAGCGCCGGCGCCGCGGCCCCTTGTGACGCCTGATCATGAGCGCCCCTCGGGTATCACGACAGAAGTCCCAAGACCGTGACGCCCCCCGTCACCTGGTCGCCGACTCGCACACGGAGCTCGGCACCGCGCGGCATGCAGCAGTCGGTTCGGGAGCCGAAGCGAATCATACCGAACCGTTCGCCGGCGGCGAGCTTGTCGCCGGGTGCCACCCGACAGACGATCCGCCGGGCGACGACGCCCGCGATCTGGACGACGGTCACCCGCGCGTTCTCTCCCTGGAGGTGGAGCACACAGCGCTCGTTCACGTCGCCCGCGTCCTGTCGATAGGCGGCCACGAAGCGGCCTCGCGAGTACGCGGCGCCGACGACGAGGCCGGCGATCGGCGCGCGGTTCACGTGCACGTCCAGCGGTGAGAGGAAAATCGCGACCCGCACGGCCGGGCCGACGAACGGGTCGTTCAGCTCGTCGATTTCGATCACACGGCCATCGGCCGGCGCGAGCACGCCGCCGGCGACCGCCGGCACCGCGCGCTCCGGGTCGCGGAAGAACCCGAGGGAGGCGAGCGCCGCGCCCGCGAAGGGCACCGCGAGGGCGCGGCGGCCGGCGAGCGCGAGTCCGGCCGCGATCGCGGCCGGGACCACGATGAAGGGCCAGCCCTCGGGCGCGACCGGGAGCCGGCTCATCAGCCGATCCGCGGCGGCTTGATCCACGACATCATCGACCGCAGGCGCTTGCCGACTTCCTCGATCGGGTGCTCGGCGTCCCGCCGCCGCATGGCGAGGAATCCGGCGCGGTTGGCCTGGTTTTCCAGTACCCACTCGCGCGCGAACTGGCCGGACTGGATCTCGCCGAGGATTCGCTTCATCTCGGCCTTCGTCTGCTCGCTCACGACGCGCGGTCCCCGCGTGTAGTCGCCGTACTCGGCGGTGTCCGAGACCGAGTAGCGCATGTACGCGAGGCCCCCCTGGTAGAAGAGGTCCACGATGAGCTTCATCTCGTGCATGCACTCGAAGTAGGCGACCTCGGGCTGGTAGCCCGCCTCGACCAG
>Ga0137368_10008696_pt1 | contig 10442 bp, 7 predicted proteins | sample SagtaG_13_FD_104917 | JGI IMG/M metagenome (GOLD analysis project Ga0137368, IMG submission 104917) | Vadose zone soil microbial communities from Sagehorn Ranch, Mendocino, California, USA - Sage1_L_100_16 metaG | ecosystem: Environmental > Terrestrial > Soil > Vadose zone | place: USA...
CGACCTGATCCGATGGAACCTCCGTCCAGCGTGCGGCGGCGCGCACGCCGAGATTCGTTCCAGCCCAGCGCTCGCTTGCGACGAGGAGCGGCTGCTCGATCCCGAGCTCGCCGAGCACCGCTGGGAGGTCGGCCAGGCCCCAGCGGACGATCACGCGGGAAGCCGGCCCTGTGCAAAAGCGACGAAGGCGCGCGCCGCCCGCGTCACGCTGCGCCCGGTTGCGCGGGCGAGGAAGATCTCGCGCACCGGGTCGAGGCCGCGCACGCGGGCGGTGGCGATCCGCCCGGCAGCGAGATCCGCCTCGATTGCCAGCCGTGAGATGAAGGCGATGCCGTGTCCTGCGAGCACCGCGCTGCGCACGGATTCCTGCAGACCGAGCTCGAGCCGGACATCGAGGTCGCGCAGCCGCATCCCCGCATTGCGCAGCTCGTCCTCGATGACTTGCCGGACGCCTGCGCCGTCCTGCATCACGATCAGCTTTTCTCCTCTGAGATCGTCGAGCGAGACAGTCTTGCCGGCAAAGCCGTGATCCGACGGACACGCGAGCACGACCTCGTCGCGGAAGAATGGCTCGAACGCCACGCCGCGATGGCGGCGTCCGGCACCGACGATGCCGAGCTCGAGCTCACGCTCGGCGACCCGATCGACCACCGTCTGGGTGTCGGAGACGGTGAGCCGCACCCGCACGTCGGGATGCTGCTCCTGGAATTCGCAGAGCAGGAGCGGGACGACCGTGCCGCCCGGGCCCGTCGAAGCGCCGAGCTCGAGCGTGCCGGTGATCGCCCCCTCGTCGTCCGCGTCGAGGTCCTCGAGCAGGTGCTCCTCGGCGGCGAGCACCCGCTGAGCCGACGCGTAGAGGCGTCTCCCGGCCTCGGTCGGCTCGACCCGGCGGCCGGAGCGGTCCAGGAGCTGCCGCCCGAGGCGTTGCTCGAGCGAGCGGATCTGCAGGCTCACGGCCGGCTGGGTGACCCCGAGCCGCTCGGCCGCCTGGGAGAAGCTCTTGCGCTCCACGACGGCGCAGAACGCAGCTAACTGACGCGTGTCCATCGGCTTCAGCCTCGCGGTTCCGTTCGCTCCTCGCCATCGCGCTCTCGTTCGGTCTCGCCAAGCGCGGCCACGACGCTGGCTGGGTCCACCGTCGGGGGTCCGCCCGATGCTCCAGGGCGCTCCGCGCCGGTTGCCACCGCGGTGCTGCCGAACCAGCGGTTGAACCTTCCGGCCCAGCGGTCGAGCCGACTGACGACCGCACCTAAACGCACAGCGCTCCCTTCGGCACGGCAAGCAGACGCATAAGACAAGCTTATGCAATCCGGTTCCGAGTGGGGCAGGCTCTACGATCCTCGCGTGGCCTCAACGCCGCAGTCGAGCGACTCCTTCAGCCTGCGGTTCTCGGAGCTGACGGAGGCGAGCCCGGCGCGGCCGCGTGACGCCGCACTGCGCGCGTTCGACATCGTCCTCTCGGCGTTCTTCCTGCTCGTCTCGTTGCCCTTGACGGTGCCGATCGCGCTCGTGCTGTTCCTGACGAGTGGACGTCCGCTCTTCTACCGCGGGGAACGAGTCGGGCGTGGCGGGCGCGTGTTCGAGATGCTCAAGTTCCGGACGCTGAGCCCGAACGCCGAGGAACGGCTCGGCCCCCCCCTCGGCGAGGAGCTCGTCCACCGGACACGCGGAGAGACGACGGCGATCGGTGGGTGGCTACGAGCAACCCAGCTCGACGAGATTCCGCAGCTCTGGAACGTCGTGCGCGGCGACATGAGCCTCGTCGGCCCGCGGCCGATCCGACCCCGCTTCTTCGCCGAGCTCGTGGAGGAGCTTCCGGCGTACTGGCAGCGACTCGTAGTCCGCCCGGGCCTCACCGGCTTCGCCCAGGTACGCCGCGGCTACGAGACGTCGATGGCGGACAAGCTCGCGCACGACCTCGAGTGGATCGCCGACCGTTCCTTGCGGCTGTACTTCCGCACACTGGCAACAACCGCATGGCGCGTGCTCGGCCAGTTCGCGCGCGGCATCGCCGCGCGCTAGACGTCGAGCCGGGCGTCCTCGAGGTCGAGGTCGCGGTAGAGACGGCGTTCGACTTCGTCGTCGATGACGCCACGGCGCCGAAGATCCACGATTGCCGCGCGTTCCGCGTCGAACAACTCCCGGCGCAAGCGCTGGTAGTTGAGGGACCGCTCCTCGATCGCGCCGTCGTCGTCCTGCTTGAAGCGAGACATGAACCGATCGCGCCGGAAGCCGTAGAGACCACGCAGCCGCTCGGCCGTGTCCTCTCGTACCCAGTCCTCACCTTCCAGTTCCTCGAGCCGTGCCAGGGCGGCGTCTGCGGCCTTGATGCGCGCCTTGGCGTGTTCCTTCTCGTCGAGATTGTCCGCTTCCACCCCGAGCGCACGAATGACGACCGGCAGGGTCAGACCCTGGACGACGAGTGTGCCGAGGATGACGCAGAACGTGAGGAACACGATCAGGTCACGTTGCGGAAACGCGCTACCAGCATCTGTCGTCAACGGCACGGCCAGTGCGGCGGCCAGGGAGACGGCGCCCCGCATGCCTGCCCACGAAACCACGAATGCACGGGCCGGCGGCGGCGGCGGGTTGTCGGGGCTGAACGCCCCCAGGAACCTGCTCGGGAGGTACGTGAACACGGGCACGAAGAGGAGGCGCGCAACGACCACGGTCAGGGTGACGAGCACGCCCCACCAGATGAGCTCCGCGGTCGAGAACCCCGTGAGGGAGTCGAGGATCCGCGGCAGCTGAAGACCGACGAGGACGAAGAGCAGGGCATTGAGAACGAAGGTGAAGATCTCCCAGACGGCTCCTCCCTGAAGCCTCGTCTGGAACGACGTGAGCTCCGGCGTGTGCCAACCGAGATAGATGCCGGCCGTGACGACCGCGAGCACGCCAGAAGCCTCAACGGCGTTGGCCGGAATGAATGCGAGGTAGCCGGTGAGGAGGGCGATCGTCACCTCGACCGGCGGGTTGTCGAGCCGTCGCCGAACCGCGGCGACGAGAAAGCCGACGACGAGCCCGATCGCGACTCCGCCGACAATGCTCCAGAGCAGGCGCCACGATGCGTCCCAGATGGAGAACGTGCCGGCGACCGCCGCCGTGACAGCGACGCGGTAGAGGACGAGTGCGCTGCCGTCGTTCACCAGGCTCTCGCCCTCGACGATCGAGACGAGGCGACGTGGCACGCCCAGTCGGCGCATGATCGCGGTCGCCGCGATCGGATCCGTCGGAGAGACCACTGCTCCCAGCACGAACGCCGCGGTCCATGACATGTTGTCGACCAGCGTGTGTGCCACCGCCGCGACCGCGACCATTGTCGTGATCACGAGTCCGATCGCAAGGAGGCCGATCGGACGGACATTCGCCCGTAGCTCGCGTAACGACGTGAAGAACGCCGACGAATAGAGGAGCGGCGGCAGAATCGCGATCAGGACGAGGTCGGGAGGCAGCTGCAGAGTCGGAACGCCCGGGACGAAGCCGAGCGCGAGACCGCCGAGAACGAGCAGAATCGGGTACGGGATCCGCAGCGCCGGGGCGATCGCAAGCAACGCCGCGACGGCAAGGAGCAGGGCCAGCAGGACGAGCTGGGCGTGGGTCCCGAAATCCACACCGCGAGCCTACGCCGCGGCCACGGCCACGGCCCTACGTCAGACCGATTAGTTCAGGACGTTCGACAGCACGACCGCGAGAACGTTCAGGACCGAGATCGTGAAGGCGATCGACGTGATCGCGGCGGTGGCGCAAACGAACGCGTGCGTTTGTGGATCCAACTCACCCCCGGAAGGGGTAGAAGGCAATCCCTCGTTCGAGGCCCCTCTACACTGACCGGCCGTGTGCGGGATCTGCGGAATCGCATCGACGAACGGCTCGGCAGTCACCGACCGGGTCGCGGCAATGAGCGCAACGCTTATTCACCGGGGCCCGGATAGCTTCGGCGAGTTCAGCGACGGAGACGTCGCGCTCGCGGCCCGGCGCCTCTCGATCATCGATCTCGAGACGGGCGACCAGCCGATCGCGAATGAGGACGGCACGCTGCACGTCATCCAGAACGGCGAGATCTACAACTACCGCGAGCTACGCCGCGAGCTCGAACTGGCAGGGCATCACTTCCGTACCCAGGGCGATACCGAAGTGCTGCTACACCTCTACGAGGAGCACGGCGACCGCTTCGCCGAACGACTGCGCGGCATGTTCGCGATCGCGATCTGGGATGCACGCCGGCGGCGGCTCGTGCTCGCACGCGACCGCTTCGGGATCAAGCCGCTCTACTACCGCGCGGCCGAGAACGAGGTTGCCTTCGCCTCGGAGCTGCGCGCCCTGCCCCGCGGCGAGATCGACCTCGACGCGCTGGAAGCGTTCCTCGCGTTCAACTCGATCCCCGCACCGCTGACGATCTTCCGGGAGATCCGCAAGCTCCCGCCGGGCTATCTACTGATCTGGGAAGACGGCCGCGTCGAGCTGCGCCGCTTTGCCCGTCCCGCGCCCCTCGAGGAGCTCCGCGAAGACGAGGAGGCCGAGCTCGTCGAGGAGCTCCGGTCACGCCTGCGGGACTCCGTGCGCGCGCACCTCGTCAGCGACGTGCCCGTAGGCGTTCTGCTTTCGGGCGGTGTCGACTCGGCGTTCCTCGCTGCTCTGGCCGCGGAGGAGAGCTCCGAGACGCTGCGCACGTTCTCGATCGGCTTCGAGGAACGCTCCTTCGACGAGCTCGCATGCGCGCGCCTCGTCGCGGAGCGTTACGGGACGCAACACCGAGAGCTCGTGCTCCGCCCGGATGCGGCGCTGCTCTTGCCGGCCCTCGCGGACGCGTTCGACGAGCCGTTCGCCGATTCGTCGGCGCTGCCGACCTACCTCGTGTCGCAGCTCGCGGCGAGCGACGTGAAGGTCGCGCTTTCCGGCGAGGGCGGCGACGAGCTCTTCGGCGGCTACTACACGTATGCGGCCGACCTGCTCGCCGAACGAGTCGGCGGTCTGGCGCGACTGGCACGCCCGCTCGTCGAGCGGCTGCCGACATCGTCGTCGAGGGCGAGCTTCGACTACAAGGCGAAGCGCTTCGTCCGCGCCGCACACCTGCCTCCGCTCGAGCGCCATCACGGCTGGAAGGAGATCTTCTCGCCCGAGCTTCGCGCGGAGCTCACCGGACGCAGCTCGGCGTTCGATCCCGTCGGCATCCTTCGCGACAGGTACAGCGAGACCGAGGGCGCCGACGAGCTTGCCCGCTTGCAGGATGTCGACCTCGGCATCTACCTCGTCGACGACCTACTGGTGAAGACCGACCGCGCGTCAATGGCGCACTCGCTCGAAGCCCGCGTGCCCTATCTCGACACGGTCGTGACGAATCTCGCGCTCGCGCTTCCGGCCCGGCACAAGATCCGCGGCCTCTCCAAGAAGGTGCTGCTGCGCAAGGCAGCCGCCCCGCTCCTGCCGCGCGAGATCGTCCACGGCAAGAAGCGCGGCTTCTCGATCCCCGCAGCGGCCTGGCTCCGGGGTGAGCTCGAGCCGTTCGCGCGACAGACCCTCTCGCGCGAGACCCTTCACCGTCAGGGGTTCTTCCACCCAGACGTGGTCACACGGCTCCTCGACGACCACGTCGCCGGCCGCGAGGATCGCAGCCGCCAGCTCTGGGGTCTCCTCGCGTTCACGCTCTGGCACGAAAGCCACGTCGAGCGGGCCCCGCAGGTTCCCTCACGGCCCGAAGTGCTCGTCGAGCGCTGACCTAGACTCCTCCGAATGGCCAGCCGACCTCTCGTCGCTCACGTCGTCGGCGCGCGGCCGAACTACATGAAGGTGGCGCCGGTGTATGCCGCCCTCGATCGGCGCGCAAACGTCGAGCAGCGGCTGATCCACACCGGTCAGCACTACGACGCGCTCATGAAGGACGTCTTCTTCGCGCAGCTCCCACTTCCCAGGCCGCATCTCCAGCTGGACGCTCGAACGACCGAGGACGCCTTGATCGAGCTGGAACGCGTCTTCGGTGAACTCGAGCCGGATCTCGTGGTTGTGGCAGGCGACGTCAACTCGACACTCGCAGGCGCGGTTTCGGCTACCAAGCGCGGCCTCATGGTCTGCCACATCGAGTCGGGCCTGCGCAGCAACGACTGGCACATGCCCGAAGAGCTGAACCGTGTGATCACCGATCACCTGTCTCGACTGCTGCTCACCTACTCGGAGACGGCCGACGCCAATCTGGCCAACGAGGGCATTCCGAATCGAGAGCAGACGATCGAGCGGGTCGGGAACACCATGATCGACACCTTGAAGGCCAACGAGGAGGAGGCGCGAGGCCTCGAGGCTTGGCGCGAGTACGGCCTCGAACCTCAGAACTACGCGCTCATCACGCTCCACCGCCCAAGCCTCGTCGACGTGCCTGAGTTGCTTGGTCGAACCGTCGACGCACTCAACGACCTCTCGATCAACCTTCCGATCATCTTCCCGATGCATCCGCGGACGCGGAAGATGCTCGATCAACTCGGCGTGGAACCGAAGTTCGCGGTCGTCCCGCCGCTTCCGTACCGCTCGTTCCTTTCGCTCGAGGCCGACGCCGCCGCTGTGATCACCGACTCCGGAGGGATCCAGGAAGAGACAACCGTCCTCGGAGTTCCGTGCTTCACGCTTCGTGACAACACAGAACGGCCCGAGACGCTGGACGGAACCAACACACTGCTCAACCTCGAGCCGGAGTCCCTGCGGGACATTCCATCGCTGCTTGCCAAGCCGAAGCGCGGCGAGATCCCGGAGCTGTGGGATGGCAATGCAGGCGAGCGCGCAGCGGCCGCGGTTGAGCAAATCCTCAGCCAGGTGGAGGTCCCTGCCTGAAGGTCTGGGTGGACATGACCGCGTCGGCGCACGTGCTGGTCTTCAGGCCCCTGATCCGGCTGTTGCGCGAGCGGGGCGACGAGGTCGAGATCACCGCACGCGAGTACGCGCAGACACTCCAGCTACTCGAGTTGCACGGCCTCGAAGCGACCGTCGTAGGCCGTCACGGCGGGCGTTCGCGGCTCGGGAAGGCACGCTCGCTCACCTCGCGTCTGCGCGCCCTGCGCAAATGGGCGCGGCCACGCGAGTTCGATCTCGCGCTGGCGCATGGCTCACACGAGCTCACCATCACTGCACGGCGGCTTGGCATCCCGAGTGCGACGACGCACGACTACGAGTTCGCCACCCTGCAGCACCACCTCGGCATGCGCGCCGCGACGAAGGTCGTCGTGCCGGACTCGATTCCCGACGAGCGCCTCGCACACTTCGGCGTCAGACCGCCGAAGCTCCTACGGTATCCCGGCCTGAAGGAGGAGTACTACCTCTCCGACTTCGAGCCGGACCAGAGCGTGCTCGAGCAGCTCGGCGTCGACCGCGACCGCGTGCTCGTCGTCCTGCGGCCGCCGCCCGACGTGTCGCTCTACCACCGCCACTCGAACCCGCTGTTCCCGCAGACGCTCGCCTATCTCGGCGAGCTCGACACGGTGCACGCCGTCGTCCTGCCGCGGACGGACGAGCAGCGCGAATACGTGCGTGAGCTCGCCTTGCCCTCGGTGATCGTCCCCGATCGCGCCGTCGACGCGCAGAGCCTGATCGCGCTCGCAGACGTCGTCGTCTCCGCGGGCGGCACAATGAACCGCGAGGCAGCCGCGCTGGGGGTTCCCGTCTACACGACCTACGGCGGGCGGCTCGGCGGCGTCGACGAGGAGCTGATCCGTCAGGGCAGGCTCAAGCCGCTCACCGATCCGCGCGCCCTGGAGCTGCAGAAGCGGGAAGCGGGCTCAGGCAGCCGCGTCCGCCGCGATCCGGCGGTCCTGCTCGACCTGTTGCTCACCGCACGTCGCGACGACGTGTAGGACGTCGCCGCCGTAACGATCGAGCTTCGTCGGTCCGACCCCAGGCACGGCACCGAGCTCCGACAGGTCACGCGGACGGCGTCCGGCGATCTCGGCGAGCGTCGAGTTGTGGAAGACGACATACGCCGGCAGGTCCTCGGCCGTTGCGCGTTCGAGGCGCCAGCGCTTCAACGCCGCGTAGAGCGGATCGTCCGGCTCGGCCGCACGGGCAGGACGGGAGACGGCGATGCCGAGCTCACCGAGGAAGCGGCTTGCCTTTCCGCTCCAGGTCAACGAGAGATGTCGCTTCGCTCGCGTGAGGCCGACATAGAAGAGCCGCCGCTCCTCCGCGATCTCGCCCGGCTTCTTCGCCTGCCTGATCGGCAGCTCCTTCTCCTCCAGCCGCGGGACGAAGACTGCCTCGAACTCGAGCCCTTTCGCACCGTGCAGCGTGAGCAGGTGGACGCCGCGGCGGTCCGCGCCTGTCGAGCCGAACCGGGCTTCCAGGTCGGCGATGAAGGCGCGCGTCGTCCGCTCGCCGTCGTCGAAGTCGTCCGCGAGGCGAATGAGACGTCCGAGATCGGATTGGCGCACCATCTCCCGTTCGCCGAGCTTCTCTGGCGGCTGCGCGCGCCACCCCGCCTCCCTGGCGTAGCTGCGTACCAGAGCAGCCACGTCGGTCGAGTCGACCCTGCGCAGCCGGCGCAACAGTTGGCGCGCGCCCTCGCGCGCAAGCAAGGACGCACCCTGGAACGGGATCTTCGTCTCGTGCAGCGGCTCTTCGAAGTCGGCAAGCCTTGCGTTCGTGCGACAGAGGATCGCGATCCCCTCGAGCGGCACGCCTTCGTTGTGCAACGCTCGCACGCGTTCGATGACGAATGCGACTTCGCCTTCGCGCGCCGGGAACGACTGTGTGATCGGTTCGGGCCCCGAGCCGAGCGTCGCGCGCAGGATCTTCTCCGCGCCGCCGAGCGCCGGGACGATCCGGTTCGCCAGCGCGAGCACCTCGGGCGACGAGCGGTAGTTGTCCTCGAGCCGGATCACCGTCGCGTTCGGAAAGCGAACCGGCAGGCCGAGGAGGTACGCGGGCGTTGCCCCCGTGAATGCATAGATGGACTGGTAGTCGTCACCGACGGCGCAGAGCTCTTCACGGTCGCCGAGCCAGCGCTCGAGGAGCGTCTGCTGCAGGAGGTTGACGTCCTGGTACTCGTCCACCGTGAACGCGCTGAAGTGCTCGCGAACCTCGGCAAGGGCCTCCGGACGTTCGTCGAAGAGACGGATCGTGAGCTCGAGCACGTCCTCGAAGTCGACGAAGCCACGGTCGGCCTTCTCGACCTCGTAGCCGCGAAAGATGCGGAACATCAGGTCGGCCGGGATCGGCGGCTCGTGATCGCCGAGCTCGGCGAGATAGGTAGCGGGAGTCAGCCTACGGTTCTTCGCCCATTCCACCTCGGTGGCAAGGTCACCGGCGGGGCGGAACTTGTACGGAGGCGGCAGCGTGTTCCCGAGCTGCCGTAGCAACAGCGCCTTCGAGGCCATGATCCGGTCCGGCGGATCGCCGAGGCGGTGCAACTGGCGCAGCGCGGCCGAATGAAACGTCCGCGCCGTGACGCCGCCGACGCCGAGCCGCTCCAGCCGCTCGCGCATCTCGGTCGCCGCCTTGTCCGTGAACGTGACCGCGAGGATCTCGTGTGACTCGAACTCGCCGATCGCAATCTGGTTGGCGATCCGGCGCGTGATCGTCGTCGTCTTTCCCGAGCCGGCGCCCGCAAGGATGCAAACGGGCCCGCGCACCATCTCGACGGCGCGGCGCTGTTCGGGGTTCAACCCGGCAAAGATGGGATCGCGGTCCACCCGTGCACCGTAAAGACCGCGCGGGACGGCGACTGTGCCGAGTTAGTGCAGAGTGTCTTCCAGAACCGCGGCGCCGGCCCGCTTCGGTTCTCGCAGCATCGCGGCCAGCCGCGAGACCACGTCCAGGGTGTCCCCACGCGACACCATCCGTTCGAGCTCGTCGAGCTCCTCCTGGAGCCAGTCGGCGTCGATGGGCGGACGTGCGGCGCGGAGGATCTTCGGGTGGGAGGTGGGGCCGACCGTCTCGCCGTCGGTCCAGAGCTCCTCGTGCAGCTTCTCGCCCGGGCGAACGCCGACGAACGTGATGGAAATGTCCGTCTTTGGGTCCCTCCCCGAGAGGCGGATCATGTTGACCGCCAGGTCGAGGATCTTCACCGGCTCGCCCATGTCGAGCACGTAGACCTGGCCGCGGCCGCCGATCGCGCCGGCCTGTACGACGAGCGAGACCGCCTCCGGGATGGTCATGAAGTAGCGCGTCATCTCTGGATGAGTGACCGTGACGGGGCCGCCCTTCTCGATCTGACGCCGGAAGATCGGGATCACGCTGCCCGAGGAGTTGAGGACGTTGCCGAAGCGAACGGCGACGAAGCGCGTGTTGATGTCCGTGCGGTGGCCGTAGGCCTCGACGATCCACTCGCACAGAGCCTTCGACTGGCCGAGGAGGTTCTTCGGGTTCGCGGCCTTGTCCGTCGAGACGAGCACGAACCGCTTCGCGCCCGACTCGGCCGCCGCCTCCGCGACGATCTTCGTGGCGAGCGTGTTGTTGCGGACGGCCTC
>Ga0137368_10008698_pt1 | contig 10441 bp, 12 predicted proteins | sample SagtaG_13_FD_104917 | JGI IMG/M metagenome (GOLD analysis project Ga0137368, IMG submission 104917) | Vadose zone soil microbial communities from Sagehorn Ranch, Mendocino, California, USA - Sage1_L_100_16 metaG | ecosystem: Environmental > Terrestrial > Soil > Vadose zone | place: USA...
CATGTTGCCTCACGTCAATAGGTCCGCGAACGATTCATCGTTGCCTCACCGAGAATGTCCGCGAGCGGGTAGCGGGTTCACCTCCTCTCCTCGTGGTCGATCGTTCCCCCGGTCTCTGCGGCCGCCACGGCCTCCGCCTGCAGGGGAAGCGGGGGCAAGGTACCGCCGGGCGCGCTCGGGCCGGGCCTCCGCCGCCCTCGCCTCCTTCCGCCGACGACGCTCCTTCAGCCGGCCCAGCCGGAGGAGCTCGTCCTGGCACCGGCCGATCGCCCGCTGGAGGGCGACCGGGTTCAGCATCAGGTACTCGGCCTCCAGCCGGCGCTTGGCCTCCCGAGTGACGTGGGGGGAGTCGAGCACTCGGCGGTACGGGGTCCGGGCGGTGTCGTAGCGCCGGGTGACCCTGGCCCCGTCCCGGATCTTCTCGCGGAGCTTCATGACCGGGCAGAAGTAGTTCACCCACAGCCGGAGATGCCAGTACAGCTCGCGGAGGACCTCGAGCTCGGCGTCGGTGTCGTAGCGGGCGTAGCCGACGTGCTGGCGGACCACCGTCCAGTTCTTCTGCTCCACGAAGCACCCGTCGTTCGAGCGGTGGGGCCGGCCCCGGGTGAACGTGATCTTCTCAGCCTGGCAGTACCGGAACAGCTCGTGGTTGATGAACTCGGCTCCGTTGTCCGAGTCCAGCCCGAGCAGGGGGAACGGCAGCAGGGAGCGGATCCGCTTGAGCTCGGCGAACACCCAGACCTGGGCCTTGTTCTTGAGCGCCGCCGGCTCCGTCCACCCGGTGGCCACGTCGGTGGCGTCCAGGCTCTGGCAGTAGTCACCTTGGGCCACCCCGCCGTCGTGGGCCACCAGGTCCACCTCCAGGAACCCCGGACGGTGCTCGTCCCAGTCGGCGAAGGTCCGGATGGGGATGTGGCGGCGGAGCAGGGTCCCGGGCTTGGTCCCGGAGCGGCCCCGCACCCCCAGTCGAGCGCGGGCCCCGGCCAGCCGGCGGTCGATGGTGGCCGCCGACATCTGAAGCAGCCGGTCCCGGACCTCCTCGGTGAGCGTGAGTTCCCCGAACCGCTCCAAGGCCTCGATGCCCTCGGCCATGTAGGGCGCCAAGCGCTTGCCACAGGGGCCGCCGTAGGTGGCCCACACCTTCTCCAGGGGCGCCTGGAGGTCAGGGCCGTACCGCCGGGGGCGGACCGCCCTGGCTCGGGGCGGGGCAGGTCCTCGCCCGGCAACTCGGAGGGCCCGCCGGGCGTAGTCCCGGTGCCACCCGGTGAGGGCGCAGAGCTCATCGAGCACCCTGCCCTTGTCGCCCTTGGACCCCCGCCGGTACCGCTTGAGCATCTCCTTGGTCACCGCCTTGCGCTCGGCCATCGAAAGCCCCACCCGTCCGCCCCTCCCCCTCGCACGACGACGGGGAAGGAGCCGCGACTTTCGCGGACCTCCTCAGGTGAGGCAACGAAGCCGGTTCGCGGACCTTTCCGGTGAGTCAACTCGCGGTGTTGCATTCGAACGCGCGTTCGAGTACCATGGCGCTCCCGCGCGGCCCGGTGGGAGGCGTCAGCCCATGCTCGCGGTGGCGACCGCACTCGATCCGGGGACTCCCCTGCGCGAGGTGACGTTCTGCGCGGTGGACCTCGAGACCACCGGCGGCTCGCCCACGTCGTGCAGCATCACCGAGATCGGGGCGGTGAAGTATCTCGCCGGCGAGCCCGTGGGCGCGTTCCACACGCTGGTGAACCCCGGCGCCCCCATCCCACCGTTCATCACCCATCTCACCGGGCTGGACGACCTGGAGGTGGCCGCCGCTCCCCCCATCGAGGCGGTCCTGCCCGCGCTCGTCGAGTTCCTGGCGGGTGCCGTGTTCGTCGCCCACAACGCGCGGTTCGACTTCGGGTTCCTGAACGCGGCCCTGGGACGGGCGGGGTACGACCCGCTCCCGCCTCCACCCGTCTGCACGGCGAAGCTGGCCCGCCGGATGGTCCTCCGCGACGTCCCGAACGTGCGCCTGGACACGCTCGCGCAATACTTCCGGACGGCGGTGCGGCCCGAGCATCGCGCCCTCCCTGACGCCGAGGCGTGCGCGGGCGTCTTCCACGGGCTCCTGGAGCTGGGGGGTCGGCTGGGGATACTCACCCTCGGCGACCTGCTCGCCTCCACGCGGGCCCGCGGGCAGCCCCACTACGCGAAGATCCGCCTGGCCGACCACCTCCCGCACACGCCCGGCGTGTACCTGTTCCGGGGCCGGGAGGGACGGGTGCTGTACGTCGGGAAGGCGAACGACCTCCGCCAGCGCGTGAAGTCCTACTTCTACGGCGACGAGCGGCGCTCCGTGGGCGATCTGCTCTCCCGGACGGCCTCCGTGGAAGGTCGCCCGTGCCGGGACGAGCTGCACGCGCTCGTGCTGGAGGCGCGGCTCATCGCCCGTCACGAGCCGCCGTACAACCGCCGGGGGAAGACGTGGCGGCGCTACGCGTACCTGAAGGTGGACCTGGCCGAGGCGTGGCCCCGGATCAAGGTGGTGCGCCGTCCGAAGGGCCGGGGCGCGTTCCTGGGGCCGTTCCCGACGGCGGCGGCAGCCCGGCTGGCCCGGGAGGCGCTGGAGGACGTCTTCCCCATCCGGCGGTGCTCGCGGGCCATGGGTGCCGCCACCCGGTTCTCGCCGTGCGCCCTGGCCGGGCTGGGCCGGTGCCTCGCTCCCTGCGAGGGCCGCGCCGACCCCGAGCGCTACGAGGAGCTCGTCCGAACGCTCATCCTCTCCCTCTCCTCACCGGGCGGGCTCCTCGAAGCGCTCGAGCGGCGGATGGCGGCGCTCGCCCGGGCGGAACGGTTCGAGGAAGCCGCCCTGGCCCGCGACCGCCTGCGGGCCGTGTCGGAGGCGCTGGCCCGAGCCCGGACGGACGGGTGGCTGCTCGCGCCGGGGCGGCTGGTCCTGCGAGGCGGGGACGGGCGAGCGGTGGAGCTACGGGACGGGTCGCTGCCGGGCGGCTCCGACGGCCCCGACGCCGGGTTCCCCTGCCCGCGGGAGCGCGCCGACGAGGTCTCGGCGGTGAGGTCCTGGATCGCCCGAACCAGGCCCGCCGTGCTGGAGGCCGACGTCCCACCGGCCGAGCCGGTCGACGGCGGGGCGGCGCTGGCCCGGCTGCTGGGGTCCCTCCGCGCGTCGAGCCACGCTCCCCCGACCGGCGATCGCGTCGGCGGCGCGGTTTCCGGGCCACAGCAAGCGCGGACCGAGGGGACCCGCGGAGCGTAGCTGTAGGGCGGGGCTTGTCCCCGCCCGGGGCCGGACGCAAGGCCCGGCCCACCCGAGGAGTGAGAGAGGAGGTGCCTCGTATGGCCGGCGACGAGGGACAGCTCGATCCTTCCACCATCACCGCGGAGCAGTTCGCCCAGATGGTGGCCGGCGCGAGCGATCAGGACATCGAGGGGGTCGTCCACGGGATCGGCACCGAGCGAACCCTCGAGCGGATCTTCGCCGGGTTCGAGGAGCGGTTCCTGCCGGACCGGGCCGGTGGGGTCGACGCCGACATCCAGTTCGTGGTCCGCGACGCCGGCCAGGAGCACCCGTGGGTGGTCGGGATCCACGACGGGGCGTGCACCGCGTCCGGGGGGCAGGCCGATTCCCCGAAGGTCACGCTGACGGCGGACCTGGTGCCGTTCACCCGCATGGTGGCCGGCCAGGAGGACGGGATCAGGCTGTTCATGACCGGGAAGCTGAAGGTGGGGGGCGACATGCTCTTCGCCACCCGGATCATGGGGTTCTTCGAGCGGCCGGGGGCCTGACTCCGGTCCCAGCGGCGGAGCGAGGGCGTTCCGAGGCTAGAATCGGTGCCATGGAGAACGCCGTCATCGTCGAGGGCGCTCGCACGCCGATCGGCAAGTTCCTGGGCGCGCTGGCCGAGGTGCCGGCCGTGGACCTGGGGGTCGCCGCCACGCGGGAGGCGCTGCGGCGCGCGGAGGTCGCCCCCGATGACGTGCAGGAGCTCGTGTACGGCCACGCCCGCCAGGCCGGGAACGGTCCCAACACGGCCCGGCAGGTCGCCGTTCGGTCCGGGCTCCCCCATGAGGTCCCCGGGATCACCGTGAACATGGCCTGCGGGTCGGGGACCCGGGCCATCCAGCACGCGGCGGATCAGATCGTGCTCGGCAACGTCGAGGTCGCGGTGGCCGGGGGCATGGAGAACATGTCCCGGACGCCATTCCTGCTGGACCGGATGCGGTCGGGCTACCGCATGGGGGACGCGCCCGTCCACGACGGCATGTACCGGGACGGGTTCCTCGACCCGCTGTCTGGCCTGGTCATGGGCGAGACGGCCGAGAACCTGGCCCGGAAGTACGGCATCCCCCGCGAGGAGCAGGACGAGTTCGCCCTGCGCTCCCAGCTGAAGGCCGAGGAAGGAAAGGCCCGCCGGGGCCTCGAGATCGTGTCCGTCGACGCGACGGTGCGGAAGGGCACCGTTACCGTGACGGAGGACGAGCACCCCCGCGCCGACACCACCCTCGAGTCCCTGGCGAAGCTGAAGCCGGTGTTCGCGGAGGACGGGACGGTCACGGCCGGATCGTCCTCGGGCATCACCGACGGCGCGGCCTCGCTCGTGCTGATGTCGGAGTCCCGGGCCCGGGCCGAGGGCCGGACGCCACTGGCCCGGATCGTGGCCGTCGCCTCGGCCGGCGTGGACCCCGCGTTCATGGGCATCGGCGTGGTGCCCGCCACGCGCAAGGTGCTGGAGCGGTCTGGGCTCTCGATCCAGGACTTCGACGTGATCGAGGTGAACGAAGCCTTCGCGGCCCAGGTCCTCGCGTGCGACCGGGAGCTGAAGCTCGGCCACGACAAGCTCAACCCGAAGGGGGGCGCCATCGCGCTCGGCCACCCCATCGGGATGACCGGGGCCCGGATCGTCCTGACCGCCGCGTACGAGCTGCGGGAGCGCGACCTCAACCTGGCCCTGGCCACGCTGTGCATCTCCGGCGGGATGGGCATGGCCATGGTCCTGGAGCGGACGGCGTAGTGGTCAACGCCATCGTCCTCGTGCAGTGCGAGATCGACGAGATCCCCGAGGCCGCCCAGGCCATCGCCGACATCCCCGGCGTGTCCGAGGTCTACTCCGTGGCCGGCGAGGTCGACCTCGTCGTCATCATCCGGGTGAAGGACCACGACGACCTGGCCCGGGTCATCCCGCAGGGCGTGGCGAAGGTGCAGGGGGTCGTGCGCACGGAGACCCTCATCGCATTCCAGGTCTACTCGCGCCACGACCTGGACCGGCTGTTCTCGATCGGGTTCGAGGGCCAGGAAGCCGGGCAGTAGCCGCTCGCGCCATTCAGGCCGGGCGGACGCTGACCTCGGGAACGACGACACCGGCCGCGGGCCACGACGAACGGTCGAGGGCGTAGCACACGTGTTCGATGCCCCGCCACACGGCGGTCGCCACTTCCTGCATTCCGATTCGTTCCATCACCGCCCGTGAGCGAACGTTGTGGGGCGTGGTCAGGCTGATGATCCGGGACACCTCGAGGGTGCCGAAGCCGAAGGCCAGGCTGGCCAGGGCCGCTTCGGTCGCGTAGCCCTTTCCCCAGGAATCGCGGGCCAGCGTCCAGCCCACCTCCACCTTGTCGTCGCCCACGGGCCAGTCGTTCTGCCGGGTGAGTCCGGCCCGGCCGTAGCCGAACTCTGCTCCCACACCCATGGGCGAGGTGTATACAGGCGCCGGAGGGCGCCGACCACGGACATCTCCATCGGAACCGAGCTGGGCGGATACCGGATCGAGTCGGTGCTGGGGCGCGGCGGGATGGGGGTCGTGTATCTCGCGTTCGATCCCAAGCTGAAACGCAGGGTCGGGCTGAAGGTCCTCGCCCCCGAGCTGGCGCACGACCGGTCCTTCCGGGAACGGTTCATCCGGGAGTCCGAGGTCGCGGCGTCCCTCGACCATCCCAACGTCGTTCCGATCTTCGAGGCCGGGGAGCATGACGGCGTGCTGTACATCGCCATGCGCTACGTGGAGGGGACCGACCTCGGGGGCTTGCTCGAGCGGGAAGGGCCCTTGGACCCCACCAGGGCCGTGGCCCTCATCACCCAGGTGGCGTCGGCCCTCGACGCCGCCCACGAGGTGGGGCTGATCCACCGCGACGTCAAGCCCGGCAACGTGCTGGTGGGGAAGGCTGATCACGCCTACCTGACGGACTTCGGGCTCATCCGGCGGATGAGCCACGGGACGTCGCTGACCAGGACCGGCCAGTTCATGGGAACCATCGAGTACGTGGCGCCCGAGCAGATCCGGGGCGACGCCGTCGACGGCCGGGCCGACGTGTACTCGCTGGGCTGCCTGCTCCACGAGTGCCTGACCGGCGTGTCCCCGTTCGCCAGCGACCTCGAGGTGACCATGCTGTACGCGCACCTGGAGGAGGCGCCGCCGAGGGTCACCGACCGCCGGCCGGAGCTGCCCCCGGGCATCGACGCGGTCGTGGCGAAGGCCATGGCCAAGCGGGCCGCGGACCGATATCCGACGGCGGGCGCCCTGGCGGAGGACGCCCGGGAGGCGCTGGCCCCAGCCCCGTCCTGGGTGCCCATCCCGCCCCCCACCCGTCGCATATGGCCTTTCGTGGTGGCCGCCACGGCGGTCCTGATTGCAATCGCTGTGATCCTGGTCCTCACATTCGGCCACAGCCGGGGCACGTTGACCGCCGCCCCCACGGCAACCCCTCCCTCGACGTCGCCCACAGGTTCCTCGGTTCCGGCGGTCCCGCTCGACTCGGTGGTACAGATCGACCCCAGGACAGGGCATGTCGAGCGCTCGGTCGACGACGCGCTCCGGGGCGACGTCCACACCACCGGGGGGAACCCCGTTCTCGCCGTGGGCGAGGGCGCCGTGTGGGCGGTCTGGGGGTCCTGGGTGACCCCCGTCGACCCCGAGTCCGGCCAGCATCCCGAGCCCCTCCAGTTCACCTGCGGGTGCGCCGGCCCAGGAGTCACCGTTGCCCTTGCCTTCCAGGCCGTGTGGCTTCCGGGGGCCGAGGGCGACAGCGGACCGGGGATCGTCATTCGCCTCGATCCGGCCACCGACCAGGTCCTGCGGCGGATCCATCTGGGCCGGCTCGAGCTCCAGGGCCCGCAGGGGTACAGCTCGGGCCTCGGGGCCCTGTGGGCGGTGTTCGGAAACGGCACGGTCCTCGGCTTCGACGCCGCGGGCGACATCACCCACGACTTCGACGTCCACAAGAGCCTCGACCGCGCCGTGGTGGGCTTCGATTCGCTGTGGCTGCTCGACAAGCTGGACAGCCTGGTCCTACGAGTGGACCCTCGGTCGGACGAGGTGACCGACAGGATCCATGTGACGGGCAGCCTGAGCGCGATCGCGGCGGGCGCCGGCGGAATCTGGGTCGTGGACGGCATCGGCGGCACCGTGGTGCCCATCGACCCGTCCATCAACAAGGCCGGGACGCCGATCCGGGTGGGCGACGCGCCCACCGGTATCGCGGCAGGGCTGGGCGCCGTGTGGGTCACCGACGAGGACGGGAACGTCTATCGAATCGACCCGATCACCCACGACAGGTCCACCATCGTGGTAGGACCATCGCTGACCGCGATCGCCCTGGACCCCGATTCGAAGACCCTGTGGGTGACGGCGACGGCCACCGCCTGAATCAGGCGACGTCCGCAACGGGCTCGATCGACACTGGAACAGCGGTGCGGATCCAGTTCGTGAGGTAGCAGAAGCTCTCGGCGGCCAGGCTGGGGTCGAATCCGGTCAGCGGACCGCCCAGACGATCAACGCCGCGACCACCACGATGGCCGACACCAGCATGATGATGTCGCCCCGCTTGACCTTGCCGGGCCGCATCGCGTTGAACCCCATGGCGCACCGACCTCCTACGCAGGCAGACGGTAATACTGTCGGAACTTGCCCTCGGACAGCCAGTAGATGTGCTGGCGGACGGTGGACGCGCACGTCCTGGCCTCGGACTCGTCCGCGCAGGCCCGCTCCGAGACGCCTCGGCCGTCCGCGTCGAGGATGCGGACCACCCAGCTCCCGTCCTGGAGGTCGACCCGCACCGTGTAGGAGTTCTCGTCGGCCACCGCGCGCCTCAAGACAGGGCGGGCTTCCGGCCCTTCTGAAGGTCGTCGAGCGAGGCCCGGATCCGCAGGAGCACGGTGTCCTCGTCGATGACGAAGTTCGGGTCCATCCCGGCGATGCGTTCCAGCGCGCCCTCCAGGGCGTTGCCCGCCAGCTCGGCCTTCTGGAGGTCCTCGACCAGTACCGCCGTGTAGTGGGGCTGGAAGGCGATGCCATCCCACGGGCAATGCCCCTGGTTGTCCACCACCTGCTGGACCAGGGAATCCCGTCCGCAGTGCTGGCAGGTCAGCCTGATCTTCACGCGCTCGCCTCCGTCGCAGGTTCGGCCCCGGCCCGGCGGGCCATCACGAGCTCGACCAGCCGGTCCGCCAGGGCGAAGGGGTCGACCGGTTTCGTGAACCACGCGTCGGCGCCCGACCACCTGGCGAGCCACGCGTCGTGGGGCCGGTCGAGCAGGATCACGATGACCCCGGGATACGGCTCCTCGGCCCCCCTGAGGTCCTTGGCCAGCGCGAACGCCCCCGCCCGGGAAGCGATCTCGTCGGCGACGACGATCTCGGGACGCTCCCGCCAGGCCAGGCGGATGCCCCGCACGCCGTCACCGGCCTCGAGGAATTCCAGGGGCTCGCCCACCGCCCGCTCGATCGCCCGGACCGCGAGACGCGTCATCTCCCTGGCCCTGGGGTCGGGGGAAGTGAGCAATACTTTCACGGCCGCATTCTAGCCGGGGCCCACGGGGGCTCGCGGCGACACGGGAACGAAAGGGGGTCCGGGGGGCAGCAGCCCCGCGGAGCGGAGCGGAGCGGATCAGGGTGCTGCATTCCCCCGGCGGAGGCGATCCGCCCCCGGGGCGGATCGCCGACGAGTGGAAAGAGGAGGCGACGTGGAGAACGCATGGCAGAAGGCGCTGGCCGAGTTCGTCGCCGCGTTCGCGCTGATCTTCATCGGGGCGGGCGCGGTGGTCGTGGCGGCCGGAGGAGGGGGCGGAAGCGCGGGCCTCGTCGGGGTCGCGCTGGCCCACGGGCTCGTGCTCGCGGTCATGGTGTCGGTCATCGGCCACATCTCGGGCGGCCACGTGAACCCGGCGGTCACCATCGGGGCGTGGGTCACCGGTCAGATCAAGACCGGGCTCGCCGGTGTGTACATCCTGGCCCAGCTGGCCGGAGGGACCGCCGGCGCGCTGGTGCTCCGTCTGGCCCTGCCCAAGGCCATCTGGGACCCGGCGACGCTCGGAGCGCCCACCGTCTCCCACCGGCTCGGCATCACGAACGCCGAGGCCGTCGTGATCGAGGCCGTCCTCACCTTCTTCCTCGTGTTCGTGGTGTACGGGACGGCCATCGACGAGCGGGGCGCGTTCTCGAAGATCGCGGGGCTGCCCATCGGGCTCGTCCTGACCTTCGACATCCTGGCCGGGGGGCCGTTCACCGGCGCGGCCATGAACCCGGCTCGCGCGTTCGGCCCGATGCTGGTCGCCGGGCACTGGACGGACTGGTGGGTCTACTGGATCGGGCCCATCGGCGGCGGGATCATCGCCGCGGCCGTGTACTGGTTCGGGTTCCTGGGCGGCCGCGAGAAGCTCGTCTCGGCGCCGAAGACGGACCAGCCCATCGGCGGCGGGCCGGACCAGCCCTAGGCCTCGTCCAGCTTCGGACGGGCCCGCTCCACGATCGCCTCGAAGGGCCCGGGCGGGAGCGTGCCGAAAGCCATCCCGTGGTCGCCCTCCAGGCGGGAGGCCACGAAGGCGCCCGCGATCCCGGGGTCGCCGTGCCGCACCAGCAGGGAGGCCTGGAAGGCGAGCGCCATCCGCTCGACCAGGCGGCGGGCCCTCGCTTCCGCGTCCTCGGGATCGGCCAGGTCGTCGCGAAGCTTCGCGGCGAAGGCGTCGAGGCGCGGCTCGGCCCCCTCGGCCAGGGCGACCTCGGCGAAGAACGCGTCCACGGTCTCGGGGCTTCGGGCCATGGCCCGGAGCACGTCGAGGCAGATCACGTTCCCGGAGCCCTCCCAGATGGAGTTCAGCGGGCTCTCGCGGTACAGCCGCGGCATGCCGGAGTCCTCGACGTAGCCGTTGCCGCCCAGGCACTCCAGGGCCTCCACGACGTGCGTGGGGGTCCGCTTGCAGATCCAGTACTTGGCGACGGCGGTGGCCAGTCGGGCGAACAGCCTGGCCCCGGGGTCACCGGCGCTCTCGTCGTACGCGCGGGCCAGCCGCATGGCCGTGACGGTGGCGGCCTCCGACTCGACGCACAGGTCCGCGAGGACGTTGCGCATGAGGGGCTGGTCGATGAGCTTCGCGCCGAACGCCGAGCGGCACGCCGCGTGGTGCGTGGCCTGCGCCACGGCCTGCCGCATGAGCCCGGTGGACCCCAGCACGCAGTCCAGGC
>Ga0137368_10008705_pt1 | contig 10436 bp, 8 predicted proteins | sample SagtaG_13_FD_104917 | JGI IMG/M metagenome (GOLD analysis project Ga0137368, IMG submission 104917) | Vadose zone soil microbial communities from Sagehorn Ranch, Mendocino, California, USA - Sage1_L_100_16 metaG | ecosystem: Environmental > Terrestrial > Soil > Vadose zone | place: USA...
GGCGCTGCTGGGAGCCTGCTGGGTGCTGGAGCGCCGCCGCCAGCCCGTGGAGGCGGCCCCATGAGTCGCCCGGACGGGTCCGGGGAACCCCAGGGGGGTGCCCCGGTGAACAGGATGGACGCGAGGCCCTGGCCGGGGCTGATCGAGCGCTACCGGGAGCACCTGCCGGTCGGCCCCGCCACCCCGGTGGTGACGCTGCTGGAGGGCGGCACTCCGCTGCTGCGCGCCCCGGTGCTGTCGGCCCGCAGCGGCTGCGACGTCTGGCTCAAGGTCGAGGGGGCCAACCCCACCGGGTCGTTCAAGGACCGGGGCATGACCGTGGCCGTGTCCAAGGCGCTGGAGGAGGGGGCGCGGGCGGTGCTGTGCGCCTCGACCGGCAACACCTCGGCGTCGGCCGCCGCCTACGCGGCGAGGGCGGCGATCACCTGCGCGGTGGTCGTCCCCGAGGGCAGGGTCGCGCTCGGCAAGCTGGCGCAGGCACTGGTGCACGGGGCCACCGTGCTGGCGGTGGACGGGTCGTTCGACGACTGCCTCGCGCTGGTCCGCGACTTGGCGGAGCGCCACCCGGTGGCGCTGGTCAACTCCGTCAACCCGCTGCGCATCCAGGGCCAGAAGACGGTCGCCTTCGAGATCGTCGAGGCGCTCGGCCGCGCCCCGGACGTTCACTGCATCCCGGTCGGCAACGCCGGCAACATCACCGCCACCTGGCTCGGCTACCGCGAGGCCGAGGCGCTCGGCCTGGCGCATGGCCGCCCCAGCATGCTCGGCTTCCAGGCGGCGGGGGCCGCCCCGCTGGTCACCGGCCGGCCGGTGGAACGGCCGACGACCATCGCCAGCGCCATCCGCATCGGCAGGCCGGCCTCGGCCGAGGGCGCCCGCCGGGCGGTCGCCGAGTCCGGCGGGCGGCTGGCGGCGGTCACCGACCGGCAGATCCTGGCCGCCTACCGGCTGCTCGCCCGCAAGGAGGGCGTGTTCGTGGAGATGGCCTCGGCCGCCTCGGTGGCCGGGCTGCTCCAGGCCGGCGTGGAACGCGGCCGGCTGGTGGTCTGCACCGTCACCGGCAACGGGCTCAAGGACCCCGACTGGGCCCTCGCGGGCGCGCCGACCCCCACCCGGGTCCCGGCGGATGCGGCGGCCGCCGCCGCGGCGCTCGGCCTGGCGTAACCGGGCGGCCCCCCACGGTAGGCTCACGGCTCATGGACACCGTGCGGGTCAGGGCGCCCGCCACCACCGCCAACCTGGGACCGGCGTTCGACGCCGCCGGGCTGGCCCTCGACTGGTGGGACGAGCTGGAGGCGACGCCCGGCCCGGCCGACGCCATCCAGGTCAGCGGCGAGCACGCGGCGCTGCTGCCGACCGGACCGGACAGCCTGGTCGCGGTGGCCATGCGACGGCTCGCCGCCGCGGCAGGGACGCCGCTGCCGCCGCTGCGGCTGTCGGTGGTCAAGGGCTTCCCGCTCGGCCGCGGCTTCGGGTCGAGCGCGGCCGCGGTGGTGCTCGGCCTGCTCGCCGCCCGCGAGCTGGTCGCCCCCGACCTGCCAGCCGGCGAGCTGCTGGCGCTGGCCTGCGAGCTGGAGGGACATCCCGACAACGTCACCCCCTGCCTGTACGGCGGCGCCACCGTGTGCTGGACCGAGGCGGGCCGGCCGTGCTGGCGTGCGCTGCCTGTCCACCAGGACCTCGCCGCGGTCGCCCTGGTCGCCCCGCAGCCGATGGCGACCAGCGAGGCCAGGCGGCTGCTGCCCGAACGGGTGCCGTTCCGCACCGCCGCCCACACCGCCGGCCGGGCCGCCCTGCTGCCGCTGGCGCTGGCCGGGGACGCCGAGCTGCTCCTGCCGGCCACCGAGGACCTGCTGCACCAGCCCGAGAGGCTCGCCCGCACGCCGGCCGCCGCCCGGCTGCTGGAGCTGCTGCGACGGCGCGGGCACGCCGCGTTCCTGTCGGGCGCCGGACCGTCGCTGCTGGTGCTCTGCCCTCGGGCGGCGGCCGCTGGCGTCGCCGCAGACGCCGACGAGGCGCTGGCGGCGGCTGCTGGCGACGGCTGGCGGGTGCTCCAGCTGGAGCTGGCCACCACCGGCGCCCTCGGGGGGGTCCGGGGGACCCCGGGGGGGTCCGCTGGTCAACCCGGGGTCGACCGGGCTGGTGGACGGCGGCGATAGACTGCGGGCTCAAGTCGCCCGCCTCGCCGCCGAAGGATGAGGCAAGCTCCCGAGCCGCAGTTACCACGACGCGGAGTCTCCCGTGCCCGACAAGCTGACCTCGCCCGCCGGCGAGGAGTTCGTGCTGGCCGACGCCTCGGTCAACCGTGTGTTGGTCAAGGGCGTGGTCGCGGTGATGCACGCCCGCACCGAGCGCCTCTGGTCCACCAAGGAAGGCGACATGTTCCTGTGCGCCGACGCCGAGGGGAACCTGGACGCCGAGAAGGCCACCGGCGCCGGCTTCTACTGGCGGGACACCCGCTACCTGTCCGACTTCCGGCTCGAGGTCGACGGCAACCCGCCGCTGCTGCTGTCGACCTCCGCCGACCGCGCCTTCGCCAGCCACGTCGACCTGGCCAACCAGGACCTGCTCGACGAGGAGGGCGCGGTGACCGCCGTCCAGCACACCGTCAACATCCGCCGCACCAGGGTGATCGACGGGCGCCTGTACGAGCGCATCCGGGTCAAGAACTACAACGCCGCCGCGGTCGACTTCACCCTGCGGCTGACCTTCGGGACCGACTTCGCCGACATCTTCGAGGTGCGTGGGCTCAGGCGGTCCACCAGAGGCAAGTTCACCCACCCGAAGGCCGACGGCAGCGCGGTGGCATTCGCCTATGCCGGCGAGGACGGCGTCTTCAGGGAGACCCGCATCCACTTCGAGCTGGCGCCGACCGAGCTCGAGGTGCGGGGCGAGCAGGTGGTGGCCGCCTGGCGGCTGCGGCTGCAGCCGACCGAGACGGAGATGATCGCGCTCACGGTGGAGCCGAGGGCGGCGGGCGTGCCGAACCCCGCCAAGCCGTTCGACGCCGCCATGCACGGGCTGCGCCGCTCCTACGAGTCCTGGGAGCGTTCCTGCACCCGCATCTGGACCAACAACCAGCTCTACAACGAGCTGCTCGCCAGGGGGCTGCGCGACCTGCGGGCCCTGCTCACGCCGACCAGGCAGGGCAACCTGGTGGCGGCCGGCATCCCCTGGTTCGTGGCCCCGTTCGGCCGCGACGCGCTGCTCACCTGCCACCAGACGCTGCTGCTCAACCCCGACCTGACCCGCACCACCCTCGAGGTGCTGGCCGCCTTCCAGGCCGAGGAGACCGACGAGTGGCGCGACGCCCAGCCGGGCAAGATCCTCCACGAGTTGCGTCAGGGCGAGCTGGCCGGCGCCAACGTGATCCCCCACACCCCGTACTACGGCTCGATCGACTCGACCCCGTTGTGGCTGCTGCTGCTCGGCACCTACTACCGCTGGACCGGCGACCTGGAGTTCTGCAGGCGGCTGCTGCCCAACGTCGAGCGGGCGCTCCACTGGGTGGAAAGCTACGGCGACGCCGACGGCGACGGCTTCGTGGAATACCTGCGCACCAGCCCGCGTGGCCTGGCCAACCAGGGCTGGAAGGACTCGCACGACTCGGTGGTGCACGTCGACGGCAAGCTGGCGGAGGGGCCGATCGCGCTGGCCGAGGTGCAGGCCTACACCTACCTGGCCAAGCTGCGGGTGGCCGACGTGTTCGAGGGGCTCGGCCAGGCCGAACGGGCCGGCGTCCTGCGCGCCGAGGCGGCCGCCCTGCGGGCCGCCTTCAACGAGCGCTTCTGGGTCGAGTCCGAGCAGTACTTCGCGATGGCCCTCGACGGCGAGAAGCGGCCGGTGGCCACCATCACCTCCAACCCCGCCCACGGGCTGTACTGCGACATCGTCGACCCCGACAAGGCAGCGGCCATGGCGAGGCGCCTGCTGGCCCCCGACATGTTCTCCGGCTGGGGGGTGCGGACGATGTCGAAGTCGGCGATCGCCTACAACCCGATGAGCTATCACAACGGCTCCGTGTGGCCGCACGACAACGCGATCATCGGTGCGGGGCTGAAGCGCTACGGGCACGCCAAGGCGACCAACCGGCTGGCGACGGCGATGTTCGAGATGGCCGTGACCGTCGACGACATGCGCCTGCCGGAGCTGTTCTGCGGCTTCACCCGGCGCTCGCCGAACCGGCCGGTCGCCTACCCGGTCGCGTGCTCGCCGCAGGCCTGGGCCGCCGGCGCCCCGTTCCTGCTGCTGCAGGCGATGCTCGGCATCTCGGCGGACGCCCCCGCCAACACCATCAACGTGAACAAGCCGCAGCTGCCGGGATGGCTGCACACGGTGGAGCTGCACGACCTGCGGGTCGGCCGCTCGACCGTGTCGATCGTCTTCCAGCGGCAGGGCGAGAGGACGGGGTTCTCGCTGCTCGGCAAGGACGGCGACGTGCGCGTGCTGATGGAGGAGTGAGGGCTGTTGCGCTCGGTCACCCGCCGCCCGTACAATGGCCGCGGTCTCAGTCGCTGGCCAATTCGGTCGACGCCCCCGCCATCCCGGCTCATCGCTCTGGCGATTCCCGACACGTTCGGCACGGATCGTTGCGCGATGGACGCGGTGCCCGGCAGGCGGGCAGCCAGTCCCTGCGGGGGTGTACGACGAGGCCGGCCAGTGGCGGCACCACCAGTTCCGTTCGAGTAGTCGACCGGGTCAGGTGACCCGACGTCATGCACCCTTGCGGCCCGGCGTCCAAGCGCCAGCGGCCGCAGGGCCTCGTCGACGGGAAGACGGGAACAGGAAGAGGAGCGAGCGCGAGTTCTCCCCACGGCGCCGCATCCCGGCGCAATTTCAAGACCCCGGCAACCGGGTGGCGATCCACGGACCCCGGCTCGAGCCCGAGCCGGCCGGTCGCCACCAACAGGAAGGTGAACATGGCAACCACCGAACGGGACATCCTCGAGGCGAAGGTGCTGCCCGAGCTGCAGGCGATCGCCTCCTCCATGGGTGTCCAGGGCTACCAGCGGCTCCGCAAGGCGGACCTGATCGGCGCGATCATCGCCAAGGCCCAGGGTGTCGAGTTCCAGCCTTCCTCGAGCCCGTCGGGCAGAGGCCGACGGGGCGCCGCGGCCGGCCAGCCGGCCGAGCAGCCTGAGCTGCCGGCCACCGCCGAGGCGCCAGCCGGCCGGGACCCGGAGCCGCAGCCGGTCGAGGCGGCGGGCAACGGTGGGCAGCCGGCCGCCGCCGCGTTGCCGGCGACGGCGCAACCGTCCGGTCAGGTCGCCGAGCCGGGCCCCAACGGCGAGCAGCTGCCGGCCGCCACGGCCGGCGGCAACGCCGATGCCGGTGCCGGCCAGGCCGACCCCGGGCCCGCTGCGGCTTCGGGCCAGGCAGCCGCCCTGGTCCAGACCGCGCCGGCCGGCGACCCGCCGGCCGCACAGGACCCGCCGGACGCGCAAGGCCAGGCCGGCGACGGCGCCAAGGGCCAGGCGGGCGCGGCCGGGGACCCGCCGGCCGACGGCGCCCAGGGCCGGGCGGCCACGGGCGCACAGGGCCAGGCCGGCGGTGACGGACGCCAGGAGAGCCAGCCGGCCGGCGGCGGCCAGAGCCAGCCCGCCCAGGGGCAGGCGGCGGCGGAGCCGGCGCAGCGCGGCGACGGGCAGCCCGACCACGGCGGCGACCGCGGCCAGCGGCGGGACTGGGGCGGCCAGCAGGGCGGCCGCTGGGAGAACCAGCAGGGCCAGGGTGGCGGTGGCGGACGGCGCCGCAGCCGCAACCGGAACCGCAACCGCAACCGCTTCAACGAGCAGGGCGGCAACGTCGCCGTGCTGGACCGGCCCGACTACCGGGACCGGCAGCAGGCCGACGACCGTCCCGAGGTCAGCCGCGTCGGCACCCTCGACATCCGCTCCCAGGACGGCTACGGCTTCCTGCGGGTCAACGGCTACCTGCCTGGGCCGGAGGACGTCTACGTGCCGCTGGCGATGATCCGCCGGATGGGGTTGCGGCGCGGCGACGAGATCGAGGGCACCGTCAAGCTGCCGCGGGACTCCGAGAAGTACGCCGCCCTCTCCCGGGTCGAGAAGGTCAACGGCCTCGACCCGGAGGAGGCGCGCGGCCGGCGCGACTTCAAGGACCAGACCCCGCTGTACCCGCAGGAGCGCCTGCGCCTGGAGCACAACCCGACCGAGATCTCCACCAGGATCATGGATCTGATGTGCCCGATCGGGAAGGGCCAGCGTGGGCTGATCGTGTCCCCGCCGAAGGCGGGCAAGACCACCCTGATGAAGCAGATCGCCAACGCGATCAGCGACAACAACCCCGAGGTGTACCTCATCATCCTGCTCACCGACGAGCGGCCCGAAGAGGTCACCGACATGCAGCGCTCGACCAAGGCGCACGTGATCTACTCCACCTTCGACCGGCCGAGCGAGGAGCACTGCCAGGTCGCCGAGCTGACCATCGAGCGGGCCAAGCGGCTGGTGGAGTACGGCCGCGACGTGGTGGTGCTGCTCGACGGCATCACCCGCCTGTCGAGGGCCTACAACCTGGCCACCCCGGCCAGCGGCAAGATCCTCTCCGGCGGGGTCGACTCCTCGGCCCTGTACCCGCCCAAGCGCTTCTTCGGGGCGGCCCGCAACCTGGAGGAGGGCGGCTCGCTGACGATCCTGGCCACCGCCCTGGTCGACACCGGGTCGCGCATGGACGAGGTGATCTTCGAGGAGTTCAAGGGCACCGGCAACATGGAGGTGCGGCTCGACCGCAAGCTGTCCGAGCGGCGCATCTTCCCGGCCCTGGACATCGACGCCTCCTCCACCCGCAAGGAGGAGCTGCTGCTGACCGAGGAGGAGCTGGTGGTCGCCTGGAAGCTGCGCCGGGTGCTCGGTGCGCTCGACTCGGCCCAGGCCCTCGAGCTGGTGGTCGACCGGATGCGCCAGAGCAAGACCAACGCCGAGTTCCTGCGTGCCATCCAGCGCGCCAACATCAGCTGATCGGTCAGGGGAATTCGCGAACCGGCCAGGTGGTTCGGGGTATAGGATCACCAGCCAACCGACCGTGAGGAAACGAACAACCATGAAGCAGGGCATCCACCCCGAATACAAGGTCGCCACCGTGCGCTGCTCGTGCGGCGAGGAGTTCCAGACCCGCTCGACCGTCTCCGAGCTGCGGGTCGACATCTGCTCCAAGTGCCACCCCTTCTACACCGGCAAGCAGAAGCTGGTCGACGCCGGTGGCCGCGTGGAGCGCTTCGAGCGCCGCTACGGCAAGCGCAAGCCGTCCGAGCCGACCGCCTGAGCGGACGGGCGGGCAGCGCGGTGAGCAAACGGTCCGAGGGGGGGCGGCCGTTCTACTACGGCGGCCAGGCCGTGCTGGAAGGCGTGATGATGCGCGGCCAGGACGCCTGGGCGCTGGCGGTGCGCCGTCCCAAGGGCGAGATCTACCTGGAGCGCCACCACCTCACCCCCCTCGCCGGGCGGGTGCGGCTGTTCCGCCTGCCGTTCTTCCGCGGCGTCGGTGTGCTGGTCGACTCGCTGGCCATCGGCGTGCGCGCCCTGGCCATCTCCGGCAACCAGGCGCTGGATGAGGACGAGCAGCTCAGCGACAGGCAGATGGGCTGGTCGCTGGGGATCGGTGCGCTCTTCTTCACGCTGCTGTTCATCCTCGCCCCGGCGGCCGGCACCAACTGGCTGTCCCGGCATCTCCCCAACAACCTGACCTTCAACCTGGTCGAGGGCCTGGCGAGGCTGGCGTTCTTCCTCGCCTACATCCTGGTCATCTCGATGCTGCGCGACATCCGCCGGGTCTTCCAGTACCACGGCGCCGAGCACAAGGCGATCCACTGCTACGAGGCCGGCCTGCCGCTGCAGCCCGCCAACCTCGACCGCTTCCCGACCCTGCACGTCCGCTGCGGGACCAACTTCCTGCTGATCCTGTTCGTGGTCACGCTGGTGCTGTTCACCGTGGTGTTCTCGCTGGCCGGGCGGCCGCCGCTGCTGGTCCGCGTGCCGCTGCAGATCCTGGCCGTGCCGGTGATCGTCGGCATCGCCTACGAGGGCATCCGGCTCGGCGCCGGCCGCGAGCGCTCGGCGCTGGTCCGGGCGATGATGAAGCCGGGGCTGTGGCTGCAGATGCTCACCACCAAGCCGCCCAGCCAGGACATGCTGGAGGTCGCCATCCGCGCCCTCCAGCAGGTGCTGCCGCCGGCCGAGCGGGCCAGGGTCTCGCCCCTGCCCTCCCGGCTGGTGGCCGGGCCGGGCGCCGCCGAGGAGGACCTCGCCAAAGGCGGCTGACGTGTTCGAACGTCTCGATCAGATCGAGCAGGCCTACACCGCCATCGAGCGGCAGCTCGCCGATCCCGAGGTGCTGGCCGACCAGGCGCGCGTGATCGAGCTGTCCAAGCGGCATGCGGAGCTGGGCCCGGTGGTCCGCTCCTACCGGGCCTGGCGCGCGGCGGGCGAGGACCTGACCGCCGCCCGCCAGCTCCTGCGCGAGGAGCGCTCGGCCGACGGCCGCGCCCTGCTCGACGAGGAGATCACCAGCGCCCAGGCCCGCCAGGCCGAGCTGGAGGGCGAGCTGCGGCGGGCGCTGGTCCCCAAGGACCCCAACGACGACAAGGACGTGATCGTCGAGGTGCGGGCCGGCACCGGCGGGGACGAGGCCGCGCTGTTCGCCGGCGACCTGTACCGGATGTACACCCGCTGGGCGGAGCAGCACGGCTACCGGGTCGAGGTCCTGTCGGAGAGCGCCTCCGACCTGGAGGGGATCAAGGAGGCGGTGTTCGCGGTCAAGGGCAGGGGGGCCTGGTCGCGGCTGAAGTACGAGGCGGGCGTGCACCGGGTGCAGCGGGTGCCGGTCACCGAGTCGCAGGGCCGCATCCACACCTCCGCCGCCGGGGTCAACGTCCTGCCGGAGGCCGACCCGGTGGAGGTCACCATCGACGACCGCGACCTCAAGGTCGACGTGTACCGCTCGACCGGTCCGGGCGGCCAGTCGGTCAACACGACCGACTCGGCGGTGCGGGTGACCCACCTGCCCACCGGCATCGTGGTCGCCATGCAGGACGAGAAGTCCCAGATCCAGAACCGCGAGAAGGCCATGCGGGTGCTGCGGGCCAGGCTGCTGGAACGGGCCCTCTCCGAGCAGCAGGCGCAGCTCGCCGCCGAGCGCCGTTCCCAGGTCCGCTCCCTCGACCGCTCCGAGCGGGTGCGCACCTACAACTTCCCCCAGGACCGGGTCACCGACCACCGCATCGGCCTGTCGGTCGGCGACCTGCCCGGCGTGCTGGAGGGCCGCGGGCTCGACCGGATCATCGACGAGCTGGCCGCCAGGGACGCCGAGGCGGCGCTGGCCGCCGCCGGCGCGGAGGCGTCGGCGTGACCCGCACGGCCAGGAACGAGCAGACCGTCGCCGGGGCGGCCTCCTGGGCGGCCGCGGAGCTGGCCGCCGCCGGCTGCGTCTCCCCCTGGGCCGAGGCCCGCTGGCTGCTCGAGGAGGCCCTCGGGACGCCGCTGCCGGGGCGCGGGCCGCAGCCGCTCCCCGCCGGCGCCGTCCAGCGGCTGGAGGCGATGGTCGCCCGGCGGGCTGGCGGCGAGCCGTTGCAGTACGTGGTCGGGTGGGCGCCGTTCGGGCCGCTGCGGTTGCGGGTCGGGCCTGGGGTGTTCGTGCCGCGTCCCGAGACCGAGGGCCTCGCCGAGCGCGCCGCCGTCCACCTGCGCGCCGCCGGGCAGCGGCCCCTCGCGGTTGACCTGTGCACCGGCTGCGGGGCGATCGCCTGCTTCCTGGCCGCCGAGGTGCCTGGCGCCCGGGTGGTGGCCACCGAGCTCGACCCGCAGGCGCTCGCCTGGGCGCAGGCCAACACCGCCATCCATGGGATCGAGCTGCTCGCGGGCGACCTGGACGGCCCGCTGCCGGAGGAGCTCGCCGGCCGGGTCGACGTCCTCTGCGCCAACGTCCCCTACGTGCCGACAGGAGCGATCGCCACCCTCCCAAGGGACGTGCGCGACCGCGAGCCGCGGCTCGCCCTCGACGGCGGGCCGGACGGCCTCGACGTGCTCCGGCGGGTGGTGGCAAGGGCCGGGCACTGGCTGGCCCCCGGCGGCTGGCTGGTCTGCGAGATCGGCGACGACCAGGGCGGGGCGGCCGTGCGGCTGCTGGCATCGGCGGGCCTGACCGAGGTCGCGGTGCGGCCCGACCTGGCCGGCAGCGACCGCGTGATCGAGGGCAGCAAGGGGGAGGCGTGAGCGCCGGGAACGGCGACCCGCGGGTCATCCCGATCCCCGCAGACGAGCGGCAGTGGGAGTCGCTGCTGGAGGTCGGCGGCGAGATCGTCGCCCGTGGCGGGCTGCTGGTGCTGCCCACCGACACCCTCTACGGGGTCGGCTGCGACCCCTTCAATCCCTCGGCGGTGGACGCCCTGTTCGTCGCCAAGCAGCGTGACCGGGACCTGCCCC
>Ga0137368_10008713_pt1 | contig 10428 bp, 11 predicted proteins | sample SagtaG_13_FD_104917 | JGI IMG/M metagenome (GOLD analysis project Ga0137368, IMG submission 104917) | Vadose zone soil microbial communities from Sagehorn Ranch, Mendocino, California, USA - Sage1_L_100_16 metaG | ecosystem: Environmental > Terrestrial > Soil > Vadose zone | place: USA...
AGGATCACGGCAATCGCGGCCGCCACGAGCCCGATGCCGTACGTGACGGTCTTCGCGGACCCCTCTTCCTCGTCGAGCGCGTCCATGTCCTGCTCCGGCATCGACCGTGGCGGAGGCGGCTGCGGCACGACCGGCGGGCGCCAGGTCGCCGGCGGCGGTTCCGCGCGCGGTGGCCCCGCATACGTCGGCCCCGGCCCGGGCGCCGGAGCAGCGGGCGGTGGGCGGAATGCCTCGGGTTCCGATTCCGGCCGCTGCCAGTACGCGTCGTCGTCCGGGACACCGGTGGAGGAACTCACGTTCACCGACGGTACAGCGGAGGCCCGACGACGGCGCGGGCGGCGCGGGCTTACCCTCGTACCGTGGACATCCTGGATGAGCCAGAACGCGACTCCGACGGCGACCGCGAGGTCGACTTCGAGTCGGAGGAGGCCCCCGTGCTGCCCGACCCGACTCGCGACGACACGGAACGCGGCTGGGGCCAACGCGACGACTCGAACGACGACCGTCTCCTCGACGACCGCCCGCCGCACTGGGGATAGCGTTCGCGCCCGTGGTCGAGCCGGGCGGCCGGCCAGGCGCGCCTGAACGAGTTCAACTTCCGGTCGAGATCGTGGCACCCTGGAGTCCGTGAACGGCGACGTCGGTCTGTTCGGGCCCCACTCCGTGACATGGAAGCTGCACCGCGAGCCCGTCTTGTTGATCGGCGGCCTGCGTTCGCTCTATCTACAGGCGCTCCACCCGCGAGCTGTCGCGGCAGTGGCGCAGAACTCCGGCTACCGGGCCGACCCGTGGGGCCGGTTGATGCGCACGTCCGACTACGTCGGCACGGTGGTCTACGGCAGCACCGAACAGGTCCAGGCCGCCGCGAGTCGAATCCGGCGCATCCATGCCCGGATGTCCGCGACCGACCCGCGCACCGGCGAGTCGTTCCGCATCGACCTGCCGGAGCTGTTGCGCTGGGTGCACGTCGCGGAGGTTGAGTCGTTCCTCACCACAGCTCGGCGTGCCGGTCTCCAGCTCACCGCCGATGAGATCGACGGTTACTACACCGAACAGCTGCGTGCGGCCGAGCTGGTCGGCCTGGACCCGTCGACGGTGCCTGCGACCGCGGCCGAGGTGGCGGCGTACTACGAGGCCATGCAGCCTGATCTCGGCCTGACCAGGGACAGCGCGGAGGCGGCCCTCTTCCTGACCGTGCCGCCGGTGCCCAACAGCTGGGGCGGCCGGCCGCTCCGGCTCGGGCTGACGCTGGGCCCGACCCGCTGGGCGTACCTCGGTGTCGCCGGCACCGCGTTCGCGCTGCTACCGCCCTGGGCCAGGAGGATGTACGGCGGCCTCGGCTGGCCCACGACGGACGTCACCGCGGGCCTGTCGATACGCAGCATGCGGCTGCTCCTCAACGCGATCATCGCGGCGGTCCCGAAGCGCTACAAGGTCGCCCCGATGCGCCAGGCCGCCCTCGAACGCGCAGGCCTGGCCTGACTCCGGCTCGTCGATCCGCCCCACATCCTCCTGGCCGGACCGACCGCGAAAACGGGCGCGCTCAGCCGGCGGGATGCTCGACCGCGCTCCACGGTTCCTGGGCGGGCATCTCCGCCCCGGCCGGGCAGTGCCGCCGGAAGTCGCACCACCCGCACCGCGAGCCGGGATTGGTCGGGAACTCGGCGTCCGGATCGGCGCCCGCCGACACCGCCTTTTCCGCCGCCACGATGTCGCGAGCCGTGTCCTCGGCGCGCGCCACCTGCCGGTTCAATGACTCCTCGGTATGCTCGTGCGCCGCGACCGTCCCGGTCGGCAGGTGGTGCAGCTCGACCCGATGGCATGGTCTCCGGAAGACTCGCTGCGCGGCGTAGGCGTACAGCGCCAGCGCCTGTGACCCCCGTGCGTCATCGGAGTCCAGGCCGGACCGGCCAGTTTTGTAGTCGACGATCACGGCCTCCGGGCCGGACGGGCCGGGCCGGGAGTCGATGCGGTCGGCACGGCCGTTGAACGCCAGCACCGCCGTCTTCGTGGCCACCACCCGCTCGACGCCCAGCGGCTCCTCGTACGGATCAAGCGTTGCCACGTAACGGTCCAGCCAGCCGAGGGCACGCCGGTAGGTCTCGCGCTCTTGATCCAGGTCGCGGTAGCCCTCTCGTACCCATGTGGCCTTGAGGAGGGTGGGCAGCACGCCGGTGATGCGGCGGGCGGCGGGCAGCGCATACCAGTTCTTCAGCGCGGTGTGCACGCTCGCGCCGAGCGAATTGTGTGCCCACGGCGGGCCCTTGGGCGGCGTGGGGCGGTCCACGTACGAATACCGGTACCGGCGCGGACAGTCCTCATACGCACCCAGCTTGCTCGGGGTGCAGACGAACAGCCGCTCGGGCATTCCGGCGAAGCCAAGCTGCGCGAAACCGACTCGCGCGGCACCAACCGGCTCGGAACCAACCTGGGCGGAGCCGACGGGTTCGGCGGGCGAAGCTTTGGGCACGTCGTAATCCTGCCAGCACCGTACGACAGAACGCGCCTACCGGCGGCGCGCACTCCTACCCGGTTGTGTACAGGCGCACGAACGCCGCCACCGCGTCGGCGATGAGCTGTACCGCGATCGCGGCCAGCAGCAGGCCGGCGATGCGGGTCAATACCTCGATCCCACTGGGCCGCAGCAGCTTGACGATCACGCCCGAGAACCGCAGCACGAGCCAAACCGTGAACATCACGGCGACGATCCCCAGTCCGATGATCACATCGTCCATGACGCCGTCCGCGCGCCGCACGAACAGCATCGTCGCGACGATCGCACCGGGCCCGGCCAGCAGCGGCGTCCCCAGCGGCACCAGCGCGACGTTGCTGGTGCCCGCCAGTTCCTCGGGGTCGTCGGTCTTGCCGGTGAGCAGCTGCAACGCGACCAGGACGAGCAGCAGACCGCCGGCGCCCTGCAGCGCCGGCAACTTGACGTGCAGGTAGTCGAGCAGCGTCTGCCCGGCGACCGCGAACACCACGATCACACCGAGCGCCAAGGCGACCGCCTGGGTGCCAGCCCGTATCCGCTGCTTGGCGGGGAGGGCGCCGGTGAGCGCGAGGAACACCGGGACCATGCCCGGAGGGTCGACGATCACCAGGAGAGTCACGTAGACCTCGCCGAACAGCTTCAGATTCACGAGGTCAACTTAGGCTCAGCCCAGCACCGGCACGCCGCTGGCGGCCGCGACGATCTTTTCGTACGCCTCGGGCGCGGTGAGGAACGCGCCCAGGCGAACGGTCTTGTGCGTACCGTGGAAGTCGGACGATCCGGTCACGACCAGGCCGAGCTTCTCCGCGAGCGCGCGGACGTAGGCCCTCTCCGCCGGGGTGTGGTCCTCGTGGTCGGCCTCGAGTCCGAACAGTCCGGCGCCCGCCAGATCGATGATGAGCTCATCCGGGACGATGCGCCCGCGTGTGGTGGCGCGCGGATGCGCGAAGACCGGCACACCCCCGGCCGCGCGGACTACGCGGACCCCCTCGACGACGTCCAGGTCCGCCTTCGGCACGAAGTAGCGCGCGCCCAGCCAGCGTGACGCGAACGCCTCGTCCGTGCTCTTGACCAGCCCGGCCCGGATCAACGCCTGGGCGATGTGCGGACGACCGACGGAGCCGCCCTGCGCGTACTCGCGCACCTCGGGCCAGGAGATGTTCACGCCGTCCGCGCGCAGCAGTTCGACAATCCGCTCGGCGCGGCGCTCGCGGTCGTCGCGGACGCTGGCCAGGTCCGCCGCCAGTCGCGGTTCGGTCGGATCGAAGAGGTACGCCAGCAGATGCAACGGGATCGACGGCTGCACGTCGTACCAGCGGCAGGAGAGCTCGGAGCCGCGGACCAGGCGCAGTCCCCCGGGCCGCGCCTCGGCAGCGGCCTGCCACCCGCCCGTGGTGTCGTGGTCGGTAATGGCCATGACGTCGAGACCGGCCTTCGCGCCCGCGGTGACCAGCTCGGCGGGGGTCAGCGTTCCGTCACTGGCGGTCGAGTGGCAGTGCAGGTCGATTCTGGTCACCCGACGACGCTACCGGTTTTGCGGCGACTCTCAGCTCGGGCTGGTCAGGCGTCGTCGCCGGTGTCGGCGTCTTTGCCGAGGCGCGCCTCGACGGCCTGCGGCTCGTACATCTCCTCGACCACCCGCAGGTACAGCTCGTTGGGGTTGGGCAGGTGCTTGACCTCGCGCAAGGCCTGCTCCTGACCCGCGGACTCGAGCACGAACGTGCCGTAGTTGAGCATGCGGCCCAGCGCGGACTGTTCGTATTTCATGTCGGTGACGCGCAGCAACGGCATCATGGCCACCTTCCTGGTGATGATGCCGTTGACGACCATGACCCGCTTGTTGGTGAGGATGAAGCGGTCGAAATACCAGTCGAAGACCCGCCATGCGACCCAACTGATGACGGCCAGCCAGACAAGCACTGCGGCGGTCACCAGGCCGTCGATGTTCTGCCTGGTCAGGAAGCCGGCGAGATAGCCGAGCAGCAGCGTGGCGCCGGCGCCGATGCCGCCCGGGCCGGACAAGTGGATCCAGTGCCGCTTCCACTCCCCCCGGTAGCGTTCGGTGGGGAAGAGGTAGCGCGCGACCAGTGTGGTGGGTTCATCCTCGAGCGGCAGCACGCGACGCGGGCCGCCGCTGCCGTCCAGCCCGGAGAGTTCCTCCTCGGTGAAGACCGGGGCTTCGTACTCATCGGCGTAGTCGTCGGTGCCGAAGCCCGCGCCCGGCGAATAACCCGCGTCGGGGTTGTAACCGGGACCCTCCGAGTAGGCCGCGTCGCGCGAGTACCCCGGGCCTTCGTCGAAGGCCGGGTCGTTGTATCCGAAAGTCTCGTCGTCGTCCGGAGGGCGGCGCGCGCCCTCGCCTCCGGGTTGCCGCGGCTCGTCAGGGCCCATCAGGCGATGCTAAGCGACGAGGTTGGTGAAGAACGTGCCGAAGCCCCGGGCAATGTCGCCGATGGTGGCGCCAAGTGACGAGAAGACCGCGGCGGCCGAGTTCGGGTTGAAGGCGATGAAGAAGATCAAGAATGCGATGCCGAGCCAGGTGAGGAGTTTCTTCATCAGGGCGGGCCTTTTCCTCCGGTGCGGTTGACGGTCAGCGCCGCGGCAGTACCGACGGTATCAGCTTCGTCGCTCGGTGTGAACAATGTACCCGAAAAGCCGATACCGTTCCCGCAGTTCAGGCCTGCTGATCAGGCCCGGCCGTGCAGGTAGGGCGACGGCGCTCCGTACACCAGCTCGGGCGGCACCCCGTCCGACAGGTCGTACAGCACGACATGTTCAGCCAGAAAATAGCCCGCGCTTGCCGGCCACGCTACCGCATACAACCAGTTTCCTTTCGCCTCGGACACGTAGGCGCTTCGATCTTCCGGGGACTTGACGCACCACAGTGGAGTCGGGTGGCCGCCTGCCTTGATCTTGGCGTGCGGACCCTGGTGCCGGCCCGGCCCGGACAATGCGTCGGCGATGAGGTAGCCGGGGTCGATCCCCGGGATGCCGGCAAATCGGGTGCCCAGGCCGACGCCCGGTTGCTCCGCGATGAGAACGAGGTCGGCGGGTCCACCGCCGAGCGGCTCCGGGCCGCTGCACGCCAGCGCGGTCGCCCGTACGCCGGTGCGGTCGTCGCCGGCCCAGCCGACCCCGGTGACCGTCCAACCGGGTGGCAGCGGCCACGGACACCAGAGCGGCATCCGTTCGGTCTTCGGCGACCGCTGCCGCAGCACCATCTCGACGATCTCGGGGCCGATGTGCTTCGCGGCGTGGAACGGCGGGACGTCGCCACAGTTGTCGCAACGCCACGCGCTGTGCATCAGATCCGGCGGCCGGACCTGGGCACCGCAACGGGGGCAACTCACTGTGACGCCCACGGGTTCTACGGTGGAGGTCGTTCGGGCCGCCGTCAAGCGAATCGGCAGAACCCCGCATCAGCCTGCGGATTCACCCATCTGGCCGACGTAATGATCACTCAGGTGGGGGTCCCGCGTACGCGCGAATCCAAGCATGCATGGCGATGCCGCTGGCTACCCCAGCGTTGATCGACCGGGTCGAGCCGTACTGGGCGATCGAGAACAGCTCCGTGCAGGCCGCACGTGCCGCGCCGGACAGGCCCGGGCCCTCCTGGCCGAACAGCAACACGCAGCGCCGGGGCAGGGTGACGGTCTCGACGGGACGCGAACCCGGCAGGTTGTCGATCCCGATCACCGGCAGCCGCTCGCCCGCGGCCCACACCCCGAACTCCTCGATCGTGGGGTGATGCCTGATGTGCTGGTAGCGATCGGTGACCATGGCCCCGCGCCGATTCCACCGGCGGCTGCCGACGATGTGCACCTCGGCCGCGAGGAACGCGTTGGCGTTACGCACCACGGTGCCGATATTGAAGTCATGCTGCCAATTCTCGATCGCCACGTGGAAACCGTGCCGGCGCCTGTCGAGGTCGGCCACGACGGCCTCGCGGCGCCAGTACCGGTAGCGATCGACGACATTGCGGCGGTCGCCATGCGCCAGAAGCTCGGGGTCGTACTGCTCGTCGGTCGGCCATTCGCCCACGCACGGTCCGACACCGATCACTGCTTCATCCATGGGCGATTACGATAAGCCGCCTGAACCCGGACGCAATGAGCGGCGGGGCCCTCCCCGGCACCCGCCGCCCACGCTCTGTTGGGAAGAGTCTGCCTCACCCTCCGTATCGATGTGAAGAGAACTCATCTGTGACCCAGCTCACATTTAAGTTTGTTACCTATTCGATTCGATGCTTATGCAACGCGTGACGAAGTGCGAGGCCGCCCGCGCGACCGTCCATGTATGCCCAGTGACCCGCAAAACGGACGTGGCAACATCCGTAACAACTGAGAGCGCTCTCCCTACGGTGGGTTACGATGCCGCGGCAACACCCTCTTCCCGAGGGTGCCGCAGGCCACGTGCCGTCCCCGTGGCCTGCGGGAATTGGCGGAGGGGACGATGGGTTTCAACCCACGTAAGTCAATTCCCGAGGACGGAGAGATCATGGCGACCGTTGCGCTGACCGCAGCGAATTTCGATGAGGTGACCGGCAAGGACGGAATCGTCCTGGTGGACTTCTGGGCCACCTGGTGCGGACCCTGTGTTCGCTTCGCCCCCACCTACGCGCGTTCCTCGGAAAAGCACACCGACATCACCTTCGGCAAGGTCGACACCGAGGCCGAGCCGGAGCTCGCCGCGAAGTTCGACATCCGCTCGATCCCCACGATCATGGCAGTGCGCGACGGCGTCATCGTCTTCTCGCAGCCCGGCGCCCTCCCCGAGTCGGCGCTTGAGTCCCTGATCGAGCAGGTCGAGAAGCTGGACATGGACGACGTGCGCAAGCAGCTCGCGGCACACAACCACTGAGCTGACGGCACGAGTAGGCCGCGGACCCTTCCGGTCCGCGGCCTGATTTTCGGTACGGGTGAGCCGGTCAAGCCTTCCGCCATCGGGCCGGCGCCGCATCGGGCCGCGAGGCGGCTGGACATGCGCTCGTACATGTGTTCGAATCATCCGCATGCGATGGTCCAACCTGTCGGCTCTTCCCGACGACGACTCGCTTCCAGGCAGGGCAGCGCCAGCGGACCCACCCCTACCGCTGGCGCTGCCCGGGGCGACCGTCCGCACGTTCGACACGCCTGGGTTCTCGAGCATGACGTTCTACGAGATCCGGGCGAAATCAATCATCAATCGTGTTCCAGCCGCCTCCCGGGTCCCGTTCGAGTGGACGATCAATCCCTATCGCGGCTGTTCCCACGCGTGTACCTACTGCCTGGCCGGCGACACTCCGATCTTGATGGCCGATGGCATGACGCGGCCTCTCGCACAGCTCCGGGTGGGCGACGCGGTGATGGGCACGATGGGCGCCGGCCCTCACCGGCGGTACGTACCGACCACTGTCCTCGACCACTGGTCCACGTCGAAGACCGCCATTCGCGTCACGCTGGCGGACGGCACCCGGCTCGTGTCCAGCGGCGACCATCGCTTCCTGACGGCGCGCGGATGGCGCCACGTCAGGCCCACCGAGCCATGGCAGCCGGCGCTCGAGATCGGCGACCGGATGTACGGCGTCGGCCACTTCGCCGAGGCGCCCAAGGAGTCCCCCGACTACCAGTCCGGCTTCCTCTGTGGCCTGATCCGCGGCGACGCCGGCCTGCCAGCCGGCTACCCGCGCGAGGGCGATGCCTGGATCCGGGCCGACGCCTACCTCGAGGACGTCCCGCTGCACGAGGCCCTGCGCTGGCCCGAGCTGCCCACCGGCAGCTGGTTCCGCGGTTTCCTGGCGGGCGCGTTCGGGGCGACCGGCAGCGCCGACCGGCTGGGCATCGTGTTCACCAGCGGCGACCGGGCCTACCTGAGCCGGGTCACCGACGCCCGGCTCGACGCATCGGGGATCGGGGTCCGCAGCGATGCGCAGCTCGAGGTCGTCGAGGTCGAGGCGCTCGGGCTCACCCTTCCGCTATTCGACATCTCCACGGGCACCGGCGACTTCATCGCCGATGGGGTGGTGAGCCACAACTGCTTCGCCCGCAACACCCACACCTACCTGGACCTCGACGCGGGTCACGACTTCGACACCAAGGTCGTGGTGAAGGTCAACGCGGGCGACCTCGTGCGCCGCGAGCTGGCCGCGCCCAAATGGACCGGCGCCCACATCGCGATGGGCACCAACGTGGACGTCTACCAGCGCGCGGAGGGTCGCTACCGGCTGATGCCCCGGATCCTGGCGGCACTGCGGGACTTCGCCAATCCGTTCTCGATCCTGACCAAGGGCACGCTGATCCTGCGCGATCTCGAGCTGCTCACGCAGGCGGCCGCGGTCACCAGGGTCGGCCTGTCCCTGTCCGTCGGCTTCGTGGACGAGGCGATGTGGCGGTCCGTCGAGTCCGGCACACCCAGTCCGCGCCGCCGCCTCGACGCCGTACGCAAACTCACCGATGCGGGCTTCGCGGTCGCAGTGCTGATGGCACCGATCCTTCCCGGCCTCACCGATACGGATGAGTCCATCGAGGAAACGGTCGCGGCCATCGCCGCCGCGGGCGCGTCGAGCGTGACGCCGCTGGCGCTGCACCTGCGCCCCGGCGCCCGGGAGTGGTACGCGGCCTGGCTGAGCCGCGAACACCCGAGGCTGGCGCCGCGCTATCGCGAGCTGTTCCGCGGCGGCTCGTACCTCCCGCAGGCCTACCAGCACGAACTCGGCGCCCGCGTCAAGATGGCCGCCCGCCGTTACGGGCTCTACCGTGCCGCCCCGGGCGACGCGCGAGCGGTCCGCGACGCTGCGTCGGACTTGACCGAGCCCAACGGCACGGACGCCGGCCCGGAGCGCTCGGCGGCGCGCAACGCCGAGCCCGAGCAGCTCACGCTCCTGTGACCCGGCCGGCCCCGACCCGGCCGGCCCGGCGGCCGTGGGCGGCCGCCGGGCCGGTCGTCAGCGGTGTGGGTGCGACCAGGTCGACTGGTCATGGACGGAGGCGTGGCTACAGTCAGACGTATGCGGAGTGCTCAGCAGATCCTCGCCGAGGCCAGCGTCATAGCGGTCGTCGGGGCGTCGCGCGACCCGTTGAAGCCGGCGCACTCGGTGCCGCTGCAGATGCTCCGGCACGGTTGGCGCATCATCCCGGTCAATCCGTTCGTGGACGAGGTCTTCGGCGTGCGGACGGTCAAGACGCTTGCCGACATCGACGAGCCCGTCGACCTGGTGGACATTTTCCGGCCGGCCGCCGACGCGGTCGAGATCGTGCGCCAGGCGGTGGCCATCAAGGCGCCGGCGGTGTGGCTGCAGAGCGGCATCGTGTCGGCGGAGGCGCGCAAGATCGCGACGGACGCCGGCATGGACTACATCGAGGACCGCTGCCTCGCGGTCGAACGCGCTATGGGACGCCTCACGCGCCTTACCTGACCGGCTCGTCCGGGGCCGGTCCCCTGCCGCCGCACGCGGGCCCGCCAATCGACCCTCGCGCTGGCTCCAGACTCGCGCTACCTGCGGACATGGGCTCTCGGGCACCTCTGCATTTCCCGCGACCCGGTACCGTGCCGGGGAACGAGGAGGACCGACATGACATACCCGCCTCCCGGCGGCACGCCGGATCCATATCAGCCCCAGCAGCCGTACGGGCAGAACTATGACCCCAACGCGCCCTATACGCAGGACCCCTACGCCGCGCCGCCGGGCGGGGCGCCGTCCAGCGGCCAACCCGGAGCCTACGGCTCGCCATCCCCGTACCAGTCGAGTGGGCAGCCGTATCAACAGCCGTACGGTCAGAATCCGTACGGCGCGCCGCCGTACGCCGCCTACGGGCCTCAGCCGCGCACGAACAGCCTCGCCATCGCGTCCCTGGTCCTATCGCTCGCCGGCCTCATTACGTGCATCAGCGCACCCGTCGGCATCGTGCTCGGGCACATCGCCAAGCGGCAGATCCGCCAGACCGGCGAGGACGGGGATG
>Ga0137368_10008714_pt1 | contig 10428 bp, 6 predicted proteins | sample SagtaG_13_FD_104917 | JGI IMG/M metagenome (GOLD analysis project Ga0137368, IMG submission 104917) | Vadose zone soil microbial communities from Sagehorn Ranch, Mendocino, California, USA - Sage1_L_100_16 metaG | ecosystem: Environmental > Terrestrial > Soil > Vadose zone | place: USA...
AGGTCGTGAGCGACGCGCCGCGGCACGTCGTTCTTCGCGACACGTTGAACCATCTCGCCCATCACCGCGGTCAGTTGACCGTGTATCTTCGGCTCACCGATCAAACGGTTCCGGCGATTTACGGGCCGTCTGCTGACGATCAGCAATTCGCGTAGCGATTCAGAGTGAAGACGGTCTTCAGGATGCGCCGGCGCTCGCGCGCATAGCCGCCGTCTCCTCCCGGTTCGGACCGTACAGTCCGGGCGCCTGACCGCCGGCCAGGCGGCACATCAGACTGAGCTGGCCCCGATGGTGGATTCCGTGCGCCATGATCGCGCTCCACAGGATGTCGCGGATCGTCATCGGGCCCGTAAAGAACGGAATCGGGCGATCGAGATCCTCAGGTGTGAGCTTGCGGATTCGCGCCACGGCCTCGCCATGTATTCGCTCGTATCCGGGCACCAGCGCCTCGACGGCGCGGGGCCGCTCGATGTTCGGCGGTTTCGCACCCATCGTGAACTGACCGCGCTCGATGCCGTAGCTCATGTACGCATCGCCTTCAGCCAGGTGCCACGCCAATTCGCCCAACGATCGGCCCCCGGAGTCCGGGCGGAAATCGTACTGCGTCGGCGGCAGCGCTTTCAGGAGCTTCACGGTATTCGCCGCTTCGCGATCCCACAGCGCCAGAAACATCTCGAGCTCGTTGATGGCCATAGAAACCTCCTCCAGGTTCAAAATCCCCGATCGTTGCTCATCGTCTGCGCGATTTCATCGTTGCCGGCCCGCTTCGCGGGGCGTGAGACGCATCGCCGCACGCTGGCGCGCAAAGGCGAGCGCCCGCTGCGCTTCATCCTGCAGGAACTGCTGCACGCGGAAGGGGGCTTCACCCGGCGACGGTTGGCGGGGATGATAGCTGCCGTCGGGCGCGAGTCGACTCGACTTGACCGTGTCGAGGAACATCGCTCGCAGGACATGAATCACCCTGTTCTTGTGGCTCGGATCCTCGACGGGAAACATCAGCTCGACGCGTTTGTCGAGATTGCGGGTCATCCAGTCGGCACTGGCGAGGTACACCTCGGACTCGCCGCCGTTCAGGAAAAAGTAAATCCGCGAATGCTCCAGGAATCGGTCGACGACCGAAACCACCTCGATGTTGTCGGCAAACCCGGGCAGACCGGGCCGTAGCGCGCAGATGCCGCGGACGTTGAGCTGGATGCGCACGCCCGCTCCCGCGGCGCGGTACAGCGCGTCGATGATTTCCGCGTCCACGAGCGAATTCATCTTGGCGACGATTTCGGCGGGCTGTCCAGTCTCGGCTCGGCGCTGTTCGCGGGCGATCAGCTTGAGGAACCGCTGCCGCAGCCCGGTAGGCGCCATTGCGAGCTTCTTCAAGCGCGGCGGATCCGAATAGCCGGTCAACGTACTAAAAAAGCGAGTGGCATCTTCGGCGATCGCGGCCGACGAGGTGATCAATCCGAAGTCCGTATAGAGGCGGGCCGTTCGCTCGTTGTAATTGCCGGTGCCCACGTGGACGTACCGGCGAATACCCGCCGGCGTTCGCTTGACGATGAGGCAGATTTTCGCGTGCGTCTTGTATCCGAGGACGCCGTAGATCACGTGAGCGCCCGCCGCTTCGAGCGCACGCGCCCACTGGATGTTCCGTTCTTCGTCGAATCGGGCGGTCAGTTCCACGAGCACCGTCACGTGCTTGTTCTGCTCGGCGGCGCGCTGAAGCGACGCGATGATCGGCGAACCCGTGCTCGTGCGATAGAGGGTGTGCTTGATCGCGAGCACATCAGGGTCGTCCGCGGCCTGCGCCACGAGCGCGACCACCGGATCGAACGAGTCGTAGGGATGGTGGAGCAGCACGTCATGGTCGTCGACCAGCGCGAACAGATCGAGGTCTGGCTGGTCCTCGAGCAGGTTGACGGGCTGGAACGGAGGGTCGCGAAGCTCCGGGAATCCCGGCAGCTCGGTCAGGCCACTCAGCACACGGAGATCCAGCGGACCTGGGACTGTAAATACATCTTCGGGAAGAACGTCCAGCTGCTCGCGCAGCAACTCCTGCAGATCCGCCGACGCGGATTCCTCGATCTCGAGACGAACGACGTCGCTGCGCCGGCGCCGGCGGAGCTCGCGCTCGACCTGCTCGAGATGCGTCCAGCCGCCCTCATCGTCGATCTCCATCTCCGCGTCGCGGGCCAATCGCATCACGGCGGTCTCGAGAATCTGCTGACCCGTGAACAACTCGCCAAGATTTGCGCGGATGACGTCCTCGAGCAGCACGAAGGTCGTGGCTTCGCCAGGCGTCAGGCGAACGAGCCGCGACAACCCCGTCGGAACTTGCACGATCGCCAGTCGCCGTTGATCGCTGCCCGCGGCCGGCGCGAGCAGCAGCGCCAGATTGACGCTCAGCGACGAGAGGAGCGGAAAGGGTCGCGAAATATCGATTGCGAGCGGCGTCAGCACCGGCAACACGCTTTCGCGGAACATGGTGCGTAACGCCGCCTGGTCGTGGGGCTGAACGTCGTCCCAGGCAACGATCCGGATGCCATGTTTCGCCAGCTTCGGGATGAGCGTGTTGCGCGTGACGTCGTACAGGGATGCGACGAATCGCTGCGTCCCCTTCCCGATCGCCACCAGTTGCTGGCTCGCCGGCATGCCGGCCAAATCGGGCGCGTCGCCTTCTTCGACGGCGCGCTTCAACGCGGCAACCCGCACCATGAAGAACTCATCGAGGTTGGACGCGGCTATGGCGGCGAACTTGACGCGTTCGAGAAGCGGCGTCGCGCCGTCGAACGCCTGGGCGAGAACACGTTCGTTGAAGGCGAGCCACGACAGCTCGCGGTTGAAGAACACGGCGCTTGCTGGATCCATCATGCGAATGTCGACGGCCTGACGATCAGTTTGCGGCCGAACGTCTCGGCAAAGAGATCCGCCCTCCCGGTCGCAGCCATGCATTCCATCGTCAGATCGCCAGTGCCCTCGATCTCGAGAATCCAGGCCTTGGCGTCCTGCCGGAGACGAACCGCCCGAATCTTTTGCAGGTGCTCCGCATCGAGGGCGTTGGCGATGCGCAGCATGGCTGCAAGCTTGTTGACCAGCAGGCGGTCGCGTCGATCCAGCGCGGCATAGGGCAGATGCGTCTGTTGCGGATTGCCGCGTCTGTGATAGCGCGCGATATTCGAGACCACCGCGGTTTCTTCGTTCGACAGGCCGAAAATTTGCGAGGAGGCGAGCAAGTACTGCGAATGCTTGTGGTGCGCACGCAGTCCCACGTACTGCCCGACATCGTGGAGTAACGCCGCCACCTGCAACAGAAGCCTATCGCGGTATGACAGGCCATGCTCGTCGACGAAGGTGTCGAACAGCTGCATGGCGAGCGCCGCCACGTGCCGCCCGTGCGCGCGATCGAAGCGATACTTCTGTCCCAGCGCCTCCGCACTCGTCAGGACTTGTTCGGCAAATCCTTCCCCTGCCAATCGTCCGCCAGCCTTTGTCAGATCGATCAGAATGCCGTCCCGCAGCGACGCGTCGCACACGACGATGTGGTCGGCCGCGCTCTCGGCGAGCAGTGTCCGGTACACGAGCAGCGCCGGCACCAGCGTTTCGGCGTCCACCGCGGCGAGCCGAAACCGCTCGAAGAGCGCCTCCTCATCGAGCTGTTCGAGCTGATCGCAAAAGGCCAGAAACGCCGCGCGCGGGATCTCGTGGATCTCGGAATCGCCTTCCTGCTCCAGAATCTGCGCCGCCGCGAAGCGCACGTCGCCGCCAAGCGCGACGAAGCTGGAGATGCGCGCGAGCGGCATGTCGAGACGAATCTCGTTGACGACGTTGGCGATGAAGCGTTTGATCAGCGCGACGCGGATCTCGAGACTGTGCCGTCGCAGATCCAACTGCTCCCGAATACGTACTGAACCCAGACCGTACACGCCCGAGCGGGCCGGTTTCCCCCGGCGGAGCAGCGTCAGACTCGTGCTGCCGCCGCCAATTTCCGCAAGGAGCGTCGGACCCTCCAGGAATGCCCGGTGACTCCCAAGCGCCTCGCGTGCCGCCAGATACATCAGGCGGCTCTCTTCGGCTTCGTTGATCGTTTCAAACGACAGACCTGTGCGCCCGCGAATCCGGTCGAGAAAAACGTCGGCATTTCTTGCCTCGCGGACGGCACTGGTCGCGACGGCCCGGATTTCTCCGGCGCCGTAGTGATCGATGATGGTCCGAAACCGGTCGAGCACGCCCAGTGCGATGTCAGCGGTTTCCGCCCGCACCAGGCCCGTCGCGAAGGTGTCGCGCCCGAGCAGCACGCCGCGCGACGCCTCTTCGATGACGCGGATCTCGGACGTGGGATTCAGCTCGGCGATGAGAAGGCGTATGGCGCTCGCTCCCATGTCGAGCACCGCCACCAGCCGAGGCGATGCGCGTTTGAGCTCCGCCGCTCCGTCCACTCCGTCAACGTACTTCGAAATCGTGTGGGCTGTGAAGGCGATGCTACATGCGCGCTGCAACGGTGTGGTTACTGGAAGGTAAAACCGGCGAGAAATATATCGACGAGGCGAATGAACAAGCGAATTCCGCCAGGAATTCATCACGGGTGATGATCGGTCCGGTCGTGCGAGGCGTTCACGACACACAGAGTCTGCTATACACTTCGCATATTGCTTCACTCGCTGGATAGCGCGTCTACCCGAGTGAAGATCGATCCAGAGTGGGATCGCCGGGCGGCGCGGTTGGAGCACTTTCTCTCAGAGTTACCGGAGCGCCAATGCAGCTTTTCGATCTGGTCGTTCGCGGCGGCACGGTAGTCACCGCCGAGGGCCGTACGGCCGCGGACGTCGCAATCAGTGACGGCCAAATCGTTCAAGTCGGGCCGCATCTCGGCGCCGGCCGACAGGAAGTCGACGCGTCCGGGCGGCTGGTGCTGCCGGGCGCGATCGACAGCCACTGTCACATCGCGCAGGAATCCTCCACGGGCTTGATGACGGCCGACGATTTTCTCACGGCGACTCGCGCGGCAGCGTGTGGCGGAACGACAACCGTCGTGCCCTTCGCGGCGCAGCACCGCGGACAGTCTCTTCGCGACGTGGTGCGCGAGTACCACGCGCGCGCCGCCGATCGGGCGGTCGTTGACTACGCGTTTCACATGATCGTGTCCGATCCAGATCGCCGCGCACTGGAGCAGGATCTGCCGGCGCTCATCGACGAGGGGTGCACGTCATTCAAAGTCTTCATGACGTACGACGCGTTGAAGCTGACCGACGCGCAGATTCTCGACGTTCTGTCGCTTGCGCGCGACGAGCGCGCACTCGTCATGGTTCATGCGGAAAACAGCGACGCGATTGCCTGGAAGACGCGGCGGCTCCTTGCCGACGGACATACAGCGCCCCGCTATCACGCCGATTCCCGTCCGGCAGTGGTCGAACGGGAAGCCGTGCATCGCATGATCAGCCTCGCGGAACTCGTGGGCGCGCCGCTGCTCGTGGTGCACGTTGCGAGCGCTGATGCGCTCGAGCAGATCCAATGGGCGCGGAATCGAGGGCTGATCGTGTACGGCGAGACCTGTCCGCAATACCTGTTCTTTACCGCGGACGATCTCGACAAGCCCGGCTTCGAAGGCGCGAAGTACGTCTTCAGCCCGCCGCCGCGCGATCGCGCGAGTCAGGAGGCGCTCTGGAACGGACTGCGCCACGGGACGCTCGACGTGTTGTCGTCGGATCACGCACCGTATCGCCTCAACGATGCAGACGGAAAGTCCGTGCACGGCAACAAGGCGCCGTTTCCGAAAATCCCGAATGGAATGCCGGGTCTCGAAGTCTGTTACCCGCTCGCGTTTTCAGAGGGCGTGCTCAAAGGACGGTTGACGTTGGAGCAGTTTGTCGCGCTCAGCGCCACGAACGCGGCCCGCATCTACGGCATCTACCCGCGCAAGGGAACTATCGCACCTGGCAGTGACGGCGACCTCGCAATCTGGGATCCCAACCTTCGTGTGACGATAACCAATGAACGGCTGCACCATCGGATGGACTACACGCCGTACGAAGGCATGACCGTCACCGGTTGGCCGGTGGTCACGATATCGCGCGGAGAAGTCGTTTGGGCGAACGGTGAGATCAACGCGCGTCCAGGCCGCGGGAGGTTTCTGCCGTGCGAGCGCTTCAATGCCGAGCGCGTCTCGGCAAACCGCGCGGACCAGCCGCAAACCGTCGGCGGATTCTCATGAGAATTCTGGTTATCAACCCGAACTCCTCGGCCTCGATGACCGAGCATATCCGCCGGGAGTTGGAGGCGGTCAAGGGTCCAGCGACCGAGCTCACGGTTGTCAATCCGACCGATGGCCCGCCCGCAATTGAATCAGCGGCCGACGAGGCGCACGCCATTCCGCCCACGCTGCGACTCGTGCAGCAGGCCGAGCAGGACGGTTACGACGCCGTCGTCATCGCCTGTTTCGCTGACCCTGGATTGGACGCCGCGCGCGAGATTGCATCGATTCCCGTTGTTGGCATCGAAGAGTCTGCGCTGCACGTGGCGGCGATGCTCGGGCATCGCTTCACAGTACTCACCGCGAGATCGGAGCGCGTCCCGGCCAAGATCGACCACGTGGCGCGACTCGGACTTCAGAGCCGGCTCGCTTCAATCCGCGCCCTCGGGATGGGTGTTCTGGAAATGGAAGCGGATGCCGAGCGGGCGAGCGCCCGGATTCTCGAGGTCGGGCGTGCCGCCGTCGAAGAGGATGGCGCCGAGGTGCTGGTGCTGGGTTGCGCGGGTCTGGCCGGTCAGACGTCCGAATTAGCCCGCCTGCTGCACGTCGCGATCGTTGATCCAACGCCTGTCGCGCTGAAGGTCGCCGAGCTGCTGGTGGATCTCAGACTCGCTCACAGCAAGCGCGCGCTCTACGCCACACCCGCGAATAGCGCCAATGGCGCCACAGCCATTCGGATGGCCTCGGTTGCCGGAACTGTCAACACCGTGAATTGAGGGGTTAACCGATTCCGTAATCCTTCAGTTTTCGCCACAAGGTTGTGCGGCTGATGCCAAGCGCACGCGCCGCTTGATGCCGCTTCCATCGACTCTGCTGCATCGCCTCGAAGATGCGGGCACGCTCTTGTGCCGCGAGAGAGTGCGAAGGCTCGCTGCTTTCGACGGGGGCTTCACGCGGGAGGTCGACATCCTCGATGAGATCGCCGGTCACGAAAGTGACCGCGCGCTCGATGACGTTCTGCAGCTCGCGCACGTTTCCCGGCCACTTGTACCCCTTCAATCGCGCGATCGCCTCCTCGGAAATGCCGCGGATTGGCTTCGCATACTTGCGTGCGTACTGCTCGAGAAAATGGATGGCGAGCAGCGGAATGTCGTCGACACGATCGCGAAGCGGCGCCACCACAATTGAGACGACGTTCAGTCGGTAGTAGAGGTCACTGCGAAACGCGCCGGTCCGTACTCTTGCGTCGAGATCGCCGTTGGTTGCCGAAATGACACGAACGTTTGCACGCATCGTCCGTGAATCGCCGACGCGCCTGATCTCACCGTCCTGCAGGAAGCGCAACAGCTTTACTTGCAGAGGCAGGGACATTTCGCCAACCTCGTCGAGGAACAGAACGCCGCGGTCGGCCTCCTCGGCCAGGCCCTTGCGATCGCTGGAGGCGCCGGTGAACGCTCCCTTGCGATACCCGAACAGCTCAGTTTCCTGAATGGATTCGGGAAGCGCTCCGCAATTGACTGCGACGAATGGACCGCCGGAGCGCGCGCTCAACGCGTGAATCGTCCTCGCCACCAGCTCTTTCCCGACGCCGCTCTCACCGAGAATCAACACGGGCGCGTCGGTGCGCGCCACCTGACGAATGATGCGGCTGAGCGCCTCCATCGGCTGGCTGCGGCCCACGAGCCGATCCGTCGTGAAGGCCTCACCAACCGCCGAGCGGAGGCGATGCACCTCCTCCTTCAACCGGCGCTGTTCGACGGCGCGCTGGACGGCGAGCAGCAGCTCCTCATTTCTAAACGGCTTCGCGAGGTAGTTATAGGCCCCCGCCTTGATCGCGTTCACCGCGTCGCCGATCGAGCCGAACCCGGTCATGACGATCACTTCCGCGGGATCCTCGGATGATCGCACCGCCCGGAGCAGGTTGTAGCCGTCCATGTGTTCCATGCGGACATCCGTGAGGACGACGTCAACCCGGCGGCGAGCCAGGCAATCGAGCGCCTCCTGTCCATTCGCGACCTGCGTCACTTCATACCCGCCGCGCTCGAGCGCAACGCCGACGGAAATCCTGAAGTTTTCGAGGTCGTCTACGACGAGCACCGACGCCATTGGATCGTCTCCTTGCGTTCACCAGGAGCGGCCGGGTTTTTACGCCGCCGCGCGATCGAGCGAGTTACATCACGGCGGGCAAGCGTACTGAAAACGTCGTACCTTCCCCGTCGGGTTGCTCCACGGTAACAGTGCCGCCGTGCTCGCGTACCAGCCGATCGACAATTGCAAGCCCCAGCCCGCTGCCGCTTGCTTTTGTGGTGAAGAACGGCTGAAAGATTTGGTCCAGCACGCGCGCCGGAATTCCGGGCCCCGTGTCCTGCACGCGCACGACAACTGACGTGTGTGTTGCGTCCTGCACTTTCTCGAGTGCGACGGCGATGCGGCCCGACACGCCGACCGCATCCAACGCGTTGACCAGCAGATTCCAGACCACCTGGCGAATCTGCTGCCGGTCTCCTCGAACCGGTGGAAGCGCACTGCAGCTCTCGAAGGCGATTTCGACACCTGGCTTGCCGCGGGCCGAATGCCGGAAGAGGCGCAGGGTGTCGTCGATGACCTCCTCCAGAGCGAACTGTTCCTCCTCCCGCTCGCCAGGCTTCGCGAATGTGAGCAGATCGCTCAGGATGTCGTTGAGGTGTGCGGCCTCCTCGGTGGCGACCTTCACCAGCCTCGGATCCGATTGGGTGCCGACGTCCTGTTGAAGCAGCTCGATGCAGCTCACGATCGTTCCAAGCGGATTTCGGATTTCGTGCGCCACAGCGGCCGCGAGTCGTCCGAGATCGGCAAGGCGATTCGCCTCGAGCATCTCGCGCTGGAGGCGACGATCTTCGGTCACATCGCGCGCGAAGGCCTGGACGACGCGCGCCCGGCCGCCCGGTGCTCGAAGGAGCGAGCTGTTCTGCGAGACCCAGCGCACTGTCGGGCCATCATGGCTCGCGACTCTGTAGTTGATGTGATGCTCGGTGGCCTGACCCCGCAGGATGCGGGTGAAGTGCTCGCGGAGAGGCTCACGGTCGTCGGGATGCACGAACTCAAACGCCCACGGCTTGGCGCTGCGAATTTCCTCCGGCTTCAGCTGCAGGAGCGACCGCACGACCGGATTTGCGTAAACGATGCGTCCGTGACGATCAACCTGAAAGATCAGATCGCGCGCGGTTTCGACCAGATCGCGGAACTGCCGTTCTGAGGCGCGCAGGTTTTTCTCCAGCCGAATCCGATCGAGTGCAAGCGCCATCTGGTTGGCGACAGTTTCGACGAGCGTGACTTCGGCCGACTGCCATTGGCGGACGCGCTGCGCTTCGACGAGCAGCAAGCCGGCGATCCGGCGGTCGCACATGAGCGGCGCAACCAGAAACGATCCGGCGCGCTGCTTCTCGAGTTTCGCGCGCGTTGCGGCGGACACCGGCGCGATCGTCAGATCTTCGAGGACCAGCACCGACGCGTGTCCACCCATCTGGGATTCGAGTTCTCGAATGAGTGCGCGGATGGCAGGCGCGTTCTTCTTCGCGTCTGCTTCGGCGTACTCGTACGGGAGTCGAAGCGCACGGGCCCAGGTATTGAGATGCATCAGCGAGCGGCGCGCATTCAACGCACGTCCGACGCTATCGATCACGAAAGGAAACGACTCTTCGACTCGAGAGTGAGCGTTCAGGGCCGAGCTGACGCGTCTGAGCAGCGACTCGGTCTCCATCTTCAGACGGAGTTCCAGAATGAGACGCCCGTTTTCGATGCCAAGTCCTATCTGCGTTCCGATGGCGCGCAGGATGTCGACCTCTTCCTGGCTGAATGTCCGGCGGGCATGCGTCACGACCTGGATGGCGCCGTACGTCTTCAGATGCGTTTTCAACGGGACCGCTGCGAAACCGCGATAGCCCTCCGCCCGTGCCATTCGGCGTGTGACGCGGCTGTCGCTCGTCAGGTCGTCGACCACGACCGGTTCGCCGGTCTGAGCGACCCACCCAGGCAGGCCTTCACCGAGGCGGTAGCGGTCGGCGTCGGCAGCGACAGATTGCGGAAGGCCCGTCTGCGCGACCAGGCGGAGCTCGTGCGCGTGTTCGTCCAGCAGGTGGACGGCGCCCGCCTCCGTTTCCATGACCTCCAACGCGCGATCCAGCGCGTCCTGCAACAGGTCCTCGAGCCGCGAGAAGCTCAGAAGACTGAGAGCGACGTGATTGACGGCGCGTCCGGCCGATTTGAGATAGCTG
>Ga0137368_10008717_pt1 | contig 10427 bp, 12 predicted proteins | sample SagtaG_13_FD_104917 | JGI IMG/M metagenome (GOLD analysis project Ga0137368, IMG submission 104917) | Vadose zone soil microbial communities from Sagehorn Ranch, Mendocino, California, USA - Sage1_L_100_16 metaG | ecosystem: Environmental > Terrestrial > Soil > Vadose zone | place: USA...
TATCTTCGCGGTTGCGTGAGAGACCGTATGAAAACACGCTACCGTTTGATTCGTCGCGGCGTTCGTGGCGGAGACTTCTACTGCGTGGACAGTATGACCGGCAAGCGCACCAGCCTGCGCACCGGCAGCGAGGACGAGGCGCGTCAGATTGTCGAGGCCAAGAACCAGGCTGAACGCCAGCCGGTGCTCAATCTTCAAATCGCAAAAGCCTATCTCGCCGGCACCGACAATGGAATCACCACGCGCACCTGGCAACACGCCATTGAGGCGCTGACCGGCACCAAACAGGGAGCCAACCGCGAACGCTGGCTGCGCGTGGTCAAGGATCGGGCATTGGCTCCACTGCTGCCACGAGTCATCATTGAAACGCGGGCCGAAGTGTTGCTGCGCGTGCTGCAAACCGGGACTGTTTCCACCAACGTCTATCTGCGGCGGCTGCACAACTTCTGCGTGGACATGAACTGGCTGCCGTGGCCCCTGATCCCCAAACGTCAATGGCCCGTCGTGCGTTTCAAGGACAAGCGGGCAATTACATGGGAGGAACACTGCTGGATCGTGGCTCGGGAGCAGAACCCGGAACGGAAAGCTTTTTACGAACTCGCGTGGCACCTTGGCGCATCGCAATCAGATCTGGCCAACCTGCAAGCCGAGGACGTGGATTGGGAGGCGCGGATTATTTGCTTCGTTCGGATGAAAACTCGCTGGCGCGGGCAGCAACCGCCTGAGATTCGGTTCGGCAAAGCGGTTGAAGAAATCCTTACGACACTTCCGCAAGTCGGCCCGCTGTTTCCATATCTGCGAAGTGTTCGAGCGGGTGATCGTTCGACCGAATTCCATCAACGTTGTGTTGGCTTGGGTATCAAAGGCGTTTCGCTGCACTCGTACCGGTATGCGTGGGCGGAGCGGGCCAAAACTTGCGGCTACCCGGAACGGTTCGCGCAACTGGCTTTAGGCCACAACAGCAAGGCAGTGCATCGGGCTTATGCGAAGAAGGCTCAGGTAACGCTGCCACCGTTGGAGGAATACGAGCAAAAGATTGTGCATCTAGCGAACGCAACACGGCTGGACGAACAGGTCGTGAGGGCATGAAAGGAGACGACCAAGCACAACCGCCCGCTTTAATTTCCGGAACGCGTGTTCCATTTTCCATTGACTGGACGGAGTAATCCACGATTGCGACTCCATTTTCGCACCGGCCACGCCGCCGCGGAAGTCTTGGCGAAGGGGTTCGCGATTACTATTATTCCCGGCCAATTCGTGGGACTTGATCGCCAATAACCTCTCAGTCGCATTCCGACCCACCCGCCGATCCATTCCGCTTGCTCATACCTTTTTGAAAATTGGCTCGCCAATTTGAGAGAGCGGAAAGTGGGGACACCTTGTGTGTTCAAGATATAGCAGCCGCTTGTGCGGTTCCACAGTTCCAGTATTGCTGTCATAGCTTAGGTAAACTGGGCCACGAAGTGACTGCGACCAATCGGTAATCAAATCAATGGCAATGCCAACGGCGCTGGAGGCGAGCACTCCATTTGCCCAAACCACTTGTGGTCTCGGTCCGGCTGCACCATACTGTTCCGCTTCCTTTGCAATTTTTGATTCGGTCAGAAAGCCCAGGCATGACATACACAATTCGCCAGGCATCGAAAGTATGACTTGGCCAGCCATACGTGGCGGCTCGTCGCCGCATTGATGCACGTCGAGACCAATATCCAGGTAAGGAATGAGATACCGTCTGGTCGCGATTTCTATGTCTCGCCTCTCCGCATAACTGTCAACGCACCCGAACACAATGTCGCAGGCTCGTAATCGCTCAGACGTATCTTGCCAACGTGATTTCAGTTTGTCGATTTTCGCCCGGGGATTAACGCCCTTGATGAGCCGAGCCGCGACATCAACCTTCGGAGCGCTCTTCTTAGCATCTGACTGCGTCCCTCCAACAAGGCGGTTCAGATTGGAACTTTCGACGGTATCATTGTCAAACAGGGCAAAGGTAGTAAACCCTACATGTGCCAACTGTTGCGCAATGTGAGAACCACCTCCACCTAAACCGATAATTCCTACGTCGCAGTCAGCGATTCTTTGTTCAGCCGAAGAGCCGAGGAACGATTGCCTAATGAATCGGTCGGTTCCTTCTGAGGATAGATCTTCAACGGCTAAGAATTTCATCGGGAATCCAACGACAGAAATTTTCTTGACTGTCTGAAATTGTGAGGTTTCCGGCATCAATGCTTCGGCGTATGCAGCATCGCGGCTAAGTATTAGCAGTCCATGAACACTCTTTGGTGATGCATTTCTAATCGATTGCATCATTGGCCGCAGTTCCTGTCGGTCTGTGTAACTCGGACCGGTTGCGCCATCGTGGTCGTGGATATGAACGTGAAATGCACCCTCTCCGGTATTCAATGCCCGCTGCATTGCTTTGCGTATGGCCGCCGAATCAATCCTCGCGCCAACGCTTGGATCATTTATGTAATCGTCGTCAAGTACTGACTCGTACCCGGTCACGAGGATAATCTTTCCACGATCATTCGATCGGCCCAATCTGGTAAAGGCAAATCCCACCCGTTCAAACGCAAACGCGTGTGACCGCATTAGACTGTTACGCATCTCTCCCTCGATGCGTTTCGGTAATCGGAATCGGATCATGATTGTAGTGCTCTGACGTGGAGCGCGAGAATTTGTATAAGTCGTAGCCCTTGCTGGGCGACTTTCCAAGAGTAAGCATACCAGTTCCTTTCTAAGATTCTGACGCCATTTGCATTCCAGTTCAGCGGTTTTGGTGACTGCACTTGCTGAGCGAAAAACAGTCGCGATGGATAGCCGTGCCGGTCGGCAGTGGGACAAAGCAGAATGTCCACAACCGAAGGTGAGTTGCCAGGTGGCAGCGGGAATTTAGGAATCAAGAAATAAAAGATGCCACCTTCCTCTGCACTAAGGACGGTCGGAAACGCTGCTTTTAGTTCCTCGATCTGGTCCGGGGGGAATTGCATACACTTATGATGCGCCACCATCTTTCGGATGGCTCAGGAAAACCTCTCCCCCCTTGATCGTCACGGCGCCGTCGTCTGGTAAAGGCGTCAGTTTTCCGTCGATCAATTGTTCCAACTCGAACGCAAGCGGAACTCCGGCCACCTTCTTAATCTCTGCAACCGTTTGGTGGCCCCGATGGATCTTGTACGGTTTTGTATCTACTGTAATTGTCACAAGAGGTCCGTGCTCATGACCTTTATCCTCTGACTTATCATTCTGTGGCATAACGATTTCCCTTTCATTTTTATCCAGTGTTTCTTCATTCTTCGTTGCGCTTACGCAACGCTGTTGCACAAATAATACGCAATTTAACTTGTATTGCAAGTGAAACGTTGTATCAGTAGTGCAACAGCGAATTATGCAGAACGACTCCGGTATCGACCTCGAGAAATTGGCAGCTCACCTTCGGACGAAACGCGGTGACCGTGGGCTCCGCTTTATTGCCGAAGAAATCGGCGGGGTCAGTGCTTCAACACTTTCCCGGATCGAACAAGGTAGTGCCCCCGATCTGCCGACCTTTATTCGTGTTTGCGCTTGGTTGAGGGTATCGCCAGAAGAATTTGTCGAGCCGGCCTTGGGTCTAAAACGAAAAACCGGATTGAACTCCGAAATTCCTTTAGCCGATGCCATCGAGGCCCAACTGCGACAGGATCGACTACTCCCTACGACGACAGTTGACGCAATTTCAGAAATGATTCGGATTGCATATCAAGCCGCTGAGGCAGACCGTGGCAAACCGAAGTCGGGCAAATAGCGTCTCCGATAAACTGTTGATGAAACTGATTGGAGCGGATGCATAGCAGGATTCCCTTATGATCGATGGAGAAGATACGATTCTGCCGATTGTAACCTTTGATACCAATACAACCTGGGATAGCCTTTACGATCTCGCAAAATCACATCTCGAAAGAGACGGCTTGGTAAGGTTGGTCGCTGCATTAAGCTCAAGCGCGAAATGTGTTGCTGTTGAACGCGAATACATCGACAAGGACTATCGCGATACGTTCTCAAACTTTCATTCAAAACGATTTAGCACACCAAGTTCCCGGTGTCTCCGGCTGCATTTTTTCGATCGTGAAGTGACAAGAGCAAACCTCAGAGAAGCTTGTGTCGATGAAACCAAGCGAAAGGATCTGAACGCAAGTTATCTGGGCTATGCGGTAATTCGACCAACCAAACCGAACTGCATAGGCCGAGCTCTTCTGACCCCGGCTTCCCGCGGTCCTGCGTCGGCATATGCAAGGTTGTGCAATGAACAGGTTTCGATCCTCGGGACAGAACTGCAAATCGAAGGTTTCCCTTTCATCAGCCAAGATTCCGACGTTACGGTGTGTGCTGAATCGGCTGTCTGGATGATACTGCGTTATTTCAGCAACCGTTATCATCTTTATCCTGAAACATTTCCTTTCCAAGTTGTGAATCTGACAAGGGATTTTGCATTCGGTCAGAGGAACATCCCAAGCAGTGGATTGTACGTTTGGCAAATGGCAGAAGCATTGCGAAAAATTGGACGCCCACCTGTCATTTATGCTCGCAGCAACTTCAAGGACAATTTTGAGCATTTGCTTTACACTTACATAGAATCGGGAATTCCAGTACTTGCAGGACTTAAGCATCATGTTGTAGTTGCGTTCGGGCACCGCTCGAATTTTGCAGCAAATCCGGCCGGTACCGAAACAATATTCACATCGGCTTACAACGACGCGTTTGTCATTAACGACGACAATCATGTCCCTTATCAACTCCTGCACAAAACAGGTCTCGTATCGGGTTCTGGAGCGCAGGCGTCGCGCTACAAGTTCGAAGATATTGTAGATTTTATAGCGCCTTTGCATGAGAAGGTCTTCCTAACGGCAGAAAGTTTTCAAACGGTCGTTACAGCTATTTTAGAAAAAAATGCAGTGTTTGGGTTCAGGGCTTTGTCACCAGCACTTCAGAACGGCCGCTTGGTTTTGCGGCTTTTCTTGACGACTGGTAAGTCGTTCAAGAAACACCTGGGCAGTCGAAAAATGGGAAATTCAATGGTCGAGGAGGCATATCGAAATCTTCCTCTTCCGCATTTCTTGTGGGTTTGCGAAATCTCGAACTCCGATGCGTATTCTCGGCACGAGATTTATGGGGAAATCCTTTGGGACGCGACTCGCAATGCGCGTGAGCCAAATGGATGGATCGCTCTACATTATCCAGAAGTACTCATCGTGGATATGGGGTCGGCTTTGAATCAGGGGCAGAATCTGTTCAAGTTCAAGTTACAAGACTCCACTCCATACCCTCTTTATAAGAATAACCTACAGGCGATTTAATCATCATGGACCCCAATAAAATCGAATTGATTCCTGAACAGGAAGCGAAGCCTGAGCCGGTGTTCACCAAGCCGGAGGAATACGACGAATTTTGTCGCAAGTTCGTTGAAGAGGTTGGCCCAGAGCTGGAGAAACAGCGTGAAGCGCGTCAGCAAAGCGAAGCTGAAGCGAAGCTGCACTGGATGCGTTAACTTGCGGCGACGACTTTCCTAGCAACAAAGCATCACAGCATCTCCAATTTTCGTGATATGGCGGACTTCAACTCCGCCATCGTTGCCGCCCGACATTGCTGGAGACTATCGGCCGTCGTTGGATGACGATGATCAATCGCTCGATGCTTGATCACATGGAACATTTCAGGCGGCGCGAATTCCAAATGCGTCCTCATTGCGGCTCGCTCTGATGCGGTGCCAGTTCACCATGCCTATGCGATTGACCGTTGCCAGTCCGCCTCTTGGCGGCTTCGTTCTTGAGCTTCCATTTTTGCCGAAGCGCATCGGTCGCTTTGGCCAGCCATTTGGGATCATTCCGCAGCGCCTCAATCTCGATGCTGGCAAAGTATTTGATCGTGCTCGCCGCCGGATGTCCCAATGGCTTCAGCAGACCGAGGCTGACCAGGACGGTGATGTGATCCGGCTCAAAGCCGAGACGCCAGGCGGTTTCAGCGCGGTCAAGCCGCCCCGGCAGGGCCGGCAGGCTCAAGATTTCTTTACGTTCGGGATTCATGACGTCTCCTTGGTAAAACTGATGGTTACGGCAGCAACGTGGGTCTGAAGCGCAGCGGCGTAACGCCGGCCCGCCGACTTCACAAATTTTAGTTCATACTTCTGAATCGCCCGCTCAAGGGATTTGAGTCCGCTTCCCAGCACTGTGACTTTGGCCACGGCAAAGAAGATCAACAGCATCTCGGGCGGGGCATCCCCATCCTTTTCCAGCGCCGGATTGGGAGTGGTCTCGGAATACAGGAATTGCGCATAAGGCAATTGATAACTGCGTTCATCGTCGGCGAACACGTTGAGTGTAGCCACGGTCGGATCCCTGCCGAAACAGGGATTGTCACGCGAGCTAAATTCTGATGCTGCGACGGGGTTTGTGTTGGTGTTCATAAGATGATTCACGAATTTGCTGGATGCCTTTGCGGAACGAACGCGATTGAGTCATGCGCTGACGGAAATGTTTCAGGAAGCGATGGCCGCGCTGCAAAATGCGCTGGATGAATTTCTGTCGGCGAACGTGCGGAACGACTTCCACGGCGCCCAGCCGTTCGCTGGAACGCGTGACGTGTGAGCGCAACCGTTCAACGTCATCGGTGAATACCTGGCAGCGTTCACGTCCGCGCGAGATGCTGACGTAAAATTGTTGCTGGTGAACGGCGGGCAGTGAACGTGACGATGCGACCACCAACACTTCATCCGCTGTCTTGCCCTGGGCGGCATGGGAAGTGACAGCGTAGCCGTGGGTGAATACGCGATAATCTTCGGGAACGACGCGGCCATCAGTCAGCAGGATGGAGCCGCCTTGGAACGCTTTGACCTCGACCAGCTCGCCGTTGATGAAGTGCCGACGCGCCGCCACCGCGTTGGCTAGCAGGAGCAGTTTGTCGCCAGCGGCGACTCTGAGCGTTCGCTGCGACGTGAGGTCGCATCAACTACTGCTGAGCGTGGTTTGGTCCTGACTCAGCCCTGCCTTTCGCGGCAGGTATTCTATGGGAGCAGGCGTCTGGCGGGCGGCGCAAGCCACTGCCAGGGGTCTGGAGCCTCCTAAACAATGCAGTCAACCTGGGAGCCTCAATCCGGGGCGACGCTAGAATCGGATGGTATGGTTAAAACAGTTGAACACTCGCAAGCATCGTCACAGAGAACAAGCCACACGAGGCTGATTAAGGCTTGGGCCAAAATGGCAAGCGGTCAGGTTCGGGCTCTCGAACGTGGCCCGACGCGAACGTTGCACCGCCGGTGTACAGAGTGGACCTAACCCGTCCTGTGGTGGATGCGGAACATGGAAAAGCCGTTTCAGCTCATCCCGCCTTGGCTGTTCCAAGGCAGGCCAACCGCAAGGCAGGCCCAGGGGAGACGGCATGGAGAGGATCGAAGAAGCTAAGGTCGGTCTGTAATGGATCGGATACGCCCACGTCGATCTGGTCTTTCGTTGTCAGAGAATCGATGGAACCGTTCTTACTGAGAAAAGCAAATGACGATCGACGCCTGTCGATTGGTGCGTCTCAGACCCGGCATAAGGATTGCCGAGCAAGTCGGCCGTTGATTAGTATGGCAAAGGTTGAATCAGGCACAACGCGCTCTTCGCGGCGGGCTTGCCCAACCGGGACATCCCGCACGGAGCGATGTCCATTGAAAGGCTTGAGCCGTGTGAGGGGAAACTCTCACGCACGGTTCTGAGGGGGGCCTGAGCGGGTGACCGCTCGGGCCTACCCGGTGTATTCACCCGCATCGAACGAGGCAGGACCTCGACCCAATTTGAGTTCGCCTGTTGAACCGCTGGGCCGGCGCAAGGTGAGCCGATCCGTTCCCACGTCGATGACCTCCACCGTCTCACCTCGAGCGAATCCGCCTTTTTTCCAGTGAAACCGCAACGCCATTCCCGGACGGTACTGCCGTGCATCGCGCTTTTGCGCTTCCGTCCACGACAACGAATCAAAGACCTGAAAATCCTTTTCCTCGCCAACAAGAGTGCCGGAGGACTTCAGCGTGTTCCGAATTCTCTCCGTCACGGCCTCAATCTCCGCCCACGTTGGCGCGATCAGCAATGCGGTTTGCCCTTGTTGCGTTGCCTTCAGATACGCTTCCGCAGCGACCGCATGAAGCTGGTCACTGGCAAGTTCCGTGACCGCGCCCATGCGTTCCAACTGCCCGAAAGCGTCCACCGTCCGCTTCTGTGCCGCCAACTCGACTGCGTGGCGGTACTCGGCGCGGCGCTGGCGTCGAATCCGGCTCAGTTGGACGGACTCCAGGCCGGAGTGCTGTTCCAAAATCCTCAGCGCGTCGCCACGGGCGACCGAAGCATGTTGCCCTGTATCCCCGACCAGCAGAATCCGGCAATCCTTCGCCAAATCAAACAGCCGCTTCATGTCGTCAATGCCCACCGCGCCAGCTTCATCCAGGACAATCAAATTCCGGCTCGACAGAGAGCGCTTCGACAAGAGCAGGCCTTGCAATGTGACCGCGTCGAAGCCTTCCTTGCGGAGAGCGTGGGTTGCTGCCGCCGTCGGCGTACAAAACTGCGGTTCGACCCCCGCAGCATCGCAGGCGCAGGACAGTTCGCGAAGTGCAGTGGTCTTTCCCGTGCCGGCCAGGCCACGCAGTCCGCTGATGCGGTCGCCCGTGTTTAAGACGTGCAAGACCGCTCGGCGCTGATCCTCACCCAGCCAGGCGGCGGGGTGATAATCCGGGTACAATGGGGCGACCACGTCGCGGCCTGCGTCCACTGTTTGTATGAGGGACAATTCGGTTTCCAGAATTTGACGAGTCGAAAGCCCACGGTCCGTCGGCACGAGTTCCGGCGATTGCCTCACCGCTTGCTTCACCCGCGTTAAATCCACGTCGCCCTGACGGTGCGACAGAGCTGCGGCCAACAGCTCGTGTTCGGGCACGACGGACTGCCGCTCGAACACGTGGGCGACAGCGTGAGTCAGTGCCTCCTGCTCACAATCCGTGGGAGGAGTCGTTCGGCGCGGCTGAATCGAACCCGCGAGTGCCCGCAGTGATTGCAGTTCTTCGTCGGACAATTGCGCCTGCTGGCGTTGGCGCACTTCTACTGTCGAGATGCCCTTGAGCTTTTTCGCCCGGCTCTGACGCACCGCGAGAGCGACGGCGTTGTTGGAAAGCTTGCGCCCCAGTTTTTGTTCCATCTCCTGAACCACCTTTTTCGTCTCTTGCGAACGCTTGGAGAAGCGTTTCAACACCTCGTCGCTCACGCCCTCAATTTCAAAGCCATGATTCGCCGGCCTGATTTGATAACCGATCTTTTGAACTCGCTTCGCCAATTCATTGCGATAGGCCGCCGTGGCGTAACGAATGGCGTCATACATTCCGCCAGCTTGCAGCGCCTTCCAGCAGTGCTCCTGTTCGTCGAACGTGGCGTTGAAAACCGTGAAGTGAGTGTGCAACTGCGGGTCGAGTGACCGCGAACTGGTGTGAACGAACGAGGCGGCAATCAGGTTGCCCGTGGTCCGATCCCGCTGGTTGCCGGCCTTGCGCACACGTGTGCCGGCGAATGATTCCAGTTCACGTAAAGCGACGTTTGCCGCTTGCGAATGGGCCTCGACCAACCGCAGGTCGTCCAAGGTGACCGCCAGCACAGATACCGATTTGGGAGCCGAGCAGGTGAAATCAAAGAATACCCGCCGCTGGCCTGGCGAATTCTGTCGTTGAGTCAATCGCTCGCGAGTCTGCGGATGCTGATTCTCGCACAATGCGCAAAACTGTTCGCGCGTCACGGCCTGCCCGGCGCTCAACCTCAATCGTTCCGCGCCGATTCCGATCCACTGACCGGGACGAATTTCCCCGGCGGCGTAATAATCGTTCTGCGACAGGTGCTCGACAAAGTACCCCTCTGCGGCAGCCAGGTTTTTATGTGCAACGGCGCTGAACATTCGATGGGACGTTAAAAACCTCTCGGGGAGGCCGGGCGCCTATCACGCACCATTTTGACTCTGCGATGTCGGGGACCCTTGACCGAAAGACCGGGCGTGTGGCTCTGAACCCGGGATCCCACAGGGGATTCGTCGCTTCTCCGCTGCCAATCCGTGCCGTCGTTTCTTTTCACAGGGCACGAGCTTATCGGAACGGGATTCACCGGAGATGTATCACCTACACGAAATCTCTGTCCAAATTTGCGTGGTATGGCATTCACGCCAGTCAGATTGCCGGAACGAATTGCCGCTTTTACGTAATTTCCACACAAGATTTCACGTCGTCCCTGATGCCGCTTGAATGAGAAAGATCGCGGCCAATGACAGCCTGAGCTGCGTTCTGAGACCCGGCAAAACCACCGTCCAAACCCCGAGGCAGCGATGAAGACTCCGGTGCCGGTTGCAGCCCACTGGCCGAATGGACGTCTGAGGCGAACACAATCCCA
>Ga0137368_10008730_pt1 | contig 10419 bp, 14 predicted proteins | sample SagtaG_13_FD_104917 | JGI IMG/M metagenome (GOLD analysis project Ga0137368, IMG submission 104917) | Vadose zone soil microbial communities from Sagehorn Ranch, Mendocino, California, USA - Sage1_L_100_16 metaG | ecosystem: Environmental > Terrestrial > Soil > Vadose zone | place: USA...
CGCCGTGGACCTGGCGAACGGCGTGACCCGGGTCCTGAACTCCGACTACTTCGGGGAGTCGAAGAAGGGCGGCCTTCGGATGTGGAACACGATCGTCTACGACCGGGGCGGCTTGGGCCTCCATGCCGGATGCAAGGTCATCCCCACGGACGGCGGCGAGAAGGTGTTCCTTATCATCGGGCTGTCGGGGACGGGCAAGACCACCACCACGTTCACCACCCAGAACGACTCGTTGCCCGTCCAGGACGACTTCGTGGCCCTCATGCCCGGCGGAAAGGTGTACGGCACCGAGAACGGGTGCTTTGCCAAGACGTTCAGCCTCGACCCCGACTTCGAGCCGAACATCTTCCGCGCCGTCACTCAGCCGACCGCCTACCTCGAGAACGTGTACCAGGATGAGGGGCGCACGGTGAACTTCTTCGAGACGTCGTACACGAAGAACGGCCGGGCCGTGTTCGGCATGGATGACCTGGGGAGCTTTCGAGACGCTCGGACGATCGGCTCCGTCGATCGCCTGCTGATCCTGAACTGGAACGAGAACATCATCCCGGCCGTGGCCAAGCTGTCGCAGGAGCAGGCAGCGGCGTACTTCATGCTCGGTGAGACCACCGGTACCTCGGCGGGAGGCAAGGCCGAAGAGGGCAAGTTCCTCCGGGTGCCGGGGACCAACCCGTTCTTCCCCTTGCCCCACGGGCTCCAGGGCAACCGCATCCTCGAGCTGCTGGCGTCCCATCCGATCGAGGTGTTCCTCCTAAACACGGGCCGCGTGGGTGGCCGGGAGGACGACGAACGATCGAAGAAGGTGAAGATCCCGCACTCATCGGCCGTGGTGAGGGCAATCGCCGAGGGCACGATCGCCTGGACAGAGGATCCCGACTTCGGTTACCTCGTCGCCGAGGCGGTCCCCGGGATCGACGACCCCGAGCTGCTCCAGCCCCGTCGGCTGTACGAGCGCCAGCGACGTAAGGCCAAGTACGCCGACATGGTCACCCGGTTCAAGGCCGAGCGGCGGGCCCACCTGTTGGGTTTCCCCGAGCTCTCGAAGGGGATCGTCGCCGCCGTCGGGTGAGTCCGATCACGCGACCACGTCGCGGCGCGAGAACGACACCAGGGCGAGCGTCAGGAACACCGCTGTGTACACGGCCGAGACGAGAACACCTCCGCGCATGCCGCTCCACTCAACGGGGAACCGGAACAGGTCGGTGAACGACAACCACCCGTGGGTCGGCAGGAACGGGTGGATGACCCGGAGGCTGGGGATCTGGTCGGCGACCTCGCTGGCGATGCCGAGGACGACCGTGGCCACGATGGCCCCGGGCCCCGAGTCCGTGAGCGTCGAGACGCACACGCCGATGGCCGCGATCCCGGACACCCCCAGGAGGATGTACCCGGCCGCCGCGAGGATCCGCAGAGAAGCCTCGGTCACCGAGAGCGTCGTCCCAGAAAGCGTGGGCAGCGGCTTGAACCCGAAGACCACGCCGCCCCAGAACGCGCCGCATCCAACGACCCACAGAAGGAGGAGGCCGAGGAGCAGCATGGCCGCGCCGTACTTTCCAAGGACCAGCCGCGTACGAGCCACCGGCCGGACCAGGAGATATCGAAGCGTTCCCGCCTGAGCCTCGCCGGCGACGCTATCGCCGGCGAGGAGCCCCGCGGCGAGCGGCAGGAAGAATGGCTGGATGACCGCCAGGCCCGTGAGAGGGGCGAACAACCCGTTGCGCAGGATCTGGAACAGGAAGGGCGGCGCATCTTCGGTGGCGGCAGGCGTGGGCGGCGACAGCTTCACGGCGATGACGATCAGCACCGGGATGCCGCCCAGGGCAGCGGCGAGCAGGTAGGTCCGCCACCGGCGCCAAGCTTTCATCAGCTCAACCCTGAACATCGGAGCCCTCCACGAGCGACATGAAGACGTCCTCCAGCGTGTCCCGTTCCGGCACTAGGGCGCCCACGGCGACCCCGCCCGAGACCAGTGCCGCGTTCAGCTGGGCGGGCGTCGCGCCGTCGAGGTGGACCCGGAGGACGCGGCTCTCGCCATCGATGCCGGCCACACCGGCCAGGTCTCGAAGGATCGCTACAGCGCGTTCAGGGTCATCGACCTCGATCCGCAGGTGCTCGGCACCCCCTCGGAGGTTGCCCGGCGGGCCCTCGGCCACAAGGCGACCTTGCGACAGGACCCCGACGCGGTCGCACATGGCCTCGACCTCGGCGAGCAGGTGGCTCGACACGAACACGGTGGTGCCGCCGTCGGCCAGGCGCCGAAGGAGCAACCGAACCTCGCGCATGCCGGCCGGGTCCAGCCCGTTCGTCGGCTCGTCGAGCACGAGCAGATCCGGACGGCCGAGGAGGGCGAGGGCGATCCCCAGGCGCTGCCGCATGCCCTGGCTGTACGCCTTCACCCGCTTGTCCCCTGCCGTCGACAGGCCGACCTGCGCCAGAACCTCCTCGATACGGGACAGGCGCCCCCGAACGTCCTCGCCATCCCCGCCGGCCCGGGCGAAAGCCTCCAGGTTCCGCCGGCCCGACAGGAACCGATAGAACGCGGGCTCCTCGATCATCGCGCCCGTCCGGCGAAGCGCGTCGTCTCGTCTCTGGCGCGACATGGGACTGCCCAAGAGCTCCACCTCGCCACCGGAGGGAAAGATCAGTCCCAGGGCCATCCGGATCGTGGTGGTCTTCCCAGCACCGTTCGGCCCCAGGAACCCGTAGAGCTCGCCGCGGTTCACGGCAAGATCGAGGCCGTCGACGACGTTCACCCCGTCGTAGCGCTTCGTCAGCCCGCGCGTGACCAACGCGGTCACGGCAGCTTCGGCCCCACCTCCGCGAGCGCCGTGGCTTCTACCAGGCCGACCACGAGCCAGGAATGATCGCCCCGGTTCACCAGGTCGGCCGAGCCGAGCGGACCCGCATACGGGAACAGGCGACGGACGTCGGCCGGCACGTCCGACACGCGAACCGCAAGGATCATCCCGAGTCCCCGGCCGAAGACCCGCACCCCCTGGAACGACGGGTGGCCCAGGGAGCCGGGAGCCCCTGAACTCTCGTCGCTCACCCGCTTCACCACCGCGTCCTGTGGCGGGGTGAACGAGAACATCGAGGCATCCACAGGTTCGAACGCGACCGACTCGTACTTCACTTCCACCACCGCCGCGGTGCTCCCCCGAGCGAACACCTGGAGTGAGAGGGGCATCCGGGTCTCGGCGTCGATCCCGACGTCGATCCTCCCGAGCAGGGTGTCGGCGGTTACCGGCGTGAGGCGAAGGACGTATGCATCCCGGCCCGCGACCACCTGCGCCTGCGCCACGGAGGCCGCGACGTACGACCGGTCGTCGTGCAGGATCTCCGACACCAACCGGGTCAGGTCACCGAGCGATGGTGGGGCCTGCCGTGGTGCGGTCTCGTCGACGGCTCCATGCCATGCCGTGAACCGCTGCGCATCCCAGAACCAGACGTCGCTCTGGTTGGCCACGAGGTCCCGTTCGGTGAATGGCAGGAGCTGGGCGACCCGGATCCCGTCGGGTCCGTACCACACCTTGAACGTCTGGTCGGCCAGCAGGACGGCAGCCGGGCCAGCCGGATCGCTCAGGCTCGATGGGAGCTGAGGGATCCCCAGGTCCACGTGGGTCGTGAGGATCCCCGAGACCGGCGTCCGGTTCGCCACCGCCTGCAGGGTCGAAGCCATCAGCGTGGACGGCGACACCGACGGCAGGTCGGGCATCGGCGCTGCCCGGCCGACCGAGAGCCACCCCACCGCCAGCACGATGGCTACGGCCGAGACGGCCGCGGCCGAAGCCGAGCGGGACCTCAGCATGCGGGCCATAGACACCTCTCATAGCATCCCACCGCATCCCGGTTCGAGGGCTGTCGCATGGACGCCGCACCTTCGCAACAGCATCGCGACGAGCTCAGTTCGAACCGCGACGACCCAGGGCGAATCCCGCGAGGAGCTGGAGGACGGCGAGCCCGATCGGGACCATGAAGTACCACCGGAACCGGGCCAACTCGCTCGTCGGCTTCCCGTCGACGCTCGTGAGCGAATAGATCAGGAAGAGCCCGGCGAATGCGAACCACAGACCCACGCGGCCCGTCACGTACAGCGCATACAGCACGTGATCGGCGACGTGTGCGCCCTCGAACCGGCGACGCGACCAGGTCCACAGCGAGCGGAGGCCTCCCAGTGCCAGCGCGCCGGCGACGACGAGCTCGACGATGTTCATCCGGGAGGCGTCGCCGCCCTGGCAAGCGCGGCGACGACCTCCTGGTCGGAGACTTGATCGAACCGGCGGTACCATTCCCCCACGGCGAAGAACGGCTCGGGCGCGGCCAAGGTCACCACCTCGTCGGCCTCCCCGCGGAGCCGGCCGAGTGCGGCGCCGGGGGCAACGGGCACGGCGAGCACCACCCTGCTCGACCCCTGGGCCCTGGCCCACCGGACGGCGGCCACGGCGGTCCCGCCGGTCGCCACCCCGTCGTCGACGACGATGGCCGTCTTCCCGGCCACGTCTGCGGGCGCCCTGCCGGCCCGGTACGCAGTCATCCGCCGTTCGATCTCCCGCTCCTGCGCCGCGATCTCCTGCTCCATGTAGGGGGGGGACACGCCGAGCATCTGGATCATCCGCTCGTCCAGGACGCGCACCCCCGGCGCGATGGCGCCGAGCCCCAACTCCGGGTTGCCCGGCGCGCCGATCTTGCGCGGCACGACCACGTCGAGGAGTGCTCCGAGCTGCCGCGCGACTACCTCCCCGACGATCACGCCGCCCCTGGGGATGGCCAGGACGACCACGTCGCGGCCCGCGAAGTCGAGCAGCGCCTTGGCGAGCCGCTCGCCGGCGTCCACCCGATCCTCGAACATCACTCGCTCCCAGCCGAGCGTCGCCCCTCGCCCTCCTCGATCTCCTTGCGGGCCCGGTCTTCCTCGTCCCTGCGCCTGCGGTCCTCCATCACCTTCTCGGGCGGCGGCATGGGCTTTCGGACGGACCGATACGTCTGGAGGAACCCGGTTCCCTTCGACCGCTTCTTCTTCTTGGTCTTGGCCATATCCCGATTATCCCGCCGCGGCAACGCCCGAGGACACGGGCGTTGCCGCGCCCGCGGGCCGGTCGATACGCTGGGGGTTCGCGCGAGCCAGGGAGGTCAGTCGTGGTCCAGGCCTACATCCTGATCCAGACCGAGGTGGGGAAGGCGGCCCAGGTGGCGAAGGAAGTCCGGGACATCGGGGGCGTGGCCGAGGCCGAGGACGTGACCGGACCCTACGACGTGATCGTCCGCGCCGAGGCCAAGAACGTCGATGAGTTGGGCAAACTCGTGGTGGCCAAGATCCAGTCGGTCGAGGGGATCACGCGCACGTTGACCTGCCCCGTCGTCCACCTCTAGGCCGGTTCGAGGACCGGCGGGGGCCCATCAGGGATCGAGGCCGGTCCCCTTCTTTCGCTCCCGCTCGTGGCGCTCCACGGCGAGCTCGAGGAGGCGGTCGATGAGCTCGGGATACGAGAGCCCCGAGGCCTCCCACAGCTTGGGGTACATCGAGATCTGGGTGAATCCGGGGATGGTATTGATCTCGTTGATCAGCACCTCTCCGCTCGGTCGGAGGAAGAAGTCCACCCGGGCCATCCCGGCGCCGTCCACCGCCACGAAGGCCGCCACCGCCAGGCGTTGTGTCTCCTCCATGATCTCCGGCGAGACATCCGCCGGGATCAAGAGCTCGGCCCCCTTCTCGTCCAGGTACTTCGCCTCGTAGCTGTAGAACTCGTGCCGGGGCACGATCTCACCGGCCACGGACGCTACGGGATCGTCGTTCCCGAGCACGGCCACCTCGAGCTCCCGTCCACCTTCGACGGCCCGCTCCAGCAGGGCCTTGCGTCCGTATCGGAACGCGCGCTCCAGCGCGCCGCGGAGGTCCGCCCGGCCGTGCACCTTGCTTACGCCCACCGACGAGCCCAGCGAGGCTGGCTTGGCGAACAAGGGGTATCCCAGATGCTCCGCACCCGCCTCCACGGCCTCGGGGTCCTCTTCCCACTCCCGTTCGTGCACCACCTCGTGCTCGACGACGGGGATCCCGGCTGCCCGGAACAGGATCTTCTGGATCGCCTTGTCCATGCCCATCGCCGACGCCAGCACGCCGGCGCCCACGTAGGGCACGCCGGCCACCTCCAGGAACCCCTGGATCGACCCGTCCTCCCCGTACGGACCGTGGATCACCGGGAACACCACATCGATGGGGGTCCGGGACCCGTCCTCGGCCACCAGGGTCTGAGATCCGGGCTCTTGGTCCAGGGCCACCTCCGGACCCGATGCGTCGGTCACACGGGGCAGGTGGCCGGGCGGGCCGGCCGCCAGGGCGGCCGGCCCGCCGGCCACGAGCTGCCACCGCCCCTCCCGGGTCACCCCGATGGGGATGACCTCGTACCGCCGCGGATCCAGAGCGTTCATCACCGATCGCGCCGAGACCACGGATACCTCGTGCTCGGCGGATCGCCCTCCGAACAGGATGGCGATCCGCCTCCTCATGCCTTCTCCAAGGCCCGTTCGAAATCCTCGATCAGGTCCTCCACGTCCTCCAGGCCCACGCTCACCCGGACCAGGCCGTCGGCGATCCCCGCCGCCCGGCGCGCGGCAGGATCCATCTGTCGATGGGTGGTGGACGCAGCGTGCCCCACGAGCGTGTAAGTTCCCCCCAAGCTCGTGGCGATCCATGCGAGTTCGAGCGCGTCGCAGAAGCGCATCCCGGCCTCAACGCCGCCTTCGATCTCGAATGCCAGCATCCCCCGAAGCCTCGGGGCAGGAGCCGCCGTGCCACCTCATGGTGGGGATGGGAGGCAAGTCCCGGATAGTGCACCCGCTCCACCTTGACGTGCCCTTCGAGGAACTCGGCGAGCGCCTGCGCGCTCCGAGAGTGCCGCTCCATCCGAAGCTCCAGCGTCATCAGGCCGCGGAGGGCCAGCCAGGCCTCCAAGGGCGCCATCGTGCCCCCGGTCTCGATGGCCATGTCGCGAAGCCGCCGCATCCCGTCCTCGGTCGTCGCGACGACGCCGCCCGTGAGGTCGTGGTGCCCCCCGATGTACTTGGTGGCCGAGTGGATCACGTGGTCGAACCCGAACCGGGCCGGGTTACACAGGTAGGGGGAGGCGAACGTGTTGTCCACCGCCGCGGGAACCCCGCTCGCTCTACACATCGAGCCGAGAGTTTCGAGGTCCGCCACGGTCACGGTGGGGTTCGCGATCGTCTCCACATAGAAGAGCACCGCATCGGGGAGCGCCCCAGCGACCGCCTCGGGATCGTGAGGGCTGACGAACGTCACCTCGATCCCGTAGCGCGGGAGCACCTTCGTGAACAGCGAGAAGCTTCCCCCATACAGCTCGTTGCTGGCGACGATCCGGTCGCCCGCCTGCGCAATGGACGTGACCACCGTATGGACCGCCGCCATCCCCGATGCGAACGAGAATCCCGACTCGGTTCCCTCCAGCTCGGCGAGCAGCCGCTCGAAAGCGAGCAATGTGGGGTTGCCGTAACCCCTGGTGTACGTGTAGCCGGGTCGGCGGAAGCTGATCGTCTCGGCGTAGTCCTCCGACGTTTCGAACCGGAACGTGGAGGTCTGGTAGATCGGAACACTGGGGGCGTCCTGGTCCATCGGGGGAGGTGGGACGTGGATGGCCCGGGTGGTGAACCCCCGCCTGCGCTCCTGCCTCATGCGCTCAAGCGTAGCCTCACGCCCATCGCTTGGGGTAGCGGGACCGGAGAACGCCCACCAACTCGGCGAGACGGCCCATGAGCTCGTCCGTGAGCCGTCGCACGAGCTCCGGGTCTTGCTCCGAGGATCGACCGATCGCCGGGGGAACCACCGGCTCCCCCGCCTTCAGCCAGATGGGACGGCCGAACGCGAAGCTCTTCCCGCCGCCCTTGCGCCACACGTGCTGGCCACCCCACGTCGCCACGGGCAGGATGGGGACCCCGGTCCTGATCGACAGCCTGACCGCCCCGGTCTTGCCCCGCATGGGGGACAGGTCGGGGTTCCCGGTCATGCTCGTGCCCTCGGGATAGATCACCACGACCTCGCCCCGATCGAGGGCTCGCGCGGCATCCTCGAGCGGCGTCTGGTCCCCGGTGCCGCGGCGAACGGGGATCTGCCCGGCCCCCCGCAGCACGATGCGAAGCAACGGGTTGTCGAACAGCTCCGCCTTGGCCAGGAACCTCGGGCGCCTGCCGGCCTGCACCACGAAGTACGCGTGGGCAAGGGGATCGAGATAGGACAGATGGTTGCCGGCGACGATGATGGGTCCCTCGCGCGGCACCCGATCGACGCCTTCCATTCGCCAGTTGAACCACAGCTTCAGTGGGGGAAGCGCGACCGCCTTGGCCACCCGGTACCACGGTTCCAGGAGACCCTCCTCTCGGTGGCCGGATTGTATCCATGGGGCCACGACCCATCCCCCGCGATAGCCTTGGACGATGCGCGTCATCGCCGTACCGGTGAAATCGCTGGCGGGTGCCAAGCGACGAGTCGCCCCCGAGCTCACGCCGCTCGAGCGCGGGGCCCTGACCTTGGCCATGCTGGAGGACGTCCTCGACGCGGCCCAGCCGGTGACCGGATGGCAGACGTGGGTCGTCTCCCCAGACGAGGTGGTGTTGGAGATCGCCGTCCGCCGCGGCGCGACATCGATCCCAGAGGAGAAGCCCCCGCTCGCATCGGCCATCCGCCAGGTGGAGCGCCTGGCCGCGGAACGCGAGGTCGATGCGCTCGCCGTCCTGCCGGGGGACCTCCCACTGATCACGACCGAGGCCCTGACGGCAGCCCTTCGGACCCTGGGCCCCGTGGTCCTGGCCCCCTCCCACGACGAGGTGGGGACCAATCTTCTGCTCCGTCGGCCGCCGCGAGCCATCCCGGCTCGGTTCGGCCCCCAGTCATTCCGCCGGCACCTCGACCAGGCCGAGGCGCGCGGCCTTCCGGCCGCCGTGGTGGAGCGCCGGGAGCTATCGTTCGACCTCGACCTGCCGTCGGATATCCTCACGCTGCTCGCGACGGGGAGGCGTGGCCGTGCTCGCCAGGTCTGCCTGGAGATGGATCTTCGCGAGCGATTGACCGCGCAGGGCTAGGAGAACGGCGTGGCGCAGGGAACGATCAGGGACTTCCACGACGACGAACGGACCGGGACCCTGTTGACAGATGACCGCACCGAGGTCCACATCGACCCAACCTCGTTGGAGGGAGCGGGGATCCGGTACCTGCGGATCGGGCAACGGGTGAAGTTCGATCTGGTCGAGGAGGGTGGGCGGAAGGTGGCCAGGACCCTGCGGATCGTCACCTTCGACTAGACGACCGCGCCACGGTCCGGCGGCGGCGGGCCACCATCTCCTTGAACTCCTTGCCGGGGATGAACCACGGGAGGTCCCTCGCGGGGACGACGATGGGGGTGGCCGGCTTGCGAGGGTTGCGGGCCACCCGGCGGTTCCGGCGCTTGCGCTCGAACGTCCCGAACCCCACGAGCGAGACGCGCTCGCCCTTCGACACCGTCTCCCGGATGACCCTGATCTCCGCATCGATCGTGCGGCCGATGTCCGCCTTGCTCGAGCCGGTCCGCTTGGCGATCTCCGCGATGAGGCCGTTCTTGTTCATGCCATACGCCCTTCCCCAGGCCGACGATTGCAACGTAACGACTTTGAGGGTGGCTGGTCAATTCCGCGATCACCGTGGCACCATTTGCGAGATGAGGCGGACGGCGATCGCGACGGCTCTGGCGGCGATGTCGCTCCTTGCGTGCTCGACCGACAAGACCCGTGAGTTCGCCAGGTATTACGACCCGGAGGGCCTGTTCAGCGCGAACCTCCCGGCCGCGAACGACATCGCCGTCGCCCCGGCAGAGCCTCCTTCACAAGGACCCTCGCTCCTGACCGGGGTGATCTCCACCCCCCCCGCTCCGTCCCCGTCTCCCTCGAGCGCGTTCGGCGGTGGCCTGACCGATCTGGACGCCCAGACGACGGTGCCGCAGGACCAGACTGTGTATGTGGCACTGGCCCTCACGACGAGCACCTTCGAGGGCCTTCCGGAGATGGCCCTGGCGACCCTCACCGGTGATCCGATGGTGGACGTGCAGATCGAGGAGGAGATGCGACTCGGTGGGATGGCCGGCGAGCTGATCGTGGCCGACGTCGTGCGCGACGGCCAGAAGGTGGGTGGCGTCGCCACCGCTTTCACCTTGGGCCGAAAGGGCGTGGGGTACATCGTCCGCGCGATCTTCCCTCCGGAGGGCTGGGCCAACGAGCGGTCGGACTTCCTCAAGGTGGTGGCATCATTTCGCCCGAGCGTTCCGCCCGGGATGCGGGCCTTCCCGCTGGCCGGCGGGGCTGCCTGATAGCATCGAACGGCCCGGCCCTGGCGGCCGGGCGACGTTTGGCCCGTGGGGTAACGGTAGCCCGACTGACTCTGGA
>Ga0137368_10008733_pt1 | contig 10417 bp, 7 predicted proteins | sample SagtaG_13_FD_104917 | JGI IMG/M metagenome (GOLD analysis project Ga0137368, IMG submission 104917) | Vadose zone soil microbial communities from Sagehorn Ranch, Mendocino, California, USA - Sage1_L_100_16 metaG | ecosystem: Environmental > Terrestrial > Soil > Vadose zone | place: USA...
ATTGTCTATCAGTGGCAAAAAAATGAAGTGGCTATCTTTCGGGCGACCGCGGCCACCTACACGACACCGGTCCTAGGCCAGTTCGATGAGGGCGCCCGGTTCCGCTGCATTGCCTACATCCGCGGGGGCGTCAGCGCCACCAGCCTGGTTGCCTCGGTCACGGTCAGCACCGACGTGGCGCCGCCATCGCTCATCCGGGTGGGCGCGCTGGCCGATCCGACGGCCGGCCAAGCCTCGGCCGTAACGGTCTTCTTTGACGAATTGGTTGAACAGGCCTCAGCGCAAACGGCGTCGAACTACAGCATCGACGACGGGGCAATCGCCATCTCGGCGGCGGTTTTGCAGTCCGATCTCAAGACGGTGGTTTTGAGCACTGCCCCGATATCTCCGGGAGCGAATCACACGATTGTGATCAAGAACGTGGCCGACCGTGCTCCGAACCGGAATGCGATCTCCCAGATCACACAAACCTTCCAGGCCTCACATCTGGTGCTGCACTTCGCTTTCGACAATCCGGCTCAACCGGGCAGAAATTCCGCCGGCTCGGCAAGCGATGCCGCCCTCATTGACCAGCCCGTCGTGGTCTCGGGTCAGATCGGCAATGCCCTGCGTTTTGATGGCGTGAATGATTACCTCGATCTCCCCAATAGTCCCAGCCTCGGGATCACCGCTGACATCACCATCGCCGCCTGGATTAAACGGGGGGCACTGGGCGATTACGGCGGCATCTTGGCCAAGACCGATGGCAACAACACCTGGGACTACGACCTCTTTTTTGCGGCTGGCCCCAATACGCTGCATTTCTATTCCGACAACCAAAGTCCTCAAGAGGCGATCTCGACGGGCACGATCTCCGACACCAACTGGCACCATGCGGCAGTGACACGAAGTGGGGAGACCATAACATTCTACATTGACGGCGCGCCGGCGGGCACAGCATCCGTCACGGGGGCGTTGGCGGACAATCCGCTGCCGGTTCGGATTGGCACGGACGGTCCTGGCTACAGCGCAAATTCCATGTTTAATGGCTTGCTCGACGAGGTGCGAGTCTATAACCGGGCTTTGGGCCCGGACGAGATTCTGCAATTCCTGACGCCGTCCCCTCGGCTGGACGTAACGCTTTCGGGCAGAAATGTGGTTCTCTCCTGGCCGGCGGCGCTGGTTCTCGTGCTGCAATCTACAGGCAGCCTTTCCCCCACCAACTGGACGACGGTGAGCCAGGAGCCTTCAGTCGTTGGCAGTCAAAAGACCGTCTCGCTACCCATCATCGGCGCCGCCGCATTTTACCGTTTGAGCAGCCCCTAGCTAGTAGCCCCGACAGCTCACGCTCAAATCGAGTCGGTTAGTGCGAATTGCGCTTTGAACACATCGGGTTAAGGTGGCGTCTGAATTCCGGTAGCACCCGCTTTGGGCGGGTCGGTTCCCGGCTTGGCCGGACCAGCCTGAGGCGAGCGCTCAACGAATGAGTAAGGCATCGACGAAACCGGCAGACGGCGTCGGACACAAGCCCGGCGCCACGGACCTTTTTCTTCCCGCGTTTGACTACCACCCTCGGACGCGCGTCGTGTTCGGGGCCGGCTGCGTTGAACGGGTAGGCGAAGTGGCCCGCGAATTGGGCGCGCGCCGTGTGCTCGTGGTCACCGACCCCGGCATTGTCACGGCCGGTCACGCGGGCCGGGTCGAGCATATCCTGCAATCGTGCGGCCTGGGCGTGCTGGTCTTTGACCAGGTGCGCGAAAATCCGACGGCGCGCGACGTGGATAAATGCGTGGCGGTCGCCAAATCGGCCGGCATCGATACGATCGTTGGCCTCGGCGGCGGCAGTTCGATGGATACCGCCAAAGGCTGTAATTTTCTCCTCACCAATGGTGGCCGGATACAGGATTACTGGGGTGTCGGCAAAGCCAGCAAACCGATGCTGCCGCTCATCGCCGTCCCGACCACCGCCGGCACGGGAAGCGAGTGTCAGTCGGCCGCGCTCATTGCGGACGAACACACGCACCAAAAGATGGCGTGCCTGGATCCGAAGGCGGCCGCGCGCGTCGCCCTTTTGGATCCGGCCTTGACCGTTTCCCAGCCGCCGTTGGTCACGGCACATACCGGGATCGACGCTCTGACCCACGCGGTGGAGACTGCGGTAACAACGCGGCGAAATAACCTCTCGCTCATGTTCTCCCACGAAGCATTCAAGCTGCTCGTGCCGAATTTTCCTCAGGTGTTGCGCGATCCGCTCGATCTGGACGCGCGCGGCCGGATGCTGCTTGGAGCAGCTTTCGCGGGAACGGCGATTGAAAACAGCATGCTGGGCGCGGCTCACGCCGCGGCGAATCCGCTTACGGCGCACTACGGCATCATACACGGCGAGGCGGTCGGCATTCTGTTGCCGCATGTAGTGCGGTTCAACGCGAAGGACTCCCACGCCAAAAAAGCCTACGCGGAGCTCGCGTCCGCGCCGGAGATTGCCTGTGTCAGCGACGGGCTGGACGCGGCGGTTGAGGCGTTAATCGCCAAACTGGAATTCCTTTTGAACGCCGCTCAGGTCGCCCGCTCGCTCGGGGACCTCGGAGTCAAGCACTCGAAGATCAAAATCTTGGGAGAAGAGGCGGCGAAGCAGTGGACAGCGACTTTCAATCCCAGACCGGTATTCGCGAAGGAATTTGAAGCCCTCTACGCCGCTGCCTTTGAGCCACGCCCCAACTGAATTCTAGAGCTCAAAGCTTTGAACTTCCTGGTCGGTGGATCTTTTGCAAACCTTCCAGCAGTGCGTTCCAGTCTTCCTCCGCCGTTTCCCAACCGCTGCTGAACCGCAAGACGCGGCCGGCTGGCCGCGCCGAATATCCCATGGCCGCCAAAACATGGGACGGCTCTTCTTTCCCGCTGGAGCAGGCCGAGCCGGTGGAAACCGCATACCCCAGCTTGTCGAGCTTCACTACCCAGCGATGTTGGCCGTCCGTTTCAGGCATCAACGCCGACACCGTGTTCCACAACCGGGATTGGCCCGCGCCGACGATTTCCGATCCGGCCAATTGATCGAGCAGCAACTCTTCAAATTGTTCGCGCCAGGCAAGACGCAGGCGAACGGACGCCGCCTGAATTGACGTTCGAGAAGGAATCTCTCGAACCCGCCCCGGACCGCTCCCGGGGAACGAACTGGCCATGCGCCGGGTCGCGTTGCTCCCGGCGCGGGAGGGGTTGAGGGGGGGCTTGCTCTCTGAAGACAGGAGTGCTTCGCGGACCTCAAGTGCGACCATCATTGAAACCACGCCGGCGACATTCTCGGTGCCTGCGCGCCGTCCTTCCTCCTGCGGCCCACCGAGCAACAGCGCTTCAACGCGACCTTTGGACGCGCATTTCAGAAAACCGGCGCCCTTTGGCCCGCCGAATTTGTGCGCCGCGCCACTGACAAAGTCGCATTCTCCCAGACCGCGCGCCGGCAGCTTGCCGATCCACTGCGCCGCGTCGCAGAAAAACGGCACCTCGTATTGCCGGCAGATGGCCAGCGCTTCGCGCCACGGTTGCAGCACGCCGGTTTCGTTGTTGGCCGCCATGATGGCCACCAACCCCGGCCGCTGGTGAGCCAGTTCCTCCACCAGCCAGTTCAATTCCACCACCCCGGCGCGCGTGACCGGAATGAGCCGATGCCGCGTCGGGAAATAGTGCCGCGTCGCGTTGAACACGCACGGATGTTCGATCGCCGAGATCCAAATTTCCGCGTCGGCCGCGAGCGTCTGCGCGAAATGGTGCAGCACGGTGTTGTTGGACTCCGTCGCGCCCGAAGTCCAGACGATGTCCAACGCGTCGCACCCGAGCAACCCGGCCAGCTTCTCGCGCGCTTCGGCGATCGCCGCATCGGCGCGACTTCCGATCCGGTGCGGGCTGGACGGATTGCCGATGAATTTCTCGGTCGCCTCCAACCACGCTTGCCGCGCCTGTGGCAACACAGGCGTCGTGGCGTTGTGGTCGAAGTAGATCACGGAGAACAATAGACACCCCGACTTCTTACTTTTCGAGTCCTATTTGATGTCTTTGTAGCGCAACCCCGTTGCGGTTGCGCTTCGGCCGGGCTCTGGAGGATCGAGACGCTCCCGGCCTCGACTGAGCCCTGACCACGCCGAAAGCGGGACAGGACTCCCGCACTCCAAGACGATGTCGCGACCACCACGCGCCCTCGAACGTCCGCCAGGTTTTGGAATGCGCCGCCCCTGCGGCGCTTTTCTTCGGCCCACTTTATTGTGAGCCTTTGTCGAACACTTTGTCGAACCGTGCGGTTTCTGGCCATCTTCGACAAAATCAGCCGGCAAAGTGCATGACAAAGGTCCCTGCACGCCTTGCGTGGGACAGCCTTTAGCTAGCGATCTGAGGCGCCGCCTCGCCAGGAATTTTCCCGCTTTGGCCGTTCGAGCCGAGGACGAAATAGAATTCGCTGCCCTGTCCGGCGCGGTTTCGCATGCCAATGTGACCGCCGTGCGCCAGCACGATTTCGCGCGCGATGGAGAGTCCCAATCCGGCGCCCCGCTCCTCCTGACCGGGCAGGCGAAAGAAACGATCGAAAATGCGGCTGCGGAATTCTTCCGGCACGCCGGGCCCTTGATCCATCACGCTGAACTGCACCTCGCCATCTTCCGCCCGGGCGGCCCGCAGCCAGATATCGGTGCCGGGCGGAGAATGCTTGATGGCGTTGGTAATAAAGTTCGAGAAAACGTGCCCGATTCGCTCGCGATCCACCGACACGGCCGGCAAATCGTCGTCCACGTGCCAATGGAGCTTCAAGCTGCGGGCGGCCGCCGTCTCCTTCATCTCTTCGACGACTTTTCGAACCAGGTCGGTGGCGTGCACATTTTCTCGGTGCAATTCGGTGTTTCCCTGCTCCAGGCGCGCGAGGTCGAGCAGACTATTCAAAATGCGAAGCAAGCGCTCGGCATCGGCGCAGGCGGTGCGGAGCAAGTCGTGCTGGCGCGGGGTCAGGGGTCCCAGGGCGTTCTCCAGAAGCATGTGCAACACCATGCGCACGCTGGTCAGAGGGGTCTTCAGCTCATGGCTGACAGTGGCCACGAGGTTGGTCTTCACGTCATCCATCAAGCGGAAACGTGTGATATCATAGAGCACGAGAGCCACACCTAAAAGCGCGCCGTCCTGCTGCGGGCGCATCACGACCACGCGCGGCAGAAAGTGGCGGTCCTGCTGGCCGAGGGGCATCACGAGCGCGGCCTTGAATTCCTGCGGCAGGAAATTCTTCCCGGCGGTCAGGGCCTCGTGGATCAGCCCATGCAACGGAGTGGGTAGTTGGCCGACCGGCTGGAGTTGGCAGAGAAGTTCCTCCGCGGCAGGGTTCTTGAGGTCAATCTGTCCTTGCGGATTGAAAACGAAGATTGGGTCGGGAAATGAGGCCAGCATCGTTTCCATCGTGCGATGGAGGCGAAGGATTTGTTCGGAGGCGCTTTGCCGGTAGGCGCGAAGCTGCGCCGCCATCCGATTGAAAGCGCCGGCAAGTTCCCCAAGTTCATCGCGCGAGACCACAGGAACAGGTTGATCGAATTTGTCCTCGGCCAGTTCGCGAGTCGCCCGGGTCAACCCCTGAATGGGCCCCAGAATGGAGCGACCGAAGTGGTAGCAGGCGTAACTGGAGATGATCAGGGCCACCAGCAGGCCCACCACCATCCAGAACTTCATCCGGTCACCCGTGGCCTGGATGTCGAGGCCGGTCGCCAGAATCGCCTCCTTATCGATCCGCCGGCATTCCGCCAACAACTCTTCCACGGCGGCCTTTGCCGGCACCAGCTTTTGCTCATAGATTTCGACTTGTTCCGGGAGCAGTTCCACTGCGAGAAGGGCTTCGGCGGCGGATTCAAAGGCGTGATAGTTGGTCGCCAAGCGCTCGAGCACAACCGCCGTGCGGGGCCGGCGCCAGGCCTGCTGTTGGCGCTGGAGGTTTTCGGAAAAGAACGCCTGCTGTGCCGCGAGGGTCGGCGCAGCGTTGGTGGTGCGGCGCGCGAGCACCAACACGATCTGCTTGTCCATCCGCGCCAAGGCATCGCCCATGCTCTGCAGCGCGTTAAGACTTTCGTGATGCTGGATGATGGTCGTGTCCACGTTGTCCGTCAGACGGGAAAACAGCACCACGGCATACACTCCGATCGCCAGCAGAATCACCAGAAACGGCACCAGGTTCAGAAATAGGCGTGCCCGTAACATGACTTTCAAGCGTCCAAACTTCCGTGCTACAGGCCGCTCCGTTTCCGCTTCCGGTAGAGGGTTGCGGGGTTGATCCCCAGCACTTCCGCCGCTTCCTCGAGGGTCGCGGCTTGAGCCAGCACGCGCCGGATGTGGGCCGCCTCGAGTTCTGCCAGCGAAATCCGAGCACCGACCTGCCAACCGTTGCCGTCCGGCTGCGGCGACGGGCCGTGTAGCTTGTCCGGCAAATCAGCGAGCTCAACGCGATCGCCGCCGGCGACGATAACGGCACGTTCGACGACGTTTCGCAGTTCACGTAGATTGCCCGGCCAGGGGTACTGCAGGAGGGCCTGCTCAACGGACGGCGAAAAACCGTTCAGTTTCTTGCCACACTGCGCCGCGAAAAACTGAAGGAAACTGCCCGCCAGCTTAAGTACATCGCCGCGGCGCTCACGCAAGGGGGGCATCTGCAGCGTGATGACGTTCAGCCGGTAGAACAGGTCTTCGCGAAACCGGCCTTCGAGCGCAGCCTGTTCCAGGTCTCGATTCGTGGCGGCAACCACCCGGACGTTGGCGCGGCGCACCTTCGCCTCTCCGACGCGTTCATACTCCTTCTCCTGCAAGAGGCGGAGCAGCTTCGGCTGGATTTCCAGAGGCAGTTCGCCCACTTCATCGAGAAACAACGTGCCGCCATCCGCCGCCGCCACCTTGCCCCAGGTGTCCGCCATCGCGCCAGTGAAGGCGCCTTTGACGTGGCCGAACAATTCGCTTTCCAGCAGCTCCCGCGACAGGCTCGGACAGCTGACGGTGACGAAGGCGTTTTCGCGCTGCGGACCCTTCTCGTGAATCGCGCGCGCCAGCACGCCTTTGCCGGTTCCACTGTCGCCCAGGATGAGGACGGTAGCCTGGCTTGCAGCCGCCTTGAACGCCAGGTCGATGACTTTCTGCATGGCCGGTTCGCTGGTGGAAAAATCCACCCCCGGCGAGTTCGCGGACAAGCGGTATTCCAGCTCGGCGACGCGGCCCGTGAATTTGCGCGTTTTTATGATCTTGGCGAAGACCTGGCGGATCTGTTCCGGCGTGAACGGTTTTGGGATGTAGTCGATGGCACCCATCCGAATGGCCTCCACGGCGGTGTCAATCGATGCATACGCTGTAAAGACCACCACGTCCAGGCGCGCGTCAACTTTGAGTAATTTCGGCAGCACCTCGAGGCCGCTCTCCCCCTCCAGCTTCAAATCAAGAAACGCGACGTCAAAATGGGCCTGGTCAAGTAGTTTGAGCGCCGCCGCCCCGTTGGCGACGCTAACGGTCTCATGCCCCGCGCCGTCCAACAGCACGCCCGTGGTTTTCCGAATGCTTTCCTCGTCATCAATGATCAGCACACGCATACTCTAGCCTCGAGTCGATCTGGAATCGGTCGTCTCCGGGCGCCGGCCAATAGACCCGGCCGTTACGCGGCGCCCTGCCGATCCATCGGACATTTGTGCCAATGTTTTAGAAAACGGCAACGACGTATTTTGCTCCCGGCTGTGTCGCGCACACGCAGGAAGCTGGCAAAGTGAATTCCCGCCGGGCGTTACGCCGAAAGGGAAGGTTCCGAAGCGCCGATGCGCTTCGGAACCTGGGGGGAGTGCGACCGGGTCTCATGGCACCCGGCCGCTGGGAGAGCAAATGATCAACGGGTCTTGAGGGAAGACACCTTTTCTTTTTGCGGCCGCTCTTTGCCCAAATACTTGCCGTCTTGGGCAACGAAGAATTCGTCCATTTTGTCGCCCTTCTTAACGGCGACGGTGTAACAGACAATTTTGCCGTCCTCAGTCTCCTTTTCGATCTTGTCCAGGGTTCCGCCCTTGGAATGTTCGGTGATCGTTTTCTGAACCGTTTCTGGCAGCTCTGACAGCTTCACCTTTTCCTTTTTGGGTTCGGCGTACGCGCCCGTCACGGCGGCCACAGCCAGACCCACAGCAACCAGTAGTGAGGCGATTCGTTTCATACCATTTTTCCGTTTTTTTTGTATTCGTGATTTCGTCTTGGCCGCCGACGCAATCGTCGTTTTGGCGCGCGTCATTGGCTTGACCTGCTTTGAGCTTTAGCGTGTGCCGTGCCAGAGCGAGTTCGCTCGAGTTTTGGGCCGAAAAACGCGGGAATCCGACGATTTGGCGCACTTGCACCTGCTGGACATAAGGCAAGATGCAATCCGCGGCGCGTTTCATCGTGCAAATTGCACCGCGACACACAATCCGAGCCGCGCCGCGTCGAGCTTGCCAGCGCTGTGTGGACGACACAATGTTCACGGAAATTGTGGCCGCCGAACCGCTCAAAGCTTTACACTACAAACGCTCGCGCTTTTCCACGCACTTGCCGCTAGAGTACCTCTACAGCCCGTCCCATTGCTGGATCGCGCAGCAGGAGGGCGACGATTGGCGGGTGGGCTTCACCAAATTCGCCGTCCGGATGTTGGGGGAGATGGTGGACCACGGTTTTGAGATCGAGCTGGACTCGCCGGTGACCTCCGGCCAGATCATCGGTTGGGTAGAAGGATTCAAGGCCATCTCGGACGTTTTTTGCATCGCCGAAGGGAACTTCGGTGGCGTCAATCCCGTCCTAAAGGAGCGGATTACACTGGTGAACAAAGAACCCTATGGCGCCGGCTGGCTCTACAGCGTAAGAGGCAGGCCGGATTCCAAGTGCGTGGATGTCCACGCATATAGGGCCCTGCTCGACAAGACGATCGATAAGATTCTGGAACGGCAGAAAGCCGAGGAAATCAAATGAGCCCTGGGGCGAGTTTCCAGTTTCCAGTTTCCAGTCTGAGGTTGTCGAGAGACGCAGCCGAAGGAAATGGCGTGCCGCCTGATCGCAACTTGAAACCAGAAACCGGAAACGTAGAACCGCGAAGCCGCGCTCGCTACATCATGATCGGCGGATTCCTCGGCGCGGGCAAGACGACCGCGGTAGCGCGGTTGGCCCGGCACTTGAGCAATCAAGGACTTCGCGTCGGCCTCATCACGAACGATCAAGGCAGCGCGTTGGTGGACACGGCTTTGTTGCGCGCCAGCGGCTTCGCCACGGAGGAAATCCCAGGCGGGTGTTTCTGCTGTCGCTTCAATTCCCTTGTGGAGGCCGCCAATAAGTTGACTATGGCAACTCGCCCGCAGGCTTTCATCGCCGAGCCGGTCGGCAGTTGCACCGATCTGGTCGCCACGGTGACCTACCCGCTGCGTCGGATCTACGGCGACAACTTTTCCATCGCCCCGTTGAGCGTTCTCCTCGATCCCATCCGGGCTTTGCGGATTTTCAGTCTGGAGCCGGGCGGGAAGTTTTCCGACAAAGTCCTCTACATTTACCGGAAGCAACTCGAAGAGGCCGACCTCATCGTGATCAACAAATGCGATCTGCTGGAGGAGAAGAAACGGGCGGCTCTGCGCGAAGCGCTTCACCGCGAATTCCCCCATGCCGAATTGTTTGAAGTGTCGGCGCGAGACGGCGCCGGGCTTGACCGGTGGTTTGATCGGCTCACAAAGAGCGAGCAGCGCTCGGGCACCGCTCTGGAAGTTGACTACGCGCTCTACGCCGAAGGCGAAGCCTTGCTGGGCTGGTTGAACGGCACGGTACAACTCGCCGCCGCGGACGGCTTCGACGGCAATGTCCTATTAAACTATTTGGCGGCTGAGATTCAGGGGCGTCTGCAGTCGCACGGGGCCGAAATTGCCCACCTGAAAATGACGCTGGCACCGGACGCCGGGCTGGACGCCATCGCCGTGGTCAACCTCGTGCGAAACGATTACGTGCCGGAAGCGTCACAAACCCTGGAAGAACCGGTGGAAAGCGGCCAGCTTATCGTCAATCTGCGTGCGGAGGCGTCACCGGACGTATTGCGTGACTCGGTCCAGGCCGCGGTGACGAGCCTGGCTGGTCGCTTCCGGGGTTTAGCGGTTCGCTTGGAACACCTGGAACATTTCCGACCGGGCAAACCGACGCCGACGCATCGGATGACTGCTGCGGGCTGATGGCCGCGCCGCTCGGCCCGTTGGCACTGCGGGCGCAAAAGGATACATTGCGGCAAAGCCAAACGATGTTAGACTGGCCGAACAAATGATGACCCGGACGCCGCGCATTTTGTTTTGCAATTGCACCTATGCTCAGGTGGTGCCCAAAGAAGTAAAGGAAGCGGTGCTAAAGAAACTGTGCGAATCCGGCGTGGCGTTCGATGCGGTTGCCGACCTCTGCGAAATGTCCGCGC
>Ga0137368_10008738_pt1 | contig 10414 bp, 8 predicted proteins | sample SagtaG_13_FD_104917 | JGI IMG/M metagenome (GOLD analysis project Ga0137368, IMG submission 104917) | Vadose zone soil microbial communities from Sagehorn Ranch, Mendocino, California, USA - Sage1_L_100_16 metaG | ecosystem: Environmental > Terrestrial > Soil > Vadose zone | place: USA...
AGCCCGACTTTGCGATACGTGAGCGCCGCCTCAGGCGGGCTGCCACTCACGCAGGTGCGTGAAGCCGAAGCTTACGCAGCCAGAGCCAGTTCAGAATTGGCTTGTGTATAGTCCCAGTTGATTAGCCAGGTGACTGAGAACCTGGGCACGCAACAATATCCTCGCCAAACCCGTCGAAGCCTGTCGCCCCCGCAGGGAAGGAAGCTAATCGGGCTCGACCTCCATTTCAACGTTCTGCATCACGTCGTAGTGTGAGACCCAGGGTGAGCCGAAGAATCCCGGCTTCACGTGGACGTATAGTTCCTGACCGTCTTGCAAGTCCCGGCAATAACTCACTGACACACCCAGACTGATCGTGCCGCTCTCGGGTGTGGCAACGGGCCGCAACCATATTCTCGCGAGCCCCGCTTTGTCCGAGTAACAGTAACGTCGCTCGACGACGTAGACACGCTGCTTCGCAGCGTTCCGATCGAGCGCACCGTTGGCGATGGGATAGAATACGTTGTATGTCGAGATTATCGCCACGATGCCGAGCAGCGGCGAATAGTTGCAGGGGCGCCGCCAGACCAAGCGCCACACGGCCTCAGCGGCGGCAATGGTACCGAGAAACACCATCACCATCGTCACCCAAAAATACCGATCGTACTCAATCAACTGGAAGTTGTACGCCCACCGCCTTTGAACTGGCATGAGAGCCAGCCCCAACACGATGATCGCCAAACCGATCAGCGCCCCATCAGTCCGATCGCGTGGGGACATGGTGGGAGCGTCAGGCGCGCTCGACACGATTCCGCCCTCCCTGCTTGGCCCGATACAGCGCCGCATCCGCCGCCGCGGGCAGGTTCAATACGTCACCCACCAGCTCGGGGCAGGACGCGATCCCACACGACGCCGTCAGCGAGTGGAGCGAGCCGCTCCAGGTGAGCGGCTTCTCCGCAATCGATCGGCGGATACGCTCGGCGACTTCGAGTCCTTCCCGCAGCCCCGTGCGCGGCAGCCAGACCGCGAACTCTTCGCCGCCGATCCGCGCGACCAGATCGCCGTCGCGCACCGCGGCCTCGAGCAGACGAGCGACGTGTTTCAGCGCGGCATCGCCGGCGGGATGCCCGAGCGAGTCGTTGAGTGTTTTGAAGTGGTCGAGATCGACGTAGATGAGCGTCGCCGGTCCGCGCGATCCGGGGCCCGACGCATTGAGCGCGCGCTCGAACTCGCGCCGGTTGCGCAGACCGGTGAGGGGATCCACGACGGCGCGCTGTTCCGCTTCATGCACGGCTTGCGCCGCTGCAATGCGAGGACCGAGGTCCGTGAGCACCGGCCCGAGATCGTCGAGGATCGGGGCGTCAGGCTCGAGCGGCGGGCCGAGTACGACGAGCGCGCCGACAATGATCGATCCGTCGAGCAGCGGGTAGGCTGTCCCGGCGCGCTCATTCCGCCGGCGCTCCGGCACCCCGGGGCCTGCCCCGAACACATCCTCGGCTCCCCGCGTGGCGACGGGTATGCCGAACGCGATCGCGCGGGCGACGGCCGATTGATGGGGAAGCGGGATCCCGCCGAGCCGCTTGTCGGCTGCACTGGAGATCGCGATGATACGCGGCTCATCGGCCGCGATCGCCAGGGCAACAGCGCGATGCGTGAGTTGCGCCGCGAGCTCCACAGCCGCGCGCGCCGTGCCCTCGAGTGTGACCGCGCCGGCGGCGAGCCGGGCCATGCGTCCGGCGACGATGCGCGCGCGCGGAGCTGCGCTCTGCTCTTCACCGAGGCGCATGCCGGCGACGAAACGCCGTAGCGCCGCGGCGAGCTTATCGACGCTTGTGTCGTCGAGTAACGCCCCCTTGAGCGCCAAGCCGGCCGCATACGGGAAGTCTCCGACCGCGACGTACACCGCGTCCGGATCGCGCACCACATGCAGCCTGCCGTCGACCGAAGCGAGTTGGACCAGCGCGGCCCCGCGCCGGCGCTGCTCCAGCTCGGCGGGATCGTGGGTCACCGGCGTGTCGAGCGGGCCCTCGGCGGTCCCGATCGCCCAGCCCGCCGAGGCACCATACGCCTGGCGGATCAGGTCGAGCACCTCGCGCACCGCGAGCGGGGGAGGTCCCCGGCGGCGCAACCGGCCCGGGCGCCAGCGAATCGTCCATCCAAGGGTTGCGCCTATGCCGCCCGCGGCAGCGAGCAACGCCCACGAGCCCCCGCGCCAGGCCGCGACGCCCAGCGCCGCGATGCCGAACAGTTGGAGTGCGAGCGCGACCCATCGCCGCGCCGGCGCGCGGTTATGAATGATTGATGCGGCTTGCGGCCGCTGCGGCGCCGAATCCGTTGTCGATGTTGACGACGGTGACGCCCGAAGCACAGGAATTGAGCATCGCGAGCAGGGCGGCGAGACCGCCGAATGAAGCGCCGTAGCCAACACTCGTGGGCACAGCGATCACCGGCACCTTCACGAGACCACCCACCACGCTCGGCAGCGCGCCTTCCATGCCGGCGACGACGATGATCACGCTCGCGGCGCGCAGCACGTCGGTCTGTGTCAGCAGGCGGTGAATCCCGGCGACCCCGACGTCGGTCAGCCGCTCGACGGTGTTCTTGAGCGCTCGCGCACTGACGGCAGCCTCTTCGGCCACCGCCAGATCGCTCGTGCCGGCCGTGCAGATGAGCACCGTGCCGCGGCCCGTGGGCGCCGGCTCAGGATCGGGCGGGAGATACGCCGTGCGGCCGAGATCGTTGAGCTCGACGCGCGGAAATCGGGCCGCGAGCGCCTGCGCCTGGGCGGCATCGGCCCGCGTCGCGAGAAAACGGCCGCTCGCAGCTTCAAGCCGTTCCGCGATCGCTACCACCTGGCCGACCGTCTTGCCCGGACAAAAAATCACCTCCTGATGCCCCTGGGTGATGGGCCGGAGGTGATCGATCGTTGCGAACGGCAGCGGCTCGAACTTCAAGCCGCAGATCTCGCAGATCCGTACAGATAATCGCAGAAAATCGCTTCAGCTTCGGCCATCGATTCGATGGCAAAGAGCCGCTGGCGCAGCTCGGACGCGCCCGGCAGCCCCTTTGTGTACCAGCCGAAGTGCTTCCGGAACTCGAGAGCGGTTTTCCGCGTGTCGCCCTGCAGCCGCAGCGCCAGGCGCGCGTGCTCGAGCGCCGTGCTGAAGCGCTCCGCGGGAGTCGGATCGGGCCGCATCGCGCGGCCCGCGAGCAGGTCTCGCGCCTGCGCGAACAGCCACGGATTCCCGAACGAGCCGCGGGCGATCATGATGCCGGCGCAGTTTGTCTGCTGCCGCATCGCCAGCACGTCTGCGGGCGTGCGAATGTCGCCATTCCCGATGACGGGGATCGTGAGTGCGGCGGCGACGGCGGCGATCTCGTCCCAATTTGCGGCCCCATGGTACATCTGGGTTCGCGTGCGTGGGTGCAGCGTCAGCGCCTGCGCGCCGGCATTCTGGCAGCGAAGCGCGATGTCGACCGGATCGCGCTGCGTCTCGTCCCAGCCGCTGCGGATCTTCACCGTCACCGGCAGACGCGTGGCATCCCGGACCGCGCCGATAATGCCGCGGACCAGAGTCATGTCCTTCAGGCAGCCCGAACCGCCGTTATTGCGGACGACCTTCTTGACCGGACAGCCGAAGTTGATGTCGACAAAGTCCGGCTGGAACAGCTCCGTGACCATGCCGGCCGCGGTGGCCATGATCCCGGCGTCTGCGCCGTAGATCTGGATGCCGATGGGCCGCTCGACCGGTTCAAACCGCATCTCCGCGAGCACCCGCTCGATCCCCAGCGAGATGCCGACGGACGAGATGAACTCGGACACCACGACGTCAGCCCCATAGCGGCGGCAAATCTGCCGGAACGGGGACTCCGACACGCCCGCCATAGGGGCGAGGAAGAGGGGGACGTCGTGCGAGACCGAGTACGGGAAGTGCATGCGCTGGAACGTAATAGCGCGTTGCGCACGGAGCAACCAACATTTACCTTTCGCGCGCGAATGCGCCTGCGCGAGTTCTTCTCAGAAGATGCCATCTCGCTCGACCTCCAGAGCACCACAAAGGACGCGGTGCTCAAGGAGCTCGTCGGGCTGCTCAAGCTCGACGAAAAAGCACAAGCGATGCTGTTCAAGATGCTGAAGCGGCGCGAGACGCTGGGATCGACCGGCATCGGGCAGCACATCGCGATCCCGCATTGCCGATCGCTGGTGGTGAGTCGCCTGCGGTGTGCATTCGGCCGGAGCGCCAAGGGGATCGACTTCAAGGCCATCGACGACCAGTCGGTCAGCTACTTCTTCCTGATCGTCGCGCCGCCGTTAGAGGTGTCCAACCAGTATTTGCCTGTCCTCGGAAAGATCGCACAGTTCGCCAAGGACTCTGATGTGCCGGCCCGCCTCGCCAAGCTTGGGGCGCCGGCTGAGTTTCTTGCCCTGCTCGAAGAGAAAAACATATGAGGCGACGCTAGGGAAAGGCGACGCTAGGAACCTGCGACGCTAGGTGTACGTCAAAAAGCTCCCTGCCGCACCAAAACGATCCAAACAACCCGTCTCTACTAACCCATCGTCCTGCATGGGCGATTTCCGCAATCTCAAGGCGTGGCAGCAGGCTAAAGAACTCGTTTCACTGAGCGCCGTTGCAATCAAGAAACTGCCAGGTTACGAGCGCTATGCTCTCGGAGATCAGTGGCGGCGCGCTGCCTATAGTGTGGTTCTGAATCTTGCTGAGGGTAATAGTCGGCGAGGGCCTCGGGAGTTTCGGAGATATCTCGATATCGCCCGTTCATCCCTCCACGAAATCGAAGGGATTCTTGAGTTGGTAGATGCGCTTGGTTACTTGGAAAAGGAGGAGCTGCGGTTGATACGAATCAAACGATCGAATTGCGCGCGGCTTGTGTTTGCCTTGCTACGCAAGATTGACGAGGCTGCGAAGCGTGTCTAGCGGTCGTTCTGCCCTAGCGTCGCTTTTTTCCTAGCGTCGTAGTAACCTAGCGTCGTAGTAACCTAGCGTCGTAGTAACCTAGCGTCGTAGTATCAGGTTTGCCGCAGCTGTATCCCCCGCCCCTAGGTAGGCTTCCCGCAGGGCGTCCCAGGCCGGCGTGAGCAGGCTGTCGACCGCTATGGCGGCGCGAAGCTGCCCGATAGCCGGCTGCCACAATTGGGCGCTCATATAGAAGCGAGCGAGGTCGTAGCGAGGGCCGGTGAGGTTCGGCGCGAAGGCGATAGACTGCAGCAACAAGCGCTCCCCACTGCCCCACCGTCCAGCCGCAAACTCGTCTTTCCCTTCGAGCCACAGAGTCCGATACGAACGAGGGGCTTCCTGCTTCAAAGCCTGATAGTGCGTTTCGTCATCATGCCAGGCCGGGACTCTGACGATGCTGCGTACCGCGCCGGCGACCAGCGCAATCGCCACGAGTGCGTTACGAAGCTGTGGCGAGCGAATCGCCATCGCGCCGGACGCGAGAGCGAACAGGACACCGAACGAAGGCAGGTAGAGTGTGCGCTCGGCGATGAGGAATTCGCTCGGCATGACGATGTTCGCGGCCGGCGAGATCGTGATCACGACCCAGGCGAGCCCGACGGCGATCCCGGGAATCGTGCGCCGGGTCTTCCAGGCCAGAATCCCGAGACCGATCCAGAACACCAGGCCGACCAGGTGCCAGATCGTGAGGCCCGTCGACACGGTCAATTCGCCCGGGGAGTAATCGGCCGAGAGATGCGCCGGGAACAGGAAGAGCCGCCACCACTGCAGCGATAACGAGACCATGGCCCAGGTGCGCTGCAGGAGGTTGAGGTGCTCGAGTCCAACCGCCAGGCCGCCGCCGTAGAACGTGCGAATGCCGACGAACCCGTGGACAATGAAGTAGACGAGAATGGGCAGCGTCGCGGCCACAACCGGCCGCCATGCGGCCCGCAGCGGCGAGCGCTTGGCCACGTAGACGAGTAGCACCGCGGCGGGCAATGTGACCGCGATCTCCTTCGATCCAATCGCCAACGCCGCAGCCAGCACAACGCCGATCAAATACACGCGGCGCTGTCCTGCACGGATCGCGCACACCAACGCCGCGGCATACCCGGCCGCCGCCATCAGCTCGGCCCGTCCGACGACGTTGGCGACGGCTTCGACATGGACCGGATGGACTGCGAAGAGCAACCCTGTCACGAGACCCACCCTGGGTCCCACGAGCTCACATGCGAGCAGCGCGAACAGCGCCGCAGCGAGCGCGGCCCAGAACACATTGACCGCGTGAAACCAGTGCGGGCTGGACGACACGCGATAGTCGAGTGCCCACGAGGAAATCACAGCAGGACGCCACATGACTCCGCCAAACGAAGCGGGCCAGTACGGCTCTTTGACGACCGCACCTACGGATGGTGGATGCTCGAGCACCTGCCGGTTTGCGACGACCCACTGGTCGTCAGCCGCGAACTCGTTCCGTATGGACGGCGCGGCCACGAGAGTCGCAAGCACGCCTGCTAGGAGGGCGGCCTGCCACGGTCGTATCGTGCGACGTGGCGACGTGCCGACGTGCGACGGGCCTGTCGTCGTGCCGTCGTGAGACGGTGCGGTTACTCCCACTCGATGGTGGCCGGTGGCTTGGAGCTCACGTCGTAGGCGACCCGATTGACCCCGCGTACCTCGTTGATGATGCGATTCGAGATCCGGCCGAGCACGTCGGGGGGGAACGGGAACCAGTCGGCGGTCATCCCGTCGCGGCTCGTTACGGCGCGGAGCGCGACGACGTGATCGTAGGTCCTTCCATCACCCATCACCCCAACTGACTTGATGGGGAGCAGCACGGCGAATGCCTGCCAGATCTGGTCGTACAGCCCCGCCGCACGAATCTCCTCCAGGTAGATCGCGTCCACCCGGCGCAGCAGGTCGAGCCGCTCCTCATTCACGGGTCCGAGGACGCGAATGGCCAATCCAGGACCGGGGAACGGGTGCCGGCCCACGATTTCATCGGGCAGCCCAAGCTCCCGCCCGACCTGGCGCACCTCGTCCTTGAACAGCTCTCGCAACGGCTCGATGAGCTTCCAGGGCATGTTGGGCCGCAGCCCGCCGACGTTGTGATGGGTCTTGATGGTCGCGGATGGGCCGCCTTTGGGCGAGGACGACTCGATCACATCGGGATACAGGGTCCCCTGAACCAGGAATCCCACCTGACCTTCGACGTGGTGGGCCGCGTCCTCGAACACGTCGATGAAGGTGTGGCCGATGCGGCGGCGTTTTTCCTCGGGGTCCTCGATGTTCTTCAGCTCTTTCAGGAAGCGGTGCGTCGCATCCACCACGCGCAGATCCATGCCGAGATGCGCCCGGAAGGTCTGCTCGACCTGCTCTCGCTCACCGCGGCGCAGCAATCCGTGGTCGACGAAGACGCAGGTGAGACGATCCCCGATGGCGCGGTGCACGAGTGCGGCCGCGACCGCCGAGTCCACCCCGCCCGACAATCCGCAGATGGCCCGGCCCGTCGGGCCGACCAGGTTCCGGATCCGCCCCACCTCGTGATCGATGAAGTGCCCGGGCGTCCAGTCGGGGACACACCCGCAGATGTCGAACAGAAAGTTGTGCAGGATCTCGCCGCCGCGCGGCGTATGGGCGACCTCGGGGTGAAACAGCACGCCAAAGATGGGCTTGGTCTCGTGCTGCATGCCCGCGACGGGCGCATTGGCGCTCGTGGCGGTGACCCGAAAATGCGGCGGTGGCTGGTCCACCCGATCGCCGTGGCTTGCCCACACGATGGCCGTTGCGCGCGGCTCGAATCCGGCAAAGAGGCCCTTGTTCTCGCGAATTGCGATCTCGGCGCGGCCGTACTCGCGCTCGCTCGAGGGCACGACTTTCCCCCCCGACAACAGCGCGACGAGCTGCATCCCATAGCAGATGCCGAGGACCGGGAGGCCGAGATCCAGAATCGCGGGATCGGCGGTGGGCGCGCCCTCGTCGAACACGGAATTCGGACCGCCCGAGAGAATGATGCCCTTGGGGTCGAACGACCGGATGAATGCGAGATCCAGTCCCTTGCCGGCGGGGTGAATCTCGCAATACACGCTCGCTTCGCGGATGCGCCGCGCGATCAGCTGCGTGAACTGCGATCCGTAGTCGAGGATGAGGATGCGATTCACGCCTTGTACCAGGTCGTGGGCTCGGTCGTCTCACCGCGGACGAGATCTTCGAGCGTCTCGCGCTGGCGCGCGACGTAGTAGCGGTCGCCGTCGACCACCACCTCGGGCGCCCTCGGCCGCTGGTTGTAGGTCGAGCTCATGACGAAGCCGTATGCGCCGGTGCCCAGCACGGCCAGCACCTCGCCTGGTCCAACGGTGACGAGTTTGCGATCGAGCGCCAGGAAATCGCCGGTCTCGCAGATCGGTCCGACCACGTTGACGATTTCTTCCGGCCGCTTCCCGTCGCGCAACGGTAGGATCTCATGGTGCGCATTGTAGTGACTCGGCCGGACGAAGTCGGACATCCCGGCGTCGACAATCACGTATTCCTTGCCGCCGGCGTGCTTGCGGTACAACACCCGCGTGAGCAGCACCCCCGCGTTGGCGACCAGATAGCGCCCCGGCTCGCACAACAGGCCGAGCCCGGCGGCGCCGACCGCCGGAATGACCGCCTCCGCGAAAGCCTTGGGGGTGGGGGCTTTTTCGTTGTGATATCGGACGCCCAAACCACCGCCGACGTCGAGCGCCTCCAGCGTGTTGATGCCGGAGGCACGGATCGCCGTAACCAGCTCGATCAGCTTGATCGTGCCGCGATGATACGGCGCGACGTCGGTGATCTGCGAACCGATGTGCATCGCCAACCCGCGCAGCACGAGGCGCGGCTCGGCGGCAATTCGTTTGGCGACCGCCAGGACCTCGTCGAACGGAATGCCGAACTTCGCGGTCTTTTCACCGGTCTTGGTGTACGGATGGCTGTCGATCGCGACGTCTGGGTTGACGCGAATTCCCACGCGTGCCGGCATCTTGAGATCGTTGGCGACCGCCGTGAGGGTAGCGAGCTCGCTCGTCGACTCGATATTGATGAAGCCGACCGGGGCGCGAATCGCCTCTTCGATCTCGACCGTCGTCTTGCCCACCCCCGAGAACACGATGCCATCAGGATCGAACCCGGCGATCCGCGCGCGCCGGAGCTCGCCTACCGACACGATGTCGGCCCCCGCCCCGAGCTGTTTCAGGACACGCAGCACGCCGAGGTTGCCGTTGGCTTTGACGGAGTAGCAGATGCGGTGGCGGATGCCATGGAGCGCGTCGTCGAGCGCATGGTACTGCGCGCGAATCAGATTGGCACTGTAGACGTAGGCTGGCGTTCCGATGCGATCCGCGATTGCCTGCAGCAATCCCGGATCGAATCCTAGTACGCCTGTGCCCACACGGCCTCCGCGATACTGGGCGCGTCGCACCACATGCAGTTTTTCGGGGCCTCCTTACTGCGAAACTCGGGATCGGGAAGCACTCGGATCGTCGCGTTTGTCTGTTGCTTGATTTCCGCTTCACACGCCGGGCGTCCACAGAAGCCCCCGTACGCGAATCCGCCGCTGCCGTTGATGAATTCGAGGAACTGCGCCTTCGTGGCGCCCCGAATCGAGTTCTTCTCCCGTCGCTCGAGCGCAGCGGCGAACAGCGACGCCTGAATCTCGTCGAGGGCGCTGGCTACCGCGGCCGTAGCGCCCTGGAGTGGGACCGGCGCCTTCCCGCCGGTCCGTCGTGCCAACACGACTTGGCCGCTCGCCAGGTCCCGAGGCCCGATCTCGAGCCGCACTGGGACACCGAGCCCTTCCCATTCGAAGTACTTGGCGCCGGGCTTCATGTTTTCACGTACGTCGAACTCGACCCGCACCCCGGCCTTCTCGAGATCGGTCTTTAGCTGACGGCCGACGGCTGACAGCTGAGAGCGCTCCTCGTCAGTCTTCCAAATGGGGACAATGGCGACCTGCACCGGTGCGACCTTGGGAGGGGCGATCAGGCCGTTGTCGTCGGAGTGGGTCATGATCAGCCCGCCGATCAATCGCGTGGACACGCCCCATGATGTCGACCACACGTGGTCGAGCCCGCCCGCGGCGGTCTGAAATTGCACGCCGAACGCCTTGGCGAAGTTTTGGCCGAGGAAGTGCGATGTCCCTGCCTGCATCGCCTTGTTGTCCTGCATCAGGCCTTCGAGTGCGTAAGTCCGCACCGCGCCCGCGAAGCGCTCGCTGTCGGTCTTCAAACCCGTCAGTACGGGCAAAGCGAGCCACTCCTCCTGGAACCGGCGGTAGAGGCCGAGTATCAGGCGCGCCTCGGCCTCCGCTTCCTCCGAGGTGGCGTGTGCGGTATGCCCTTCTTGCCACAGGAACTCCGTGGTGCGCAGGAACAGCCGCGTGCGCATCTCCCAGCGGACGATGTTGCACCACTGGTTGAGCAGCACCGGCAAGTCGCGGTAGCTCTGGATCCACTTCGCGA
>Ga0137368_10008739_pt1 | contig 10412 bp, 7 predicted proteins | sample SagtaG_13_FD_104917 | JGI IMG/M metagenome (GOLD analysis project Ga0137368, IMG submission 104917) | Vadose zone soil microbial communities from Sagehorn Ranch, Mendocino, California, USA - Sage1_L_100_16 metaG | ecosystem: Environmental > Terrestrial > Soil > Vadose zone | place: USA...
ATATCAGTCCCAACACCGTACTCCATGAACTCAAGAAGAAAGCAGTAGCGCTCGAGTCCGTCAATACGGCCCTATTACGTACACTGCATCCCACCGAGATCCGTGTACACATCGAGTGCGCTGGCGAAGCCGAGATGGATGAAATGTGGAGTTTTGTCAGCAAAAAAGGGAACGAACGCTGGCTGTGGCATGCCATTGATCATCATACGGGCACGGTCTTGGCGTATGTCTTTGGTCGCCGCAAAGATGAGGTCTTTTTGCAACGCAAAACAATGCTGGAGCCCTTTGGGCTCACCCGCTTTTCTACCGATTTTTGGGGCGCGTACACCCGGTATCTGGACCCCGACGTGCACAGCCCGGGCAAATGAAACACGCAGAAAATCGAGCGCAACCATCTGACCTGACGGACGCGCATCAAACGCTTGGTGCGTAAGGCCATCTGCTTCTCGAAAACCACGCAGATGCACGACCTTGTCATTGGCTTGTTTGTGAACCGGTATGCCTTTGGACGGGCAGTGTAAATGTGGCCATCTCCACTTTTGAAACACTACCTCTGATAGCGCCCTGCTCTCGGCCATCTGCCGCGCCTATAACGACTGGCTGGCCGACTTCTGTCAGCCGTACCCGCATCGGCTCAAGGGCATCGCCATGCTGAATGTGGACGACGTACAGGAGGCCGTAGGGGAACTCCAGCGGGCCGCCAGGCTCGGCCTGGCTGGAGCGCTGATCCCCCTGCGCCCCCTGGAGCACCGCTATGATCACCCCATGTATGAGCCCGTCTGGGCAGCGGCCCAGGACCTCGCCATGCCGCTGAGCCTGCATACGGGCACCCGGCGGTGGCGGCCGGGGGCCGACGGCGACGACCCCACGCTGGTGGACATCGTCGAACGCACGAACAAAGAGCACGACGTCCGCGTCGCCCTGGCCGCGCTGATCTTTGCTGGGGTCTTCGAGCGCTATCCCCAGCTCAAGGTGGGGGCCGTCGAGTTCGAGGTGGCGTGGGCGCCGTATTGCCTGGGGAGCATGGACAACCTCTACACCGAGCAAGCCATCGGGGTGCGCGGGCGACGGTTCAAAGGGGGCGCGGTCCCCAGCGATTGCTTCCACCAGAATATCTTTCTCAGCTTCCAGGAGGATGCGGTCGGCATCCAGATGCGCGCCCTCCTTGGCGTCGAGACCCTGCTGTGGGCCTCGGACTATCCGCATGCGGAGTCCACTTTTCCGCACTCCCGCGCGATTGTCGAGCGCATCCTGCAGGGGTACCGGACGAGGAGAAGGCGCAGATTGCCGGTGGGAATACCGCACGGCTGTATCGCTTCGACGAAGCGCACTGACCCTCTCCCTGGCGTTAGTGTGCATACTGTTTGGCCTTCACACGCAGCACCTCCAGCCACTCCTTGAGCCCGGGCACCTGGGCAGCCACGTGCTCGTCCACACCTGTCAGCCGCGTGCGGAACGCGGCCTGCTGGTCCGGTGTCAAGGCCACAAAACCATCCTTGGTCTGCTCCTTCCAGGTTTGGACACACTCATTGTAGAACTGCTTGGTCCATTCCAGCAGTTCGGCGTGCACGGCCCGGCCCTCCTCCAGGACGATCTGCTGCAAGGGTGCCGGGAGCGTGTCGTACCACTTCTTGCTCAGGGCCAGCATGCTGGTGATAACATAATGGTCCGTCTTCACGTACCACTTGGCCACATCATAATACTTGAATGTGACGAGCACGGTCACGGAGGTTTCCGCGCCGTCGAGGGCTCCCTGTTGCAAGGCTGGGAGGACCTCGCCCAAGGGCATAGGAACCCCCGTAGCGCCGAGCGCTGCCATCATCGCCGTCTCGATGGGCGTCGCCAGCACGCGGATCTTCTTGCCGCGCAAGTCGTCTGGCGCCCGCACGGGCCCCCGGGTGTTGAAGCCCGCCGGGCCGTAAACGACCAGGCCGGCGCCCTTGATGCCCTTGCCCTCGGCCAGCGCCAGGAATTTGTCGAGGAACTCCGTATCGTTGATCACCCGGTAGGCGTGATCCACATCGTCGAACAGATAGGGTGCCGTCAAGGCCTGAAAACGCGGGTCAACGCCCACCAGGAACTCTGGGGGCCCCACCCATGCCTCGAGTGTCCCGAGCTGTACCCCCTCGATCATTCGGGGGATCGAGCCGAGCTGGCTTGCCGGGAAGACTTGCCCCTGAATAGCACCAGCGCTGCGCTGTGCGACCCGGGCGATGTAGCGCTTACAGAACTCATGCTGGACATCGTTGATGGTGGCGGTCCCACACTTCAGCGAGAAGGCGGCGGCTTCCCCTGCGCCAGGGTGCCACAGGGTAAGTATGACGAGTGCGGTGAGGCTGGCGAGCGCGACGGCCCAGGGTCTGATTACCGTACCACCGTTGCGTCTGAACGGGGCGACCATCGTGTATCCTCCTTCCATGGCGGTGTCCACGCAGTCCGTGCGCTGCTGGACGTTTGGGGTGTCAAGGGCTCTGGAGAGGTGCAGGCGTTGTGCTCGCTCATCCTACACCATTCTCCTCTCGCACGCTCGCAGCATCAGAGCGTACCAGCCGTGCGGCCAGACCAGGTGACCGCGCGCGTCAGAACAGACGCGGCAAGAGCATGGCAATCTCCGGAATATAGGTAATACACATGAGTGCCAGGATCTGGAGAATGATGAAGGGCACCAGGCCGGGGTAGATCAGGCTGGTGGGGGCTCCAAAGAGCGCCTGAGCCATGAAGATGTTGAGCGCAAAAGGCGGTGTGAACATGCCCATGGAGAGATTGACGGTCAGAATGATCCCGAAGTGCACCGGGTCCACGCCCACGGCCTTCACCATGGGCAACAGCAAGGGCGTGAGCACCAGGGTGGCAGACGTGGGGTCGATCAAGCCGCCGACGATGATCAGGAATAGATTGATCGCCAGCAAGAGCCCCCAGCGCGGGGCGTGCAGTGCCTGGATCCACGCCGTGATGGCCTGCGGCACGCCACTCACCGTCAGATACCAGGTGAACACGGCGGACCCCGCGACGATGATCATGAGCTGCGCGGTGACCACCCCGGAGTTCACGGCCACGTCCCAGATACCATGCCAGCCCATATCTTTGTAGACGAGCGTACTGACCAGCATCCCATAGACCCCGGCGATCCCTGCGGCCTCAGTGGGCGTGAACACCCCGCTGTAGATGCCGCCCAGGATCACGCAGGGCACGCCGAGGGCCCAGAGGGCCTCCAGTGACGCGGTGGCAAAGGCCGACCAGCGAAAGCGTTGCGGGGGCGTGAGGACGCGGCGGCGGGCATACCAGATGACGCAGGCCGCCATGAACAGGCCAATGAGCATGCCGGGCAGGAAACCGCCGAGGAAGAGCTTGGCGATGGACACCTCCGCCGCGGCGCCGTATACGATCATCAAGATGCTGGGCGGAATCACGGTCGCAATGGCGCCGGTGGAGGTAATGAGGCCGAGCGCGAACTTCTCGTCGTAGTGGCTCTGCAGCAGCGCCGGGTACATGAGGCGCCCGATGGCCGCGACTGTGGCGGGGCTCGACCCCGACATGGTGCCGAAGATCTCGCAGCTCACCACCGTCGCCAGGCCCAGGCTACCGCGCATGCCGCCAAACATCTGCGTCACCCAGTGTACCAGACGGACGGCAATGCCCCCGCGCCCCATCAGCTCCCCGGCAAAGATAAAAAAGGGCACCGCTAAGAGGGTGAACGAGTCAATGCTCCCAAAGATGGTCTGCGGCATGATCGTAGCCGACAGGCCCGCGGACCACAGGGCGACCATCGTGGTGGCCAGAAAGATCAGGTAGATCGGCACCCCGAGACACAGCAGCACGACGGGCAGCAGACCGATGAGCCACGGCATCTACGGTCCCCTGCGCTCGTGGTCCTCCGGAGGGACTGCCAGGGCACGGGTCACCGACGCGGACACCTGCCCCCGCCAGAGGCGAGAGAACCACAGGGCTAGCAATAGTCCCCCGCAGCCAAAGCTGAGGGGAATAACCGCATACATCAAGGCCATCGGCACCCGAGCAATCACACTCCGTTGATCGTTCGCTGCAAGCATCTGGATGATCTGCGTGGTAGAGACGAGGAGCGCGAGTGCCACCAGGAGGCTGAGCAGGTTGGTCACGATATCCAGGGCCCGTTGTATCCGTGGGCTGGCCAGGAGGTACACCGCATCCATCTTCAGGTGGGTACCCTGGCTGGTCAGGATGGCCGCGCCCAGCATGACGATCCAGATGTGCATGAACTGCATCACCTCTTCCGCCCACACGAACGGCTTCAGGAACACGTACCGCCCTACCACATTGGCGCAGTTGATACTCACCGCGAGGAGCATGAGGAGACCGATCATCCCCTGCAGGAGGCGAATGAGCCGGACTTCCAGGGGCGTCTTGGCTGGCATGGACACCTCACAGACGGGGACAGCATGGAGGGCGGTTTGTCGCAGGGGAACAGCGTGCGCCAAAGCGGTGCATCGCCGCGTCCGTTGCCGTGTGCCTCCCGAGCTAACACAGGAGGCGCCGCGCCGCCCTGCCGATTCTCGCATACCTCCAGCCGCGCTGCAACACCGTTCCCGGCCATGCCGCAGGCGGAAGTCATATAGATGAGGCAAGGCGTAGAGAAGGAAGCCAGCCCCTGCCACCGCGGCGTGCCGTGGCAGAGCCGTCCGGGCCAACATCGTGCACGCGTGGGAGGCTGTCGCGTGAGGGCAGTGCGTGCCCTCCCTGACGTGGCGTGCATGAGCTGCATATGGTATTTCTCTTCCGACTATCACCAAAAGCGGACAAGAACCGGTTTTATGAGTCAAATGACAGTGATCGACGCCTTGGCGTGGCTCCGCGGCCATCGCGAGCGCCGCCAGCAGTTTGTGGCCTGCGCTGACGTGCCCGTTGAGGGGGTCATCCGTCCACAGATGCAGGAGATGCTCATCGAGATTGGTCCCGACGGTGCCGAGCGTATCGACCGCATCAACTATGAAATTTGTGTGCTCCAGGCGCTGCGGGAACGCTTACGGTGTAAAGAAATGTGGGTCCCGGGTGCCGCCCGTTATCGCAATCCCGACGACGATTTACCAGCGGACTTTCCCCAACAGCGCGTGGCCTATTACCAGGCGTTACACTTGTCAGAAGACGCTGACACCTTCATCAAGGGTGTCCAGCAGGCAATGATCGACGCCTTGTCCACCTTCAACGAGGGACTCCCGAGTAATCCCAGGGTGAAACTGCGTCCGAAGGGCAAAAATCGCATCCATCTCTCGCCGCTGGAGCCGCAACCCGAGCCCCCGCAACTCCTCCAGCTCAAAGCCGAAGTGCTGCGCCGCTGGCCCATGACGAGCTTGCTGGATATGCTCAAAGAAACCGACCTGCGCGTCGGGTTTACCGAGGCGTTTCCGAGCCTCGCCACCCGAGAAATTCTCGACTACGAGACCCGACAGCCACGGCTGTTGCGCTGTCTGTATGGCCTCGGCACCAATACCGGTTTGAAACGGATGGTCGCCCCCCACGAGGGGATCAGTTACCCGCATCTGCTCTATATGCGCCGGCGTTTCATCCAGAAAGATGCGCTGCGCGAGGCGATCCGACGGGTGATCAACGCCACGCTCGCCGCACGGGCACCTGAGATCTGGGGGGAAGGGACCACCACCTGTGCCGCCGATTCCAAAGTCTTTGGCGCGTGGGACCAGAATCTCATGACGGAGTGGCATACCCGCTATCACACGGACGGGGTGAAGATCTAGGGGTTTTTTGCATATCCCCCAACAAGGTACATTCCAGAGATTAAACCGCGCGGGTCTGCGTGAGAGGGACCTGAGACAATTCCTGGACAAGCGCGTCGATATCAATAGGCTCTGGCGACTTCCTAAACTCATAGCGCCCATGGAGGTTAAGATGCTGCCAGGCAACCAGAGAGACCTGTTTGAGGAGCGCAGCCCCTTGACGATCACCCATGCCTTCTTTGTGGGCCAGTAAGTGAGATAAGATGGTGGCATTGTAGTAGATAATGCAGTTGGTCACCAAGCGGCTACATTCCTCCCAGAGTTGCTGTTCATATTCGGTCTTAAAACGCAGTTTGCCATAGTTGGCATACGAGACGGCGCGGCGTAATTGGTGGTAGCTTTCGCCGCGATTGAGCGCTTGCTGGACGTTACGACGCAGGGGCGGAGAATCGATGTAATCGAGCAGATACAGACTGCGAATGATATTATCGTATTCCCAGAGAGCACGTCGGGTCTTGTTCTTCCGGGCATAGGCACTGAGTTTGCTCACGATAATGTGCTGAGTGGTCGTTTTGAGCGCCAACGAGACCATGATCCGCTGGACGTTTTCCCACTCTTCGATAATGAGGTTGGGGTTGAGTTTACGGACGGACTTCAGCTGCATGCTCTCGTCATACTGGCTCGGGTGCTTGAAGCCATAGAGCGAGGTGCGGACCGTATCATAGATATCCCGGTAGCGCGGGGCGAATTGATAACCAAACACACTGAGAATGGCGAAATTGACCGCGTTGGTCCCGTGCGTATCGGTGGAATGGACGGTGGGCTGGATATCCGTAGTATTGTTGAACAGTAGATCGAACACGTAGTGGCTCTCATGGTCATTGGCCCCAATAATTTCGGCGTTGATAGGGACATGGTTGGCCACCAGGGTATAGGCGACGACACCTTTGTGAAGCCCGAAGTACTTGGGCGAATAGCGGGCATTGATCGTAGGAATGCGGGTTTCAAACCTCTGGCCATCACTGCTCGAGTGGAGTACACCATCGATGTCATACTGTCTGAAGATAGGCAGCGCTGCAGTGGCATTGCTGACGAGATCGTTCGCTCCTCGCAGGGTCTCCAGACGGATAAAGTTCTCGGAGGTCGTCGAGAGCCCCTGATACCCCAGATCGGAAATGTGCGCCATCCTGTGCAGGCCCATATTGGTCCCCCAGGCAATCAGACAGGCAATGATCATGCGATCGTCCACGTCCTGTTTCGCATAGCGTCCGAGGACGTGTTCGAAGGCTTGCATGAAGGAGCAGTGTTGATTGACGAAATGGAGCACGCCGCCGATGTCCACCTGGGGCAGGACATCGAAGAGGGGATGATTGACGGGCTCACTGCCGCGGGGATAGCGCAGGGTCCAACGGACCTGCCGGCCGCGTCGTGTGATCTCGAAGTGCTCGTTCTCGCCCGAGGCGATGCGCTGATTCACCTCGGTGAGACGGGCTTCCAGACGCGCTGCGAGCTCAGCCAGATGCTCCCGGATAGGCTGCTGCAGGCTCGCCAGGCCCATGTCCGTCATGCGCGTGCGCTGCTCCCGCCATCGCTGGTCGTCCACCAGGTCATCCTCGAAACTCCGGAAGCGTACGCTATCACGACAGAAGATATCGCCGGCTTCGAGCCCGTTGCGTAGCAGACGATACACCAAAAACTCATAGCGATCCGGCAGGAGACGTCTGTGCCCGTGCCCGTCCTGGGCGTAAAGGTACCGTTTGGCAGCGGCAGGGACAAAGCGGAGTGGGATGGCCTGCGGTGACGCTTGCCCCAGTGATCGTCCCTTGCCAAAGGTGCCTTTGAGAAAGTGGATGGCGTCGATCAAGGGCGTGTGACCGGGTGACGCGGTGGCATCGATGGCCAGCAGAATAGGCCGCAAGTGACGCTTAAACTGATGGGCCAGCCCATCGATGTGCTCCCATTGCAAGGCGGTTTCATCGAATCGGGCCGTCGTCATCAGATGATCGGCGATAGACGCGATCTTCTGGGGCTCCAGGATAGCAAACGCCTTGGCCCGGACGTCCTGGAAAGGTGTGCTCTCGACAATACTGTCATCCGTAAAGAGCTTCAGCACGTGGCCTGCCTTGAGCAGGTTCTCGTTGTCCTCCATCTGGTATTCATACACCCGCTCCTTGGCCGCACTTTTGGCCGCATCCGCATAGCGTCTCACGTGATGAATCAAACCCGTCAACAGATCATGTACTACCCGCAGAGCGGGTAGTTTGATGAAGGCCCCCGGAGGGGGCCAACGACGCGGGGAAAGGGCCTGAAGGCCCTGGTAACCCCTGCGGTCGTGGCTGAGAGGCCAGCGCGTTGCCCTGGCTGTACCCTCTTATCAGAGCACATGGCGCCGCGGGGAGGTGTCTGGGGGCCTCGGCCGTATGCAGGCCATCGCCTGTGGAGAGCACGCTTCTCCTCGATCCCTGGTGCACGCCGGAACGGCCGAGCCTCTGCGAGTCTCACCGCCAGAGGCGGTGGCTTACTTATTGGAGTTATCATAGAGCTTCTGATAGCGATGATATACGAAGCACAGCAGATACAGATGGACGATCCCCTCATCGAGCTGCTTCAGCCTGAAGACAGAATAATACGTGACGAGCGACGCATAATACTTCATGTTCTCATTGGAGATGTCGAGATGGGGTATGAGCTTTTTGGCCACTTCGTAGAGAGCATGGATCTGGTCCCCCCGGCCAATTTCACGGCCCATCTCACGGGCGCTAAAGTCCCTGGGTTCACGCTTGAGGCGGGTGATGGCATACAGCCCCTGCGCATCCTCCAGCAGGCCCTTGAGAGCGTGGGTCTCAGAGAGTCCCAGATGACGGCGTAGCAGCGCGGTTAACCGGTTCTGTTCGTGCGTCAGCGCCTTGCCGACGATATCTTGCATGACACTGTAGGCAGGCGAGACGATGCGTTGCGTTGCCAGAGAATCCATGAGTGCACGGAAGATATAGACCGGTTTGCTATCCACGCGCGCGGCTTGTTGGGCTTTCGTTGCCAATTGCTGGCGCTCTTGCGCACGACAGGGCCGATAGTGATAGAGTACAAGGATGAAGCGCTGCTGCCGTAAGCGGGTGACCTTCGCGATGGGCAAGTTGATGAGTGGAAAGCCGGGGAAGTATTGTTCCTGGATGTACCTGGCATCCGCCATGACCTCGTGCAGATCAAAGACGAAAAACCGAGAGCGAGCCTTGAAGTAGCCCAGCTGGAGAATGTAGTAGATGTGCGATGTGGTGGAGTGGAACTGCTCAAGGAGTGCTTTTTCCGTCGCGGAGAGTGCAAAATATTCACGACGCTCGTCGTCTGTAAAGCACGGTCTCCCATACAAGACTTCGATTTCGTCGTCCCCCAGGATTCTCAGACGTTTGGGCGTCGTGTTGGCAGTCTGAGCTGGCATGCCTTTCCCCTCCTGCAAGTATCCGAAAGTACACCTTCTGCACCGTGGCCATGGCCGTGTGCCATTATATGTGTCATTAGCGGATTGTCAGATCGTTTTAGACATTAGGAAACACGAGGACGAGGCGATGGCATTAGTTGGCTATGCACGTGTGAGCTCAGTGGGACAACGACTTGATATCCAGGTGGAGAAGCTGCAGCACTGCGACAAACTCTTCCAGGAGCACACCAGTGGGAGCACCGCCCAGCGGCCCAGCCTGGTTGCCTGCCTGGACTATGTGCGCGAAGGGGATAGGTTAGTGGTGACCCGCCTGGATCGGTTAGCCCGCTCAACCTGGCATTTGTGTCAGATCGCTGAGGTCCTTGCCCGGAAACGGGTTCACCTTGTCGTGCTGGATCAGAGTATCGATACCAACGATGCCACCGGCCGGCTGCTGTTTCACATGCTCGGAGCGATTGCGCAGTTTGAGACCGAACTCCGTGCCGAGCGGCAACGCGAAGGGATTCAGAAAGCGCAGGAGCGGGGAGTACACTTTGGTCGGAAGAAGAAATTGACCGCAGCACAGGTCTGGGAACTGCGCCGCCGGCGTGCCCAAGGCATCCTCATCAAGACCCTCATGCACGACTACAGCCTCTCCAAGGTCAGTGTGTATCGTTACCTCAGAGTCCTCCCCACCTCGTGCGCAACGCCTGTGTAATCGCTGCAATATACCTTATCGGGGGATATGCAAAAAACCCCATCTACTGGCACACGGATGTGAAGGCGGCGTGCATTTACTCGCAGCTCAAGCGGTGCAATGCCTCGGAAGTGGCCGCGATGCTGGAAGGCGTCCTGCGCCATTGCACCGCCATGGAGGTCGATCGTCAGTACGTCGATAGTCACGGGCAGAGCACCGTGGGGTTTGCCCTGTGCCATCTCTTGGGGTTTGCCTTGATGCCCCGGCTCAAAGCTATCGCCTCACAAAAGCTCTATCGACCCGTCACGGGCCGCCCCGACGACTACGCAAACCTCGCGCCGATCCTCACCCGGCCGATCCAGTGGGCGTTGATTCGGCAGCAGTATGATGAGATGGTCAAATATGCCACGGCGCTCCGCCTGGGTACCGCCGATGCCGACACGATTTTGAAGCGATTCACCCGCGACAATCTCCAGCATCCCACCTACCAGGCACTGGTCGAGCTCGGCAAAGCGATTAAAACGACCTTTCTGTGTCACTACTTACACGCCGAAGCCTTACGGCGCGAGGTGAACGAAGGTCTCAACGTCGTCGA
>Ga0137368_10008745_pt1 | contig 10406 bp, 10 predicted proteins | sample SagtaG_13_FD_104917 | JGI IMG/M metagenome (GOLD analysis project Ga0137368, IMG submission 104917) | Vadose zone soil microbial communities from Sagehorn Ranch, Mendocino, California, USA - Sage1_L_100_16 metaG | ecosystem: Environmental > Terrestrial > Soil > Vadose zone | place: USA...
CTCTCGCTCCCGGCCCTGGCCACCCTGGCCGTGATCCAGTTCATGTGGACGTGGAACGACTTCCTGTGGCCGCTCATCGCCGTCTTCTCACAGCGGAACTTCACGCTCCAGCTCGGCCTCACGGTGTTCCAGGGATCGCACGACGTCTTCTGGCCGTTGGTCATGGCTGGGAACGTCATGAGCATGATCCCGATGCTCGTGGTGTTCTTCGCTGCGCAGCGGTACTTCGTCCGGGGCATCGCAACGACCGGGCTGAAGGGGTAGCCGGATGGCCCAGGTCGCGCTGGACCACGTGACCAAGGTGTTCGACGATCACGTCCTGGCCGTCGACGACCTCACGCTCACCGTGGGGGACGGCGAGTTCATCATCCTGGTCGGGCCCTCCGGGTGCGGGAAGAGCACCGCGCTCCGGATTCTGGCCGGGCTCGAGAAGGTGACGTCGGGCCGGATCGCGATCGACGGCCGGATCATCAACGACGTGTCGCCCCGCGACCGCGACATCGCGATGGTGTTCCAGAACTACGCGCTGTACCCGCACATGAGCGTGTACCGCAACCTGGCGTTCGGGCTGAAGCAGCGCAAGGTACAGGCCCGCGAGATCGACCGACGGGTGCGGGAGGTGAGCGAGATGCTCGGCCTCGATGATCTGTTGGGGCGGCGTCCGGCCCAGTTGTCCGGAGGCCAACGGCAACGGGTGGCCATGGGCCGAGCACTGGTGCGGGAGCCGAAGGCGTTCCTGCTGGACGAGCCACTGTCGAACCTGGACGCCAAGCTCCGCGTTCAGATGCGGGCGGAGCTGAAGCGGCTCCACCAGCACCTCGGGGTCACCACGATCTACGTGACCCACGACCAGGTGGAGGCCATGACCCTCGGCGACCGCATCGCGGTCCTTTCCGGTGGCAAGCTCCAGCAGCTGGGCCCGCCACAGGAGGTCTACGACCATCCGACGAACGTGTTCGTGGCCGGGTTCATCGGGAGTCCACCCATGAACCTGCTCCATGCAACCGCGGGAGGCGGCAGGATCACCGCCGGCGACCTGCGATTGGACCTCCCCGGTGTTCCCGACGGCGAGGTAGTCCTGGGCGTCCGGCCCGAGGTCCTCCGGCCAACGGAGGACGGCGGTCCGGCCATGGAGTTCACGGTCGACGTCGTCGAGCCATTGGGCGATGAGATCGTGGTTCATGGCAGCGTGGCCGGCCGGCTGGCGGGAGGCGAGCTCGAGAAGCAGATCCCGCTGGCCGGTGGCGAGCCCGCTCGGGCCACGATCACGGCCCGGTTCGAACCGCAGCTTCGGCCCAAGGTCGGTGATCGGATCGCCCTCCGCATCAGCCCGGATGCCGTTCACGTGTTCGACCCCACCACCGGCGAGGCGATCCGCTAACCGAGCGTCCGGACCTCGGCCCGTTTCGAGAGCTCGACCGCCCAGCTCCGGTCCAGCCGCCCGGCCCCCGGCATGTCGGCGTTCGCCGCAGCCGCCCCCAATGCCATCGCCAGCGCGTCGGCCCACGTGGCACGGCGGTCGAGCGCCGTGACCAGCCCGCCCAGGAACGCGTCGCCGCTCCCCACCGGGTAGGGACCGCGCTCGTACAGCCGAGCCCGGAGCACAGCGCCGCCAGGGGTCACGACGACGGCTCCCTCGGCGCCGCGGGTGACGATGGCCGCCCGTCCATCGCCGTCCATGCGCCACCGGAGTTCCTCGGCGGCTTCCTTCGCATCCTCCAGCGTGTCGACCGTGGTCCCGAGGAGCGTCCCCGCCTCCTCCGCGTTCACCTTGACGACCTGGGGCCCGGTCGAGACGCCGAGGAGGAGGGCCTCGTCCCGGGCATCGAGAGCCACCGGGACCTCCGCCTTGCGAGCCAGGCGGATGAGGCGGGCGTAGCCATCGTCGGGAGCGCCGACGGGCAGGTTCCCCGAAAGGGTCATCCAGGCCGAGGAGGCCAGGAGGTCCCGGACGATCTCCTCCAGCTGCTCCCACCCCGCGGCGCCGATGTCCCATCCACGCTCGTAGAACTCGGTCAGGCCCCGGCCGGTCAGATCAGCGACGGAGAGCGATGCCCGGGTCTCGCCCTCCACCCAGGCGAAACGGGATGGGACCCCTTCCGCGGCAAGGGCCTCCTCGATCCACCGTCCCGCGTGCCCGGCCAGGACCCCGGTTGCAGTCACCTCCGCCCCCAACGCATGTGCGGAGCGGGCCACGTTCAACCCCTTGCCCCCGGGGACCTGGACGAACTCGGTGGGACGGTGGATGGCCCCGACCTCGACCCGGTCGACCTGGAAGAGCTTGTCCACGGATGGACTTGCGGCGACGCAGAGGATCACGACACCGACTCCAGGGCGGCTACCGCCTCGTCCATCGTGGGCTGGGCGGCCGTGCCGCCGGCGGCTCGGGTCGAGAGCGAGCCGCACGCCACGGCGAGCTGGAGGCAGCGGGACAGGGGTAGGCCGGCCAGCCGCCCGGCCAGGAACCCGGCGTCGAAGCTGTCACCTGCGCCGGTCGTATCGACGACGTCGGCGGGGATGGACTCGGAGCGGACCACCTCATCACCCCTCAGGGCTAGGCCCCCGCCCTGCCCGAACTTCACCGCCACGACCGAGCCCCGCTCGGCCAGGGTGAGCGCCGCGACGTCGATATCGTCCACTCCGGTGATGGACCGGGCCTCCACCGAGTTGGGGAGGAAGCAATCGGTCTGTGACAGGAGCGACAGCAGGCCGCCGTCCCAATCATCCTCAGGATCCCAGTTGGGGTCGATCGAAGTGCTGGCCCCGACCTCGTGGGCCTCCCGGAACAGCGCAGGAAGGCCGGCCGCCAGGCCGGCCTGAAGGAAATAGGACGACACGTGTACGTGGCGGGCGGTGCGAAGGACCGCGTGATCGATGACCCCCTCCCGGAGGTCGGCGATCGTTCCCAACGCGCTGAGGGTGGCCCGGTCCTCGCCCTTCGACAGCACGACCGAAAGGCCGGTCGGCCGGCTCGGGTCCACGACCACGCCCGTGGTGTCCACGTCGCGCTCCGCCAAGGCGTCGAGCATGAACCGGCCGAACACGTCGTCCCCGACCACACCGGCGAAGGCCACACGCAGACCAAGGCGCGCAGCTCCGCACGCGGCGATCGCCCCGGAGCCGCCGATCACCAGATCAGCCTGGTCGACGAGTTTCTCGGCCTGGCCGAACTCAGGCGTCACGTCGCCCCGGACGATCAGGTCGGGATTGGCGTCACCGAGGACGAGGAGATCGAAATCGGGCATGGGATCGCCGACACACTAGCCGACGTCAGGCCCCTGCCTCCCGCTCCCTCCGTCGCTCGGACAGGTGATCGGCCACTCCGATGCTCGTGAACGGGAGCACCGGGGCGAGAAGCAGCGCGATGACGGTGGTCGAACGGAGGAGGATGAACACGTACACGGAGACCGCGAGGATGGCGATGGCCCGGGCTTTCCAACTGTGCGCTTGGTCTGCGCGCATCCCCACGATCCCTCCCGCTCCCACCCCGGCGACGAAGCCGGTGACCGCATCGCCCGCGAGGGCCGAGACGGGCGCCGACGAGGATCGTGAGGATCAGGGCCGGATCGCAGTTCCATTGCCCGTCTTCGATCGCGGGATCGGCAACGTCTACATCAAGACCGGCACGCCTCTCAACGGCAAGGTGGAACGCTCCACCCGGGTGATCAGCAGGAGACTCTCTAGATGGCCATGTCCTGGGTGGTGATCGACGACACCTATCTAGGGCGAGATCGGCGATTCCGTCTTCACTACCCGGTCGGGAAGGGGCTGCATCTGCTGACCCGCCGGGGACCGCCCGGGGACCGAATGGACGGGAGCCGACCGGGTCGGCCCTGGAGGGATCGCGCTCCCGCCGGGAGCGCGATCCCTGGGGTCGGCCGCGCCGGCACCGTGATGGGCCGGCTGTGACGCTGTTATATGGAGGGGCGACCCACTTGGGGCCCCTTCCGTACGGAGCTTCGGTCGATCAGGTGGCGGTCGGCGGGTATGTCGCCCCCTTGCTCTTTGCCGCGTGCGCGATCTTGTTGTGCTCCTCGTTGAGGACCGTCGTCGCATCCTCGCCGCTATAGATGATCCGCGTGACCGCGTCGTCCATCGCGGCTTCGACGTCCGACCAGTACACGACGTTCGGCCGGTACCAGCCGTCGGCCAGCGCTACCTGGATGGCGTCGAAGGTCGACTTCTGCTCGGCCGGCACCTCGCCCAGAGCGTCGCTACGGACCGACGGCCATGAGTTCTGGGATACCAGGACCGTCTGCGCATCCTTGGACGTGAGGAACTGGGCCAGGGCGATGGCAGCGTCCTTCTGCTTTCCGGTCACGCCCTTGGGGATGCCTAGGACCTCGCCGCCGATGACATGGGCCGCCCGCGCCGGGCCCTTCCATCCCTCGTAGACATTGAACTTGTCGAGGATGTCGGCGCCCGCGAGCTCAGCGGTGGTGAACGGCCAGTTGGTGGCCATCCACGACGTCTCACCCTTCAGGTAATCGACCTCTGTGTCGTACTTGGCCAATCTGCTCTCTTTGGCGAAGTCGCCCTCCTTCCACATCCCTTGCAGGAACGTGAACGCCTGGACCGAGCCGCTGTCGTTCAGGATGAGCGGGTCGCCGCCGTAAGAAACCACCCATTCGGACACGGTGACTCCGAGCGGGCCCGTGTCGGGCTGGTCCGCTAGCGAAAGCGTCACCTTCCCGCTACCGCCAGCCGCCTTAAGCTTCTCCGCGACCGCCTTGTAGTCCTCGACCGTCTGGGGCGGCGAGACCCCAGCTGCGGAGAAACGGTCTGTGTTCACGTAGGTGACCCGGACGTTCGGACGGTATGGAAGGAAGTACTGCTTGCCGTCGAACTTCTGGGGGATCAGCGCCGGGGTGATCTCGGGCGGGATCTGGATGTCGGACAGGTCCTCGACCAGGTCCTGGTCGACCAGGGTCGCGAGCGCCAGGTTGTCCTGGGCAAACAGCTGGATGGTGTGCTGGCCGGAGTCCACCTCCACGCTCAGCTTCTGTGGAAGGTCCGCGGCCGTGACCGCCGTGAGCTTCACGGTCACCCCGGTCTGATCCTGGAACGTCGTCAGGAGATCCTGGACCGCCGCCACCTCGGACTCGGCCAGCGAGTCGCTGAAGGTGATCGTCGTTCCGGCGAGGGATCCACTGGCGGAGGGAGTCGTCTTGGCCTTCCCCCCTCCGCACGCGACAGCCACCAGGCCCAGGACGGTAGCCAGGGCGAACAAAGACTTCCATCTGTATCTCATGGATCCCCCTCCTGGGCTCGAGACGAGCCCTGCGCCGGCCTTCTCATGCAGTTGTACGTCAGTCCCATCTTCCCCGGTTCACCCCTTCACGGCCCCGGTCAGGGCTCCAGGTCGCAGGTACCGCTGGAGGAAGTACACGATCAGCACGATTGGCAAGGTGAGAATGGCAGCGACAGTGGCCATCTCCTGGCTCGAGCCTCGGTCGATGGCCTGGAAGACCTTGAGCGGCAGCGTCAGCTGGTTCGTGGTCATGAGCCGCGCGTAGAGGAACTCGTTCCACGAGTACAGCCACACGAACAGGGAGGCCACCGCGATCCCTCCCGCCGCGATGGGGAAGACCACCCGGATGAGGGTTCCCATCCTGGAGGCTCCGTCGATGTGTGCAGCCTCCTCCAGATCGATCGGGATGGTCTCGAAGGTCCCGACCAGGATCCAAGCGATGAAGGGTAGCGAACCGATGAGGTGAGCCAGGATGAGCCCGATGTAGGTGTCCAGCAGTCCCCACTTGGCGAATTGGGTGGCCACCGAGATGCCAATGGTGAACTCGGGGAACATCCGTGTGACTAGCAGGCCGATCACCACGGTGTAGCGGATCGCCGGTCTGAGCCGGGAGATCACGTAGGCGGCCGGAGCGGCGATGATGATCGCCAGCACCGTGGTTGCCGACGCCACGAACAGGCTCTTGACCAGTGGGCTCATGATGCCGCCCGTCTGGAAGACATCCTTCCACGGCTGCAGGGTGTAGTTGGTCACCACGAGTTGCGGACGCTCGCCGAAGAGCGCCGAGCCCGGCGCAAACGAGACCATGAAGATGAGATAGATGGGGAACAGAACGAGCAGAACCGAGCCGATCACCCAGAGGGGGAAGGTCAGCTTGAGCGGAACCTCGAGCCGATCGCGACGGGTCCGGCGGAATCCCTTCGTGGTCACCGCGATGCTCATCGCTGCACCTGGAAGCGAGCGACGAACTTCAGGTACAGGATGATGAACAGCATGATGATGCCGAAAAGGACGATCGAGGCGGCCGAAGACGTGTAAGGATCGCTCACCGGCGGCAGGTACTTGCTGGAGATGTAGGTACCGAGCACCGGCTCGACACCGCCGGCAAGCACGAGCGCCAGCTCGAAGATCCGGAAGGCGTCGATGGCCCTGAGGATGAGGGCCATCGTGAAGTAGGGGATCAACAGCGGCAGCGTCACCCTGACGAACCGCTGCCACTTGGTGGCCCCGTCAACGTCGGCCGCTTCGTACACGTCCTGCGGGATCGACTGCAGGCCAGCCAGGAAGATCAGGGTGATGACCGGCAGGACCTTCCACATGTCGGCGATTGCGATGGTAAGCAGCGTCCGCCACCCCCCGGCCACCTGCCACGAGACGTTCTGCCACGTCAGGTGGACGCCGGGGATCTTGTCGAGCAGGTTGGTGAAGAGAGCCATTACGGAGTTCAGGTACCCGGACCGCTGGAAGATCAGGAGCATCACGGCGCCGGACACGATGGTCGGAACGCCCAGCGGCACGAGCGTCACGGTCCGAACGAAGCCCCGGCCGAAGAACGCCACGTTGAGGGCCAAGGCGATGGCCAGGCCGATGCTCACCTCCAGGGCGAGCGAGAGCACCGCCACGATGACCGTGTTGAAGATGGCTCGCTCGAAGATGGTCCAGTCTGTCCAGGAGAACCCGTGGAAGATGGCTTGGTAGGACTTGAGCGTCCCGAACCCTGTCCCGGGAGCGCTGAGCGAGCGCCGGAACGTGTCGATGATCGGAACGATGGTGAGCAGGACGATGTAGGCAACCAGCGGAGTGATGAGGGCGATCTCGAACCGATGCCGCCGGAACCACCCCGGGCGGCGCCGGCTGGGCTGAGTGGCCGCTCTTACGGCCGTCGCCTCAGCGGTACCCATCGCGCTCCGTCCTGCCTGACGCCCTCCCGCCCAGAGCGATGGACGTGGGGAAAACCTCGTCCTTCCTCATTCGGTGTAGATGCCCAAGCCCGTTTCCGGGTCGAAGAAGTGGAAGCGGGCCGTGTCAACGAGAAGCTCGATCCTGTCACCCTCCCGGACGTTTGTCCGGGGGTCGAGCTGAGCCACGAATCTCGACTTCGCTTGCTCTGCCCGAGTGGCGAGGTCTTCCAGCAACTCCGCTCCCACGTCGTGCGCCAGCTCCTTCGTGTCCTCGGTGAGGACAAGAGGCGCGTCGACGGTGAAGTGGATGACGATCTGCGACCCGAGCGCCTCTCGCAGGTCGACCAGAGCCTGTATGCGTCGGTCCGCGGGGGCCCCGGGGACGAGAGATGCGTCCTCCATGCTCTCCGGCCGCAGGCCCACCACCACCCTCTTCCCTTCGAACCTGGACAGTGCCGGACGGGCCCGGAGCGCCTGGTCGTCGACCCTCAGCTGGAACCCGCCGAACTCGACGAGCATCGCCCCATCCGATCTGGCCAGGCTCCCCTCCACCATGTTCATGGCCGGCGATCCGATGAATCCCCCCACAAACAGGTTCAAGGGGTGGTCGTACAGCACCTGCGGTGGGTCGACCTGCTGGAGCAGGCCCTTGCGCATGACGGCCACCCGGTCGCCCATCGTCATGGCCTCGACCTGGTCATGGGTCACGTAGATCGTCGTGGTGCCCAGGTCTCGCTGGATCTTGGCAATCTCCGATCGCATCTGGACGCGAAGCTTGGCGTCGAGGTTCGAGAGCGGCTCGTCCATCAGGAAGGCTTGCGGCTCGCGGACGATCGCCCGGCCCATGGCCACGCGCTGCCTCTGGCCGCCGGAAAGCGCCCGGGGCCTTCGCTTCAAGAAGTCCTCCAAGCCCAGGATGCTCGCGGCCTCCATCACGCGGCGGTCGATCTCGACCTTGGACACCTTCCGAAGCTTGAGGCCGAAGGCCATGTTGTCGTAAACGGACATGTGCGGATACAGGGCGTAGTTCTGAAAGACCATGGCGATGTCACGGTCCCTGGCGGGGAGGTCGTTGACCACCCGATCGCCGATCCGGACGGTCCCCTCCGAGATCTCCTCGAGCCCGGCCACCATCCGGAGCGCGGTGGTCTTCCCGCATCCGGAGGGGCCGACCAGGACCATGAACTCGCCGTCGCGGATATCCAGGTCTATATCGGAGACGGCCCTGGTGCCGTCCGGGTAGACCTTGCCCACGTCCTCCAGCTCGATCCCGGCCACGCCCAGCCCCCTCCGATCGAACGTGAGGGATCGAATATAGCCACTTGGCCCAGCATCCGAAAATCGGCCTTGCCAAGTAGGGTCCTGGCACATGGCAGTCAGGGAGTTCCCGCCCGGGTTCCTTTGGGGGTCGAACATCGCGGCCCATCACCCCGAGGGCAACAACACGAACACCGACTGGTGGGAGGACGAGCAGGCCCGGCGATCCATCTCAGAGCCCAGCGGATCGGCCATCGACTCCTACCACCGCTTTGCCGAAGACTGGCGACTTGCCGCGGGCACGGGCCAGAACGCGATCCGCTTCTTGATCGAGTGGTCCCGGGCGCTGATGGCCAACAGTCAGCCCAAACCTCCCCCGTGGACGCCTGAGAGCGCCAAAGGCCACAGCACAGTCGACGGCGGCGCCTGCCACGCTGGACGCGGCCGCGACATCCCTGTCCAGCACCACATCAAACGATGGTCGTGGTTCCCATCCTTAGCGCAAATCCGGTTTCCCTTGCTTTCCGCGGGCCCGTACGATGCGCGGGTGCCCAGGATCGTGCTCGTCCGGGGTGACATCACCGACGAGCGCGTCGACGCCGTCGTGAACGCCGCGAACTCCTCGCTCATGGGGGGCGGCGGTGTCGACGGGGCCATCCACCGCAAGGGCGGGGCCGCCATCCTGCGTGAATGCCGGGAGATCCGGCGGACGGCCCATCCGGACGGCCTCCCCACCGGGAGGGCCGTCGCAACCTCTGCGGGCAACCTCCGGGCGAGGTGGGTGATCCACACCGTGGGCCCGGTGTTCTCCAGGTCGGAGGACCGTTCGGCCCTGCTGGCCAGCTGCCACACCGAGGCCCTGCGCGTGGCGGACGAGCTGGGGGCGAGGTCGGTCGCGTTCCCGGCCATCTCCACCGGCGTCTACGGCTACCCCCTCGAGCTCGCGGCACCTGTTGCCATCCGCGCGGTGACGGGATCGGACACGAAGGTCGAAGAAGTCCGGTTCGTCCTATACGGCGAGGATGCCTTCCGAGCCTTCGAGCGCGCGCTGGCGGGCGCAGCCTGAGCTCGGGCGGCTCCGTCGGCAACCACGCTGTTAGCATCCCCATCTGCGATGAGCGAACTGCGGACGGACCTGACCACCCCGAGGGGCGCGTACGAGCGGCTGGCCGAGATCCAGCTCGTGGACTGCCGTGAGCCATACGAGTGGGACGCCGGGCGGGTCGAGGGCGCCGTCCACATCCCGCTCAACACCATCATGTCGGGAGACACCGCCGGCCTGGACCCCGGCAAGCCCGTCGTCGTCGTGTGCCGCTCCGGCAACCGGAGCGAGCTGGCCGCGCTCATGCTCCAGGCCCGAGGCTTCCAGGCGTTCAACCTGGAGGGCGGGATGGAGGAATGGGAACGCCAGGGCCTGCCCTTCACCACCCCCCAGGGGCAGCCCGGCAGGGTCGCCTGACCGGACGAGCCACATCCCCGTTCCCCTCGCGCTAGCCTGTCCGGGTCGCCATGGCCGACGTCGATGCGGCCCGCCTCGAGCTGGAGGAAGCCCTCGGAACGAACGAGGTCCTCTCCGATCCGCTCGCCCTGACCCTCTACGCCCGTGACGCTTCGATGGTCGAGGGCGGGTGCGCCCTCGTCGCCTTCCCCCACACGGTCGAGGACGTGGTCGCCTGCGTGCGGGTGGCCGGGCGGCACGCACTCCCGATTGTGCCGCGCGGCTCCGGCACCGGCCTGGCCGGAGGGGCCACGCCGATCGGCGACGCCCTCGTCGTGGTGACGTCGAAGATGGACCGGATCATCGAGGTCCGGCCTGAGGATCGTCTGGCCTGGGTGGAGCCCGGCGTCCTGAACCTCGACCTGGCCAACGCGCTTGCGCCGCTCGGGTTCACCTATGCCCCCGACCCGTCGTCGCAGCAGACGTGCTCCATCGGGGGCAACGTCAACACGAACGCCGGAGGCCCGCACTGTCTCGCGTACGGCGTCACCTCGAGCCA
>Ga0137368_10008755_pt1 | contig 10398 bp, 8 predicted proteins | sample SagtaG_13_FD_104917 | JGI IMG/M metagenome (GOLD analysis project Ga0137368, IMG submission 104917) | Vadose zone soil microbial communities from Sagehorn Ranch, Mendocino, California, USA - Sage1_L_100_16 metaG | ecosystem: Environmental > Terrestrial > Soil > Vadose zone | place: USA...
GCATCCTTCGTCGCGGTTTGCTGAATCATTTCTTCGTACGCTTTCATGTAATCGTCCCAGAAACTGCGCTCACTGGCGTCATTGCACGAGAACTTCCAATTTTTTTGCTGATCATCGATCCGTTCGAGGAACCGCCGCTTCTGCTCCTTCTTCGAAACATGAAGGAAAAATTTCCGCACGACCACGCCATTCCTTGCCAAGTATTGCTCGAAGTTGCGTATATCTTCGAAACGTTCGTCCCATATCCCCTTGCCGACGAGTTCCGGCGGCACTCTTTGTTTGTTCAGAAATTCGGGATGTACGCGAACGACCAACACTTCTTCGTAGTAACTGCGATTAAAGATTCCGATGTGTCCACGATTGGGCAGGGATTTCATGCAGCGCCAGAGATAGTCGTGATCGAGATCTTCGGCCGAAGGCGATTTGAATGAATAAACCTGACAACCTTGCGGATTGATGCCCGACATTACGTGCTTGATGGCGCCGTCTTTGCCTGCGGCGTCCATCGCCTGAAAGATCAAAAGCAGTGCCCATTTGTCTTGCGCGTAAAGTTTGTCTTGCAGCTCAGTCAGAGCTAGGAGACCGGTGGCTAGCGCTTGCTTTGCCCGTGGCTTGTCTGCCTCCTTCGTGAATTCAAGCGTGTCACTAGGATCGACGTCTTTAAGACGGAAATTTTTGCCTTTGCTGACTCGGAATGGCTTGGCTAAGCCCCGAGCTATTTCAATGATCTCTTTTGTTTTCATAATTTATTAGGTGGGGATAACGAGTCTCGCTTCCCCGATCAAAGATCCCCGTCCGGTTGTTGATCGATTTCTCGCATATTTGCCCTTTAGGGTTGCGCCGATAATAATGGACAATTCGGCGGAACAATGAGGCGAATCGCTCTCGGTACGGCTTCATATCGGACGCTCGAAAACTGCGCCGGCTCGCCATCCAGGTTGACCGGAATCGCTTCTTCGGTGTGGACCTCGGCCCAGGGCGTTTGCCAATAGGAGATATACTCGCCATCCGGTGAAAGCTCTTGTAACTCGCGCGCGGCGGTGAGCAACGCCAGCGGCGGGATATCGCGAACGGAGAGAACGTCCAGTAAACCGTCGTCGATACGTGCACGGGGAGCGACTTGTACACCGCCTCCCGCTTGACACCCGTTGCCGACGATCGCCACCGGGCCACTCCCGGCGATTTCGCGATCTGGCAAGGTCACCCTCCCTCGATAATGATGAACATTCATTGCCAGAATCGCACCCATCACAGCGTACGCGGCAGGGCCAAGCAGATGTTTGAGCTCCGGGCGAGTGGTCGCTGTGATCTCGGCGCCGAAGCCAATGCTCGCTGCGTTCAGAAACCAGTGCTCATTAGCTTTGCCGACGTCGACTGGTACCTCTGTCCCTTCCATGCAGAGCGCCAGCGCCTGCTCGGGGTCATGCGGAATGCCGCACCCGGTAGCGAAATCATTAGCGGTCCCTAGCGGCACGACTCCCAAAACAGGCCGCGCGACCTCAGAAAGATCCATCAAACCGTGAACCACCTCGTTCAGTGTACCATCGCCCCCGGCCGCAATCAGCAAATCCACTTCGCCCGTTTCCGCCACAAATCGTCGCGCGTCTCCCTTTTCCGAAGTCACTCTTACTTCGATGGTATGTCCGATCGCTCGTTGCCGAGCGACCGCTGTCTGGAGCGCGTCATTGCCGGCCGCTTTGCCGTTGAGAATCAACTGAACTTTTTTACTCATCTCCTTTGGATTGCATCGGTCGCCCGTTTAATTATTTGTTCAGTAATTCGGGCTCGCACTGATTAAGCAAATGTTACGACGAACGTGCATTGCAGCGCGTCGGCCTAGGAGCTTAAATCACAGCAGTCAGATATGAAAACCAGGAGGCAGAATGTGAAGTCCACAGCGCTACCCGGAGGCGCATTCAAGCTCGCCGATGATTTGGTCGTGACTCGTATGGGGTACGGTGCCCTGCAGCTCGCTGGGCCGCATGTATTCGGGCCGCCCGCAGACCACGACAGTGCGCTCGCCGTCCTGCGCGAAGTTGTTAGGCTCGGCATCAACCACATCGACACCAGCGACTTCTATGGGCCGCACATAACCAATCAACTTATAAAAGAAGCGCTGCATCCCTATCCGGAGCAGTTACGGATCGTCACCAAGGTCGGCGCGCGACGGGACGCGAAGGGAAACTGGCCGAAAGCGCTCGCTCCAGACGAGCTCCGCCAAGCCATTCATGACAACCTCACGAATCTCGGTCTCGACGCACTCGATGCGGTCAATCTGCGAGTCGGTGGCCTCGATGCACCGGAGCCAGGTTCGATAGCGGAGCCGTTCGGTGTGCTCGCCGAAATGGAGCGAGAGGGTCTTATAAAACACCTCGGGTTAAGTAACGTCCGCGCGGAGCAAGTCGCCGAGGTGCAATCGATCGCGGCGGTTGTCTGCGTACAGAACTTCTACAATATCGCTCACCGGCAGGATGATTCGCTCATCGACTCCCTCGCCGAACAAGGAATTGCTTATGTGCCGTTCTTTCCGCTCGGTGGTTTTTCGCCGCTGCAATCCGACACGCTGTCCCGCGTTGCTTCCCGTTTAGAGGCTAGCCCAATGGCGGTGGCAATAGCGTGGCTGCTGCAACGCTCACCTAACATTCTGCTCATACCCGGAACATCATCTGTTGAGCACTTAAGAGAGAATGTAGCCGCCGCTGGCCTGCACTTGCCTGACGACGCGCTTAAAGAATTGAATGACATTGGCGGTTAGGCGGAACGGCTGAAATCCCTCCGCTTTAACACCACGACGCAGCGGTGCGCACCGCGGCGTCCCTTACCTATGCCTTAAACGCAGTCTCAGGTTGCGGTTTAGAGACTTGCGGCGCCGGTGTTTTTTCTTTTCGACCGGCAAAGAGTCGCTCGATGACATAAAACGTTACTGGGATAAGAAAAATCGCGATGGCGGAAGCGGCGATCATGCCGCCAATCACAGTCGAACCGAGTATGCGCCGGGCGACGGCGCCCGAACCGTTGGCAAACCAAAGCGGCAAACAACCGAAGATGAACGCGAACGAAGTCATCAGGATCGGTCGAAGACGCAAGCGGGCGCCTTCGAGCGCGGCGTCGATGAGCGGCTTGCCTTTCTCATATTCGTCCTTGGCGAATTCCACAATCAGGATTGCGTTCTTCGCAGCCAAACCGATGAGCATGATCAAGCCGATTTGCGCGTAAATATTATTTTGCATTCCGCGCAGCCAAAGCGTCGCGAAAGCGCCGAACACCGCCACCGGCGTGCCGAGCAGCACGCTGAACGGTAGCGACCAGCTTTCGTAAAGCGCAGCGAGTATCAGGAAAACAAAAAGGAGTGACATTCCGAAAACCACGGCTGGCGAAACACCTTCCTGCGCTTTCTTTTCCTGAAACGATATTCCGAGGTAGTCATAGCCCATCTCGTTAGGCATCGTTTGCCGAAACGTTTCCTCGAGCGCGCTCATTGCCTGTGCGGAGCTGTAACCGGGCGCGGCGGAGCCATTGATCTGTGCCGATCGATATTCGTTGTAGCGCAACGTGAATTCAGGGCCGGAGATCTGCTCAATGGTCGAGATCGCGTCGAGCGGAACAGGATCGCCATTTGAATTTCGGACAAAAAATTGGCCGACATTTTTCACGTCGGTCCGGTAATCGCCTTCCGCCTCTATATATACCTGCCATGTTCGCCCGAACCGATTGAAGTAGTTGACGAAAAATCCACCCATGAATGTTTGCAGCGTCTGGTAAACCTGGGTCAGGTCGATCCCCTGTTTCAGCACTTTGTCGCGATCGACGTTGACGAAGATTTGCGGAACATTTGGCAAAAAGGTGGTGATCAGCCCGGTGAGCTCGGGCCGCTTGCGCGCGGCGTCGAGAAACGTCTTCAGATTTTGGGAAAGGAAACTGACGTCTTTGCCCGCCCGATCCTCGAGCACGAACGTGAATCCGCCAGACGTGCCGACGCCGGGAATCGCCGGTGGCGGAAACGCGAACGCGAGACCTTCGCTCAGACCCGCGAGGTATTTGTTCAATCGCGCCTTGATCGCCTGATATTGTTCCTCGGGTTTCGTTCGCTCACTCCAAGGCTTGAATGTGACGAAGAAAAAGGCGCTGTAAGTGTTTTGCGCGAGACTGAGCAAACTGAAGCCGATGACGCTTGTCGTGTATTGCACGCCTGGAGTTTTGCTCAGGAAATCTTCAATTTTGCGGCAAGCCTGATCGGTGCGCTCAAGCGAAGACGCGTCCGGCAATTGCAACGCAAGAAAAACGTAGCCCTGGTCTTCTTCAGGTAAAAAGCCGCTCGGCAATCGCGATCCGAACAGACCCGCGCCGACGGCGAGGATTCCGAGCAGGCCAAAGCTAAGGAAACTCTTTCGAATGGCGATGCGTGACCAGTTCACGTAGCCGTGGGTCGCACTGCCGAAGACGCGATTGAACCGATCATAAAACCATCCAAGCGGACCGCGTGCTTTCTTTCGCGGACGCAGCAAGAGCGCCGAGAGCGCGGGACTGAGGGAGAGCGCGTTGAATGCCGATAAAATGACCGAGATCGCAATCGTTAGGGCAAACTGCTGATACAGTCTGCCGGTGATGCCCGGCAGGAACGCGGTTGGAATGAACACAGCCGAAAGAACGAGCGCGATCCCGATCACCGGCCCGGAGACTTCGCGCATCGCTTGGAGCGTCGCATCGCGCGGCGACATTCCTTCCTCGATATGGCGTTCGACTGCTTCAACGACCACGATCGCATCGTCCACTACGAGCCCAATCGCCAGCACAAGCCCAAAGAGTGAAAGTGTGTTGATCGAAAATCCGAACAGCGGAAACAACACGAAGACGCCAATCAATGAGACTGGAACAGCACAGAGCGGAATGAGTGTGGCGCGCCAGCCTTGCAGGAAAATAAAGACAACGAGGACCACCAGTGCGAGCGCTTCGAACAACGTCTTCACGATTTCGTGCATGCCCTCGGTCACGGCCAGCGTCTGATCGAGCGACACGGCGTAATCCATGTCGGTTGGAAAACGCCCCTTTGCTTCCTCCATTAATTTTCGCACGCCCTGCGCGGCTTTGACCGCGTTGGTCCCAGGCAACTGGTAGCACGCGAGAATCGCCGCCGGTTGTCCGTTCAAACGGCCGCGCAGATTGTAGGTTTGTGCGCCGAGATCGATGCGCGCGATGTCTTTCACTCGCAGCAGCGAGCCGTCCGGATTCGCGCGAATGACGATGTTGCCAAATTCTTCCGGCGTTTGCAGCCGGCCTTGCGCGCGAACCGAGTAGGTGAACTTTTGTCCGCTTGGAATCGGTTCGCTGCCGACCTGGCCGGCCGGATTCACGTTGTTCTGTTTCTGCACCGCGTTGATGATGTCGGGCACAGTTACTCCTAGCTTCGCCAGCTGGTCCGGTTTCACCCATAGACGCATGGCATACTGGCCGGCACCGAATACCTGCACGTTGGAAATTCCCGGGACGCGCGTCAGTTGATCAACCAAATTGATGTAGCCGTAGTTCGCCAGAAAAATTCCGTCGTAGGTTCCCTTGGGCGAATACAGCGAGATCAGCATCAGCGGCGCAGTTGTCGATTTTTGCACCGTGACGCCGTAGTTGTTCACGTCCGCCGGCAACTGCGACTGCGCCTGCGAAACCCGCAGCTGCGCCAGGACTTGATCGATATTCGGGTCCGTACCGACATCGAAATTGATAATCATTCGCATGTCGCCGGTGTTGGCGTTGATCGAATACATGTAGTTCATGTTGTCGACGCCACTCATTTGCTGCTCGATCGGCGCTGCCACCGACTGCTCAATCGTCAGCGCATCCGCTCCGGTGTAGTGCGTGCGCACCTGAATTTCCGGTGGCGCGATCTGCGGGTATTGCGCGATTGGCAGCGCAAGAATGCAGACACCGCCGATGAGCGTCATCAAAATTGCGATGACGATCGCGACGATCGGCCGCCTGACGAAGAACTCCGACATTGATCAGTCTTTCTTTGCCGGATCCGATTTTGAAACCAAGGCGTCGGCAGGCGGCGTCCAATCATTCACCGTGACTTGCGCACCTTCGCGGGCCTTTTGGAGGCCCTGCACCACCACTCGTTCGCCCGGTTTCAGCCCCTCGGTCACTTCCCACATCGCACCGATTCGTTCGCCCATTTTTACCGGACGGATGTGCGCCTTGTTGTCTTGGTCGACAACCACGACTTGATAACTGCCCTGCAACTCTGAAACCGCCTCCTGCGGCACAATCAGCGCATTCTTTTTGGTGTCGGCGACAAAGCGCACTTTACCGAATTGTCCCGGCCGCAAGTTGTTGCCCGGATTTGGAAATGTCACTTTGTAGCGAATCGACCCCGTCCTTAGATCGAGGTTACGATCGAGCGCGTAAAATGTTCCTTTGTGCGGATACACCGTGCCATTGCCGAGAATCAATTGGAACTCCAGGCTGCGCACATAGGCGTCGCGCTCCTTCGGATCGGGATGGCGCGAAATAAAATCTGTGAACGGTCCTTCACCGGCTGTAACCAACGCTTTGATTGGGTCGATCTGCGAAACGGTTGTCAGTAAACCGCTCGTCGGACTAACGAGATCGCCCACCTGAGCATTCGCGAATCCGGCTATTCCATCGATCGGCGCGGTGATTTTAGTGTAACCAAGATTCAGCTCTGCCTGTTCCACCGCCGCTTCGTCCGCTTGGACGTTTGCCCTACTCGATCCAGCCGCCGCCACCGCAGTGTCCCGCTCCTGATCGCTAATGACTTTTTTGTCGAACAAATCGCGCGCGCGTTTTTCATCCGCGTCGGCCTTTGCCAGATTGGCCTGGTCTTTGGCCAGAGTTGCCTTGGCTTGTGCCAATGCGGCTTCAAAGGGGCGTGGATCAATCTGAAAAAGCAGATCGCCTTTTTTCACCAGGCTCCCTTCCTGGTAATCGCGCGAGACGATGTAGCCCTGCACCTGGGCGTTAATGTTGGCGTTAATGAAACCGTCCAGCGTGGCGACCCGTTCCAGGATCCGAGGCACATCTTTCGGCGTGACCGTTGTCACAAGGACTTCCGGCGCATTTGCAGGGACCTGAGTTTTCTTGCGCGAACAGCTGCAAGAAACCGCCACCACGATCAGGAGCGCGGCGAAAACACAAAGCCGTTTCATCAATTTATTATCGCTGATCGTGAACTGAACTGTCGAGCGCAGACCCCCAGGACTGTTCTTTTTCTCGCTGTCGCGCAAATGCCGATCAGTATTGGCGATCAGGATTTCGACGAACTCCCGCGGCGTCTCATTTTTCGAGCGGCGTTAACAGTTCCTTTTCGTCCGTATCGACCACGAACACGGCCAGCAGCTTAGCGGGTTCGGTCTTGCTCGCATTCTCATCAACAGTGTGCCGATCACCCGGCATCTCGGAGAAGTTCTGTCCGGCGCGATATGTGACGACCGGCCCATTATTGACCGAAGTTCGGATCGCTCCTTCGAGAACCGTTGCGTAGATGAAAGCAGACTTGGGATGCGTGTGGGCCGACGACACATCCCCGGGACCATATTCGACCAGCACACCCTTGATACTTTTGCCAGGCACATTGGGTAGAGCGTGCTCGTAGACGAGCGTGGCCTTCGGACTTTTGTCAGCGGCTATCGCTGAGCCCACGCCGAGAGCGGAGACGATGAGTGCGCAAACAATAAGTGAGTAGATGAGGCGCGACAGCCCGACTGGTTTTAAAGTTCGGATTCGTTTCATTGTGATGTCCTTTCTCGTTGTTTGGTTGTTCTTGTCGTGTTCGGGAAGAGGTCCTTCCTGTGTTCTTTCTAGGATGTGGAGCGGCTGAGCCACTCCTCGAAATGCGTCGGGCCGAGGCGCGCGTTATCGCCTGGGGTAAGGCTTTGATCGTTCAGCTCTGTGCCGAAGTAGAGGGCGTGGACGTCGGTGATCACCTTGCGTGGGTCTCGCGTTTCCTTCAAGAAACGCCGGGCGAATTCATCCATTCGGATCGGTTCGGGACCGGCCACCTCGACCGTACCGTTTAATGGCTCGGCGACTGCGACGTCAGTCAGAGCGGCGGCGACATCATCCGCCGCGATGGGCTGCATGAGTCCAGGCGACAACCGAACCGTTTGCCCTTCAGTGGCGGATTGCGCGATGCCCTTTGCAAACTCGAAGAACTGGGTCGAGCGAACGATCGTAAACGGAACCTTGGAGGCCTTGATGACGTTTTCTTGAGCCACCTTTGCACGCAAATAACCACTCGCAGGAAGACGATCGGCGCCGACGACTGACAGCGCGACGTGGTGACGTACGCCGGCGGCCGCTTCCGCAGCAAGCAAGTTGCGCCCTGCCGTTTCAAAAAACTCCAGCACGGCCTTGTCCTCCCACGATGGCGCATTCGCGACGTCAACAACGACCTGAGCTCCCGTTAGCGCTTCAGCCAGTCCTTCACCGGTAAAGCTGTTGACGCCGGAGGAAGGTGATGCCGCCACTACCTCATGGCCACGCTGGCGAAGGTTGTTCACCAGCTTTGTTCCGATGAGGCCGCTGCCCCCAATGACTACGATCTTCATTTTGTTATTCATGTGCGTCTGTTACTCGAAGGATTTCTTTTTTAATTCCTTGTTATTTCTTATTGGCCAACTCTTCCGCGTGCCACTTTTGTGTTGTTTCGCACGCAAAGTCTTCATAACTGCGTGGTGGGTGTCCAAGTAAGGCAGTTAGCGTCTGGAGATCGCCGTCTTCAGCGAGGAATCCGTGCTCCACGTAAGCCTGGAACATCATTCGAATGTCAAAGGCCGACCAGGATGGTGCACGTTGTCGCATCTGTTGTTCGAACGCCTCCATATCATGCCCGGCGTATCTGATCTCCTTTTCGAGAAGCTTGCTCCAGATCGATGCTGCCTTAGGGCCATTCAGCGCATGTGGACCGTTCAGGTTGTAAGTTTTGCCCAAGTGACCATCACTGATCAGTGCGATCGCCGCAGCTTCGGCAATATCTCGCACGTCAACCGAAGCGACGCCGATAGGTCCCAGTGGTGTCGGATAAATACCCGGCCCTAATAACGCTTCCTTCAACGCCTCATCATTTTGGTGAAAGTAGTTAGGCCGGATGATTGTGTAAGGCACATCGTAAGCCTTCAGCGCTGCTTCAATGGTAGATTTGGAGGCAAAATGTGGGACATCCTTGAACTCGTCGGCGCGGAATACGGAATGATAGACGACTTGCTTTAGGCGGTGCTTCTTGGCGAGACCATAGGCGATAAGTCCCTGAGTAAGTTCATCAGGGACGACCGCGTTGAGTAGATAAAGCTTGTCGACGCCGCGGATTGCTTTCTCGACCGACACCGGGTCAAGCAAATCACCAACGGCTACTTCCACATCTTCGGGTGGCGTTGCAGGCTGTTTGCGCACGAGAACGCGGGCATGGGCATCGCGCTTGCGAAGCTCTTCCAAAACATGCGATCCCACTGTGCCCGTGCTGCCAGTGACCAGAATAGTCATCGCGTTATTCCTTCCATTGTTAATTGCTAATGCCGCAGAGCGGGGTTCGATCCGACGAGTGGAATGCGTTGAAGCAATTCATCCTGTCGTTGCAGCCTCCGGTCAGGTTTACGGTAAGTCAGCTCTTTATGAATGCGAGCAGGTCGGCGTTGATGATCTCGGCTTGCGTCGTGATCATGCCGTGAGGTAGATCTTTGTCCAAGCCATTTCGCGCAGGTCTTCAGACGGGAAACCGGCCTTACGCCGAGCGATTACCGGCGGCACCGCTGAAAAGGGAATATAGAAAGTCCTGTGAGTTCACGGGAAGGGCAGCAGCGAGCTTTACGCGAAGGCATACTCTTCAGGTGTTTTTGCCCGGGACGCGAGCGCTGGAAAATGTTTCTTAAAAAATTACTTGACAATTTACTCCCAGTAGTGCATATACACACCATGCCCAAAGAACTTGATCTGTCGGCGGTGGAAAACTGCGTGTGCTTTAACCTGCGTTGGGTGACGCGGGCGGTGACGCAGTTTTATGACGCGGAAATGCGGCGGCATGGAATCCGTCCCACGCAGGGGACGATCTTGGAGTCATTGAAAGCCAAGGACAGTTGGAACATGGCGGAATTGAGTGATTGGCTGGGCATGGAGCGCACGACGCTTGTGCGAAATCTCCGACCGTTGCAGCGAGACGGTTTGGTACGGGTCAGCGGCGGCGGGCGCGGCCGGCTTGTGGAAGTGGCGATTACAGCCAAAGGCCGAAAACAGATTGAGAAACTCGCGCCGGCTTGGAAGTCCGCCCAACGCGCTGCGGTCAAAACTCTGGGTGAAAAGCGTTGGTCCGCCATTTTGTACGATCTCGAAACTGCCGCGTTGGCCCTAAACAAATAAAACCCTGAATGCTCTCTAACAACAAACTAAACTAAA